>Ga0315902_10001096_pt1 | contig 43966 bp, 38 predicted proteins | sample LakEriMetagenome_9_FD_203523 | JGI IMG/M metagenome (GOLD analysis project Ga0315902, IMG submission 203523) | Freshwater fungal communities from buoy surface, Lake Erie, Ohio, United States - Buoy 12 MA117 | ecosystem: Environmental > Aquatic > Freshwater > Lake > Lake biofilm | place: USA...
TCAGTCGCACGCTCGTACCAACTGAGCTACCCAGCCGAGAAATAAATCGCGACCCAGACGGGACTTGAACCCGCGACCTCCGCCGTGACAGGGCGGCGCGCTAACCAACTGCGCTACTGGGCCAACACAAACTCAGACAAAGAAAAAACCTTTCTTTATCTGGCGTCCCCAACGGGATTTGAACCCGTGTTACCGCCGTGAAAGGGCGATGTCCTAGGCCCCTAGACGATGGGGACTAGAGGAGTGAGAATCCTACCTCGAAATTACTCAGGAGATTTTTGTGGCATTAACCTCACCGTGATCATGCTTTTATGGGTAAGAGCAGGCGGAAAATTAGATTTACTTCCTTATTTGCCAAAAAGCGAACTTTCCATCCGTAAATCCTTAGCCTCTTTTGGACCCTCTTTCAGCCCTTCTTAACCGAAAAGGTCCAAAACGGTTCTACCTCGGAGAATTTGAGGGTAGAAATATCAAACTCTGCAGACTTGAGCATCTCAGTGATATCTACTTTGGAAAATCTCTGTTCTAGCCGTGTACCAAAGCGATCTAAAGCATCGTTTTGAAGCATTACAAAAGGCATATCTGCATAGTGATGCAATGGAAAGTTTGACACATCCTTTCCTAATCTAATGAGTAGTTTGGCTAATCGCGCCAGAGGCAGGTAGGCCAGACTTGCAATCACCTGTGCAATCAACTTGCGTAGGAAATACGGAAGGCGGCTGACAGCCCAGCGCACCAAAGTTGCGATTTTCAATATCAATCGATAGAACAGGGGCTTATTTTCAAGTTTGTAATACAGATAGCAAAGGAAGGTTCTACCACTTTTGCTATTGGATGATATCTATCTGATTGCTAGAGCGGTATTTGGAATATGGTGCAGAACCCCTAAAGACATCGCCAAATTTAGGGAAGTGTCAGGAATCGAATTAGCGCCAACACTTTCCTGCAAGATTTTAATTCGTGGCTCATTAGAAAACTTTGTCTCCTAGAATGAGATAGCCCCATCGCTTGGTTCTAGTACATAAACCAAAGAAAAGTATGGCAATAATCTTTCGCTCCATCGTCCACTGCCTGCACCAATATCAGCGGCCACTGAAGATTCGTTGTTGAACTTAGCTAAATTAATTGGTGAGTAGTAAGCCTTAAACTGATTATCAAGCGCTTCTTTGGCGTTGGTTTTAGCATAATCAAAGGGAGCCCTCTCATGGCCAAACTCATCAATGACATCTTGGTTAAGATTCTCATCTTTATCTGGCCAAATCACCCAGACTCCTCTGTTAATATCTCAGTATTCTGTTTCACGATTCCTAAGCTATGTATATTAAAGGTAAAAGCATATTCACAGGCGTGATGTCGTAGGGAGGGCCAAGTATTTCTAGACAGTTCCCCCTAGAATTACTTACATGGTCAAGGTAGCGGTAACTGGTGGTGCCGGATTTATTGGCTCCAATCTCACTTGCCGCTTAATATCCGAGGGCTACCAAGTAGTTGTTATAGATGACCTATCTACAGGCTTACTCTCAAATGTTGATGAAGAAAAGTCTGACTTTCATCAGATTTCTATCACCAACCTAGAAACGCTCAACCGCGCACTCAAAGATTGTGAGACGATCTTTCACTTAGCTGCTAGAGGATCAGTGCCGCGCTCAATTAAAAACCCAGTTGCAACCCATGATGTCAATACAACCGGTACGCTCAATGTCTTGGAAGTAGCCCGCAAAAGTGGTGCACACGTAATCTTCTCGTCATCATCATCTGTATACGGCCGTAATATGGCCTTACCTAAGAATGAATCAATGTGGCTCGGACCTATGACCCCATACGCCGCAAGCAAATTAGCGGCCGAGGGTTATGTTCAGGCATATTCGTCGGCTTATGGTGTACCAACTACCCTATTGCGCTTCTTTAACGTCTTTGGTCCCCGTCAGCGCCCAGACCATGAGTACGCCGCAGTCATACCGAAGTGGATCTGGCTGGCCATGCAAGGTTCTCCTATAGATGTTTATGGCGATGGAAGCGCATCAAGGGACTTTACATACATTGATACAGTTTTAGATATTGCAATGATGGCGATGAAAGAACGAGTGATCACAGAAGGTGCGATGAACCTGGCCTATGGAAATCGTATATTCTTAAGTGAGACTATTGAGATACTGAAAGAATACTTTCCAGATTTGCAGGTTAACTACAAACCAGAGCGCTTGGGCGATGTTAGAGAGTCACAAAACTCCCCAGAGCTACTCAAGAAACTATTTCCAACGGTGGTACCAAAACCATTCAAATCAGCGTTGGCCGAGACTGTGGCCTGGCTCAAAGCATTCGGCGCAAGCGTTGCTAACGGTCCAGCAACCGTAGATTAAGTACTGCCTACATGTGTGGAATCACAGGCGGCATTGGTCCGAGCGCCCCGAGCAAAGAGCTACTTGATGCACAGTTAATTTCTCTCAAGCACAGAGGGCCAGATGACAGCGGTACTTACCTAGGCCCTGGAATCAGCTTAGGTATGGGACGTTTAGCTATCGTGGAAATCGCTGCCGGCAAACAACCGGCATCCGATGTTAGCGAGCAGATACACATAGTTTTTAACGGAGAGATCTACAACTACCGCGACCTTCGCTATGAGTTAGAGCAAAGTGGTCTTCACTGCCGAACATCAAGTGAGTCGGAAGTGATAATCAACCTTTACTTAAAATTTGGTCTTAATTTCATCGGCAAGCTTAATGGCATGTTCGCCATCGCCATCCACGATGCCCGTGATAACTCCCTTCATTTGATTCGAGATCGCATGGGCAAGAAGCCTTTATGGATCTCTCATGCAAATGATGGCACCTTATATTTTGCATCTGAGGTGCGAGCTTTGATGTTAGCTTGTCCTGATAGAACGCTGCGCACCGATATGGTTGCCGAAGTCATGCAGTATGGCTATATCAATGCCCCTAACTCTGCCTTTAATGAGATTATCCAACTTCCTCCTGCATCACTATTGACTTGGCGAGAGGGAAGGACAATCACCTCAACGTATTGGGTTCCAGATTTTGATACAAAGGTTAAAATCTCCTATACAGAGGCCATAGAGGTCACCAAGGATTTGATAGAAGCGGCAGTATCGCGCCGCCTGGTTTCCGAGCGTCCCATCGGCTCTTTTTTAAGTGGTGGGTATGACTCGACGATTGTAACAGCCTACATGGCCAAGTTAATGAATCAGCAAGTTCAAACATATTCAATAGGCTTTAACAGCGCTCAGTTCAATGAGGCTCATCACGCCAAACTAGTTGCTAATTTTTTAGGCACTAACCACCACGAAGAGATATTGAGTCCAGATCCGGCTCTGGTTGTTGAAAAAATTGCGCACGTTTTAGATCAACCCTTTGCCGATTCCTCAGTAATCCCAACCTATTTATTAGCTAAATTTGCTCGTGAAAACCTCATTGTTGCACTTGGCGGCGATGGAGGAGATGAAGTATTTGGCGGATATGACCGGTACTTAGCAGCACCGGTAATGCAAAGATTAAATCCTCTCTTGGGTTTTGCGCGTAAAGGGCTAAAATTCGCAGGTAGAAGCTCATTAGGTAAAACTCGAAAGCTTAATCGAGTTGGATCTCAACTCTCTCGCAAAGCATCGTTGGCTGCAAGATACAGCTCAATTGTTTCTTTGGCCCAGCCACATGATTTATCTGTACTCCTTAATGCCAACATTCATACATATAAGGCTGAAGAAGCATTTGTTAAACAATTCGCTGATAAGCATATTTCATCTTTCGATCGCATGATCAGATCCGACTTTGCTGCGTATTTACCAGGAGACTTGCTGGTAAAAGCTGATCTTGCATCCATGGCCAATAGTCTTGAACTCAGATCACCGATGTTAGATGTCAATGTCGTCGAATGGGGCGTTTCACTTCCTCGTAGATTCAAGATAAAGGGGCTCGAAACCAAACACATACTTAAAGATGTTGCACGTTTGCTTGTTCCAGCTAACTTAATTGATCGCCCAAAAATGGGTTTTGGTATTCCGCGGGCTGAGTGGCTGCGCAGTGAAATGAGAGAGATCGTTTTTGAGATACTCACTGATGGGACGGCAAGTCAGCGAGGCTGGTTTAACCCAGTAGAGGTTAAAAAGGTAATTGACGTTCATATGGCTGGAGAAGACAAAGACCATCTGATTTGGCCGATGTTGATGTTAGAACTCTGGGCTAGAAATTGGCTCGATTAGAAAGGAATCTTTTCTAAAGCTCTTTTTCCTCCTTGGCCAATCGCATAACCTAAAGTGGGCTAAAATCTAGCTCTGCTCAACTGGTCCCACTTATGCCCTTAAATTGTGGTCATTGGCCAAATTTTTAGGGACGTCAGTCGTCTTTTGGCAAACCAAACTTGCAATAATTTTGGTGATGGGATTAGGGCCAATCTAGTTTTGTTTGTAATTGTGAGCTGATGTCTCTGGAATTAATCAAGTTAATCGCTGTGAATACCCTAATTTTTCAAGCTGAGGGGTTGCATGCCCACGGTTTAAAGCTTGTGGCAATTCCTATCTATTCAAATAAGACAATGTAGGATGTGAGTTACATGAAAATCTTAGTTGTAGGCGGCGGCGGTTTTCTTGGAGCTGAGATAGTAACAAATTTGATTGAGAGTGGTTTTGAGGTAAAAAGTCTTAGTAGAAATGTTTCTTCAACGTTACCTTGTGAGCAATTTATAGCTGATATTCAGAATCCAGATTCATATAAGAACATACTCTCAGCATGGCTCCCAGAAGTCGTAATTCAAGCTGCTTGGGTTACGGATCAAAAGATTTATCGTATGAGTGCTTTGAATTCAAGCTATATGAACGCAACTTTAAAATTAGCTGAACATAGTTACTTCTTAGGAACGCGGCACTTCATAACCCTTGGCACATCTGCCGAGTATGGCATTCCAACAGAGCCGTGCAACTCATTAATTACTCCTGTTTCACCCGTAGATATATACGGGAGATTAAAGTTACAGACTTTAGATAAGCTTAAGGAAATTTCAGAGAAATTTTCTAGCAGATTGTCGTGGGCAAGGATTTTTCAAGCTTATGGGCGAAATCAGGATTCGGCACGGCTAATTCCATTCGCAACCAGAGAATTAATCGCTGGAAGGTCCGTTAGGGTAACAAATCCTGATAAAATCCTCGATTGGATTTCCTCGCGAGATATTGCTTCAGCATTGATATATGCCATAAACAGACCACTCAATCAAATCTTCGATGTTGGTACAGCTAAGCCGATCTCAGTAATAGAGACTCTTCAGACATTGGCCACCCTCCTTAATGTAGATTCACAACTCCTTAAAATAGAACGCAATATATTCAGCGCAGAAGAGCGGGTCTCGGTGGTTGTTAGCAAGGAATCCCCGCTTTTTAGAGAAAAATGGAGTCCGCAGGATGACTTAATTTCCGGCTTGAATTGGACTCTCTCAAAATGAGAAAACTTCGAATTGGTTACTGGCCTATGAGTTCAGATTTGTCACATCCAGGTGACCGCCGAAGGGTTGTTTTCTGGGCGAACCATCGGGGTCATAAGATTGTTACAGACCTCACTCAAAAAACAGATGTAATCCTTTTGTCGGAGAAGGCAGACTTAAATTCCTTCTCCAAGAAAGCAGCCGGCACCCCAATCATATTTGACTTGGTGGATGCATATTTAGCTCCTGAGAATGGCACAAGGGATTGGCTTCGTGGAATAGCGAAAGTTTTAACTAAGCAAATCTCGGGGCCACCTAGAAAATTTACAAAATCTATAGAAGACCTCTGCCTTCAGTCTTCTGCCGTTATCTGCAGTAGTCCGGAACAACAAGAAACCATAGAGCGTTTCTCAAATAACGTGCATGTAATCCTTGATTCGCACGATGAGTTACCCATGATGCCATTTAGTAGGTGTAACCAAAGCTCTATAAAAAGAATTCTTTGGGAGGGCCAGCCAGCAACAATCAGGGGATTAGCGCATATAGGAGAAGGAATTAGCGCTATGGGTAAAGAAAAAAAAATCGAACTAGCAGTTGTAACAGATGAAAAGTATTATTTGCTCTTGAATAAGTTCATTCAACTAGATACAGATTTACTCCTATCTAAAGTCTTAAAAGATGCGAGCACATATTCAACATTAATCTCATGGAGCCCTAATAATCTTGTTAATCAAGCAACACTTTCGGATGTAGCGGTAATACCGATAGATCTCTCCAAACCAATACAATATCTGAAGCCCGAAAATCGCCTTTTAATCATGTGGCGGTTGGGTTTGCCATGTCTAACTTCTCCATCGCCTGCGTATTCAAGAGTTATGAAAAAAGCCAGGGTCAACTCTATCTGTGATTCACCAATCGAATGGGCTAGTAATATTGCAGAAATGTTGCATAACCGAGATTGGGCAGAAGAAAATGTAACTCTCGGGCAGGCCTATGTAAAGCAATTTCACAATACAGACCTGCTATTAGAGCGTTGGGATTGTGCCTTTGAATCAGTGCTTTAACACACTGTTAGTTTGCCAGGAGGTTTTTTATGCCACGAAAACATGAGTACGACATTTCATATGTAACAGTCGATTCCCTCACCGAAGGAGTTGGTTCAAGTCAGATAGTTCCATTAATGAAGCAAATTGCTAGTGCTGGACTATCGATTAATTTGATTAGTTTTGAGAAAGAAAGAACGCCACATTCCATCGAAAGTGAACTGGAGTCGGCAGGAATTACTTGGAACCGTCGTGAATTTGGATCTCATGGAGCCATTAGCGGGTTTAGCCGGCTCTTGGAAATCAGTCGGGAAATTCCAAAAACTCGACTTATCCATGCAAGAAGTGACATTCCGGCCATTGCAGCGGTTATGTCGAGAAGAGCACCAATCCTCTGGGATGTGCGAAGTCTTTGGGCTGAGCAAAAAGCATTCATTGAACAAGCGCCTTTCAAAAAAAGATTCTTAAGAGCTTACGGGTTACTTGAAGGCATCGCAAGCTTCAATGCAACTGCTATGTCAACTTTAACAAAAGCAATAGTCCCGATACTAGAAGAGCGACACAGGGTCCTGCCAAAGATTCGAACTGTAGTGCCTACAGCTGTTAACTTAGAATTATTTAAATTCAGTCAAAGAATAAATACTCCAAACAAAGGCCTGTATTCTGGCACTTACAATAATTACTATGACCTTTCCCTTAGCAAATTGTTTATTAAAGAAATTCAAAAGCTGGCTCCGACAGAAATACATTGGGCAAGACCAAGGGAATCATTAACAAATTCACTAGATGCCGGAGAAACACAGATTTTTGAATCCACACAAGTAAAAATGGCTGAAATAATCAGTAGTTATAATTTTGGGATTTCAGTATGTAAAATGGATGCAGGGCCATCCCTTAAAGCGGCGATGCCTACAAAGATTGCTGAATTCCTTGCGTGCGGACGTCCTATCGTGGTAAATAGAGGATTAGGTGATTTTGACGAATACTTATCAGAATTTAATGCCGGGGTTATACTTGATGGCACTAGCGAAAATACTAAAGAACAAGCCCAGGCACTCATGAATTTACTGTCAGATCCAGAAACTCCATACAGATGTAGAGAATTGGCAGAGAAGTACTTTGACATAAAAGAAGGGGCAAAAAAATATATGGATATCTATGAGAAATTGTAGACTCACAATAATACAGAGATTTTTTTGACTAGAATAGTGGGTAACAAAGCAAAATGATAGATTTCTTTGGAGGTAGACCTAATGAATGGAGTGTTTTCTCGAATGAAAATTAAACCTGGACCCATTGAAGGTGCATACATTTGGCAAATGCCCAATTTCCAGGATTTTCGCGGGAGCTTAAAAAAGACTTATATTGCAGGCGATTTAGGTTCGTTTCCGGCCCCTTTCCAAATTTTTGAACACTTCTTTACGTACTCTAAGAAGAATGTGTTTCGTGGTCTGCACTTTCAAGGAAACCCGCACGGGGTTTCAAAAATTGTTTCGATTATTCAAGGCAGTGCCACAGATTTTCTCTTAGATGTTCGAGTCAATTCTGAGACTTACGGCAATTTGAAAATCCAAGAAATGAATTCAGATAATCCAGTTTCTATTTATATTCCACAAGGTGTTGCCCACGGGTATATTTCTTTAGAAAATGAAACAATTATGTCGTATAAATTTGATAGTTTTTTTTGTGCAAATTGTGATGCTGGAATCAGCGGAGAGATAATAAATGAATATTTACCAGTTGATTTTTCCGCCACGATACGATCAGAGAAAGATAAAAATCTTCAAAGTATCAATAATTTCAAATACGAATCAAGCTGTCTAGAGTGAAAATTGCAATTCTAGGAGCATTGGGCTTCTTGGGTAGAAATCTCACACACAGTCTTACGATGCAGGGTCATGAGATTACGGGTTTTGTTCTACATACACCGGTGGTCCAACCATCTGGATTCCTTTGCCGTTCAGTCTCTTCATTGGGTGAAAGAAATGCTTCTAGCGCCGATAGATTCGATGTGGTTATCAATCTTGCAGCCCGTCGCTCAACGAAAAGCAATCCCTTGACAGATTCAAAGGTAAAAGAATTCACTTTTGATCTCCCAAAGGATTTTATCCTCCGTGCGAGTAGTAGTGGAACTCTTGTTGTAAACGCCTCTACATACATTCAGAATTTTGAGGGCCAAGATGGCAAAACGGTGGACAGTTATGGTGCGGCAAAACAACAGCTTTCTCGATTTTTGGTCGAAGAGTCTGAAGCACACGGTTTTAGAACACTTGATCTGTATTTATTTACTGTATATGGCCCTGGTGACAAACCTACTCACCTAGTACCTTCTTTGATTTCTGCAGCAAAAAAAGGCGAAGGGATATCTCTGTCCCCTGGGAATCAATTAATGAATCTCATCTACATCGATGATGTGGTGCGTAATTTTTCAATGACCCTCTCCACAAAGGATGAGTTCTTTTATCGAAGGCACTTCATGTGGAGTGAAGAATATATCTCCGTCCGCAATTTAGTAGAATCAATTGAGGCCATAGGAAAAGTAGAGATTGACTGCCTTTGGGGCGAGAGGCCATATGCAGGCCATGAAATGTTTAAGCCCTGGCATATCCCAATGACTCAGATGCCAGGCTTTGAAGCGCGAGTTACTCTTGAGGAAGGATTGAAAGAACTTTGGTCTCTGGCGCAACCTAATTATTAATAACGACGAAGTATGAGCATTCTGAATCCAGCACTAAATGCAGCTTTGTAGTTTTTATGCTTTATAGATGTTTTCAAGAATCCAAACTCTAAACAAGCAATAGTTCTACGGACTACTTTTAGTGACACAGCCCAATCTCTATCATTAAATAACTTCTTATAGGCATTGCGAATATCCGGAATCGTCTCCAAGCTGCTATGACTCATATTTGAACTATGTATGCGATATTCAGACAGAGCCTCGGGAACGAAATCAAACTCAGTGAATTTAGAGCATCTACGAAAAAAGTCCCAACCCGCAGCACTGTTCAGATTAGGATCAAAACCTCCAACCTTTTCTAAAAGGTCTCGAGTGAAGATTGCAGTGCTCTCTCCACTGATCACAATACTAACTCCAGGATGACTAATGAAGGCCGAAGCACAAGACCCTCTAAATTGCGGCAGGAACGTTGATATACGCTCTTGATTATTTTCGCTAAAGCAAGCGATCCCACAATAAATTAATTCAGTTTTTGTGTTAAATAGAAGTAACTGTTTTTCAATTTTAGTCGGCTCCCACATATCATCGGCGTCTAAAAATGCAATGAAGTCGCCAGTCGCCTTCGCCAAACCCGATTCACGCGCGCCAGACTGCCCCAAATTTTCCTGATCAACTAAGTAAATTTTATCTTTATAGCCTTTAAGTACTTCAATTGAATTATCGGTGGAACCATTATTAACGACGATAACTTCGATGTTTGGGTATGTTTGATTCAAGACACTATCAATTGCCTGACTAACGTATCGACCATAATTATAATTCGGGATAATTACCGACACCTTTTTATCAGTCTGCATATCATTTCTTCCCGATAATTAGATCCATATAACGTTTGCCCATGGTAGTTAGAGAATATTGTTGTAACCACTCGTGTGGTAGAGACTCTCGATTTGGCACAGCACATTCTAATATTTCCACCATAGCAGTAAAAATTGCCATGGAGTCTTCATATGGCACTATTTGAGCGTATTTCTCAGGGTTTGTAAGCTCGTTAAGCACTCCGGAGATAGTGAAGATGCTTGGTACCCGGCTTGCGAGAGCTTCAATATAAACCAATCCAAAGGCTTCATCTTGCGGACCAATGGGAGCATGTACGAAAAGATCTAATTCTTGCAAGAACCCCAAAATGTCAGGGTGCCAGATAGTTATGGAGTAAGCGGATGGGTCTAACGTCGCCAATTTATCTTTTATCAGTTTATAAGAATCGGCTGGAGCTCCAACCAAGCTTAAGTGCGAATTTGGAAATCTTGAATGCAACATGATAAATGCGTCGACAGTGTATTGAACACCTTTCCACCCAGTCATTCTTGAAACTACCCCTATGTTAATTTCGTCATAATTAAAGAAAATTGGTTTTTGTCGTAGAAACTCAACCCTCGAGAATCTTTCAGTATCAATTCCATTGTGGATCAGAGTAACTTTAGCTGGATTGACACCTTCTGCGTTAATAAGAATCTCTTTCACAACTTCAGACACCGCTACAATTTCACTTGCCAGATAATTAGCTACAAAGTCAGCAAAGATACCGAACCGCAATTTATTTTTGGTGTGGAAATTTGAATGGTGTCGTATGAAAATTCTACGACGAACTCTTAAGACGTAAGCAGATAACATTCCCAAAATCGTTGCATACTGGCCGCTTGCCAGTATTGTTGATGGTCTAGAAAATAGCATCTGACGCATTACCGAAGCCAACATATAAAAAAGTCCATACTTAGACTTTTTCGATATTAATGTGAGTTCAATTCCTAGTTGTCGTAAACCCTCACATATCTGAAGATCCTTTTCACCTATTATAACAACTTTAAATAAATACTCAGATTGCTGAACACTCTGAACAATTTGAAGCAGCATAGGGCTGGCGTTTACATCAGAAAAAAGAAACAGAATATGTGCTCTCGGAGTATATTTCGGTACCGAAAAACGAGGCAGCATGCATTCATTCTACATTGATTATTTGTTCAAATTGATTGGCTAATCTCACATAAGTATCCTATAAATTGTAATCACGGGTGTCCTTTGCGATTTAGATCCTTTATGCTTTTTAAGATCTAATTGCAATGCAGCCTGGACTCACCTCATAATTTGCAAATACATCTTTGCGCATAAGGACTAAATTCCATTGATGTGTATATTTTAATGCTTTATCAAGATTAATTTTGAGGAGATATGGGGTTTTTTTCACTCTTCCCTGTTCATCGAGATAGAACCAGCAATACTTGTCGCCTAATAACTTATCCACGTCATTTAAGAATTCAACTGATCCAAAATTAGGGCTTACTTCCATTACTACAATTTCTACTTTTCCAGAACGAAGTGTTTTTTGCGCGCCACCAACAACTTGGGCTTCATAACCTTCCGTGTCTATCTTTAATAATGAAATTGGGCGCTCGCCTAAGAGATCTCCAAGGACAGTATCGAGTTTGTGTACCTGAACTTTTCCGGTGCCGCCCCGAATTCCTGGGTGTGCTGCAAGAGAAGCAGCTCCAGAATGTGCTTGATTATATAAACCAAAAAGAGTGCCCATGCCATCTGTGTCACCAATTGCGAAGTCGAAAATTTGGCCTTGATTTGCAATGTCCATACGAGTGTTACCCAAAGCTTTAAAACACTGAGCTGAGGGTTCAAAGGCCATAAAAGTTGTCGATGTTGGGCTACCTTTTAAGCTATGCCACAGAGTTACACCAATGTTTGCCCCAACATCCACAAACGATTCGCTTAAAACAAGACCATCAAGGAATTTGAGAAGTGCACGTTCGTAGGTGCCCTCATAAATTGTTTTTGATATCCAATCTTGGCTATCAATAATTAAAGGGAATCCATTCGAAAGCCTGACTGTTTTACCATCTCTAACACTTTGAAGCCTCGAGACGGCTTTCCATATGAATTGTGATCCCCTCCATCCACTGGCTGCGAAAGCAAAAGCAAATCTATGGCTTATTGGAGCGAGATTAGGCAATTCTGTTTCTCCAGTGGGTTGAATCTACAATCTAAAATTATCACTCGGCTTGTCCTTGTACCGAGAAGTATAGGCTCTAGAATACTCCAATGCCGTTTACCTCATCCGGAGTAACGAAGATTGAAAGCTGTAGAGTCTGCAATTCAGCTGATTTAGAGTTTATTCTAGATTTAGGAATTCAGCCACTTTCTGGTGTTTTTCCAGAGCTAGGAGAGTCCGATCCGCCTTCTGGGCCATTAATAATTCTCAAGTGTGCAAAATGTGACCTCGTACAATTGGCTCATAATTATCCAAAAGAATGGCTTTATGGAGAAAACTATGGTTATAGATCAGGTTTGAACAACAGCATGGCTCAACACCTGGTGAGCAAGGCAAGGAATTTAGAAAACTACAGTGACTTGACTTCTGATGATTATATCTTAGATATCGGCAGTAATGATGGAACCTTATTAAATGCTTACGGAAGAGGATCACACCGAATTGGAATTGATCCTACACTTGGAAAATTCTCAGATTTTTATGATGATGGAATTCATAAAATTGAGAATTTTTTCGCTTCTAGCTTATATCTAGAAAGTTTTGAAAAAGCCAAACTCATAACCTCCATATCAATGTTTTACGATTTACAAAACCCTAGGACTTTCGTCGCCGACATTAGAGACTGCCTTCACAAAGATGGATTTTGGCATTTTGAACAGTCGTATCTTTATTCAATGCTTGCGGCCAATTCGTACGACACAATATGTCATGAGCACCTTGAATATTATTCAATGAAAGCTGTTAAATATTTATTGGAACTAGAAGGCATGAAGATTGTCGATGTTGAATTAAATAGAATAAACGGGGGTAGTTTCGCTGTTACGGCTACACATTCAGATAACCCAATCACTCCATCACCTTTGGTAGATTGGCTTTTAGAGAGGGAGGATTCAAGTGCACAAGTTACCAGCGATCCAATATCACGTTTTTCCCAAACCGTCCCGCGCCACCGTGACTCACTTCAGAACCTTTTTGGGCGACTACTTGGTGCAAACAAAATAATTTGGGGACTAGGTGCATCAACAAAAGGAAATGTTTTGTTAAATTATTGCGGATTTGACGAGAAGACCATTACCAAGATTTGTGATGTCAACGACTATAAATTTACCCGCATGACGCCTGGATCCCATATTCCCATATGCCCTGAGAGCGAATTACTGGAATCAATGCCAGATTTTGCAATGGTTTTGCCTTGGCATTTTAGAGACAATATTATTTCTCGACAATCGGAGTACATGTCCCAGGGAGGCAAATTAATATTTCCGCTTCCCGATATTGAAGTACTTTCAAGCTAAATCAGAGTCGTACTCATGCGCGCATCTCAAGAATTTACTAAATTAGCACTGACTTATGACAACACGGCTTCTTTCGATGGCACTGGAGCGCAGATTCAACGAATCCTTGCAATATTTGCAATTTGCAGAAGGTACGATATTCCATATATTCATTCGGGAATTAAAGAATTAATAATTACTCCCCTTGATCCATTTCAAACAGAATCAGAACTTCTAGAGTATTTGAAGCGTGTCAATAACTACTTTGAATTGCCTTCAGATTTTGAACTTGGCAACGCTAGAGAAGTATCAAAATTACAGACTCTTTCCAATTTTAAACTTTTAGAGATGCGCGTAGCCAATAAATTGCATTTTGGAAAAAAAGAATTAGTTGCGATCGCAAATCCATTTCAAGTTTTAAACCGGATTCCAGAACTTTATACATTGGCCGCAAAAAATCTGCAACATAAAAGTTCTGCATCGGCAACCAAAAGAATTATATTGCACTACAGGCGCGGAAGTAATACCTTGGATATCTTACCCGGCGAATCAGAACCACGCGGACTTCCAAATGAATGGTACACAAAAACCCTAAGAAAATATGTCACAAATTATCAGGAATTGGGGATAGATTTCAGGGTAGAAGTTTATACAGATATGCCAAAGTCGTCTTTTACTTATACACCCAAGGAATTTCAATCCCATCTCTGGTCACATGAACCAAGATTCAAAAATGGTGCGGTGGAAGTTTTTGGTGAAGATATAAAGAACACGGTGTTTGCTGAGTTTGGAGACAAGCTAATCGTTCACCATGGGGGTGATCCTTTACAAGGGCTTATTGATATGAGTGAAGCCGATATTTTGATAACTAGCCGATCGAGTTATTCGTATGTTGGTGGACTGCTTAACCTTAAAGGAAAGATCATTATCCCCTCTGGTTTTTGGCACAGTAAATTAAATTCTTGGGTTTTAGAACCTTAGACTATTCACTTAGTACTATAAATCAATTTTAAAATAAACCGCCCCAACTTGGTCTGGCTCAGTGAAGGAATCCAAGTTGGTCTCTTGCGTGCGAGGTTCCAATGGAAATCTTCAATTTTCAATGAGGTTAAAAATGATTTACTAATGAGATCGGTGCGGAAATATAGAGCATCTCCATGATTTCTCTCGGGGTAAATTCTAATTGACACTCGATTGAAGCCTTTTCCCTTCAAATATTCATCCAACTGCGCAAGAGTATTTTGATCTTGATAAAGTTCAGCTGTTGATACTTCGGCTTGAATCCAACCCACTTTTTCTAGTAATTCTGGAGCTCCCTTTATTGCTTCTAACTCACCACCTTGAATATCCAGGATTACTAGAGTCTCCAACATATTCTTATTCCATTGTCCCCAATGGTTTCGTAAAGAAGAATCTAAAGTAATGGTTTGCACTTGAATTTTATTCTCAATTTGAAAGTCTGGGAGAATCTTTTTTAAATGATTGAGGTCCGGAGCAAGCAAACTACTTGATCCATGATTCAAGACGTGAAATGTTTTGGATTTCCCAGCTTCGGATGCAACTGCTCCTTCAAAGATTATTACTCGAGAGTCACTTCCGTAGTTTTGCTTCAATTTCCTAATCGCGGTTGGTTCTGCTTCAAAAAGATACGTCATTTGAACGCCTGCCTCAAGAAAGCCCTTTACTTCTCCACCTTCCCATGCACCAACTAATATTACATTTGATGGAACAAGTCCTAGCCTTTTGAAAACATGAAACAAATCGTATGCCATTTCTAGCTCCAGCCTTTTATTTGTAGGAATTCGAAAAAAGTCGAGAATGTCGTAAAATTCTAACGGTGAGATGTTGAAAAATACGGTTCCTAATTTTTAGCAAAAGCTTAACTACTCCAGAACTCTTTCCTAAGGCAATGATTGAAACTCGAATTGCTAATTGATTTGGGAAATCAAATAAAAACCATAAAAGAAAATTAAAGAATGTGACAAAATCTAACAAAATTGCAATATTTAATGCAATGACATAAAAATGGCTAGCATCTCTATTTAAGATTAATTCTCGCGAGAGTTGCGGGGCGTAGACTTTTTGAAAAGCAATGATTAGACGAGACATATCCACTCGAAAACCCTCAATTGGTGAATTGCTTTGGCGGTACATGCGATAAAGATCCGGACCCCCTTTCTTTTGGTGGGAGTACGGGCTACTTGGCCAGAGACCATACTCCCAAGGAGTTTCGACGAGCTTTTTCTCAGAATGCCTTAGATCACTCCCTTTATTAATTTGAATTCGACAACTAGGTCTTAATACATTGTATTTGCGAGTAATTCGGGTCCCGTCACCAATCCCATCCATATGCCTAAGGATTTCAACTGGTGGAATTAGCACATTAGCTGGAGCAAATTTAACACTTGGGCCAAATGGATTATCCGGACGCGGGATTCTTTTGCCTTCAGTGAAATCAAAATCCCACCACTCAGCAAAAAGTTTGGGTGTTACTAAGCAACACCCATGCATGGTTGTAACTTTAAAAGATCTTTTTGCGTCACCTTTATTCGGATTAAAAGTTGAATAGAGCGATAATATTCGGATGGGTCCAGGAAGTTGAGTAAGGTCACCTAAACCTCGTCCCTCATTTCTTTCAGCTAACTCAAATACCTCTTTAGAGAAATCCAGAAAGGGTTGAGAATTTGTGTGGACGTAAGCGTGATCATCATTGGCCATTAAGGTTATCAAATCAACATTTTTTTGCTTTATCAGAGTAGAAATTTTGAACCAATCTTCAAAGTAAAGTAGTCGTCGCCACTCAATAATCGGCTCAATAAAATTGAGCTTGATTTCTGTAGCAACCATGTCTTGGTAATCTGCAAAATCATCATCAAGTTCTATGAAAAAGTAAGGATTCTCGAATTCCATCTTTGACCACGAGCGTAGGGAGGATAGAAAGATTTCGAGCCGTTCCAATAAGCTACCCGTTCGAGAATGGCCTATGTCCCCCGCTGAACTCAGTGACTTATTTGTAATAAAGACACTCACAAGTAGAAAATTTTTCATGAGTTTTACTACAGACGCCAAGAAGATTCAAGAACTTTTAGATTTGGAAATCTGTAAGCCTCTGAATCAATATTATTCCAAGAACTCCAATTAGCGGGTAGCCAAGTTTCCGCTCCTTTGAGAGAAGCTAATTTTGCACCCCACCAAGACAAAGAACTATTCGCACCAATTACTGATTCACTTATTGCCATGGTAGCCAAAGTCTGCCATGCATCAAGCTGCTGCGCGTCGAGTACTTGGTCAGGTCTAATCTTTTTGAGAAGTTCGGGAATGTGATCTGCATTCTCAGTGAGAACGATTAAGTAATTTGCCTTCAGCTTGTCCAGATTTTCTAGGAAATATCTTTCATGCAAGTTTCCAATGAAATTTGGATCAGAAGCATTTTGCATCGAATACGCGCCAGTACGAATGTGAATTACTGAATAGCGTTGGGGAATTATTTTACGTGCAAGCAGTTTCGCTGCGATTTTTTCAGCATATGGGAGAATTTCTAATTCAACCGCACCTTTTGATATTTCTGAATAACTATTGTTTTGAAAGTACCCAGAAATTATCCGAAATTTTTTGTATTTACTAACACCTTGTGCTTGATCATCACGAGGGTCTTCTTGGTAATACTGCAGCAAGGCTTCGGCAAGCGCACGCCCCATTTTTTTACTCCAAAGCCATTCAGCCGAGTGACTTAAATATTCTCTCGCAGGCGATATTGCGCCCCTATTGTGGACGTGAGAGCAAGTTTTAAAGAGTTCTTCTAGCTCGAGGTGCATTATTTTGTCGTGATGTCCATAATGAAAACGAGCAGGATAGAACGCGGTTATATTCATAAGGGAGTGGGCATACGTCCACTGGAATAATTGATTTCCAAGGCCACCTTTAAACACAACAATGGGATTCATGACAAAATTCTACACTAATCCCTCAATAGGTAATTAAAATAGATTTTTATTAAAGAAAACCAGCGGGGATAGTGGTGAGTCTTTATAGGGTAAATAGTTTTCCAAGCTGATGAATGGGGAACTAAATTAAAACCACTTAAACTAAGTCCACCAAATTCAGTGTAGTTTTGCAACACAAAAGTAGCGCCAAAACAACTAGTAATTGCCTAATCTCGAACCACAGTAATTTATATTTTTCTGATTCCTGGTAATAGTTTTGAGAGTTCATGCCTGAATGCTGCCTTACTCCTTATATGTTTAAGGCAGCTCAAAAAGGAGTGGGCATGTCAGTAAGTTGGAAAAGAGTTTTGGCAATTACTTTTCCGAATCGTCTCTCGCCTTAAAAGGATAATTTATGGCTCGAAAGGTTACTAAATTGTTATAAACCGAGTAATTAAGTTTAGACGAAACGAAACTCCGCGCCTAATCCAACTTTCTTGAAGTCTCTTGACAGGAAATTATTTTCAATCTTATGGTCTATGGATGTCACATCGCTATTTTGGAAGTTAGAATTTAGTGGTTCTATTGTAGGTATTTAAACTAAATGGCGACTTCCCAAGGGTGCTGCCTCCTTGATTTAGTTCATTCCTAAAGAAAGTGAGGGAAGACTTGGTCACTCCAGAGGTTTACCTCAGGATTGAAACTTGCGATGCCCCGACTCCTATTGGCTACTTTGCTTCTTAGCCACGTTATGTTGAGCGTCATATCTGATTAGACAGCGTATTGTTGCCATGCCCCTGGCGTCATTAATTGCCTCGACCATCCTCGTAGTGGCTCAAGTATTTAGCCCCGGATTTTCTCGGGTGTATGCTTCTCGTTTATTGATAAGGTTGCTAAATGTTAGTTAATATTAGGGTGTTCGTTTCTAGAGAATTGCAGGAAATATGACACCAGACATTCCGTGGTGGACAGTTGAAATGGCTGGTAAGGAATTAGATTATCTCAATGAGGTAATATCGAGTGGCTATATCAATGAAGGTGAATTTGCTACTCGACTGGAATTCGAAGTGTCTAAAAAAATGGATTTTGCAAACATCACTTTATGTACAAATGGAACAAGTGCAATATTTCTAGCCTTACGAGCTTTAGGCATTGGAAATGGTGCGACCGTTATTGTTCCAAACCTAACATTTATCGCGACAGCTAACGCCGTTCGATTAGCTGGAGCTAACGTCAAGCTTATAGATATTAAAGAGCACTCTCTAACAATTGACGAAGAGCTTTTAACTGAGGAATTTACTGAGGGTGTCAGTGCAATTATTGCCGTGCACGTCAGTGGGAGATCCGCTATTACCAAAAAACTACTAGAAATATGTGAAGCCAGAGGTATTTACTTGGTGGAAGATGCTGCAGAGGCATTTGGAAGCAAAGATCCATTGAGCCAAAAACCACTAGGAACGATTGGCGACTTAGGTATTCTTTCCTTTAGCCCCAACAAAGTGGTTACATCAGGACAGGGTGGAGCTGTGGTTACCAGGTCCACAGAATGGGATGAAAAAGTACGTGCATTAAAGGATCAGGGAAGACTGAGAAGAGGAACTGGAGGTGATGACTGGCATGAAAAGGAAGGTTATAACTTTAAGATTACAAATTTGCAAGCGGCTGTTGGTCTTGCACAGATGGTTAAATTAGAGGAACGCGTTACTCACCTCCGAGCGACTTACAAACTTTACCAAACAGAACTACAAGATTTGCGGAATGGAGAGCTTCTAAATTTTGACATTGAAAATGGCGAGGTTCCCCTTTGGCCCGAGTTAAAGGTTGCCAAAAGAGTTCTATTGGAAAGAACGCTACTTAGGGAAGGAGTAGGGTTTCGAAATTTTTGGCACCCTTTGAGCATGCAACCAGGATTCTTGACTAATAGACCTGACTTACCAATTTCGCTCCAAGTGTCTCCTAAGTTGATGTGGCTGCCTTCTGCCTTCAATCTTTCAAAATCAGATGTAAAAAAGGTTTGCCAACTAATTTGCCAAAGTCTTAACAATAATTAAAGTAAGTGAAAAATTAATAGAAAATCAATAACTGTAGTAATTAAATTTCTCAATTATTTTAGAACCAGCTGTAAGTCCACCAAAAAAGAGATCTAATATTAAATTCAGAAATTTATTGAAGCCTAAATTCAAAACTCTAGCGCTTCGATTGGAGTTTACATTTTTAGCTTCTCCTGTCGAACTGCTAATTCCTTCGAACCAACTTCTATTCTTGCAACTCCAGATGTTCCAATCAGGATTCATTGAGCTGCCTGGCAGAAAGACGCTAATTCCAGGAATATCTACGCCATTTGTGCACTTAGATAGAATAAGGGTTTGAGTTGAGTCCCAGTTTTGTCGGTAGTTAAAAGCTTTTACTGAAGCAGGTGAGTAAAAAGAGACAACAGAAATTAATAGTACAAAGATAGAAATAGGCTGAATCCACAAAGAGGTACGATGTGTTTTCATACCTAATTCAACTCCGCCGATGAAAACACTAAGGACGAACACAAACGAAAAAACAGTATGGTGAAAAGGAGCAAAGTAGGAAAATGTTTCAACAAAATTTATGCCAAGAACCAAGCAAATCAGAGAAATAATAAGATTCCAAAAACTCAGTTTGTTCGTAGACAATAACTGCTTAAATCCAAAAATGAAACCAATCAAACCACTCAACAAAGCTGCAAAGATTCCAAAAACAACTATTTCTCTAAAACTTAGCAAATTATAAGCTAAGAATCTTTCATACCAATGCCCAATTCGAACTTCCTTTGAGTATTGGAGCCGACGACTTGTAGCAGAGGGTGAAAAAAAAGTAAATAGCGACGCGGAGAGCAGAATAAAAAAACTAAAATAAAATTCCAAATTATTGGTCTTGAACATTGAGAACTTCATGTTCTTAAATTGAAGCATAGTAATAAACAAAAACATACCAAGAGTCGTTATGCCTTCTAAGGGTCCCCAGATAGCTAATATAAATACCAAAACTAGGCTAGTAGTGTCTCTTTCAAGCCATAAATTTTTTCTCCAACGTAAGAAAAGAAAAACTTGCAGAAGATTTAATGGGACATGTTGCCAAAAGAAGTTTACCCAACCTACTAATGCATATGCTCGATAAGGGCTTTGCGTTGTGGATCCTGCGAAATTAAGAGTTAATATGAGTAGGAGAATGCTAATCGAAAAAAGCATTAGGTTACTGTTACGCCTTCGATTAAGTTTAACTGAACTAGAAATCAAAAGTGTAGACAAAACTAAAAAGATAACTATTTGAACGGTAACAAGTAGTGCAAAACCTGGAATTAGTCCTATTGAAGACAACAAAAAGTTAACTAGAGAAGAAGTCATCACGCTCAACGGATGACTGTCTACTCCTGTGAAAAAACCACGCGCATAATCAATTACTCCAATTGTTGAAATATAAGCAATGTGTCCATAATCATCGGCGACAGGGCGCGCATTTAGAACAATTGATAATAAAGTTGAGATGGAAACGATAGTCCCAGTTAGAATAATTATGCACTTTAATATGAAACTTGAAATTTTTTGATAAGTGGAATACAGGTTGACTCTCATTATCAAATTCTAATCAGTCGTTGATGCGCCGAAACATCACATTGTAAAGAACTCTCAGATAGTTCCATGCCCATAGACCAAATTTGTAGCTACTCTGTCCGTCTATTGGTCGATCAACGGAAATAAAAGGCACCTCAGTAATCGTTTTACCCTTTTTCAAATAAGTAATTTGCAGTTCCATAGGGTATGACCACCCTGCAGTCGAATATACTCGCCCCATTTCCCAATCACCTTTTCTAAAAGCCTTTAAACCTGTTGTTGGGTCACTAATTTTACCCAACGTGAAAATTCTAAAAAGAATACTTACTCCTCTGCTGAGAAAATTACCAGATAAAGAGCCAACACCTAGGCGTTTACCACCCTTTGCATAACGAGTGCCACTTACAAAGTCATAACCGCTACGCAAGGCAAAAACAAAGTTGTTAATCTGAAATATAGGGTTTATTTCATCGGCTGGAAAAAACATCACAAATTCTCCGGTAGCAACTTTAATCCCGGAGCACAACGAACCAGTAACTCCTTTCTGAAACTCATTTACTACGATTGCCAATTCCACACCACTTGAGATACGTGCTTTTTTGGCAGAAACAAGACTTTTATCCGAAATGTCCTCAACCACAACTAAAATTTCTTTCAATGTATCAACAAATAAGACAAGCATCTCTAGAGTTACAGTCAAGCTCTTACCTTCGTCTTTTGCTGGAATAATTATTGATAGATTTCGTTCGACCACACTGAATTGTAACCTATAATCTTGATTATTTCAGAATAAATCTTCCTAAAACAGTGTGATTGATTGAACGGTAATGCTGTTGAATTAGATTGAAAACTAGTAAAACCTATTCTTCTAGTTCTGAATGGGAATAAGTAAAAATGTGAGATCCAATTTTAATGTACGGGCCTGTGAAAGTTGAGTGTCGACTCGCTTTTACTTTTCGATTCACTTCGCGAGAAGGTGGTAACGACTTGATAACAAGCCATTTGTTAAATTCCTTTCGTGTCATAGGTGGACGAGACCATCTAGCAACTTCTATAAATTCCTGATTTTTGATTATTAATTCAACAATGTCAATTAAGAGAGCACAGCACTCTTTAAGTCCTCTATTAAAAAGTTCTTCACATGAAATATCAACGTCTTGTGGAAAGAAGCGCTGGGCGATTATCTTTCCACTATCAATTGTAGTACTCATCAAATGTGCCGTGACACCAAAAAATTCCTTTTGGTCATAAATTGAGAGACTTGCCGACCCAATCCCAGGATATTCATGTGATCCTGGGTGGAAATTTATAGCAGCAATTTTACTTTTAGCCAATAACCAAGCTGGCACTAATTTGGGAGATAAGAAATTGAATAAGTAATCAAAATCAGGCAATTGCTCGAGTTCACTTTTAAAGCTTTCTATAGGTGGTGAGGCTCGATTAAGCCTTAGAACCTTAACAATGTCAAATTCTTTTTCAAGGGAATGAATAGAAAACTCTGATAACCAATCAGTATCAAGGGTAGTTATCAAAAGGCACTTCAATCTTGCCATATTTGGGCTCCTATAATTGTTAAGTCAATAGTTCACCGATGGAGTTAAAGCCTATTGCATAGTTGCTGTTGACATCAATCTTAAAAAAATCAACTTCCAGGCGTGCTATTTCTGAAAATGTATTGGTTTCGGAATAAATAAACCAAAACTTCTATCTCCTTGCGAGAAAGCGCAATTCAGTCCTTTGCGGGAGAAGGTCTAATACAAGTACTCAATTTGGGTCACAATGCTAACTTTAATAAGAAATATACATTAGTTAAAAATATAGAACCCAACTTCACTTCTGCCTCTTTGGGGGAATTTGAATTTACCCCACCAAGAGAGAAATATATTTGGCTCTAATCTCTTCCTCACAGAATGTCATAGTTCCAAACCCGCTCTTGATGACAATAAACAGGCCCTTTTCAACGCTCTGCGCTAAGAAGTAAATTAGTGATCTTTATATTTGTTTTGGCGGGTTAATCAATCCAATTGTGAGTTCTCATCAAGAAAACAGTATTTTTTCAACCTCTTCAACGTAAAGTTGATTTGAAATTCCTTGATCAAAGTTAGGCAAATTTAAGGCATTACCTCCAAGTAAAATCTTAGAAAATTCAGTAAAGAGATTTCTAGCTGCTAACTGTCGCACGTTCAACCTATATTTCGCAAGATTTTCTGCAATTGCTGCGAGACCCAATTCATTAGTGCGATCTTCCTTTTTCATATTTGATTTCAACCAATATTGCGCGGACATGTCAACAATTCCGAAAGGAAATTTATGGATTGCCTCTGCTACGCCATGTTCCCCTTGAATAGTTATCTTATGACCAAGTGGCACAGTAACATTACGCGAAACCTTGCAATGGAATTCGGCAGAGCCAAACTGAGTAGTGAAATCTATTTCCTGAAAATTAATTGGTGAAGGATTTCGTTTGATATTGTGGTTGGTATAGTTGCGCTTTACTTCACTGTAGGCACCAAAATTCAATGGATCTATTATTCTCATGTAATCAAAAATGTGACTTGCGAAGTCTCGTAGCACACCACCACCCAGTTCAAGATTATTCCTCCATGAAGTGACAGGAGTTTTGGTAGCTCCAGATGTTTCCCACAAGACGTCAACTCTTTGCATCCTTCCCAAACTACCTTCAGCAACAATTCTACTCAACCATTTTATCAATGGATCATATCTAAATTGATAACCAATGGTTGCATGTCCTCCTGATGCAGATATTGCTTTACTGATTTTTCTAGTAGCTTCAACATTTAAACCACCTGGTTTTTCACAGAAAATACTCTTTCCGTTTTCTAGAGCCTCAATAGCATATTTTTCATGATCACTTGGTGGAGTTGCTATGACGACTAATTCTACGGAAGGGCTTTCTATAATTTCAGCCGCGGATACCAAGGCAATGTTGCCGTTCTCAAAATTACTTCGATTATAAATGTGATTTGAATGACGGGATCTCGCTACCGAAGTTAAACTGAACTCACTTATGGAAGATATTGCTGGAAGTAAGGTTGAGATTCCATATCCACCGCCAATTACTCCGACCTTAATAGGTGGAGAATCTTGAATTTCACTTCCCACTGCCTCACCATCCTTAGTCATGAGCTGCATGGTTAACTTTTGATTCTAACAAGAGAGCTTTATTTAGTTCAATTATCACCAAAGACATGGCATAATGCTCTCGGAGCAGCTTTCATAAATCTATTCAGGAGGTTTTTTTGGAATTTCGGGAAGAAATTCAATCCCTGAACCCTTGGGTGAATTTGGTCGCTCGTTTTACAGATGATAGCCCTGAGCCACATCTGCACTTACGCACTCAAGATTACGTGGCAATAATTGCCTTGTATGAAGATAAGATAACTCTCGTTAAACAGTTTCGAGTCGCTCTAAATGTTGAAACGATCGAGTTACCCTCTGGCCTAATTGACCCTGGACAAACGCCATTTTCGGCTGCTTTGCGAGAACTCGAAGAAGAGGTGGGCCTTGCTCCTGCATCTGAAGCAATTTCATTGCCAGTTCAGTACATTGACTCCGCCAGACTTACAGCCAGAGTCTCACCTTTCTTTTTTCAGAGCACAAAAAAGAAGGAAGGGTGGGTGGCTGAGGCCGGCATTACTCCTTTTTGGATCGAAAAAGAGGATTTAACTAAGGCGCTGGAATCTGGGATGCTTTCCTTATCTAGCCATAGCGGTATGCTCGCGTACTTAAGATTGTGTGGAGAGATTTAATTGGTCATCCTTAAAGATTTTGAAGATCGCCAAGTAGTGATACTTGGATTGGGCTACGTTGGCTTAACTCTAGGTGCTTACCTGTCAGAACTTGGTTTTCAAGTTCATGGAGTAGAAATCCGTGATTTAGTTCTGGATTCGCTCAAAGAAAAGAAAGCGTTTTTTTGGGAACCAAAACTTGATGATTTACTGTCCCGAAATATTGAACGAGGGACATTTACCTTCTCTTCAGAAATCCCTAAGTCCTCTGGTAAACGAGTTTTTATAATTACGGTTGGGACTCCAATTACTGGTGAAAAAAAAGCAATTCTTGATTCCATTATTAACGTTAGTGAGCAAGTCGCTTCTGCGATGAGTGATGGGGATATGGTCATTTTAAGATCGACCGTTAAATTGAATACAACAAGGTCGGTAGTGGCACCAATTCTTGAAAAATCCGGAAAGAGTTTTGATTTAGCATTCTGTCCTGAGAGGACTTTAGAGGGCGCAGCGCTAACAGAGCTTGGATCACTTCCTCAAATAGTTGGAGCTTCGTCGGAGGAAGCTAGGTTAAGAGCATCAAATTTCTTCCAGCGTGTAACACCAAATGTCGTGAATGTATCAAACATTGAAACCGCAGAAATGATCAAATTAGTTGATAACATGCAAAGGGACGTATTCTTTGCCGTTTCAAATGAAGTAGCCCACCTGTGTAATTCTCAGTCAATTAGGGCTTCAGAAGTTATTTCTGCTGGAAAGTTGGGTTACAAGCGTACAAATTTAGCAACCCCCGGACCCGTGGGTGGACCATGCTTAGAAAAGGATTCGTATCTACTTTCTGAATCTGTAGCAAATTTTGGTGGTATTGCGCGAATTGCGATGGCAGCCCGCGAAACGAATGAAAATGTAATCGTTGAAGCGTCGGCATTTATCTCCTCATGGGTAAATGAAAACGTATCTGAATCGAACCAAAAAATCGCTGTCTTGGGAATGGCCTTTAAAGGGGTACCTGAAACAAATGACTTAAGAGGCTCACCAGCAATTGCTCTTGTGAGCTCATTAAACGACGCGATTGTAAATGGCGAAGTTTACTGTTGGGATCCAGTAATTCCAAGTTCTGAATTATTAAGCAATGGGTTTAAATCAAAGCCAACTCTTAAGGAAGTACTCGAAGGGGTTTGTGCGATTGTTCTTGTAAACAATCATCCTGAATTAGATAACCTTGATCTTGTGGCATTTTCCGAATCGGCTTCAGGCACAATACTTATTTACGACTTTTGGGGCAGAAACGATCATAATTTATCGTTAGCTGGGAATCGTCATTATCACTCGTGGGGAAACCATTCTAAAGCAAAAATTAATCAAGGGAAGAGAAATTGAAAACTTGCTTGGTTACTGGTGGGACAGGATTTATTGGATCAGCCATTACACGGCTTCTTTTGGAGCGAGGCTTTAATGTAAGAGTGTTGGATGATAATTCACGTGGGAATTTTAGAAGACTCACGGATGTTTTGGATTCTGTAGATGTAAGAGAAGGAGATATTCGAAATAGTGACTTAGTTTCAAAATCTTTAATAGGTGTGGACGTTGTAGTACATCTTGCATACATAAATGGAACTATAAATTTCTACGAAAAACCTCGCGAAGTACTAGATGTAGCAATTGTAGGCATGCAAAATGTCTTGGAAGCTATGAAAGTAAATAACGTTCCAGAACTCTATTTGGCGTCAAGTTCAGAGGTTTACCAATATCCGGACAAATTCCCAACACCTGAAACGGTACCGTTGGTTGTTCCAGATCCGTTTAACCCTCGCTATTCATACGGTCTGGGTAAAATAGTTCAAGAGTTTATGAGCATTCATGCGGATAAATTCTTGAAGAGATTGGTCATCTTTCGGCCACACAATATCTATGGGGCAGATATGGGATTTCAGCATGTAATCCCAGAGCTTTGCGCAAAAATCATGGCAGAAAAGAGCAGTATTGTTAAGCTGAAAGGCGATGGTTCACAGCGCCGAAGTTTTTGTCATATTTCCGACTTTGTTCAAGGTTTTGGGCTTTTGCTTGATGCAGAGTTACAGCGCGAAACGTTTAATTTGGGTACTCGTGAGGAGGTTACAATCTCTCGTCTTGCAGAAGTAATAGCTTCCAGTTTGGGCCGCCAAATAGAATTCTCGACTTCTATCGCTCCTGTAGGGGAAACGAACCGTCGTGTTCCAGACATTTCGAAAATCGAGAGCCTCGGCTTCTCCCAAACAATTACTCTTCAAGCAGGGGTTCATAGCTACTGTAACTGGTTTCTCTCCAGTACTATATAGTGGGCAATTGTGAATAAAGTTTTTAACTGTCAGGTTTGTGGATCATCTAAATCTCGTCCAGTGATAGACATGGGATTGGCTCCGTTAGTGAACACACTTCCCCCTGTCGACTTAGACTCTCCAGTTGATATTGTTTACGACTTAGCACTCATACAATGTGAGGAATGCACTTTAGTCCAACTCAGATTTGCTCCTGATATGCAATCTGTTTTTCCAGAGTCTTACCCTTACCTTTCAGGCCTGACCACCCCTCTAGTAAGAAATTTTCAGAATCAAGCCTTGGATGTTGTTAAGTTTCTAAAGGAAAAATTTCCAGAAAACTATTTTAAAGTCCTTGATATAGGGTCAAATGACGGCACTTTACTTAAGTGCTATTCCGATTTGGGATGCGATGTTTATGGAATTGAGCCTACACAAGCTTCGGATGTCGCAAATGCAAACGGAATTAAAACACTTAAAGCCTACTTTAATTCCCAATCTGTTGCTCATGCGAAAGGTGAAATAGGTAAGGTTTCACTCGTCACGGCAACCAATGTTTTCGCGCATATCCCGAATCCTTTGCAAATTCTTGCTGATATATCGGAAATTTTGGAGGAGGAGGGACTCTTTGTCTCTGAAAATCACTATCTATCTGACTTGGTTGATCAACTTCAGATTGACACTATTTATCATGAACATCTTCGTTACTACACAGTTGTTAGTATTGAGGCCCTATTGAATCGTGGCGGGTTCGATTTAATAAAAGTTCAAAAGATCGAAAGTCATGGTGGTTCCGTCCGTATTTGGGCTGCGAGAAAGGGAATTATGTCCATAGATGCATCGGTTGCCGAGTTCAAGGAAAGCGAAAAGAGTGCAGGGATTAATGATGGAAGTTTCTTAACCACCTTTGATGAGTCTGTTAAAGTATGGAGAAATGAACTTTGTGCATTAATAAATTCACTCAATTTAAAAGGTGCAAACATCGGCGGCATTGGTGCCCCCTCACGGTCAGTGATCATGATTTCCTATTTAGGGCTTAACCATAATGATGTGTTTGCTATCGGTGAAAAAACAGGTTCAAAGAAGATTGGTAAACGAATACCAACAACAAGAATTCCTATAATTGATGAGGCTGAATTACTTAATTTGAAGCCCACTCACCTTCTCCTCCTATCTTGGCATATGGGCGATGACTTAATAGCAAATTTAAGATCAAAAGGCTTTACGGGTGATTTTATTGTGCCGTTGCCAACGCCAAGAATTTTAAAGGCCCAAAGGTGAGAAATTTACTTTGCCATTAACAGACTAGTAAATGGAGCAATCATGAAATACGCATTGCGCAATTTGGAAAATCAGGTAGTTCTTATTACTGGAGCGAGTTCTGGAATTGGAATGGCAACTGCAAAGGCATTTGCTGAAGAAGGTGCCAAATTAGTTCTTAATAGTAGAAGTCAAGTTCGACTAAATGAAATTGTGCAAGAAATCGGTCAGTCCCAGGCAATAGGCGTAAGTGGTGACTGCTCCAACCCTGCTGTAACTAAAGAAATGGTGGCCACGGCCATCGAAAATTGGGGACAAGTAGATGTGCTGATTGCCAATGCAGGTTCTGGATTTTTTGGTTCTGTGCTAAGCGGAAGCGATGAACAAATAGTCCAAACTGTTCATACTAATTTTATTGGAACTGTCCAGCTTGTCAGAGCGGGACTTCCGCATTTAATTGCGCAGAAATCAGGCGACATCGTCATAGTTGCCTCTGCTGCAGGATATAGAGGGAACGCAAATGAAGCTGTTTATGCTGGTACAAAACATGCTCAAGTAGGTTTCGCGGGAAGTTTGGATAGAGAAGTTCGAGAGAGTGGCATTCGCGTATCACTCATTTGTCCAGCCGGAACTGATACTGAATTTGCCCTTGGCAATGGTAGAACTTTCGGCGACCCCAATCTAAAAGATTACCTTGCGCCGGAGGATATTGCTTTTCAAATTGTGACAGTAATTAAAATGCCAATTACAATGAGGACCCAATCCTGGGGTACTTGGTCAATGAAGCAAGGTTCCTAAAATCAATGAACCTTAGATTTTATCGCTAGCCGCTTCACGTATGTTCAAGTCTTCTAAAGTTTTTGTTGCCTTTATTACTTCATCTTCTTGAATGTCGTTAAGAAACTGATGCGATCCAATACCCACTGGTACGGGGAGATTTTGACTTCCGTTTCTATGCTTAATTGTATCCATCAATGACCCCATTAACTTTTGTGAGTTTAAAAAACTTTCATGAATGGTTGGTAAACCTAAGTCTCTAGCAACTCTAAATATTCGCGATAATTCAACTATATCAAGGAGACCTCGGTTGAATGATAGACATGATGAAAAGAGGCAATCAAGAGCAACGGCCTCTCCATGTAATAAGTCTGGTAGTGAATCTTGTTCGATCAAAGGACTGAAAGAGTGACCGAAATCCACTGCGCGCCTCAAACTGTCTTCCCAGAGGTTATGTTGCAAATTATTAATCATGACAGTAATTGCTCGATTAATTACTTTTACGGGGATTGCACCATATTGAAATTTCTCTGTACGGAGTAATGAAGAATTTCCTTCGAGTAACAGAAATAGACTTAAATCTTCGATTATCGCTAGCTTAAGAATTTCTCCAAGACCATTACATATTTCTCTATCGCTTTGTGTTTCAATAAATTTACGATATAGAAATACTGCGCTAGGAGGATAATAGGTTCCAAGTCGATTTCGCCGGCCGAGGTGATTTACTCCTGTTTTAATTGCAACACTTACATCTACAATGCCAAGTAAGGTTGTAGGAACACGGATATATGGAACTCCGCGCCGATATATTGAGCACGCAAAACCAACAGAATCGAGTAGGGAACCTCCACCAATCGCGATTACAGGCTCCGATCTACGTAATAAACCGAAATCTTCCATGTGTTTAATCAGGACAAGTGAGTTATCTAAAGTCTTGAGAGATTCGTTGGCTTCGATTGAAACTACCATGGAGCCCGGGGAGTTCACTTCAAAGTATTCGTTGATAGTTTCAGAAAAATTTACATAAACATTGCTATCAACGAAAACCAATCTGCGTGAAGAGATATTAGGTTCGAGTAGAGAAAGGTTTTCAACATCAAATAGATTGGGAGCATAAGTAATCTGATATTCGAGTGGCTTAGATGAAGTTAGCCGCCACCTGGCTGGAAATTCAATTACCATAACGGACTCGCATTTCCTGAATTAGCTTGCAACTTAAAGCGTAGAAAAGGATCGCCCTCTTCAGGTCCCCAGATTGAACCTTAAAAGGTAGCATTCTGGCAAATTGGGAAAAGTGAAGAAAATCAAGTAGTTCTGTATTGAGGTCGAGCCCTGAGGAAGTAAACCTCATTGAAATCACTTCATTAAATTGGATTAACGGAGTAGGAATCTTATAGTCGAGAAAAACGGAAGCACCGTTAACAAACGGTTCGTAATCACTCATGATTCCGTAGTGACTACTACTGCATTGCAAGATTTGTGAAAAATCAGCTTCCCTGCAATCTATAATATTTTCATCATATGGATCTATAAATCTTATTTCAAATGAATTGGGATTGATAAGTATATTTTCTAAGGTTAGATTACCATGCGTAAAACACTCAGTTCCATTTTTGATTTTAGCAACAAATTCCCTTAACCAAGGTATCTGCGATTTAAGAGATGGCATTCCAAGACCATTCAGTTGGATTGTGGATATATCTGAAAAAACTTCAAAACGAGTGTCTTCGCACGCATCACTTAACTTTTGTAAGACCTCCTCCTGCAAATACACGCCTAGAGAACCCGGATAAGAATCAAAAATTGCGTATGAGTGGAGTCGGGCAGCACAATCGATAACCTTTTCTGCAATAAGCTCGATTTGATAATGATTCGGTGAGTAATCACAAAAGAAGGATTTTAGATTACAAAAGCCCTTAAAGTACTCAATGTCAAAGAAGTACGAGTCTTCAGTGGCTCCAAGTTGTATGACTTTTGGGAAGAGTCCAGGAAGCAACGAGTCATATCGTTGCAATCTTTTCAACTGACTATGCCAGCGGACCTCTCCATATTCTCGATTCTTCAGAGAACTTATCGATTTACGCACTCGCAATTCCCCAAGATGAGTTTGAATCAGTTCAGTTCTTCCAAGCGAACCACCTTTAAGGATTTCAAGAACTTTAATTGGCATGTTCTGAAAAAATTGGAGAGGATTGAATGACTCGGTACTCTTCCGGGGACCCGATTACAAGTGTATTAGAAGTACCAATGAGGTTATTGCTTAAAGGTTCGAAGTGAAAGCTATCGGCCAACATCAGATTTATAATACTGGAAATATACAATTCTTTAGCACTCTGCAAAAACGCGAGCTCGGAGAATTTTTTGAAATAATTTTGAAATACTTCAGCTGATGGAAATCCATATAAACCGCTAGTAGCCCAATTGGAGATAACGCGCTTTTCGACAATTTCCAGAATTCTGTTGTTTTGAATTTTAACGTAACTATAACTTGGAGATTTAGCAGTAAATACATCGATGCTTCCATGACCCATTTGTAAGGATTTCTTTAAAGCCAAGGTATCTCGATTAAGTAAAATAGTATCTGCATTATGAAAAACCACAGGCTCATCCAAATTCAAATTTAGAAGAGCTACGGACTCATTTGCAGTATCAGCCTGGCCTTTGGTCTCCCCGATATAGAGTAAATTTTCTGGATCTATTCCGAGGTTCAACAACGAAACTTGGAGTTCATTTTGGAAGAAGATATCTCGCTGGTGTGCAACTAAATAAACATCAGAAAAAGAATTGGAGGTTATTAAGTTTTGTAGAATCGTTTCAATTACCGGACGACCAGAAATAGGTAGCAAGTATTTCGGAATATCTATTCCCACATCATGGAACCGCGTATTTCTGCCTGCCATACAGATTACAAGATTCATATTTGTCCCTATCTTAAGTGTCCAGAAACTTCATTAAACACCTATGTTATGCCTGTATCATAGGGCAATGCCAAGTTCCTCGCGTGCATTGCAGGTAGTGAATTTATTCTTAGCACGGAGTAACTTCCCCGGAAAATGGCGAATAGAGAATTTCTTAGTTGCGCTGGTAAGAGTAAAGCCCGACTATTACCTCCACCCATTTGGATTTTGGTGGCGAATAGAAGACAATTCAACCAAGAGAACCTTTCTTGCAAATTGTGAGAATTCTACAAGTCTTCTTTTCAGGAAAATCTGCGGAACTCAGGAAGTCATTTTCGTTGATGTTGGCTCGAATTTAGGTTGGTACTCGCTATTAGCAACATCTCTAAATTCAAAGTCTCAAGTATTTGCATTTGAACCAATGGATTCAGTGCGCGAGAAGTTACAGCAAAATTTAGAACGAAATGGGTATCTCAATACACACGTTTATTCCTATGCCCTTGGTGCGATTCCTCACACATCCCAAATTTGGTCCTACTCTGGAAATAATGGAATGCATACTTTGCACCCTGTCGAAGAGTGGGGTGCAAGGCCAGGTCAGGAAGTAAAAATTGTAAATCTTGATTCAATAAGAGAAATATTTTGTAAACCACATCTACCAATTTTGGTGAAATTAGATGTTGAAGGTTCAGAAATGGATGTACTTAAAGGCGGAATTTCGCTTCTCAAAGTCGACAATGTACAAATCATTATTGAAGTAAATGAAACTATGCTTCAAGCTGGCGGAAGTTCAGCAGATGAATTATTTGCTTTTCTTAGTTCGTTCGGTTTTTTTGGTTATTGGATCTCTCCAAGTATGGCATTGGTAGCTCAAAGTTCCGAATCACCATTACCTCATCGCGGTAAGTTGCCTAACTTTGAAGGTGCAAATTATATTTTTACTAAGAATGTTGAGGCCATTGCACAGATATTTAAGATAACATAATTAGTCTTCAAAAATACTCTTATCCATATAATCCTCCACCGATTTTGGATCTATTAAGCGAGCAGTAACTCTATATCCCTCCTCTTCTACTAGGATGATGTCATCTACGTGCTCAAGTAGGTCTAGTTTATGTGTAATCATTACAATTGTGCTTTTACCATGCAAAAGTGTGAGCATATTCAAAAAAGTCTTCTCCGTTTCCTGATCGAGCGAACTTGTGGGTTCATCTAGCACTATTAGCGAGGGAGTCTTATAAACAGCTCGAGCAATACCAATTCTCTGGAGTTGGCCCCCGCTCAATCTCAATCCATTGTCGCCAATAGTAGTTCTTAACGCAAGCGGGAGTGACTCCACCCAATTGTCTAATGCAGCTATTTTGAGCGCAAGACGGATCTTGCTGTCATCTATAAGTTCAGGGACTACACCGAGAGCAATGTTCTCGGCAATGTTTCCAGAAACAGTCGTGACAGCTTGAGGAAGATAACTAACTGAGCCAAGATTTGATTCCATCCAAACAATTGGGGATTTTTTGTTAAGAGTCACTTTCCCCGAACTCGGTTCAGTCAAGCCCAAAATAAGTTGGACTAATGTTGTTTTGCCAACTCCAGATTTCCCTATTACAGCTACGGAGCGACCTGCCTGGATATGAAGATTCCCAAAATCAAATATTTTTACATCTTCTTGGTAGCTAAAATTTACTTTTTCGAAAATAATATCGATTGGGGTTTCTAAATTTTTGTGTAGTGAATTCTCAGAGTCGATTGAAAAATTAGGAGCGCTAGTTGCATGTATTCTGCTTAATGTTTCAACTAAGACATTTATAGATTGTGAGGTTCCGGTGTTGGAATGCAGTCCAATTAAATGTGACTGAAGTCTAATAATTGAAGGTATGAGGCGCCCAGAAACAGCCAGGAAAACTACAATTTTTCCAATCGCGTCTACGGATGTGGAAGTTGCTTGTGTGAAAAAAAAGAGAAATGTCCCCGAAAGAACGAGACCAAATTCTAAAATGTATTTAGGTATTTGTCCAAGCCACAGCGACTTAACATAGGCATCAGCAGCGAATGTGCGATCTGTCCTGAATCTGTTAATAAAATACGATGAATTCCCCGACACTCTAATCTCTGAGAGCACTGCAAGAGAATCGACTAGGCTAGTTTTACTTGCAACCGCAGCGCGACTGTATTCAGCATTTAGCTTTTGTGTCTTCATTCCTATTTTTCTTTGTGTTATGTAGGCTAAAGTTCCGAGAGAGAGAAGTGAAATTAAAGCCATTGATGGATAAACAATGCTTAGTAAAACGAGGAGAAAAGCGAGCAATATAAGTTCAGATACCGCGAGCATTAAGTTGCCCAGGATCCCAATAATTGCAATATTGAGTGAGTCTGTGACTGCTTGTATTAATTCTTGTTGTGGATATCTAGTGATACTTAAATAATCACTTTTCAAAACTTTTTTCCATATGTCTCCTGCAATTTGAACTTGTTTTGTGGCTAAAAAATTAAGTACCCTTCGATTTAGATAAAGACTCCCAATTGTCTTGCTTACGAAGATTGCTATCACAATTATCCCCAGAATAGTTACTTGTTTTGTCACATCTTGGTTTTCTATTTTAAGTAATTCTTCAACCCTTGAAATGGAATTTGGTAACGGAGAGTCCGTAATACTTACTGCAGAAATTACTCCGATAAAACCTAAAATTGCAGCACCAGCCATGTCAAGTAGAGCCAAAAGAATTTGACCCAAAATAGCTATCATGAGTCGCGACTTATCGCGCTTGTCAAGATACGATAAACTTTGCTTAATTTGATCAACAAGGAGATTCAAAAGGTCTTAACCTCACTCATTTCGGGAATCACGCACCATAATCGAGTCCCCTCACCTAGATTTTCGGATAGAAATCGAGCGATTTCTGATTTGATATTCCAAGGAAAAATGACAACGTCTGTTGGTGATTCTAAAAGTAGTGCTGACGGAGAAATAATTTTAATTCCATAAGGTGGCATGAAACGGCTTTGTTTTTCACTGCTAACATCAGCAATCGCCGAAATTAAGCCAGGTTCAATATTTATAGAATTTAATAGAGTACTAGCCTTCGCAGCAGCGCCATACCCGTAAATTCTGCCATTGGCCCTCTTTGTCGCACGTATCCAATTGTCAAAGTCGCATAATATCTTAGATACTTTATCCTTATATTCAATCCACTTAAACGGATTAAACAACCCTAGATCCTTTTCAGATTGAATCATTTTCTTTACAGAGTCATCAGAAAAGTGTTTTTCAGTAAACTTAGTAAGCCAGTATCGGTTCGATCCACCATGAATTGGAAGCTCTTCTACTCTAGTTAAAAGCAAACCATGATTCTCGCTAATTCTCGCTACTGACGTTGCTGATAAATATGAATAATGCTCATGATAAACGGTATCAAATTGCATCTTTATTAAGATATTTGCTAGCGAAGGATTTTCAATACTAATTCGAGTTTCAGGTCCACACAAAATAGCTAGTCCTTTTACAAAATCCATTAAATCAGGAACATGAGCCATCACATTATTTGCTATTATTAATCTCGGGAAGCCGTGTTCTGAAAGTATTTGAACCGCTAAATTACTAGAGAAAAATTCAGAGATTGTTTCAATGCCAAGCGCCTTAGACAACTTACCAACATTTTCAGCTGGTTCAACCCCAATAACTTTAATGTTATGAGCTAGAAAATTTTTTAACAGATACCCATCATTACTTGCAATTTCAAGCACCCAGTGATTTGAGGTGACCAACTGCTCTTCAATGATTTCATTCACAAAATCTGCAGCATGTTTCAAAAAAATTGAGCTCATTGAAGATAAATATCGGTAATCCTTAAAGATTCTTTTGGGGGTAACAACGTCGGCGACTTGGCCCAAGCCGCACCCTCTGCAAATTCTCAAATGTAGTGGGAATTTTTCAATTAAACTTTGCTCTTCTCGTAAGAGCTCATTTGCTATAGGAAGCTCTCCAAGATCTAAGGCAGAAAACAAATTCTTTTCTGAACAACCACGGCAGGAAAACTGTCCACGTCCTCGAACGAAAGCTTTGGAAGATTCTGAACTAACCGTCATCGTCTATGCCTTCACTGTTCGATAAATGTAGGTGCATGGTATTATAGTAACGATTCTTTAGTACCCTGACTTTTTCGCCTGTTGTGGGAATCGTTTCGCTTGAGGGCAGAGAACTTTAAAGATATTGTTCAAATGGACAAAAGCAAGGTGAACCTGTTGGCGACACTCTGTCAATCTCTATTCTCTTGGGTCTTCATAATTTTTTAAATTTCATTGTCCCTAGACTGGATTCAGTTTCCAATTGCCTTACCTCAATTTTGGAGAGCGAAATCCACTTTAGTATTTCTGATTTCTTAATCGGCCTATCAAAAGAAGGCGATAGCATATCAAAAGTATCTAAAATAGCCTCTGCTCGAGCATCGTGTTTTTTAGTATAAAGAAACTCTACATAATTTGCGATTGGAATTATAAAACGAAAAAATTGCGAAAATGGTCTCGGTAGACTAAACAATATCTTAGTTACAGGGAACCAAAGAACCGATGTTCTGTCGATAAAATTTAGAAGTAACTTATTAGGAAGTCTTTTTGTTAGTGGACGAAGTAAATATTTTGAGTAAAATTTAACATGCCACGATGAATTCTCATAGAAAGTTAATGTAAGTTCTCCACCAGGTTTAAGACAGCGAAGAAGCTCAGCTACGATTCTGTCTGGGTTTTTTGTATGCTGCAAGACGCCAATACAAAACACAAAATCAAGAGATTGACTTTGTATTGGGAGGTTTGCCAAGTCGCCCTGTACTATCAAAAGATTTTCAGAATTCAAATTTTCATAGGCTGCATCAACTGCATTTGAATAGTCAATAGCTATAAGACTCGCACCAAGTTTCAATGCAATTTCCGAAAATCTTCCTGAACCACACCCCGCATCAAGTACCAACTTTCCTTTGAGCTGTGCTGTATGCCACTGTGTTTCACGAACAAAACGATTTTCGGATCGACGTGTTCCGAGAGCAGAATCTAATTGCGTTCTAGCAAAGCGATTCCACTGTAACCCAAAACTTTCTGCATAATTTTCACTTGGGACGAAGCGAGGTATACCTCGTATTAATGGAAAACTCGAGACACAGGCTGAACAATTAAGATTATTATCTCCAACCTGTAAGGTTGATTTGCAGGTCGGGCAACCGAGTGATGTCAGTAAAGATGTCATTTCACTCTCTCCATTAGGGTAGGGATGGGTGAAGGTTACCGTCTTCTAGTGGAGTTGTTAAGAAAAAAACTGTGTAATTCAGCTTTAACCAGCATCAAGTTTCTTAAATGATGAAACTGGATTGTCAAAGAACCTAGGAGAAATGCAATGTTTATTACCTATTTACCAAAGTTAATTTGAGAAAATTTAATGATGCATAAGAGTAAACTCAAGCACTTCAGGTTCTACGAATTTAGTCTTTTCAGTGGGTAATCAACTCTTCCAAACAGCGACAGATCTATTACCTTGGCTTTATCCAAGGAGCTTCTCCCGTCTGCCAGATTGATTCGAGGGCCCTCTTATCCCGAAGAGTGTCCATAGGCTGCCACCAGCCAGAATGTTCGAAGGCTGTTAACTCTTGGACGGCCACAAGACTATTCAGGGGCCCACTTTCAAAGGAAGTTTGAAAATCTTGGATAAATGAGAGAACTCTTTTTTTCAGGCAAAAGAAACCGCCATTAATCCATCCTTCATCTTGTGGATCTTTTTCTGCAAATTTTGTCACGATGCCATCACTTATATGAATGGTTCCAAAACGCGCAGGCGGTCGCACGGCAGTGACAGTCGCGATTTTATTATATTTTTTATGATGCTTTAATAATCTATCGAGGTCGATATTGGACAAACCATCACCATACGTGAGCATAAACTCTTCATCCAAGAGTGATTCAAGTCTTTTGATTCGCCCCCCAGTAGCGGTGTCTAGACCTGTATCTACTAGGCTGATATTCCAATTGATCACATTTAAATCAGCAAAGTAATTTTTTATTATTTCAGCTTTATACCCTAATGCAATCACAAAATTAGTGTGTCCAAAAACGGAGTAGTAATTCATGATGTGATGAAGAATTGGTAGATTTCCAATTCTTACCATCGGCTTTGGGATTACATCAGTTTCTTCCGCTAGTCGGGTTCCTAGACCTCCTGCAAGGATGACCACTTGCATTAAAATCCTCCATAATATGCTCTAGGCCTGTACAGTTAAACTAAGAAGGGTGAAGAATACTATGCACTTTCTCATTACTGGGCATACTGGCTTTAAAGGCACTTGGTTAATTTTGCTCCTGAAGGAACGTGGTCACGCGGTAAGCGGAGTCTCGTTACAGCCAACGACTGATTCGCTGTTCAACAAAGTTGAGGCGAGCAAATCGTTAAGTTTTGATCTCCGGGGTGACATACGTGATTTTGACAAACTTGAGAAAAGTTTTAAGCTCGTGAATCCAGATATCGTAATTCATCTCGCCGCACAATCATTGGTTAGAGAGTCCTATCGGGAGCCGACTCTCACGATGCAAACTAATGTAATGGGGACGTTGAACGTGCTAAGAGCCTCCCAAGCAGTCGGTGGAGTCAAAGCACAGCTTATTGTTACCACAGACAAGGTATATGAGAATGTTGGAAAGAAGATGGGATATCTTGAGACAGATTCCCTGGGAGGCAAAGATCCATATAGCGCTTCAAAAGCGATGGCAGATATCGCCACGCAATCCTGGTTAGCAAGTTTTGAAAATCCACCAACGGCAATTGTTCGGGCCGGAAATGTAATTGGAGGTGGGGATGTTTGTGCCGATAGGCTCATTCCTGATTTAGTGAGCGCGTACTGTTCTGGTCAAATTCCACAATTGCGTGCTCCAAATTCTGTTCGACCATGGCAACACGTCCTTGATTGTCTAAACGGCTATCTTCTTTTGGTGGATAAGATTTTAGAAAATAAAGTTAACGGAGCTTGGAACTTTGGGCCCCCTGCTTTGCAGTCGAAATCTGTCGCAGATGTAGCAGAGATCGCAGGAGACTCTTGGGGGGTAGACACAAAATGGCAGCAAGACTTCAGCCCCCATCCACACGAGGCAAGTCAGTTATCACTCAATTCAGATAAGGCTAGAAGAGAACTCGGTTGGTCAGATAAATTAACCTTTGAAGAGAGTATCCGCTGGACCATTGATTGGTATAAGAATGTCTACGATGGTTTAGATCCGGTCCAAGCAATCCTTAAAAATATTTGGGAGTTCGAATCAAGATAATCTGGTTTAGATAGGATTCAAGCCAGGGCCCGAAAGTAAACAGGAATAAAAAACCACTCAATAAGACTGATAGTTTAGTTCTTTGCTCTGGAATATGTTTAGTTTAGAACCTTTGGACTAAGACTTAGAACGACTTAATAAATCTTGATATAGCTCTGTATGATCAGATATTAGCCTCCTCAAGGAGAAATTATTTCTAGCATTACTTTCACCGGCAGCACCAAAAGAGAGCCTAAGGTCAGCACTTCTAGACAGAAGTTCAATTTTGTCGGCAAAATCTTTAGCCGAGTACTTCAAACAGAACCCGCTCTGTCCATTAATCATTACCTCTGATGCTGATCCGACGTCAGTAGCAAGGACTGGAATCCCTGCCATTTGGGCTTGAATTAGAGCAACTGGAGTTCCCTCATTCTCGCTAGTGAGCAATACCAGATCGCTAAAGCTCAATATCTTTTCAATATCAGATTGCCACCCTAGAAAGGTAACTGGAAGTTTCTTTTCCTTGGCGAGACCCTTTAAGTCACTTAGAAGAGGGCCCTCTCCAACTATGACAAATTGAACTCTCAATCCTCGCAATTCACATTCTGTTGCAATTTCAAGAATTCGATGTGGCGCTTTGACTGGAACTGCCCTTCCGATCCAGGTCACTATGAATTTGTCCTTAGGAAGATTAAATGAATTGATTGATGAGACTCGCTCTGGTAACTCACCAATTTCTAATCCAGGACCAATAACTCTGTACTGTTCAAAATTGCCTATCTTGGTGTCTAGTAGATCCTCTCTAACTTGGCTACCCACAGCAACTAAGCTATCTGTGAATCGAGCCAGAAATCTCTCAATAAGAATTACTAATCGTGTTTTAAAACCTCCAAAATAACCATGAAGCAAATGCCCATGATAAGTATGCACCCGTAGTTGCCGTCTAAAACTTAAAACGGCTGCAATACGACCTAAAAATCCCGCCTTTGCAGTGTGCGTATGAATGATGTGAGGATTAAAACTTCGAATTTGCTTTCTTATTGCGAAAAGTACTTTCAAATCTGAAATTAAATTGATACTTCGCCCAAAACCTTCAATCTTCATACAAGGTATTTCGATTTTGTTTACTTCAAGATAATCAACTTCGTTTTTGTCACAAAAGCCAGTAATCAGTCTTTGCTCAAATTCCTTCATCGGAAGATTGCGCATCAGACCTGTGATCTGAATTGCAGGGCCTCCAACGTTTATTCGAGCAATTAGACGCAATACTCGAATAGGGCTTACAGACAAGGTCAATCCAAGCTCCAATGTCTAATGCACTTTTGCGGCACAGCTGGTAAGTGTAATGACAAAAATTGATAATCTTGGCCCATGGCTACAAAGTCAAATTGGGAATCTACCTTAATTCTGATTGGAGCCTTTCTGGTTACTGTAGTAATCCTTCCCAACTGGTCCTATGATCCAGTGTCTTCCCCAAAACAGTATTTGCTGACGCTGACAGCAGGGATCGCCCTTGCCAGCTATATTCTTCGAGGCTTTATTTTACGCGATCAAATCAAAAGCACTTTTTCAGTAGCGATTGTTATTTTCCTATTGATTTTATCAATCAATATCTTGGTAAATAACAATGTGATTACAGAAAGACTATTTGGCATCAGGGGCAGATCTACTGGGTTCATAACATTTGTCTCTCTTGCGGTAATTGCACTTATTGTTTCCCAGAGAGCAGAGATAAAGCGGTTCTTCATTGCTCTTTTAATTTCAAGTCTTTTCGTTTCGAGTTATTTCATATTACAGATAAATGGCCTTGATATTTTCACTGTTGAGGAATTCTATTCAACGCCTTCCTCAACATTAGGTAATCCAAACTTTGTCTCAGGATTTGTTGGCTTCTCTCTATTCTCTTCTATTTACTTCATGAGTCGAAATAATTTAAGGACTTCTATAGCCGCAATCTCCGTTCTAGGCTTAAATCTTTTTGTTCTTTCAAGAGTCGTTTCAATACAGGGAACTATTGCACTCATAGTTGGCTTCTCGGTCTTTATTTGTCTTCATATTTTTGTTCTTAAGAGGAGGACAATTACCCTTGCGATTTCGGCTGTAGTCCTAGCTTCTCTCTTTAATGTACTGCTTGGTTTAGTAGGTAGAGGGCCCTTATCTCAATTCTTGGGGTCATCGACTTCATTTTCTCGATTAGATTATTGGAGAGCTGCAATAAGAATGCTATTTGATCATCCAATATTTGGAGTAGGGCTGGATGGCTTTAGAGACAACTACCGAATTTATAGAGATGAGATTGCAATTGAACGTTTTGGACCTACGCAAGTAGCAGACTCAGCGCACAACATAGTCTTTGATTTATTTGCAGTCGGTGGATTTCCCTTGGGCTTAACTTATATATTTCTTTCCATTTATCCGGCATTTTTAGTACTTCGAAAGGTGGTCCGGGCGAGCCAGAGAGAATCAACTGGGATTTTGCTTTTAGCCATCTGGAGTGCTTATCAAGTCCAAGGGCTATCTTCAGTTTACTCCCTAGGAGTAGGAATCTGGGGTTGGATTCTTCTTGGCGTGATGGTCACTTACTCACAAGCGGAAGTCTTGACAAAAATTGATTTAAAATCTAGAAATTTTATTAGGATTACATTTGCATCAATTGTAATGTTTCTAGGTTCATTTGTTTCGGCACCCCAATTAATAGCAGAGGCAAGATTTTTAAAACTAGCAAATCAAGGTGATGGGCAAGCGCTCACTCAACTTGTAACCGCTTGGCCCCAGGACAGCAGTAGGATCAACTTGGTAGCTCAAGGTTGGCAAAATTCTGGCGAAACGGTTAGATCAAAAGATTTAATCCTTAAAGGACTAGAGATAAATCCAGACTTTTATCCACATTGGAACTTACTGCTCAATCTTCCGAACGCAACAAGCTCAGAAAAGAGAGAGTCGCTTAGCGAATTGAAGCGACTTGATCCTTTAGTTTTGCCGAAGAGTTAATCACATGTAAATACACTTTCTGTCATTAAAAAAAGAGTTTACTTTCTTCCATACAAGACTTTCTCCCGTCTCTGATTATCGCGTCGTAATTTACTCCGTTAATAAAGTTCTAGGACGCTTTTACCTTGAGTGGAGAGTGTCAAAATCTACTTCTGACCTATGAAGTGAGAAGGCCTCATCTACGGCAGAAAGATTGTGATGGAGCGTGGCACCCTCTTGACTAACTAAATTCCCACTCCATAACTACTTCTTGAGATAGCAAATCTCTAAACTCAGTGTCAGCAGTCCTGCATCCCAATGATGGGCAAAGCCAGTCATTGCGATAAGGTCAGACCTGGGGCCTTTAGCTCAGTCGGTAGAGCAACGGACTTTTAATCCGTGGGTCGTCGGTTCGATCCCGACAGGGCCCACTTCCTATTTGTCCGTTTTGTCCCTTATTGGCGACAAACTTACACTTGTTTCGTAGAGGGGAGTAGAGGCGGCGACGGTCGACTCTGTAGTACAAACCGGTATAGAAATAAGGGGCTCTTTTAGTGTCACTACGCAAGAAATCTGCCTCCGCAGGCCTGAAAGTCTGGACCGTAGCGGAGCTTGGTGCTTTCTACACAGAGCACCGTAGTGAGCTTATCGCCCATGCCTCTCGTATCCTGAAAGACAGCGCTAAAGCTGAAGAAGTAATCCAAGATGCCCTGATCAAGGTCATGCTCGCCGCCCCTGAGCTTGAGTCTAAAGATCACGCCCTTGGCTATATGCATAGAACAATTGAAAACCTCTGCATCGATATCTTCCGTATCGAGGGTCGTCGTCCAAATCTTGTACTACTTGATGTCTCCTCAGCAGAGCTTGAATCAAAGTGGGTCGATAACAAAGACCACGTTGATGTAATTGCTGCAGCAGATGATGCTGCAATTGTTAGACAAGCACTTGCCATGCTTTCACCTGCAGAGCGGGCAGCTCTTGTGATGTGGGAGATGGAAGGAAGATCAACTGCAGAAATTGCAGCAGAGCTTGGTATTAAAGAATCTGCTGTTAGACATACTGTCTCAAGAGCAAGAGCATCTCTGCGCAAGGTAATGAGCGAGCTAATTGTTGATAAAGAGCGTGGTTTAACAGCTCTAGATATGCTCTCAACAACTTACAAAAAAGCTGCGCAAATCGCTAAGAAATCAAGTAGGGCTGCCCTTTCACTTATTTTAGTTTTCTTTGCCTTCCTTGGATTTAATGCGATGCCAACAGATAGCGAGTTTCCTGTTGTAACACTTCAGGAAAATAATGCTCCAACTCCAGTTGAAGTAGTAGATGCTCCATCTGTTGAAGCATCAGCAACTCCTTCGATTACTGCAGCTGCAATTGCTAAAGCGCAAGCAGCAGTTGAAAATGCTAAGGCAACTAGCCTTAGCTTTACCGGTCTTGATAAGGCTGGAGTTCCTACTGGATTTACCGTTACTGATTCTTCTGGTGCTCTAGGTTCTCTTTATGTAACTAACCGTCCTCCAGTGCTCTCAGAGACAGAGCTCAGCCTCTCTCAAGTGGCTAAGACTGATACTGGGGCAGCTAACATCTTTATCTCCCAGCAGCTAGTTAGTGATTCCCAGGGCTTTAGCTACCTACCCTCTATCTCCTATGGCAAGGATGGAGCCTGGGTCCCCCTAGTAACCAAGCTCACCTACCTAAATTCTGAGCGTATGCTCAGCGGGGATTACCTCGTCACAGCCATTATTAAAGTAGAATCTGAGGTTGAAA
>Ga0315902_10001097_pt1 | contig 43954 bp, 41 predicted proteins | sample LakEriMetagenome_9_FD_203523 | JGI IMG/M metagenome (GOLD analysis project Ga0315902, IMG submission 203523) | Freshwater fungal communities from buoy surface, Lake Erie, Ohio, United States - Buoy 12 MA117 | ecosystem: Environmental > Aquatic > Freshwater > Lake > Lake biofilm | place: USA...
TGAAATTTCAACTACTCAGAGCCACGACACGCTCACCCGCTTGCTATTTGTCAGTCCAGGGGTCTATTTTTCGAACATCTGTTCGAATACTCAGAAAGGCCCCTCAGCCCATGATGCAGGTCAATCCCGCCCACGATGTCACCATCGATGGTGCGACAACGCCTATTGAATTTACTTTCAAGGGTCGGCGCTTTCGCATTCACGCAGTTTTATCAAGATGGTGTGAAGCAGGCGGTTGGTGGAATCGCATTAGCGATGGCAAGTACAGACCTGATGATCAAGCACGTGCGCTGTGGCGCGTGGAGGCAGCACCTATTGGGGCGCTGACAACATTTGAATTAGAGCGCGATGAAGTTAGCGGTCAATGGATTATCCGTAACGTATGAGCTTTATTCACTTAAACGTTGCCAGTGCTTATTCACTCAAATACGGCACAACACAGCCAGCTGATTTAGTAGAGCGCGCTGCTGCCTTTGAGATGCCGGCGCTGGCGTTAACTGATCGTGATGGTTTAGCAGGTGCGATTCGCTTTGCTCAAAGCTGTGTTGATTTTGGTATCGCTCCAATTATTGGAGTCAATCTGGCAGTTGATATGGGTGGTAGTAATAATCGCCTGACTCTTTTGGCACATAGTGATGGGGGATGGCGCTCGCTATGTAGGTTGCTGACATCTCTTGCAATGACAAGTGATAGCCGCAACCCTGTGATGACTCTTGATTTCTTACAACGCTTTAGCCATTACAGCACTAACGTCTATGCCCTGCATGGACCGCACTCGCTAGTGGGCTCACTTATTACCGATAACCGTATTGATGCAGCTTTCAGCGCTTTCAATCAGACCCGTGATTTATTTGCAGATAACGCCATTGAATGTGTTTCACATCTTGTAGCTGGTAAAGGTCCGCGCTCCACATCCCATGCGGCAAAGTCCTTAATTTTCGCCCGTGATCACGATATTGATGCCCTCATTACTAACGCAGTTCGTATGCGCGATAGGGCCGATGGTCCTGTGGCAGATGTTTTAGATTGCGCTCGCCAGCTAGTGCCGTTGCATCCGCGCCATATCGAGCGACAAAATGCTGAAGGCTTTTTAAAATCAAGTGATGAAATGATTTTATTGGCCGGTGAAATTGCACGGGCTGCAGGAGAGCGAACACCGCGCCAGTTACTAGCAACAACGCGTGCATGGGCAGAGCGCTCTTTGTTATCTCCTCAGCGAGATATTGGTTTAGGTGGTGCCCATCTACCTGAAGCCCATGTGGTGGGGGCAGATTCAGCCCATGAGATGCGTGTATTGCTGCGCACTCGCAGTGAAGCTGCAATCAACTGGCGCTATAGCGATAGCGCGATGATTAAAAAAGCTCGCACACGCCTTGATGATGAACTATCAACAGTTGCAACCCTTGGCTTTGAATCATATTTCTTAACTGTTGCCGATATCTGTGACATGGCACGTGGTGCTGGTGTTCGAGTTGCAGCACGGGGAAGTGGTGCAGGCTCCCTAATCTGCCACTTACTTGGAATCTCAGGCGTTGATCCACTGCAGCATGGTCTATTGATGGAGCGCTTTTGTTCACCGCTGCGCAGAGCTTTGCCAGATATTGATATAGATGTTGAATCACATAGGCGACTTGAAATCTATGACATGGTTTTTAAACGCTATGGCAATACTGATTGGGATGTGCCGGGCAATCAATCTCGATGTGCCACTGTTGCCATGGTTGATACATACCGTGCCCGCCATGCAATACGAGATGCAGGAGCCGCCCTTGGCCTGCCAGGCATGGAGATTGATATGTTGGCAAAGTCGATGCCACATGTGAGAGCACGCAACATCTCTAAGGTCCTAGAGAACTTACCTGAGCTGCGCTCTCTTAATATCTCTGCGCCATTAACTGCAATGACAATTGCACTAGCTGAGCGCCTTGATGGTTTGCCACGGCATTTATCGATGCACCCATGCGCCATTGTTTTATCTGATGGCGGCTTACTTGATCGCACACCACTTCTTTCTAATGCCAGCGGCTATCCCATGGTGGTCTTTGATAAAGATGATGTTGAAGCTATTGGATTATTAAAACTCGATGTCTTGGGTGTGAGGATGCAGTCAGCTATTTCTTATGCCTTAACTGAGATAGAGCGCACAGAAAATCTCAGCGTTGATATCGATGCCGTGCCCTTAGATGACGCTGATACTTATGCCTTGATTCAATCCACTAATACTTTAGGTTTGTTTCAAATTGAATCTCCGGGACAGCGCGAACTTGTTGGAAAGTTAGAACCCAAAACATTTACTGATTTGATTATTGATATCTCACTCTTTCGACCAGGGCCAGTGAAATCCGACATGATTACGCCATTTTTAAAGGCCCGTCATGGCTGGGCTAAAGCCCAAATCATTCACCCAGATCTCTATGAGATTTTGCGCGATACCGAAGGTGTTGTTGTTTTCCATGAACAGGTCATTGAAATCATTGCAACGATGACGGGGGTTTCACTCGCTAGCGCTGATGAAAAGCGACGGGCATTGGGGGATAGGGATGGACAACAAGAAGTCTGTGATTGGTTCTTTCCGGCGGCAACGGCCAAGGGCTATGAACTACCTATCGTTCATGAGATCTGGGAAGTTCTGCGAGCTTTTGCATCCTTTGGTTTTTGTAAGGCACATGCTGCAGCCTTTGCCCTGCCCACTTATCAATCAGCCTGGCTTAAAACTCATTACCCAGCAGCGTTTTTAGCTGGTGTGCTCACACATGATCCGGGGATGTATCCAAGGCGTTTAATCGTTGATGAAGTGCGACAGATGGGGTTAAAGGTTGCACCCCTTGATATCAATGAATCTGATGCGGTGTATCGGGTGGAAGATAATGGCAGCGCAGTTCGTATTGCACTCTCCACCATTACAAAGATTAGCGATGGGGAAGTTGCATCGATTATCGCTGGACGGCCCTATATAGATTTAACTGATTTTGTTCGCCGCTCTGGGTGCAGCGCTCCTGTTACAGAAAGTGCAATCTTGACTGGTGCCTTTGATCGCTTGCATAGCGATGTTAACCGCCGTGATCTGCTGCTGCATTTCTCTGATCTGCAGAAATCACCTAACGCTGGGGTAACAGGAGCGCAGATGAATTTAGCTTTTGCGCCTCCCACATTAATTAGCAGCGGCCTACCTGATATGAGCCCTGCTGAAATAGTTCAACATGAGATAGCGCGCTTAGGCATTGATATGTCTGAGCACTTAGTGAGCTTCTATAGCGATTTTCTTAACTCTATTGGCGCCGTGCGCTCCTGTGATTTACTAGCTCAGCGTTCGCGCTCTTCGGTATTAGTGGCGGGGATAAAAGTTGCGATGCAAACCCCGCCGGTGCGAAGTGGAAAGCGGGTCATCTTTGTAAGCCTTGATGATGGATATGGGTGCAGTGATTCAACTTTCTTTAGCGATGCCCAAACCGATTTTGCCAGCACCCTCTATTCCTCATCCCTGCTACTCATTCGTGGCATTACCCGGCGCACAGGGGCCCGCGGTATTTCACTACGGGCAACGGGTGCATGGGATTTACGCGCGGCCTATGAATCTTGGCGCACAAAAGAAAGTACGCTGGCAATATGAGTGAAGAAAACGCCACCCAGGCCACCATTCTTCATGTTGATATGGATGCATTTTTTGCCTCCGTGGCAGAGCGCGATAACCCAGAGTTAAAAGGAAAAGCTGTAGTTATTGGCATGGGAGCACGCGGTGTTGTCTCTGCTGCAAACTATGAAGCCCGCAAATTCGGTATTCACTCAGCGATGCCAGTGGGGCGTGCTCGCCGATTAGCACCCCATGCAATCTTTTTACCTGTTGATATGGCCCGCTATCAAGAAGTATCAGGACATGTCATGGAGATCTTCCATAGTTTCACGCCCTGGGTTGAACCAATATCACTTGATGAAGCTTTTTTGGATGTGACTGGTTCACAAAAACTACTTGGCACGGGGCGTGAAATCGCCGTTGCTATTCGCAAAAAAGTAGAGGAACAAGAGGGCATTACCTGCTCAGTTGGAATCGCACCTTCTAAGTTCATTGCCAAGTTAGCATCAGCCAACTGCAAACCCAATGGAATGTTAGAGATAACTTCTGATCGCATTCTCACTTTTTTACATCCACTACCTATTCAAGCGATGTGGGGAGTAGGACCAAAGACTGCAGAAGTTCTAGAGCGGTTAGGGCTTCGAACGATTGAAGATATTGCAAAGCTGCCGCGGGCCACACTGATCAGAGCTCTCGGTGAAGCAAACGGTGCATCTTTATATGAACTTGCGTGGGGCCGCGATTACCGTGATGTCACACCTGAGGAGCCTGATCGCAGTATCAGTGCAGCAGAGACTTTCGCGCAGGATCTAGATAATCCAGAAGAGATCTTGACTGAGTTCTTGCGATTAACCGAGAGAGCAACTGCCAGATTGCGCGATCGTGACTTATTTGCAAAGACGATAAGTATCAAAGTGCGCTTTGCTGATTTCTCAACGATTAATCGCAGTAAGACTTTGCCCCTGCCAATTGATAGCACCCATGATGTCTATGAAGTAGTAAAGGGGCTTTATCAAGCACTTCGTATTGAGCGGGCCCGATTGCGCCTTGTGGGGGTCTCTCTAGAGAACTTAAGTGAGGGAGCACCGCACCAAATGATGCTGGGCGAGCGCGAAGTTGGCTGGCGCCAAGCTGAAGGGGCTATGGATCAAGCCCGAGCACGCTTTGGTAAGGGTTCTGTGCGTCCTGCCCGGCTGATAAGTGCCAGTGAAGATGATGAGGATTAGCTTTTAAGTAGCCACAAAGGCCAGAGGTGTTCTATTGTTGAGCCATGGCCTTATCTGATCATGAGAAGCGAATGCTCCAGGAGATGGAAGCTGCGCTAATGACGGAGGATCCACGTCTAGTTTCAGCCTTATCTGGTGAGGTTAAGCCTCTTGGCAAAAACCGCATTCTGCTAGGCCTTGGACTTGTTGGCCTTGGAATACTGGTCCTCTTTACTGGTCTGATTTCAAAGACAACGCCTGTGGGAGTACTGGGCTTCATCATCGCTCTAGGCGGGGTCATCACAGCTATCTCATCCATCGGGCGTCCATCTATGCCAAAGCGCAAGGGCTCATCAACGATCAGCGCTCGCCTTGAACAACGCTGGGATGAGCGCAATAACGGTGCTACTGAGTAAGTAAGCGCTTCTTTTCATTCAAGGGCTCCTGCGGGGCCCTTTTTTCATGCCCAAAAACAGGTGGGGAGGGGTGGGGCGGATAAGGGTAAATAGTGGCGAAAGGTGGTTGAAAAAGGAGGAAAGTGGAGTAAAGTGGGGGATTAAGCGCGGTAAGTAAGCGCAGCGAACCTGGGGAAGGGGGCGCTAAAAATGTTTCTTGGCACCCACGAGCCACGCCTTGATGACAAGGGCCGTTTAATTTTGCCCGCGAAATTTCGCGAAGAACTCTCTTCAGGTTTAGTAATTACTAAAGGACAAGAACGTTGTCTTTATGTTTTTCCATCAGCAGAGTTTTCAGTTATTACAGAGACGCTAAAGCAAGCGCCAGTCACTGCAAAATCAGCTCGCGATTACATGCGTGTGATGTTTGCAGGTGCACACGATGAAATTCCTGATCGTCAAGGTCGCGTAACCATTCCTCAAGGACTTCGCACATATGCAGGACTTGAAAAAGATTGCGTTGTTATTGGTGCAAATACTCGCGTTGAAATTTGGGATGCAACTTCTTGGAATGAATATCTAGCAGATCGCGAAAAGGGATTTGCTGATGTTTCAGAGGAGGTATTCCCAGGCCTGTTCTAACTCTCTCATTTGTGGCCACCGCCGACCCTTCGAAAATAACGGCGCCCCTTCCCCGGCGCCGATATAAAACAGATCCGTCGGCCGGCGGTGACCAGAGATGAGAGCACTGCAGTAAAGCGCAAGAAATGAAAAAAGTTCGTATGAGTTGAAAGGGGGAGAGAGTGAATAACAACGTTGCACACGTATCTGTGATGCTAGATCGTTGTATTGATTTACTGACCCCGGCGATTCAAGCTAACGCTCATCCAGTAATTGTTGATGCAACTCTTGGCGCAGGTGGTCATACCGAAGCCTTGCTTACAAAGTTCCCTCACTTAACTGTTATCGGTATTGATCGTGATGCAGATGCTCTGGCTAGTGCAACTAGTCGTCTTGCGCCCTTTGCCGATCGCCTTCGCACATCCCATGCAACCTTTGATCAGATTGCTGATGTTGTTGCATCTCACGGATTTACAAAAATAGATGGTGCTCTCTTTGATCTTGGGGTTTCATCCATGCAGCTAGATCAGAGCGAGCGAGGCTTTTCTTACTCACAAGATGCACCTCTAGATATGCGTATGGATCGCAGCCAATCACTAACTGCTGCCGAGATTGTTAACTCATATGAGCCAGGCCAGTTAGTCAAAATTTTGCGCACATATGGCGAAGAAAAGTTTGCAACCAGAGTGGTGGAGAGAATCGTTAAAGCCCGTGCCATTGCACCGCTTAACTCAACTTCACAGCTAGCCGATCTGATTAAAGAGGCGATTCCAGCGGCAACGCGTCGCACAGGTGGAAATCCTGCCAAGCGCACATTCCAAGCACTTCGCATTGAAACTAATGATGAACTCGGTGCGATTACTCGCGCTCTTCCTGCAGCTATGGGGTTACTCAATATTGGTGCTCGCTTAGTCGTGATGTCATTTCAATCCCTTGAAGATCGCATCGTTAAAGAGTTATTTGTCGCATCCACAACCTCTGGCACACCACGTGGTCTGCCATTTGATCTACCTGAATTTGCTGCCAAGTTCTCACTTGTTATTCGTGGCAGCGAAGTTGCAACAGAAGAAGAACTCAATGAAAACCCGCGCTCAGCATCTGTTCGTCTGCGTGCAATTGAAAGGGTGGCTGCATAATGGCAATGACAGCATTTGCTCCAGCAATCACGCGCTCACGTGAAATCATCGCAACTAAGACTGCAGAAGTTGCACTCAAACTAGTTCCTGATGTTTCAGAGCAGACACAAGAAAATCGTAAGTATTTTGCCAAGTTTGTATCTGTCGTAGGCGTCCTTGCATTGATGTTCCTTCTCTTCATCAATACATTGCTTGCACAAGATGCATTCACGCTTAGTCACTTAAAGCTTGAGGCAAAGTTGGTTAGTGATCAACGTGAAGCGGTCAATCGTCAGATTGATGCAATCGCAGCACCTGAGAACTTGGCAAAGGCAGCAACTGCCCTAGGCATGAAGCCATCTGAAACCCCAACGTTCTTGAGCCTTAATCCACCAGTAAAACCAGCAGAGAGTGTGGACAATGGGTAACTTTTCATTAGCTCATAACCGAATTAGAGCGCTAATCTTTTTATTGGCATTAGCAATGTTCGTATTTGGTTTGCGCCTAATTCAGGTGCAGGCAGTGCAGGCGGGGGATTACCGCATGCGTGCTGTGAATGAAATGGAAAATACTAAATCTCTACCCGCTCCACGCGGTGAAATCACTGATATCAATGGAATCGCATTTGCCAGAAGCGTTGCTGCAACAAGCATCGTGGTTGATCAAACTCAGATTACAAACCCAGCACGAGTTGCTAACTTCATCGCACCGATTCTTGATTTACCGGTTGCCCAAGTTCAAGCCAGCATCACTGGTAAGCGCAAATGGAACATGGTTTATCAAAATGCCAAGCCAGCGCTATGGCAGAAACTCACTAAATCAATCTCAGAATTTAACTCTCAGTATCCAGCAATGAGTCCAGATCGAATTATTGGCTTCTTCCCCGAGCGCGGCTACATCCGTGAGTATCCATCTGGTTCATTGATCGCCTCTTTAGTGGGCTTTGTTAATCGTGATGGCAAAGGTGCAACCGGACTTGAATCAAGTATGAATTCAACGATTTCAGGAATCGATGGAAAGTATTCATTTGCTAATGGCTATGGGGCTGAAATCCCAGGTTCTCAATCTGAAATCATTCCAGCACAAACTGGCACAACCGTTCGCTTAACTGTAGATCGAGATATTCAATGGGTTGCATCCCAAGCTATCTCTGATGCCGTTAAATCTTCAAATGCCCTGAGTGGAACTGTCATTGTGATGGATCCAAAGACTGGTGAAATCTTGGCCCATGCCACAGCGCCAACTTTTAATCCTAATAACACGTCAAAAGTGGCCTTAGTTGCGATGCGCAACCCATCAGTGCAAGATGTCTATGAACCAGGTTCAACTGGCAAAGTTATGACTTTGGCTGCAGCTATTGAAGAGAAAAAAGTAACTCCCGAAACAGTTATTACAGTGCCATATGCACTCAAGCGCTCAACAAAAGTTTTTCATGATCACGATAAGCATCCAACACAATACTTAACAACTGCTGGGGTGTTGGCTGTTTCAAGTAATACGGGATCAATTCAAATTGGTGAACTCATATCTAACGACAAGTTCTATGAGTACTTAACTAAATTCGGCGTTGGTTCAAAAACAGGTTCAGGTCTACCTGGTGAATCCCGTGGAATTCTTCCAAAGGTTGCCGATTGGTCAGGAACTTCAGCACCAACAATGGCATTTGGTCAGGGATATTCACTTACTGCCATGCAGGCCACAAGTATTTTTGCAACTATTGCAAATGATGGTGTTCGAGTCTCACCAACTGTGATTGCAGGAACTCGCGATGCAAGTGGAAACTTCACACCAGCACCAGGGCGCACAAGTCAGCGTGTTGTTAGTTCAGAGACTGCAAAGGTCATGCGCTTGATGATGGAGAGTGTTGTTTCTGGAAATGGAACTGCTCCAAGTGCAGCGATTCCTGGTTATCGCGTGGCAGGCAAGACTGGTACAGCGCAGCGCATTGATGACACATGCGGTTGCTATCGCGGATACACCGCTTCATTTATTGGTTTTGCTCCAGCAGATAATCCTGCCTATGTAATCAGCGTGACTATTCAAGATCCAAAAGGAATGCACTGGGGCGGCGTTCTAGGTGGGCCAGTATTTAAGAGAGTAATGTCATTTGTTTTACAGTCTCGCCATATTGCACCCACTGGCACAGCATTTGAACCAATTCCTTTGGATAAAAAAGCGTTAGCTGCAAAGAAGGCCCAGGATGCAACGGCCAATAACTAGCCATCAGAAAAAACTCTCTGCGCTATGCGCCATAGTTGGGGCTGATTCAACTTCTAAAGAGCTAGAAAGTATTGAAGTCAGCGGAATTTCCCAAGCTAGTGATTCAGTTTTACCGGGAGATCTCTTTATTGCTCTGCCTGGTGAAAAGGTTCATGGGGCGCAATTTGCCTCCGATGCCATTTCTAGGGGAGCAGTTGCAGTTCTTACTGATGCCATCGGTGCTAAAGAGGTAAAGGGTATTCCAGTTCTTGTTTCCAAAAATCCTCGCAGAGCTGCTGGAATAGCAAGTGCCTGGTTTTACTCAGAACCAATGCGAGATCTCTATAGCGTTGGTGTTACAGGAACTAATGGCAAAACCACAGTAACAACGCTGCTTCATCAAATCATGACTGCAGCTGGCAGAGATAGCGGATTAATCGGAACCGTTGAAACTCGAATTGGCGTTGAGAGCATTGCTAGTAAGCGCACAACCCCTGAAAGCTCTGATTTGCAGGCGCTTTCTGCAGTGATGCGTGAGCGCCACATGCGCAATTTGATTATGGAAGTTTCAAGCCATGCAATAACGCTAGAGCGCATTCGTGGAAGCCACTTTGCTGTCGTCGGATTTACCAATCTTTCGCAGGACCACTTAGATTTTCATAAAGATATGGAAGATTACTTTGCGGCAAAGGCCAAGCTATTTACCTTTGAATATGCAGATTTAGCAGTTATCAATCTTGATGATCCTTATGGAAAGCGCCTAGCGGCACAAACAGAACTCCCTGTGGTTACTTTGTCTCGATTAGATACCAGCGCCACCTGGCACTATGCATCGATTGCCTCTGATTATGTTGGTGCGTCAGTCTCCATCCGCGGAAGCGGCGGAATTCTTATTGAAGGTAAGACTGCTTTGCATGGCGGATTTAATTACGACAATCTTTTGATGGCAGTTGCAATTGCTGTGGAAAGTGGAATTGATCCCATTGATATCGCTGCAATCTTGCCAACACTCACCGGCGCTGCTGGGCGATTAGAGGCTGTGCGCCTTGGACAAAACTTCACAGCACTCGTTGATTATGCCCACTCACCAGATGCCGTTAAGCGAGTATTGGAAGCTGCAGCTGAGATAAGTGATGGAAAAGTAATTGCCGTGCTCGGTTGCGGGGGAGATAGAGATAAAACAAAGCGCACCTTGATGGGACAAGCACTCCATGATGGCGCTGACATTGCTATCTACACCAGTGACAACCCACGTTCTGAGAAAGCTGAAGAGATTCTGGTTCAGATGGTTTTAGATATAGATGTGGTTCCACCTAGTGAAGTAATCGTTGATAGAGCACAAGCTATTCGCGCGGCGGTTAATCTGGCCCAAGCCGGCGATGTTGTGATGGTTTTGGGTAAGGGTCACGAAAAAGGCCAAGAGATTAATGGAAAAGTACATGAATTTGATGATCGCATTGAATTAGCTAAAGCGATTGAAGATAAGAAATGATCACTTTAACTGCTGGAGAGATCGCCCTATTAGTTGGCGGAGAGTTGTTGTGCGATAGGGACTTACTGATTTCAAAGGCACCGGTATTTGATTCACGTTTAGCAACACCTGGCTGTTTCTTTTTAGCCCTTAAAGGTGAGAAAGCTGATGGGCATGAGTTCGCAGCCGATGCTTATAGAAACGGTGCGATGTTCTCTCTTACATCGCAGCGCATTGATGGCCCATGCATTGTTGTGAAAGATGTTCTTGAAGCCCTATCTATCCTGGCAGCTTTTGTTAGAAAGCGCTTAGACAAACTAGTAGTCATTGGAATCACAGGATCGCAAGGAAAGACAAGTACTAAAGATTTGTTGACACATATGTTGGGCGCCGTGGGTCCAACGGTTGCTCCTGCTGGATCATTTAACAATGACTTAGGTCTACCTATCACTTTGCTGCAATGTGATAATCGCACTCGTTTTTGCATCCTAGAAATGGGTGCTCGACATATGGGCGATATCGCTCGTTTGTGTGAGATTGCAAAACCAAACATTGGTGTTGTTCTAACCGTTGGAACTGCTCACATTGGTGAGTTTGGATCTCGTGAAGTAATTGCACAGACAAAAGCTGAGCTGATTGCATCACTTGATAAAGATGGCATTGCAATCCTAGGTACTTATGATGAATTCACACCCAAGATGGCATCCCTGCATCAAGGCCAAGTAATTCTCTTTGGTGAAAAAGCAGATATTCAAGTGCGCGCAGCCGATGTTGAAATGCGCGAGGGACGGCCACACTTTGATTTAGTTACACCTGCTGGGAGAGATGCTGTGGGAATGCGCGCAGTGGGAGCCCATCAGGTAGCAAATGCACTTGCAGTTGCTGCAGTGGGAACTGCGTTAGCACTGCCGTTGGAGTTAATTGCTAGTTCTTTATCTACAGCTGAAATATCTAGTAAGTGGCGAATGGAACTCCATGAAAGCGCAGATTTGCTCATCATTAATGATGCCTATAACGCCAACCCAGAATCGATGAGTGCTGCAATGCGCGCACTTGTTCTTTTTGCCCAAGAACGTGGGGGTTCTGCATGGGCATTTGTTGGAAAGATGAATGAACTTGGTCAGACACAGGCACCACAGAGCGCTGCAATTGGGGCCCTTGCGGTTGAATTAGGAATTGATCATCTAGTTGAAATCAATGCTCCTGAATATGGAGAACCTGTTGGCGCAATGGTGATTCACCAACGCCCAACGATTGAGTCAGCTCTTGATTTAGTGGACTACTTCGCACCTGGTGATGTTGTTCTAGTGAAAGCATCGCGTTCGCAAGGTTTTGAAGTTCTCGCAGAGTCACTAGAACGTGCCTGGAAAGAAAAGAGTGGAGTCGATTCATGAGACAGATCCTTATCGCAGGAGCCTTCGCTCTCGCCTTTGCCCTCTTTGGCACAAAGGTTCTCATTCGAATTCTTGCAGCACGTGGTTACGGTCAGATCATTCGCGATGATGGACCATCAACACATAAGACAAAGCATGGAACGCCAACAATGGGTGGCATCATTTTTATCCTCGCAGCAATCTTTGGTTATCTCATGGCTCACCTTATTTCAGGTACCCCTACGACGGCTTCGGCTCTATTAGTTATTGGCTTAGTTGTTGGTTTAGGTTTTGTTGGCTTTATTGATGATTGGCTCAAAGTTTCACGTCAAAACTCTCGTGGACTTAAGGGCCGCTACAAACTTCTAGCTCAAGCATCACTTGCAGGTGTCTTTGGTTATGCAGGTCTGCAGTTTGCTGATCAATACAATCTCACTCCAATTTCGCAATATCTTTCAACGGTTAAAGAAACTTCAATCTACCTAGGCACTGGCTTAGTTATCGCCTTTGTAATCCTGATGGTGATGTCGGCAAGTAATGGTGTGAATTTAACTGATGGTCTAGATGGTTTAGCAACAGGTGCAACCATCATGACTTTCCTAGCTTTTGTATTAATCGGTGTGTGGGAGTTTGGTCAAAGTTGCTCAATCGATGTAATCACAACAACTAACTGTTACCAAGTTCGAGATCCACTTGACCTAGCTGTACTAGCTGCCGCATTTGCTGGAGGTTGCACGGGTTTTCTGTGGTGGAACACAGCACCTGCCAAAATCATTATGGGAGACACTGGATCACTAGCTCTTGGAGCAGCTATTGCAGGCTTTGCAACAACGCTTCGAGTGGAACTGCTTTTGATTCCACTCGGCGGCCTATTTGTTATTGTCACAATGTCAGTAGTGATTCAGACTCTTTACTTCAAGCTCAGTGGCGGAAAGCGTGTATTTCGCATGGCACCGCTACATCATCACTTTGAGTTAAAGGGTTGGGCTGAGATAACTGTGGTTATTCGTTTCTGGATTATCGCCGGACTCTGCGTTGCAGGCGGCTTGGGTCTGTTCTATGCACAGTGGGTAGCTAAGTAATAACCATGCCACTCTCTTTTGATGGCCAGAGAATTCTTATTCTTGGCGCAGGTGTTACGGGAAATGCTGTTGCCCGATCACTTGTAAAAAGAGGTGCTGCGGTAAGCATCGCTGATGAAAACCCAGCTGCTAAATCAGAACACACAGTTATTGATGCTAAGAATGTAGTAATTAAGGATTTTGATTCAGTAGTCGTTTCACCAGGCTGGCGACAAGATCACCCATTGGTGGTTGCAGCAATGGCGGCAGGTCTAACACTTCTCAATGAAGTTGATTTGGCGTGGCAGATCAAGAGCGAGATTGCACCAGGGCAAAAGTGGCTGGCATTAACTGGCACCAATGGAAAGACCACCACAGTTGAAATGGTTGCAGCAATGCTAAAAAGCGGTGGGCTCAAGGCATCTGCGTGTGGCAATGTTGGTGAAACTGTTATTGAAGTCGTTGATCGCAGTGATGCTTTTGATGTACTTGTTCTTGAGCTGTCCTCCTTTCAGCTGCACTGGTCTAAGCAGGCTCAATTTGTGGCATGTGCGATCCTCAATATTGCCGATGATCACATTGATTGGCATGGAAGCTTTGATGCTTACGCCAAAGCCAAATTGACAATCCTTGATCGTGCAACGACCGCAGTTTTAAATGCAAGTGATGGTGAAATCGTTAAGCGCTCAAGCCATTGGCAGGGCCGTAAAGTCTTTTATAGCTTAGAGACTCCAGCCCCAGGTGAGATTGGTTTGGTGGAAGAACTACTGGTTGATCGTGCATTTGTGCAAGATCCCCAAGAAGCATCAATGTTTGCTGAGTTAGCTGAAGTTAAACCAACAATCCCACATAATGTTTCCAATACTTTGGCCGCAGCTGCACTTGCCAGAACCGTTGGTGTTTCGCATGAAGAAATACGAAGTGCAATCAAGGCCTTTAGACCAGGGCGCCACCGCATTGAAACGGTGCATACAGCTGATGCAATTAACTGGGTAGATGACTCCAAAGCCACAAATCCGCATGCGGCGACTGCATCACTACTTTCACATGAGTCAGTGATTTGGATTGCTGGGGGATTAGCTAAGGGTGCTGCGATGGATGAGTTAGTAGAGCGCACTGCCAAGCGAATTAAAGCTGCTATTCTCATTGGCACCGATAGAGGCTTAATTGAAGCTGCACTTATCAAGTTCTGCCCAGATGTTCCACGTGTTCTTATCGATGGTAATTCATCACAGGAGTTAATGGAAAAGGTAGTCAGTGCGGCCCAAGGCTTTGCTCGATCAGGGGATACGGTTTTATTAGCACCGGCCTGTGCCTCTATGGATCAATTCGTTTCCTATGCCGATCGCGGTGATCGCTTTGCTGCAGCAGTAAAGAAGGTTGTGAGCAAATGAAAGTTCAAAAGCGAAGCACACTTTTCTCACGCCCCATCAATCTCTATTACATGTTAGTTGGCAGCACGATGGCCTTGAGCATTTTTGGTCTCATCATGGTTTTTTCTGCCTCCTCTATTTACTCCCTAGAAAATAAGGGCGCAACATGGGCAATTCTCTTTCGCCAACTCATATTCCTAGTTCTGGCACTTCCTATGGCATGGGTGCTCTCACGCTTTTCACTAGCTAGATGGAAATTCTTTGCCCGTTTTGGTGTTCTAGCTTCAGTGGGATTGCTGGCTGTTGTGCAATTACCTGGTGTGGGCAAAAGCGTGAATGGAAATAACAACTGGATTTCACTTGGCTTTGTAGATGTTCAACCTAGTGAAATCGCCAAGTTTTTAATGATCTTGTGGGCAGGCTCAATTTTAGCTAAACGCGAGAGCGCTGGAGATATTCAAGCCAATGTGCTCAAACTAATTGCCCCTGCATTCTTACTCTGCATTTTCTTAGTTCTACTTGGAAGAGATTTAGGAACTGCTTCAGTATTTGCCTTTGTTTTGGCAGGAATGCTCTGGGTTTCTGGAGTACACCTCAAACTATTTGCAGCGATTTCAGCAGTGGGATTTTTGGGAATTGCAGCATTGATTATTTCGGCTCCTTATCGCGTTGCTCGATTCTCGGTTTTTCTCAATCCCTTTGCTGAAGATCAATACAAATCAGTGGGCTGGCAGCCTGCTCATAGCCTTTTAGGCCTAGCTAGCGGTGGTTTATTTGGTGTGGGACTTGGAGCCAGCCGCCAAAAGTGGGGAAATCTTCCTGAAGCCCATACTGACTTTATCTTCTCAGTCATCGGTGAAGAGTTAGGTCTGTTTGGAACTATCGCAACTTTGTTAATGCTCTCAACACTTTTGTTTTCTATATTTAAGATTGCATTGCGAACACAAGATCCCATGGTGCGCTATGTCTGTTCAGGCATTGGTTGCTGGATAGGTGTTCAAACTGTGCTCAACATCGGCTCTGCAGTCAGCGTTCTTCCAGTGGTGGGTGTAACTTTGCCACTACTTTCCTATGGAGGTTCGGCGTTGATTGCTACATATATGGGAATTGCATTTGTTATTGGTGCGGCCCGTAGAGATCCAGCAATTTATAAAGAACTGGAAAAAACAGGAATACCTAAATGGCTTCGATAGTTCTTGCAGGCGGGGGTACCGCAGGCCATATTGAACCGGCATTGGCTGTGGCAAGGGTATGGAAAAGCGCGAATCCAAAAGATGAAATTAGCTTTTTAGGAACAGCACAGGGTTTAGAAAATACTTTGATACCAGCTGCAGGCTTTAGCGTTAGCAACATTCCAAAGGTGAGAATCTCACGAAAGCCTTCGCCTTCTTGGTTGAATATTCCCTTTGACTTAGTTGCATCAGTAAAGGCCTGCCATTCGCTCTTGAAAGGTGCAGATTTACTCATTGGCTTTGGTGGTTATGTCAGTGCACCTGCCTATATCGCAGCGCGCATTCTTGGTGTTCCAACAATTATTCATGAGGCCAATGCAAAGCCTGGATGGGCAAATCGACTAGGTGCACTTTTCACTCCTTATCTAGCAGTTGCTCATGGAGTTAACGCAGGCATGTTTAGCAAAGCTTTGATTACGGGTTTACCTCTTCGCAGTGATGTTGCAGAAGCACTTAAGAGCGCTGGAGCTGATTGGCACAAAGCCAGAGCAGAGGCAAAGATTCGTTTGGGTTTTAGTCCTGCTACACCTTTGGTTTTCGTCATGGGCGGATCACTAGGATCGGTTGCAATAAATAAATTGATAGAGCAAAGCGTGCCGATGTTTTCGACCAAAGGTATTGCCGTGATGCATTCAGTGGGTCGTGCAAATGTGTTGCCACCAGCTACCAATCTCTATCGCCCAGTGGCATATGTGGACCAGATGGCTGATGCCTATTTAGCTGCTGATTTGATTATTGCGCGCAGTGGAGCAGTGACTTGTGCCGAATTTAGGGCCCTTGGCCGTTACGCTCTTTTTGTGCCACTGCCAATTGGAAACGGAGAACAGTTCCATAATGCACGTGGTTTAGTCGCAGATGGGCGATCTGAAGTTATTGATCAAAAGGAATTCACAGCAAGCTATTTGCACACTCATATTGATGCCCTACTTGCTTCAAGTAACTCAGCACCTCTTGAAGGTTCAACGCTAGATGCAGATGCAGCTCTAAAAATCGCAGCTTTAGGCCAGCATGCACTGGAGGCTCGATGAATAAGCCAACCTTGCAATCTCTGATTGGCAAGCGCGTTCACTTTATTGGCATTGGTGGCGCAGGCATGAGCGGTTTGGCTCGTATTTCACTCTCTCACGGAATCACTGTAAGTGGTTCAGATGCTAAAGATTCATCAGTAGTTAAAGCTCTGCAGGCGCTCGGTGCAACTATTTCAACAACGCATGCCGCCGTTAATGTGGATGGTGCTGATTTAGTCGTTTACTCAACTGCGATTTCAACTTCTAACGCAGAACTTATGCGGGCCCAAGAGTTAAAACTTGTGACTCTTACACGCGCTGCTGCACTTTCAATATTGATGTCTGAATCAAAGAGTATTGCTGTGGCAGGCACCCATGGCAAGACCACAACATCTTCAATGATGGCTGTTGCATTACAGGCATGTGGAGCCGATCCATCTTTTGCAATAGGCGGAACAATTACTGCTTCTGGCTCTAACGCTCACCGCGGAACAGGTGAAATCTTTGTTGCAGAAGCCGATGAATCTGATGGCTCATTTATTGAATATCATCCATATGCCGCAATTGTGACAAATGTTGAACATGATCACGTTGACTTCTTTGCAACTCCAGCCGATGTTGCTCAAGCCTTCAAAGATTTTGCTGCAACTATTAAGGCTGAAGGCTTCCTTACATACTGCGCAGATGATGAAGGCGCTAAGGCCTTGGCCTCAACTATTACAACGTGTGCATTGATTTCTTATGGAATCGGCGAAGAGTGCGATTTGAGATTAGATTCCATTGAGTTAGAGGCAATGGGCTCTCGCGCCCGTGCAATTTGGCGGGGTAAAGTCGTTGGTTTCATTGAACTTCAAGTACCGGGCCATCACAACTTACTCAATGCCGCTGCAGTACTTGCAACAGGATTAAATCTTGGTTTTGCTGCCCCTGAATTACTCACGGGATTAGCAGTCTTTAGGGGCACAGGACGACGTTTTGAACTCAAGGGAACAGTGCATGGCATCCGAGTGATAGATGATTATGGACATCACCCAACAGAGATTGATGTGACATTAAAGGCTGCACGTCGCTTTGCAGGTGATGGACGATTAATCGTTATCTTCCAACCACATCGCTATTCACGGACAAAAGCCTTTTCATCCCAGTTTGCCAAAGTACTCGATATGGCAGATAGAGCGATTGTTCTAGAGGTCTACGCAGCAAGTGAAAAACCAATTGCCGGTGTTACATCCCGCTTGATTACAGATGCAATGAGCCATGGGGAGTACATACCAAATTTTATTGAGGTCACAGATTCAGTGATTGATTCGGCGGAGCCACAAGATGTGATCATTACTCTTGGCGCAGGAGATGTGAGCTCTTTGGCACCCATCATCGTTGACGGTCTGAGCCGTCGTTTCGGATAAATGAAAAACAAACGCCTCATAGCACTTGCTGCCGCGATCTTTGTGGGAGCTGCCTCCTACGCTCTGGGTTGGTCAACTCTTTTCACCGTCAGCTCTGTTGAAGTAACGGGCACAGATCAAAGATTGCCTCAAAGTATTAAGGTGGGAGAAAAGTTGGCACGAGTGGAACCGCGGGCAGTTGCAGCGACCTATGAAAAGTTTGCATTTGTGCAAGATGCACAAGTGAGTAGGAATTGGATTTCAGGCAAAGTTACGATTTCTATTACATCAAGAACCCCAGTTGCCATCTTCAATAATCAAGCGATAGATGATTCAGGAAAAGCTTTTGTAGTTAAGGGACAGCTGCCAGCAGCTTTGCCACAGATTCAGGCTGGCTCAGTTGAAATTGCCGTGGCGGCCGTGGAGTTCATGAAATCATTACCGCAGGAGATTAGGTCGAATCTAAAGATTCTAAAGGTTCGAAGCACAGGGGCTTATGTCATGGACGTTGATGTGCAGGGCCGAAAGGTCGAAGTTCGTTGGGGATTTGCAACAGAGAATGAGTTAAAAGCAAAGGTTTATAAGGCTTTATTGGAACAACCAGAAAATGCAAAGTTAAAGAGGATGGATCTCTCTGCACCACATGCACCAATCGTTAAATAAAGTTTTTTAAACGACACAATAAATAAATCATGTCGGTGTTTGATTAAGAGCCTTGCGCACTTTACGTTCGCCTTATAGAAAACGTTGAATTATAAGGCTCAAGTAGAGGTTTATGGTTCCCAAGGAGGATACAAGTGGCTTCACCGCAGAATTATTTAGCAGTCATCAAGGTTGTTGGCATTGGTGGCGGTGGAGTAAATGCAATCAATCGCATGATTGATGTTGGACTCAAAGGTGTTGAGTTCATTGCAATTAACACAGATGCACAACATTTGTTAATGAGTGATGCAGATGTGAAATTAGATATTGGTAGAAAAACAACACGCGGTCTTGGTGCTGGCATGGATCCAGATAAGGGACGCGAAGCAGCACTCGATCACGCAGATGACATTGAAGAAATTTTGCGCGGTGCAGACATGGTTTTTGTTACCGCAGGAGAAGGTGGCGGAACTGGAACTGGCGCAGCACCTGTTGTTGCAAAGATTGCAAAAGATATTGGTGCATTAACTATTGGTGTTGTAACTCGTCCATTCTCATTTGAAGCAAAACTTCGTTCAGCTCAAGCAGATGTTGGTATCGAAGCCCTTCGCGCAGAAGTTGATACTTTAATTGTTATTCCAAATGATCGCCTTCTTGCGATTTCAGATCGCACCATTACTTTGGCAGATGCCTTTAAGAGTGCAGACCAAGTTCTACTCTCTGGTGTTCAAGGAATTACAGAGATCATTACTCAGCCTGGATTAATCAATCTTGACTTTGCAGATGTGAAAGCAGTGATGTCCGGAGCAGGTTCTGCGTTAATGGGAATCGGTTCTGCAAGAGGAGAAAATCGCGCACTACGTGCTGCTGAGCTAGCTATATCTTCACCACTTCTTGAAGCATCCATTGATGGTGCTATGGGAGTCTTGCTCTCAGTTTCTGGTGGATCAGATCTTGGTCTCTTTGAAGTTAATGAGGCATGTGAGCTCGTTCAATCTGCTGTTCACCCAAATGCCAAGTTCATCTTCGGAACAACAATTGATGATGCATTAGGTGATGAAGTTCGCATCACTGTTGTCGCTGCTGGCTTTGAAGGTGGAGAGCCTCGCAAGGTTGTGACTCCAGTTATTGATGCGGCGACTTTGGGCGGAGTTGCCAATCCAATTCCAAGCAATGACCCAATCTCAGTTGCTTTGGATTTAGATTCTGAATCAACTCCACGCCGCCGAGTTACTTTTGAAGAACTCGTTGCCGAGGATGAGATCGACGTTCCAGACTTCATGAAGTAAGGGCAATTGCCTAGCGTTTTTACTACTCGACGCAATGGCGCAAGCCTTGCGCCCTATGAGTCATTAAACTTAGCTCAGCACGTGGGTGATAACGCTGAAACTGTTGCACGCAATCGCGAACTTCTATCAAAGATAACCGGACCGATTCAGTTTATGAATCAGGTCCATGGTGATGAAGTTGTTGAAGTAAAGAGCATTGGGGATGACCCAACATGTGATGCGTTGATTACACACGCACCAGGAATTGCTTTAGCGGTAATGGTTGCTGACTGCATTCCGCTTCTACTCTCATCATCAACAGTTGTTGGCGCAGTCCACGTTGGCAGGCGTGGGCTAATGAATTCAGTAGCGGTTAAAGCAGTGGATGCGATGCGAAAACTAGGCGCAGATCAAATTCATGCCCAATTAGGTCCATCTATTTGCGGTCGGTGTTATGAAGTTCCACAAGAGTTAGCCGATGAAGTAGTTGCTAAGCATCCAGCGGCATCATCTCTGACTAACAAGTTAACGCCGGCGTTGGATCTACCGAGAGCTTTGATTGCAGATTTAATAGCAAGCGGTGTTACCTATGAAGCTTCGGCAATCTGTACTTTGGAAAATGATGAGTACTTCTCCTATAGACGCCATAACATCACAGGAAGAAATGCGGGTGTGGTGTGGCTATAGATCGCAGAAGTGAGATTGCAGGCAACTTAGAGGCAGTTCGTGAGCAGATATCAAAGGCTGCTGAAAGTGCGGGCAGGTCAGTCAATGAGATAACACTTATTGCAGTGACTAAGACTTTTCCAGCAAGTGATGTTGAGATTTTGAAGGACTTAGGTGTGAGTAATTTTGGTGAAAATAGAGATTCAGATGCAGCGCCAAAGGCGGTTGCAATCTCGGGAACGTGGCATTTTCAAGGTCAGATACAGAGTAATAAGTTGAAATCAATTACTTCTTGGGCCAATGTGATTCACTCTTTAGATGAGATTCGACATTTTGAAGTGATTGAGAAAAACGCTTCGCATCCTCTCGATATTTTCTGTCAGGTTTCACTCGATGGTTCAGAGGGGCGCGGGGGAGTAAGTGAGCAAAAGCTCTATGAACTGGCCAAGGAGATAGAGAAATCGCCGACCCACAGACTTCAAGGTCTGATGGCAGTTGCTCCCTTGGGTGTTGATCCCACAGTTGCATTTTCAAAATTATCAGCGATACATAAGGCTTTTATGGCCGATTTTCCAAAGGCAAATAAATTATCTGCTGGCATGAGTGGGGACTTTAGAGAGGCCATTGCCCATGGTGCGACACATATTCGGATAGGTAGCCAAATCCTGGGTTCGCGCTAGGGCTACAGGTACCGTTTACCTATGGCTAATGCACTCAAGCGCGTCGCGAACTATTTAGGTTTGATGGACGACCCAGAATTCGATACACCAATTGCAACTTCAACTGCTCCAGCAACGACATCAAGTGATGTGCGAATCAAACCGCGCTCACCACGTCCGGTCTCTTCAGTTGTGACAACCTCTTCTGTAGAAGTTGCACCGCAATTAGATTTACCAGTCCTAGATCGCATCGTCACATTGCACCCACGTTTTTATAACGAGGCCCGCACAATCGGTGAGCACTTTCGCTTAGGAAATCCAGTCATCATTAATTTGACAGACATGGATGAGTCAGAGCACAAGCGCTTAGTTGACTTTGCAAGTGGACTTGCATTTGGTTTGCACGGAACAATTGAGCGAGTGACAAAGAAGGTTTTCCTTTTGTCTCCAGCTAATGTTTCAATCGATGTTGAAGACAAGTCAGCTGCAGCTCAAGCAAGTTTCTTTAATCAGAGCTAATCTCAGTGAGTATCGGAGCGTTACTTGCTAACGTCCTGCAGTTATTTCTCTTTGCTTTACTAGCCCGTTTAATCCTGGATTATGTCCGTATGTTTGCACGCAACTGGCGACCTAAAGGTATTGGTCTGCTGCTAGTGGAACTTGTTTATAGCATCACAGATAAGCCAATGGCATTTGTTGGACGCTACATCCCGCCACTTCGCCTGGGAGCAGTGAGCCTAGATTTATCTTTTATTGTTCTCTTCTTCGGAGTGCAATTACTTATGGGGTTAGTTCGCTCGCTTTAGTAAGTGTGAGTGCAATACCAAGTTCATTATCTTCAACTGTAAGTGAAGAGTCTTGAACCATGGAGAGTGCTAGTACTTCATCCTTAATATGAGCTTCATCGCTGGCAATGGCTGCAATAATTTGGGCAGTTGCATTGAATTTCACATTAATGCGATCTGAGATTTCAAAGCCATCACTCTTTCTACGCTCTTGAATAAAGCGAATCACCTCGCGCACATGCCCAGCAGCAATAAGTGCTGGGGTGAGCTCTAGATCAAGTGCCACGCTCTCACCCTCATGAGAGGCCACCATCCAGCCGGATTTTGGAACTTCTGTAATAACCAGATCGTCCAGAGCGATTTCCCAACTACCTAGCTGGGTTGTGCCAGCGGAACGTAAAGTTTTCACAAGAACAGTTGCATCACTGGCTGCTATTGCCTTAGCAATTTCTTGGACTGCGCCACCAAATTTTGCACCTAGTGATTTGAAGTTAGCTTTAATGGATATATCTACCAAATCTCCATCGGCGCTAGCGATATCTTGGAGATCAATAACGTTGAGCTCATCTGCAATCTGCTCACGCATTTGTTCAGGCAAAGATGCCCAACCACTTGCTGCAATCAGGGCACGGCCCAAAGGTTGACGAATCTTGATGCCAGATTCAGCGCGAGATGCACGACCCAGTTCGACGATGCGACGGGTGAGTGCAACTTGCTTTCCAAGCTCGCGATCGATTACTGCTGCATCTGCAACTGGGAAGTTAGAAAGGTGAACTGAAGCAACTGCAGAAGAATCGGCAGGGATTACCAACTCTTGCCAGACTTGTTCTGTAATAAAGGGAACCATAGGAGAGAGAAGTTGAGTCAGAGTTACTAAACACTCGTGAAGAGTGGAGAGAGCGCTGATATCTCCATCCCAGAACCTGCGTCGTGAACGGCGCACATACCAGTTTGAAAGATCATCGATAAATCTTGCCAATGCGCGTCCTGCAACCTGTGAATCAAAATCACTGAGTGCGGCATCTACTTCCTCAATCAAGAGATTGAGTTCAGAGATTATCCAGCGATCCATGAGTGGTCGATCTGCAATCTTTGAGCACTGACTTAAGTCAAAGTTAGAAGCATTGGCATAAAGGGCGTGGAAAGACACAGTGTTCCAATAAGTAAGAAGAGTCTTTCGAACAACTTCATTGATTGCATCGTGGCCAACACGACGCGCGGCCCAAGGTGAGCCTGCAGCCAACATGTACCAGCGAACAGCATCTGCGCCATGTTGATCCATAAGGGCCATTGGTTCTAGGACGTTACCCACGTGCTTACTCATCTTGCGACCATCTTTATCCAAGATGTGTCCAAGACAAAGGACCGTCTTATATGAGGATTTATCAAAGACCAAAGTGCCAATAGTCATGAGTGTGTAGAACCACCCACGTGTTTGATCGATAGCTTCACAAATAAAGTCAGCAGGATAAGACTCTTTAAACTTTTCAACAGAGCCTTCCTTGTGCGGATATCCCCATTGGGCAAATGGCATGGCTCCAGAGTCATACCAACAATCGATAACTTCTGGAACACGCACCATTGTGGAATCACAATCAGCACAAGCAAAAGTAATGTCATCAACAAATGGGCGGTGAGGATCAAGATTTGAGAGCTCTTGTCCTGCAAGTGCGCCTAACTCGGCTAGTGAATCAACGCAGATTTCGTGCTTGTTTTCACAGCGCCAAATAGGAAGGGGAGTACCCCAGTAACGATTACGAGAAAGTGCCCAGTCAATGTTGTTGTTGAGCCAATCGCCATAGCGCCCCTCTTTAATTGTCTCTGGGTGCCAATCAGTTGCTGCATTTTCACGAAGAAGAGCATCTTTAATTGAAGTGGTGCGGATATACCAGGATGGTTGTGCGTAATACATCAACGGTGTGTGACAGCGCCAGCAGTGTGGATAGGTGTGCTCATATGGTTGGTGCTTATAGAGAACGCCACCGGCCTTTAACTCTTTGACTAATAACTTGTCTGCCTCTTTAAAGAAGATTCCGCCAACAACGTCTACTTCCTTTAAGAAATGTCCATCAGGTGCGATGGGATTAACAACCGGCAATCCATATGCACGGCACACCGCTAAGTCATCGGCACCAAATGCTGGAGATTGGTGAACGAGTCCAGTTCCATCTTCAGTTGTCACATACGTTGCAAGAACAACGTAATGCGCATCTGGAATCTCTACAAAATCAAAGGGGCGCTTATACGTTGTGCGCTCTAGCTCTTTTCCAAGCATTTTCTTGAGAATCTTCTTCTCGCCCTTGACGCTCTCCAGTAAGGCCTCGGCAACGACTAGAACTTCGCTGGTTTCATCGACAGTAACTTCAACAGCCACATAATCCACATCTGGATGCACTGCAATTGCAGTGTTTGATACCAAAGTCCATGGCGTCGTTGTCCACACTAGGAAACTGGCATTGAGTGCAACCAAATCACCAGAAGTAATGGGGAAGCGAACATAAACTGAAGGATCTGTGACAGTTTCATAGCCTTGTGCTAATTCATGATCAGAGAGTCCAGTTCCACAGCGCGGGCAATATGGTGCAACGCGATGATCTTGAACCAGTAATCCCTTTTTCCAAATCTCTTTGAGAGACCACCACACACTCTCCACATATTCAGGAGACATGGTCCAATACGCTTCATCGAAATCAACCCAGAAGCCCATGCGATGTGTCATGTCTGCAAATGCACCAACATGGCGTTGGACTGACTCACGGCACTTGTCATTAAATGCTGCGATTCCATATTTTTCGATATCGCCTTTACCTGCAAAGCCCAACTCTTTTTCAACAGCAATTTCAACGGGTAAACCATGGCAATCCCAACCAGCTTTGCGGATTACATGTTTTCCCTTCATTGTGTGAAAGCGGGGGAATACATCTTTAAATACACGCGCTTCAATATGGTGTGCGCCAGGCATTCCATTTGCAGTTGGTGGACCTTCATAAAACATCCATGCAGGTGCACCTTCACGGGCCGCAAGAGTTTTTTCAAAAATCTCGTTATCGCGCCAGAACTTTAAAATCTCGTGCTCGACGGCAGGCAGATCAACTGCTGCTGGAATTGCGCGAAACGACATAAAAAATCCTCCACGAGTAGGAAAGAACTCTGGAGGGACGTGACCTGCTGGCGCAGATCTCGCGGTACCACCCGCCTTGCGTGAAATTCACGCCACTTCACTTTTCTATCCGCGGCTAGTTCTAGATGGTTTGCACCATTTCTTCTAGCAAGCTCGTGAGGTGATGGCCCCGTCAATGCTCATTTGCGGTAGTGGCTCAATACTATCGTCTAGTTAAGCCAAAAATTGCCCGTGGCTAATTGGTAACAGCCCCTGAAGAGCATTAAGGTTCGCGACATGCCTAAGAAGCCGGTTAAGAAAGCAGCAGCCAAGAAGGCTCCTGCAAAGAAGGCTGCCGTTAAGAAGAAGGTAGCTAAAAAGGCTCCTGCGAAGAAAGCACCTGCTAAAAAAGCAGCAGCCAAGAAAGCCGTAGCTAAAAAGGCACCTGCCAAGAAAGCACCTGCTAAAAAAGCAGCGGTAAAGAGCATTCCAGTCAAAAAAGCTCCTGGTAAGCCATTTCCATCAAAGACAACTCTGACTGTTGATGAAAAATCCCAAACAGTTTCAGTCTCAACGATTTCTGCGCCAGTTGCTGCCCCTGTAGTAGAAGAGCGCCGATTGGTAATGCCACCTCCACCGCGTCCAACTAAGAGCGGTAAAAAGGTTGCACCGCTGAAGCCAATAAAAGTTGCACCAACACCAATTGTTGTCAGTGAGAGTGAATCACCATGGACTGCCGCTGAGCTAAAGAGTATTCGGGCTGAGATTTCTAAAGAATTAGCACGTCTTCGCGTTGAACTGGAAAAAGTTGAAGTGGAGATGGATTCACTTATTCAAGAATCTGGTGAAGGTGCTGGAGATGACCAAGCTGATGCAGGTACTAAGACTTTTGAACGTGAACATGAAATGTCGCTAGTGATTAATGCTCGTGACATGGTTTTGCAAACAGAACGTGCCTTAGATCGAATTGACTCTAAGACCTATGGAAACTGCGAAGAATGTGGAAGTGCAATTGGAAAGGCCCGTTTACAAGTATTTCCCCGGGCCACTTTGTGCATGATCTGCAAGCAGAAGGAAGAACGGCGCTAGCAGTGCGCGTGTGGCGCACACTCTTAGGTGTTGCCTTGCTTATCTGGCTTGCGGATTTAGCAACCAAAATCTGGGCAGTCGATTATTTGTCTAACCGAGGTCCAGTAAAAGTCATTGGCTCACTTTTCCAACTCACCTTTGTAAGAAACTCTGGAGCTGCCTTTTCTTTTGCTGAAGGGGCAACTCTGTTTCTATCTCTCTTTGGAATTGCCGTGTTAATCGCAATTGCTTATTACGCACCTGCATTGACCTCAAAGGGTTGGGGAGTTGTTTTAGGCCTAGTCATGGGTGGAGTTTTAGGAAATCTGACTGATCGCATATTCAGAGAGCCAGGATTGCTTCGTGGCCATGTAATTGATTGGTTACAACTGCCTAATTGGCCTATATTCAATATTGCAGACACCGCAATCGTGGTTGCTGCCTTTATCTCTGTTGTTTTAACTGCGCGAAACATTCCACCTATTAAAAAAGAAGAGTTGATATGAGTAATCGAGAACAGCGCACCCTGTCAGTGCCAGAAGGCGTTGCTGGTGAGCGAATCGATAGTGCTCTCACCCGTGTGCTGGGCCTTTCGCGCACAGCAGTAGTTAAGTTGCTCGAAGATGGCGATATCAGAACATCTGGAAAAGCCATGGCTAAATCAGATCGCGTGAGCGCCAACCAAGTTATTGATGTGTTGATGCCAGCTCCAATTAATCAAGATCCTATTCCGCTCACACCGCTAGAGGGCCTTTCAATTGTTTATGACGATGATGCAATTGTTGTTATTGATAAGCCTGTGGGATGTGCCGCCCATCCAAGTCCGGGATGGACGGGTCCAACTGTTGTTGGTGCATTAATGGCAGCCGGTTATTCAATTTCAACAAGTGGGGCTGCAGAGCGACAAGGCATTGTCCATCGCCTAGATGTTGGCACTAGCGGATTAATGATTGTTGCTAAAAGTGATCGGGCATTTACTGTCTTAAAAGATGCCTTTAGAAATCGCACTGTGGACAAGATTTATCATGCGCTGATTCAAGGTCATATGGATCCAACCACTGGAACCATTGATGCACCCATTGATCGTCATCCAAAAGAGGATCATCGTTTCGCAGTAGTGGCAACAGGAAAAGACTCCATTACGCATTATGAAGTTATTGAGTTTTATCGAGGCGTTTCATTAGCCAAAGTTGAATTAGAAACCGGTCGTACACACCAAATCCGTGTCCACTTCTCTGCACTCAACCATCCACTTGTTGGTGACACTACTTATGGCGCAGATCCTGTATTGGCTAAATCTCTAGAGATGAGACGACCTTGGCTACACGCCAAGGAGCTCATGTTTGACCACCCTATTACTGGTGAACACCTGAGTTTTCAAGCTCCATACCCAGCCGATCTCACACGCTCATTAGCGTTGCTATCTGATGCAGTTCTGCCTTAAGTAATAATCTACGACCACCATGACTTCTGAGAATTTCGTACATCTGCACGTCCATACCGAGTATTCAATGCTCGATGGAGCAGCGCGTGTTCCCGATTTAATGCAAGAAGTTGCCAGACAAGGCATGCCAGCAATTGCAATGACAGATCATGGAAACGTGTTTGGGGCTTATGAGTTTTATAAGCAAGCGAAAAAAGCTGGCGTTAAGCCAATCATTGGAATTGAAGCCTACGTTGCCCCTGAATCTCGCTTTGATAAGAAGAGAGTGCAGTGGGCAAGTGGTGGTGAAGATGATGTTTCCGGTGGCGGTGCTTATACGCACATGACTATTTTGGCTGAGAATAATGTTGGTCTCGGCAATCTCTTTCGTCTATCTTCTCTTGCATCCCTTGAAGGTTATTACTACAAGCCCCGCATGGATAGAGAACTTTTGGCTCAATATTCCAAAGGCTTAATTGCAACAACGGGTTGCCCAGGTGGAGAGATTCAAACTCGCTTGAGAATGGGTGCATATAAAGAGGCAATAAAGGCTGCAAGTGATTATCGAGATATTTTTGGAGAAGGCAATTTCTTTTTAGAGGTCATGGATCATGGAATTGAGATTGAAAGCCGTGTCAAAGCTGACTTGCTCAAGCTTGGAAAAGAGTTAGGCCTTCCTCTTCTTGCAACCAATGATCTGCACTACACATTGCAAGCAGACGCTGGAGCACATGAGGCTCTGCTCTGCGTTCAATCTGGTTCTACCTTGGCAGATCCCAAGCGATTTAAATTCGATAATGACTCTTTCTATGTCAAAACTCCAGCGCAAATGCGAGAGCTCTTTAAAGACATTCCAGAGAGTTGCGATAACACATTACTTATTGCCGAGCGCTGTGATGTGACTATGCGAGAAAATGAAAATCTCCTTCCGCAATTTAGTGTTCCAGCTGGAGAGACTGAAGATTCATGGCTTAAAAAGGAAGCCGTGCGCGGCATGAAGGAGCGTTTGGGGGACAAGCTCACTCCTGCACATGAGTCTCGTCTTGATTATGAACTTGGCGTGATGGAGAAGATGGGTTTTCCTGGTTACTTCCTTGTTGTTGCCGACTTAGTTGGGCATGCTAAGAAAGTTGGTATTCGAGTTGGACCAGGTCGAGGATCAGCCCCAGGTTCACTGGTTGCCTATTCACTTGGTATTACCGGTTTAGATCCACTAGAACACGGACTTTTGTTCGAGCGCTTTCTTAATCCAGAACGTATCTCTATGCCTGATATCGACTTGGACTTTGATGAGCGTCGTCGCAGCGAAATGATTCGTTATGCAACAAATAAATATGGTGAAGACCGGGTTGCTCAGATCATTACTTACGGAACCATTAAATCCAAGCAAGCGATTAAGGACTCAACACGCGTTCTAGGTTATCCATACGTCATTGGTGAGAAGTTAACAAAGGCTTTGCCGCCATCTGTCATGGGTAAAGATATTTCTCTTGGTGGAATCTTTGATTCTAAAGATGATCGCTACGGTGAAGCGGGGGAGTTCCGCTCACTGTATGAATCAGATCCAGATTCAAAGCGCGTAGTTGATACAGCCCGTGGTCTTGAAGGATTAAAGCGCCAGTGGGGTGTTCACGCAGCTGGAGTTATTCTCTCGCGCGAACCATTACTCGATGTCATTCCTATCCATCGCCGCGAAGCAGATGGCGCAATCATTACTCAGTTTGATATGGGTGCATGTGAATCTATTGGCTTACTTAAGATGGACTTCTTGGGCCTTCGAAACCTCTCTGTTTTAGATGATGCGCTACTCAACATAAAAGAGAACCAAAACATTGATGTGGTGTTAGAGGATTTAAAGCTCGATGATAAAAAGACTTATGAACTGCTCTCACGCGGTGACACTCTGGGTGTGTTCCAGCTCGATGGTGGACCAATGCGTGCATTACTTAAATCCATGTCACCGGATTCTTTTGAGGATATATCGGCTGTTATCGCTCTCTATCGTCCAGGTCCCATGGGTGAGAATGCACACAACAACTACGCCGATCGCAAAAACAAGCGAAAGCCTGTTGAGCCTATTCACCAAGAGCTATCAGAACCTCTGCACGAGATTCTTGGTGACACATACGGCCTAATTGTTTATCAGGAACAAGTTATGGCCATTGCACAAAAGGTTGCCGGGTTCTCACTTGGGCGCGCGGATCTTTTGCGTAAGGCGATGGGTAAGAAGAACAAAGATATTTTGGATAAGGAATACATTCCTTTTGAAGCGGGCATGAAGGCCAATGGTTTCTCAACTGCTGCTATCAAGCGCCTGTGGGACGTTCTTATTCCATTCTCTGATTACGCTTTCAACCGAGCACACTCAGCCGGCTATGGTGTTGTGTCATATTGGACGGCTTATTTAAAGACTAACTTTCCAACTGAATACATGGCCGCCCTTTTAACTAGCGTTCGAGATGATAAAGATAAATCTGCCTTGTATTTGAGTGAGTGCCGCAGGATGGGAATCAACGTGTTGCCACCTGATGTCAATGAATCAAATGGTGAATACACCCCTCGTGGAAAAGATATTCGCTTTGGCCTTGCAGCCATTAGAAATGTTGGCGAAGGTGTTGTTGCATCCATTAAAGCTGCGCGTGAGAGTAAAGGTCGTTTCACATCCTTTGGTGATTTCTTAGCAAAAGTAGATGCGCAGGTATGTAACAAGAAGACGATTGAATCCTTGATTAAGGCGGGAGCATTTGGCTCTCTAGGGTCAACTCGCAAGGGTTTGATTGCTGTTCACTTGGAGGCAATTGATTCTGTTATTGAGAGCAAGCGTGCTGAGGCCATTGGACAATTTGATTTGTTTGGTGGAGAAGCCATCACTGAGGTTTCAGGTTTGGATATTGAGATCCCAACTGGTGAGTGGGATAAGGCGATGCTGCTTAGCTATGAGCGCGAGATGCTGGGTCTCTATGTTTCCGATCATCCACTTTTAGGCGTTGAACATGTGCTTCGTGCAAATACAGATATGTCTATCAGTGAATTAGTTGATGAAGGCGCGCAACATGAATCTGTTGTCACTATCGGCGGCTTAATCACAAGTGTTACACGCAAGGTTTCAAGACAAGGTGCTTCATGGGCCGTAGTAACAATTGAAGATCTTGAAGGATCTTTGGAAGTTCTCTTCTTCTCAAATACTTACAATCAATATTCAATGTCTCTGACTGAAGATCGAATTGTGACTGTTCGTGGTCGCGTTGATCGCCGTGAAGAGAACCTGCGATTTACAGCCCTTGAAATGTCTATGCCAGATATTTCTGCAGGTCCTACAGGTCCTCTTGTGATTTCAATTCCAATGTCTCAGTGCACGCCACCAGTAGTTGATCGCATTAAAGAAATTTTGCGTTCACATCCAGGTAAGCGAGAAGTGCATCTTTCATTGAGTGAAAATGGAAGCAGCACCGTAATGAAGATTGATGCATCGGTCACAGCTTCTCCATCACTGAGCGCAGATCTCAAATCTATTCTTGGGCCTAACTGCCTGGTTTAAATTCAAGTCCGCCGTGTTGGGCTCAGCCGTTACAATTAGCATGTGATTCGCACCGTTGATCTTCGAGGCAAAGCCCTTACTAAGGCTGGATATAACGCCGAACTTCCGCGTGCAGCTTTAGATGTTGCCCAAGCAATGGCTCTGGTTGAGCCAATTCTTCACCGTGTGAAAACCGGTGGAGAAAGCGAACTCATTAAATTGGCGCAAGAATTCGATGGCGTAACTCCTGCTTCTATTCGTGTTCCACAGCAAGCTTTAGATTCGGCTTTAGCCTCATTAGATCCTGCAATTCGGGCGGCGTTAGAGCTTTCAATTGAACGAGTGAGAAAAGTTCATAATGATCAGGTAAGAGTAGATAAGACTACGAACGTTGTTGACGGTGGCACTGTGACTGAAAAGTGGATCCCAGTTGATCGTGTGGGTCTCTATGTTCCGGGTGGACGAGCGGTATATCCAAGTAGCGTTGTCATGAATGTCGTACCTGCACAAATTGCAAAGGTTTCATCGATAGCTGTTGCTTCACCGCCTCAAAAGGAATTCGCAGGTCTACCTCACCCAACTATTTTGGCAACGTGTGCACTACTTGGTGTAACAGAAGTCTTTGCTGTTGGGGGAGCCCAGGCGATTGCCATGTTTGCTTACGGCGTTGAAGGCTTGTGTGAAAAGAGTGATCTAGTTACAGGTCCAGGCAATATCTATGTAGCTGCTGCTAAACGCGCACTGCGTGGTGTGATTGGAATTGATTCAGAAGCTGGTCCAACTGAAATTGCGATCCTGGCTGACTCTTCTGCTCGAGCAAGCGATGTTGCTGCAGATCTAATTAGCCAAGCTGAGCACGATGTAATCGCTGCAGCGATTTTGGTTACCGACTCAATTGATTTAGCCAACAAAGTTGAGGCCGAACTTAAGATTCAAATTGCAAAGACCAAGCATAAGGAACGAATTACAGCTGCCCTTTCAGGCGTTCAGTCAGCAATTGTTTTAGTTGATGATATGAAGCAGGGGATTGATGTTGTTAATGCTTATGCTGCAGAGCACTTAGAAATTCAGACAAAGAATTCGCGCGAAGATGCTGCACAGATTAGAAACGCGGGAGCAGTCTTTATTGGACGCTTCTCACCAGTCTCACTTGGAGATTACTCAGCAGGCTCTAACCACGTCCTGCCTACAGGCGGATGCGCTTGTCACTCAAGTGGATTATCTGTTCAGACATTTCTGCGTGGACTTCACTTCATTGAATATGGCGAAAAAGCATTCACTGATTTAGTGCCGACAGTTGTGACGCTAGCTAATTCAGAAGACTTACCCGCACATGGGCAAGCAATGACAATTAGATTGGAAAATTCGTAAATGAATTGGCCAACTTGGTTGCCTCTGCGCAAGGACTTAACTCCACTTACTCCTTATGGCGCACCACAAGTTCCTGCGCAAGCATCATTGAACACTAACGAGAATCCCTATGCACCTTCACCTGCCCTGCAGAAAGCGATCGCTGATGCTGTGATGGTTGCGGCAGCGAATTTGAATCGTTATCCCGATCGTGATGCCAATGAACTGCGAACCAAGTTGGCTGGATACATCAATTCGACGTCTAAGGTAAATCTCACAATAGATAACATTTGGGCAGCTAATGGCAGTAATGAGATTATTCAATCTATTTTTCTAGCTTTCGGTCAGGGGAGTGCACTCGGCTTTACTCCCTCTTATTCAATGCACCCGCTCATTGCCAAGGTGTGTGGAACAAATTGGGTGGATGGAAAGCGAAATACGGATTTCTCACTCAACGTCGAACTTGCTGTTGAGCAAATTGTGCAGGTTAAGCCGGCATTAACTTTTATCACAACGCCTAATAATCCAACGGGTGGATCTGTTTCAGTCTCACAAATCAAGTTACTTGCTGAAGCTGCGGCAAAGGTCAATGGTCTACTGATTGTGGATGAGGCATACGCTGAATTTTCAACTGAAGACTCTGCAGTAACACTCATAGCTAAGAATCCTCATGTTGTTGTTATACGGACAATGAGTAAAGCGTTTGCATTTGCAGGCGCGCGAGTGGGATACATGCTCTGTGATAGTTCGGTAAAAGATGCCATGATGCTTGTGAGATTGCCGTATCACTTAAGTGCATTGACTCAAGCTGCGGCATCAGTTGCCATAGATTTCAAAGACGAACTTCTGGGATATGTCTCTGAGTTGATACGGGCTCGGGAGACAATGACTGCGCAGTTACACGCACTCGGGCTCAAGGTTGTCCCGAGCAGCGCCAACTTCATCTTGTTTACAGGATTTAGCGCCGAAGCCCCTAAACTTTGGAGTGAACTACTGGGTAAAGGCGTCCTAATTCGAGATGTCGGACTACCAGGGTATTTGCGAGTAACTGTCGGCAATGAAGCCGAAAACACATTATTTATTGCTGCATTAAAAGAACTCATCTAAAGAGAGGCCACCATGAGAACTGCACGAGTCGAAAGAGCAACTAAAGAGTCACATGTTTTAGTTGAACTCAACCTAGATGGACAAGGCGTTATCGATGTTTCTACTGGTGTGCCGTTTTTTGACCACATGATGTCTCAGCTCGGTAAGCACTCGGGCTTTAATCTCACAATTAAGACAACAGGTGATGTTGAAGTTGATTCTCACCACAGTGTTGAAGACACATCACTGGCGTTTGGCCAAGCCCTACGTGAAGCGTTGGGGGACAAGGCAGGCATTCGCCGCTTCGGAGATTCCATGGTTCCACTTGATGAAGTTTTAGTTCAAGCAGCAGTCGATCTCTCTGGCCGTCCATATTTGGTTCACCGCCAGCCAGAGATTGTTGAACTCATTGGAACTTTTGACACAACACTTGGAAAACATATTTGGGAATCAATAGTTGCAGAAGCACATATTGCGCTGCACATCCGTGTGCTTGAAGGAAGAAATGCGCACCATGTTTTTGAAGCACAGTTTAAAGCTGTTGCACGTGCGCTGCGTGATGCAGTTTCACTCGATGGCAGAGTTGCAGGTATTCCTTCAACTAAAGGCTCTCTTTGATCGCAATTCTTGATTATGGTTCTGGCAACTTACGTTCGGCACAAAGAGCCTTTGCTACTTCTGGTGTCGATGTAGTTGTCACATCAGATCGCGCCACAGCACTTGAAGCCGATGGTTTAGTTGTTCCAGGTGTTGGCGCCTTTGCTGCATGTATGCAGGGGTTGAGATCAGTTGATGGGGAAGCAATCATCCGCGAGCGAATTTTGAAAGAACGACCTGTACTAGGAATTTGTATTGGCATGCAGATACTTTTTCAAGAAGGTAGTGAGCATGCTGAAAAAGCAAACCACAAGGGTGTTGGAGTTTGGGAAGGTGAAGTCTCACGCCTGAACGCACCAATACTTCCTCATATGGGTTGGAACAACGTTGAAAGTGATCCGAACTCCACTTTGTTAAAAGGAGTTGCAGGTGAGTCATTCTATTTTGTGCACTCATATGCAGCTAAGAAAGCAGTCGGAAAGATGCAAGGCTGGAGCTTTCACGGTGAGAAGTTTTTGGCAGTGGTTGAAGATGGCTATGTCTCAGCAACACAATTTCATCCAGAAAAGTCCGGAGATGCAGGGTTAGCTTTGATTAAGAATTGGGTGAGTGCACTATGAGTTACTTGGAGCTTTTGCCTGCAGTAGATGTCAAAGATGGGCGTGCTGTGCGCTTGGTGCAAGGCGAGCTTGCCCAAGAGAGTGTTTATGGTGCACCGCTTGATGTTGCACTTGAGTTTCAAGCAGCAGGGGCTGAGTGGTTACACCTTGTTGATCTTGATGCCGCTTTTGGCCGCGGAAGTAATGCTGAACTCTTAGCAGAAGTTGTTGGGGCACTTGATATTAAAGTCGAACTATCTGGCGGCATTAGAGATGATGAATCTTTGCGCAGAGCATTAGCAACTGGTTGCACACGAGTAAATCTGGGAACCGCAGCCTTAGAAGATCCTGAATGGACTGCTCGAGTCATTGGTGAATTCGGCGATCGTATTGCTGTTGGACTTGATGTGCGCGGGCACGTGCTTGCTGCGCGAGGATGGACCAAAGAGGGTGGAGATCTCTTTGAAACTCTTTCACGATTAGATAAAGATGGTTGTGCTCGCTATGTAGTAACTGATGTGACAAAGGATGGCACGTTGGCTGGGCCTAATTTGGAACTTCTTAAATCTGTCTGTGCAGCAACATCTAAACCAGTTGTTGCTAGTGGTGGCATCTCTTCTTTGGTTGATATTCAAGCTTTGTGTGATCTCAATTCAACAGGTGTTGAAGGTGCCATCGTTGGTAAGGCTTTATATGCCGGTGCTTTTACTTTGCAAGAAGCACTGAAAGTCACAGGACGATGACTCTTTCTGTTCGCATCATCCCTTGCTTGGATGTCACTAATGGTCGAGTTGTTAAGGGAGTTAACTTTACAAACCTTGTTGATGCAGGAGATCCAGTTGAGATGGCCGCTCTCTATGGGGCAGAAGGTGCTGACGAGTTAACTTTTCTTGATATCTCAGCAACCGTTGATGGACGAGAGACAACGTTAGATGTTGTTCGCCGCACAGCTGAACAAGTCTTCATTCCACTCACAGTTGGCGGGGGCATTAGAAATGTTTCTGATGTGGATCGCTTACTTCGAGCGGGCGCAGATAAGGTTTCAATTAACACTGCAGCAATAGCTCGACCTGAATTAATCGCAGAGATTGCAGATCGATTTGGTTCACAAGTCCTTGTCCTTTCTGTCGATGCCCGTCGTGCACGCACCGAATCAGGTTTTGAAGTCACAACTCATGGCGGTCGAGAAGGAACAGATATTGATGCAATCGCCTGGATAGAAAAAGCTTGTGCATTGGGAGTCGGTGAAATTCTTCTGAACTCAATGGATGCTGATGGAACTCGTGCTGGTTATGACATTGGAATGATTACTGCAATGCGTTCAGTTTCAAAAGTTCCATTGATTGCCAGTGGAGGTGCTGGAACTTTGGCTGATTTCGCAGCAGCCCTGGATGCAGGGGCCGATGCACTTCTAGCTGCAAGCGTGTTCCACTTTGGAATACACCGCATAGGTGATGTGAAGTCCTACCTTGGTTCGCACAATTATCCCGTGCGCGCCGTGGCTGCAAGGTAAGGCAGAATTACTCCATGAGCTCACTTGATCCAGCAGTTACAGCGTTGCTTAAAGATCCAACAACGCTCATTCCTGCCGTGGTTCAAGACTCAACAACTAATGAAATTTTAATGCTGGCTTATATGAACACAGAATCTCTTGCGCTGACTCTTAGTACAGGAAAAGCAACGTATTGGTCACGATCTCGAAATGAACTCTGGGTTAAAGGTGCAACTTCTGGACACTTTCAAAAAGTAATCTCTGTTGCTTTGGATTGTGACGGAGATGCATTACTACTGCGTGTGGAGCAAACAGGTGTTGCTTGCCATACTGGTGAAAGAACTTGTTTTCATACACCCTTAGCGCTGGGTAAGTAAGAATGAACCTAGAGGAATTTCGCGCTTACGCCAAGATTTCAAATGTAATTCCAGTTTCAAGGCGTCTGCTTGCAGATGGTGAAACACCATTAGGTGTTTATAGAAAATTAGCTAAGAACGCTGCCAATACCTTTCTATTGGAATCTGCCGAACATGGTGGTGCTTGGTCACGGTATTCATTTATTGGCGTGCGAAGTGAAGCAACTCTGAGTGAAAGAGATGGAAAGGCTTACTGGCAGGGCACAGCACCAGCTGGTGCACCAACTGGAATTGATCCACTTGAAGCTCTACGTCTTTCTGCAGCACATTTGAAGTCACCCACCATTGCGGGACTTCCTCCACTAACTGGGGGACTAGTTGGCTTCATGGGCTATGACGTCGTGCGGCGATTGGAAAAACTTCCTAGCCTCTCGAAAAAGGATCTACCACTTCCAGAGTTGAGTTTTATGTTGACAAGTGATTTGGCAGTTCTAGATCACAGTGATGGAACCATAACTTTAATTGCTAATGCCATTAACTGGGATGGAAGCGATGATCGAATCGATGAAGCTTTTAATGCATGTAATGAGCGTTTAGATCGCATGCAAGCAGATTTGGCAGCACCCCTCGATGGTGAAATTGCACAGATTGATTCACATGCTTCACCGACCTTTGATGCCAACATGAGTCCTGATGAGTTCATGGCAAAGATTGCAATTGCAAAAGAGGAGATATTGGCCGGAGAGGCTTTTCAGATTGTTCTCTCTCAACGTTTTTCAATGCCATGTTCTGCCGATGCAATTGATGTTTATCGCATGCTGCGCCTTAATAACCCAAGTCCATATATGTATTTGTTCCGTTTCAATGAGGGAATCACAATTGTGGGTTCAAGTCCTGAAGCGTTGGTGAAAGTAAATGCGCGCGAAGTAATGATTCATCCCATCGCTGGAACGAGAAAACGCTCATCATCTCCTGAAGAAGATCACCGCCTAGGTGAGGAACTTTTAGCAGATCCAAAAGAGCGAGCAGAGCATTTAATGTTGGTTGATTTAGGGCGAAATGATTTGGGGCGTGTGTGTGCTCCGGGTTCTGTGGAAGTTATTGATTTCATGCATATTGAACGGTATTCCCATGTCATGCATATTGTTTCAACTGTTACTGGCACTTTGGGCGAGAAATCAACTCCAGTAGATGCACTCTTTGCAGTTTTTCCTGCTGGCACATTATCTGGTGCACCAAAGCCTCGAGCGATGGAGATAATTGAAGAGCTCGAGCCAACTCGTCGCGGTGTCTATGGAGGCATTGTTGGTTATATAGATTTCACTGGAAACATCGACACATGTATTGCGATTAGAACTGCATTAATTCATGATGGTGTTGCTTACGTGCAAGCAGGGGCCGGAATCGTTGCAGATTCTGATGCGGAGTCAGAGAATCAAGAGTGTAGAAATAAGGCTGCAGCTGTGTTGATGGCAGTGGATTCGGCAAATAGATTGCGAAAGAACTAATGGAACAATCAATTGCAATTGCCTTGAGCATTCTTGTTGTCTACTCCTTAGTGCTCCTTATTGGTAAGAAGTTCAAGCTTTCTTCACGCTATGAGAGAAAGCCTCGTGTACTCAATACATGGAGCGCGCTTGATGAGGGCATTGACCCAACCGTGCAGGATAAAAAATGAGCGTCCTAGATTCGATTATTGAAGGCGTACGTGAGGATTTAGCGGCTCGTAGAAAACCTTTAGCTCAACTGCAAGAGGCGATGGATACAGTGGCCCCGGTACGCGATCCTTTAGAAAAGCTACTTCAAAATGAACTCTCAGTGATTGCTGAAGTTAAGCGCTCTTCGCCGAGTAAGGGAGCACTTGCGACAATTGCAGATCCTGCAAGTTTGGCTGAGCAGTATGAAAACGCTGGAGCCAGCGTAATTAGCGTGTTGACTGAAAGACGACGCTTTGGCGGTTCACTTGATGACCTAGATGCGGTTCGATCGCGAGTGAATATTCCGATACTGCGTAAAGATTTTATGGTTGATGAATATCAATTCTTTGAAGCACGCGCTCATGGCGCTGATGTTGTGCTCCTTATTGTTGCTGCATTGAGTAAGTCACAACTCAACGATTTTCATCAATTAGCAGAGGGTTTGCAAATGCGAGCACTTGTTGAAGTGCATACACATGATGAGCTTGAGAGAGCGTTAGAGATCTCGCCACGCATTGTTGGTGTTAACTCCCGCAACTTAAAGACCCTAGATGTTGATGCAAGTGCATTTGCACAGCTTTTGCCACTAATCCCAAAAGATGTGGTGCGCGTCGCAGAATCTGGAATCTCTAAGCGCTCTGAAGTCGAATTTGCACAAAACAATGGGGCAACGGCGATTCTGGTGGGTGAGGCATTGGTGCGCGCGGCCAATCCAGAGTTGGCGATGCGCGAACTTCTAGGCGCGGATAGGATTAACTCATGACAATCCAATTAGGTGATGTTCTTGGCCACTTTGGTCAATACGGTGGTCGTTTTGTGCCCGAAGCACTTATTGGAGCTCTTGATGAGTTAGAGGCAGCACATAACTCGGCAAAAACTGATCCAGTTTTCCAAGCGGAGCTGGCCGAACTACACCGCACTTATACGGGACGCCCAAGCATTATTACTGAAGCAAAGAGATTTTCTGAGCATGCAGGCGGCGCACGAATTTTGCTTAAGCGAGAAGATCTCAACCACACGGGTAGCCACAAGATTAATAACGTTTTAGGTCAAGCGTTACTTACTAAAAAGATGGGTAAGAAGCGCATCATCGCTGAAACTGGCGCAGGACAACATGGCGTTGCCTCAGCAACTGCTGCAGCGCTCATGGGACTTGAATGTGTTGTTTACATGGGCGAGGAAGACACACGCCGTCAAGCTCTCAATGTTGCACGAATGAAGTTATTAGGGGCCGAAGTTGTTCCAGTAACTTCAGGCTCTCGCACTCTTAAAGATGCTATTAACGAGGCAATGCGCGATTGGGTAACAAATGTTGCAACAACTCATTACATGTTGGGCACAGTTGCAGGACCGCATCCATTCCCAACAATGGTGCGTGATTTCCATAAGATAATTGGCGAGGAAGCCCGTGAACAAGTTCTAACGTTGACCGGAAAATTACCTGATGCTGTTCTTGCCTGCGTTGGGGGAGGATCTAATGCAATAGGTATTTTCCATGCCTTCATTCCAGATGCGGGAGTTCGTTTGATTGGTTTGGAGGCTGGCGGGAATGGAATTGAAACTGGTCGCCATGCAGCGACAATTAGTGGTGGTTCAGAGGGCGTGTTGCACGGAACTCGTTCATATGTTTTGCAAGATGAAAATGGACAGACGATTGAATCTCATTCAATCTCTGCCGGTTTAGATTATCCAGGTGTTGGCCCAGAGCACGCCTACTTACATGACATTGGTCGCGCCGAATACCGCGCAGTTAATGATGATGCAGCGATGGCTGCGTTCTCTCTCTTTTCTAGAACAGAGGGAATAATCCCAGCGATTGAAACTGCTCACGCTTTAGCTGGTGCGCTGGTACTAGGAAATGAGTTAGGTCCTGATGCGACCCTGCTTATTAACCTTTCTGGGCGCGGAGATAAAGATGTTCAGACTGCGGCGGATTACTTTGGAATTCCATTGTGAGCACAGCTTTAGATCTAGTTTTTGAAAAAACTCGTTCAGAAAATAGAGCTGCACTCATTGCATATATTCCAGCAGGTTTTCCTTCTAAATCAGGGTGTGAAAAAGCGATCCGAGCATTGGCAGAGGCCGGCGTTGATGCAATTGAAATCGGCTATCCATACAGTGATCCGATTATGGATGGTCCAACAATCCAAGAAGCCGCAGAGATTTCCCTTAAAGGTGGGACAAATGCTGCAGATGTCTTTTCAGCTCTGAAAGTGGCAAGTGATACCGGTGTTGCATCAGTTGTCATGACTTATTGGAATCCCATTGAAAAATATGGCGTGAAAGAGTTTGCACAGTCCATTGCAGATAACGGCGGTTCTGGGGTTATTACACCGGATCTAACAATTGAAGAATCTGCCCGTTGGTTAGAGGCCGTTGATAACTCTGGGATTAATCCAATTTATGTCGTTGCACCAAGTACTTCAGATGCTCGCTTGGCCAAAGTGACTGCTAAGACTGGCGGTTTTGTCTATGCCGCCTCTGTCATGGGTGTGACTGGAGCTAGAACCAATGTTTCAGTTGATGCAAGTGCGCTGGTTGCAAGAGTGAAGAACACAACAAAGCTTCCTGTGTCAGTTGGTTTAGGAGTCTCAACGCGTGAGCAGGCAAAGCAAGTTGCAGCCTATGCAGACGGTGTCATCGTTGGATCAGCTTTCATTAAACTGCTTTTAAATGCTAAATCAGAGCAAGAAGGATTAGATGCGATTTCAGCATTAGCAAAAGAGTTGGCGTTAGGAGTGCGAGAGGGTCGATGAGTAATTTGCATAACAAGTATCAACCTTTTATTACTTTGATTTGTCGCCTTCTTCTAGGTGGAGTGCTGTTAGTAGCAGGAGGACTAAAAGCCTTCAAACCTTCTGAGTCAGCAGGTGCAGTTGCGGCTTATAAAATCTTGCCTACAAATCTTGCTCATCTGATTGGCTATGCATTGCCATGGTTAGAGATCGCAATCGGAATCCTGTTAATTATTGGCCTGTCCACTCGATTTGCTGCAGTTATCGGAACAGGCGTCATGATTATCTTTATCGCTGCAATCATCTCGGTTTGGGCCCGTGGCATCCTCATTGACTGCGGATGTTTTGGTGGGGGAGGCGAAGTAGACCCAAGTAAAGCTGCCGAGGCGCATAGGGCATATCTCATGGAAATTTTGCGCGATTTAGGTTTGGCTTTGAGCGGGGCTTATCTATACTTTTTCCCATACGGACGTTTGAGCATTGAAAAACCACTTCAAAATAACGAGGAGCAGTAATGGCAAAGCAGGCTAAGGCAACTAAATCATCTGGCGGAGATAAATTCACACGATGGTTAGTTATCGGAATGGTCACCCTAGTTGTTGCATCAGGGGCCATTTTCAGCGTTGTTGGTGAAAAGTCTAAAGCCAATGAGTCATTTGCAATATTGAGCGATTTTAAACCTGGCCCAACAGTTGTTTCAACTGTTGATGAAGCAAACGGTGCGGGAATTACATTTAACAACGGTGCAGCAAAGACTATTGATATTTGGGAAGATCCACAGTGCCCAGTCTGTAATACTTTTGAACAGGCCAACGGTGAGTTCATCGATGAATTAGTGCGCACCAAGAAAGCTAACGTTGTTTATCACGTTGTCTCTTTCCTTGGTAATGAATCTGTCGCCGCTGCTAATGCTGCTTATTGCGCAGCTGATGAAGGTCGTTATCTAGATTTCCATAAGGCTATGTATTTGGTTCAGCCAGTACTTGAAAATTCGGGGTTCTATTCAACAGAAAACCTAATCAAGATTGGTAGTTTCGCAGGTCTTACAACGCAGAGCTTCAGTGATTGCGTGACCAAGGGTTCAAAGTTAGATAAGGTAAAAGCTGCCTATGAATCTATGGCCAAATACAACGTTCAAGGAACTCCAACCGTGTTCTTTAATGGCAAAAAGTGGGAGCGCCAGAACAATGCATTCCTTCCAAGTGAGTTCGCAGCTGCGTTCGAAGCAAGCTAAGCCTTGATCCGCTCAATTCCATCACCAACAGTTTCATCGTTGGAGTTGGGCCCACTTACTTTTCATCTCTACGCCTTATGCATAATTGCTGGAATCGCAATAGCTATTTGGTTAGGGGATAAGCGCTTTCGCGCACAAGCACCAGAAGCTAAATCTGTAGTTTCAGAAGTTGCAATCACGGCGGTTCCTGCTGGAATTATTGGTGGACGTATTTATCACGTGATCACTTCTCCTGATGCCTACTTTGGTTCTGGAGGAAACCCAGTTGATGCTCTCAAAATCTGGGAGGGTGGCTTGGGTATATGGGGCGCAATCTCTCTTGGTGCTGTGGGTGCATGGCTTCGATATCGCCAATTAGCTAAGCGCATGGAGTTGCCAAATTTTGCTCATTTTTTGGATGCGCTGGCACCAGGGATTTTGTTTGCACAAGCTATTGGCAGATTTGGAAATTGGTTTAACGTCGAATTATTTGGCAAACCATTAAATGCGCCTTGGGCCCTAGAAGTGCCCGTGCAATATCGACCATCAGGCTATGCAGCATTTGAAACATTTCACCCGACTTTTCTCTATGAAGCATTGTGGTGTTCTGCTTTAGCGTTTGCATTAATTAAATTTGGTAAGCACCTTGCACCCGGCCAGGTCTTCTCCATATATGTAATGGTGTATTCAATAGGACGCTTGGCAATTGAATCGATCCGAATTGATTCTGCTAACACAATTGCTGGATTTCGCGTCAATATTTGGGTGAGCGTGCTGGTTGCACTAGCTGGGGCATTGACACTTCGCGCACAATCACGCAAAGGGCAATAGCTTTCAGGTAGGCTCAGACCCATGGCACTAGACGAGGTATATCAGCGCAATCTTCACCACCGCACTCATCGTGCTGGTTGGTTGCGCGCTGCAGTTCTTGGTGCAAACGATGGATTAGTTTCCACGGCATCTCTCATGATTGGTGTTGCAGCAGCAGGTAAAACAGATTTTCTATTAACAGCTGGTTTAGCGGGAATTTCAGCCGGTGCAATGTCGATGGCTGTTGGTGAATATGTTTCAGTACGTTCTCAAAATGATGTTGAAGAATCAGATCGCCTATTAGAAATTGAACACCTTGCTACAGATCCAGAAGGTGAACTTATTGAACTACAGCACATTTATATTGAGCGTGGTCTTTCACCTGAACTTGCTTTAACTGTTGCACAAGAGATGCATAGAAAAGATCCACTTGCTGCGCACTTGCGTGATGAGTTGGGTCAACATCCTCACACTAAGGCGCGGCCTGTTCAGGCAGCGATCGCATCAGCCTTGAGTTTTACAGCAGGAGGATTCATTCCCTTCCTCGGTGCATTTGCACCGACCCTTGGCACTAAGGCCTGGAGCATTGTTGGCTTTACGGTGCTGGGCTTAGTCATCACTGGCATTCTTAGTGCAAGGACGGCAGGCTCAAAGGTGTTGGTACCAACCCTTCGAGTGATTATTGGAGGATGCCTGGGCATGCTCATCACCGCAGGTATTGGAAAGATTGCCCATATCTCTGGGATTTAACTGCTGTAGAAATCTGCTCAGTTGTTGATACTCTTTACCAGCACTACAGGGCCAAGGTTGTCCCTCACATCATTTTCGACAACAGGAGCTCTGACGCCGTGGCTTTGCCTTCCAATTACCCGCATGCACAAGG
>Ga0315902_10001098_pt1 | contig 43942 bp, 36 predicted proteins | sample LakEriMetagenome_9_FD_203523 | JGI IMG/M metagenome (GOLD analysis project Ga0315902, IMG submission 203523) | Freshwater fungal communities from buoy surface, Lake Erie, Ohio, United States - Buoy 12 MA117 | ecosystem: Environmental > Aquatic > Freshwater > Lake > Lake biofilm | place: USA...
TTGAAGAAATCTCTGGCGAGATTTTTAATATTGGAAATCCTGAGGAAATCTCAATCCTTGACTTAGCAAAGCAGGTGATATCTATCATGAACTCTTCCTCTGAGCTTAAATTTGAAAGCCATGATTCAGTTTATCCCGAAGGATTCGAAGATATGGCTAGACGGGTTCCGAATGTTTCAAAGGCAAAAAGGCTTCTGAATTGGCAACCTAGCAAGAGTTTGCCTGCAATAATCAGAGACACAGCTGACTTCTACGCAAAGTAAACGCATATGAGAATTATGCAGGTGGCTATTCAAGCCCAAGGTGGAGGGGCGGAAAAGGTAGCCCACACCCTTCATCAACAATTTAGCAAAAATCATCAGTCTCGGATTGTCTATATGTATCCTGATCTTCCACTTGAGGGTTCAAATCAAGAAAATTTGAGCATTCCGCGCCTTAAAATAATCGGAATTCCGTTGGGAATATTCCGCCTGCTGCGAATATCACGATATTTTAAGCCTGATATCACTTTAATTCATTGTGAACCCGCAATGCTTATTACCTGCCTAACACCATTTCTGGGTAAATTATTTGTAGTTGAGCATCAACCTTTTTATTGGAAAGGCATCAAAGGTCTAGTAATAAACTTTAGTTTAAAAATTCTAAGACTAAGAGGTTGTCACACTGTGAACCTTAGAAGGTCGAGAGCCTTAGGCAGTAAATCTTTCTATATTCCAAATCCTGTTGAGATAGTTTCAGCTAGTCCAATGTCTGGTCGACAGGAATTACCATTAAGCATAATTTGGATTGGAAGATTGAGTTTTGATAAAGGCTTTGATCGACTTCCAAAAGTGACATCCAAAGCAAATGTGAAAGTAATTCACATCTTTGGCTCAGGGGAAATGAAGGATGAAGTGGGGTTCGAAAATACTAAGTGCATCTACCACGGCTTTGACCCCCAAGTTTGGGTTAACTTGCCTACTAATCCTTTGCTGCTTGTCACCTCTAGGTGGGAGGGAGATGGACTGGTAATTTTGGAGGCCCTGGTGCGGTGTATTCCTATTTTAATAATTGATTTTGCAGACATCCAAGAGCTCCCCATCCCAAAGTCAAGTATTTGCAGAGATGAAGTGGAAATGGCGGAGAAAATTAGTGACATCCAGAGCGGTGCTCTCGATATTGCTAGCTTAGTCAATCTTGAGGCAAGGTTAATGATTGAAAAATTAAGGAGTCCTAAAGAGATTGCCCAGAAATATCTAGATACTTTCGCTAAAGTCTTGGAGTAGTGCCATGAATATATTTTTGATTTCAAGCAAAGATCGCATTACTAGTCCTGCAATCAAATCATTTGCACAGGAACGAAGGTTTGAGCTTCAGATTAGCGAGGGCATTTTTTTGCAGCCCGATGGTGATTATGCATCCCTTGTTGATTTCAAAAAGTGCCGATTGAGACTTGGTAGGGAAATCACTGTTCCTGAGATTGGAATCGCACTGGCTCACTGCGCTGTATACAAGAAACTTGTCAAAGAGGGCTTGAGTTGGGCGATGGTCCTAGAAGATGATGCCTTGCTTGTTAATCAGGAACTACTTATAAATCAGATTAACCAAATCGAAAGGGTGTCAACAAGCCAACCCACCATCTTCTTGTTATTTCATCACGATAGTTCAAAAATCCTTGGTAATCAAGATGGCCATTTCACAAAGTCTAATTCGGTGCCCTCTTATGCTCTAGCTTACATTCTTAATGCTTCCGCCGCTAAATTACTTATCAAAGCTCAAGAGCCAATTACATCTGTTGCAGATTGGCCACTGACTCCAACTGAAGTGAATTACTGGCTGTCTAATGAAAGTGCATTTACTCATGGCTCCGAGATTGGTAGCCACAATTCATATCTAGCTGGAACATCTAGAGCACCAAAAAATTCAATACAAAAGTGGATGTGGATTATTGGAGTTGACTTAGTGCGCTTTCGCACAATCTCTATCTCTAACTTACGTAGGCACTTTTATTTCGTGATTCAGCCACGTATTTCTCGTTTTAAATCATCTCGCAATCTCAAGGATTAAGTCTTGCCACTTTGAATAGACTTTCTCAGGAATAAAGTCTTTCACTGATTCATGACAATCTTTACTCATAGATTTTCCACTTTTTAAATCAAGGTAAGATCTTTCCAAGAGTGAAACTAGTGAACTTCCATCTTCGATATATTCGCCAAGCCAACCATTTTTTCCATCAACAATTAAGTGTCTGACCCCATCACAGTTAGAAAAGCCTAGGCCCGGCACTCCCAAGTAAAGAGATTCAAGTAATACATTTGGAAATCCCTCCCAAAGCGAAGGGATACAAAGAACATCAGCTTTAAGAATTTCAATTGGTAGTTCTTTTGACGGTCCAAATATATGAATTCTTTCCTCTGCTCCTAAGTCTCGGATTAATGATTCCATTTCGGCAGCATTTGCTCCACTGCCAAAGACTCTGAGGGATACATCGGTTTTATCTAATGAAAATTGGGCAAAAGAACGAATTAGTAGCTCTAACCGCTTTTGAAAGGAAAATCTTCCAGCAAAAAGATAAACCAATGGCTGCGATGAGTGCCTATCTCGGGGAGTTCTAGATTGAATCTCTCTTGGAATTGAATTAGGTATAACACGGAATTTTCTTCTTAGGTATCTTGGATAATCATTTATATATTCTGAGAATTGGGTTGTGATTCTTGAAGCAAATAGCATCGATAGGAAGATCAGACCCCTATATTTTGAGGCCGTTGTGACTCGATAGATCTGAGGCGAGTTTCTTTCAGCTAGAACAATTGGAATTCTTAATAGAAGCGAGGGCATGGAAAGAAAGAAGTAAGACCCCGTCATAAAGGAAACTACGACATTAGGACGAATTCTTCTCAATAATCGGAAAATCTCTATTTGTCTTAAAATCTTTAGTTTGATACTTGCCCTAACCTCAGGACTTACTCCAATAATTTGGTGATGGCTGATTCGTTTATCAAAATCAAAGAAGAGCGGCTCCTGGCTATTTGACAAATAGACTAAATGAACATCAAAACCAAAATCGCATAGCGCTTTGGCAATTTCACCTAATTGTCGCTCAAGACCTCCCAAGACCCCGCTTAGCGCTCTAGTAGCTATAACGACTTTCATCGAGGACCTCTTATCGAATTTTTAAAATCGTGAATTAGTCGCCGAGGAATATTGAATATCACAGACTTAGCGATTCTCTTGGGTCGCAGAAAAAGAGACTGGGAGAGAAATAGTAGTGCTTTTATGAAATTCCGATCAAAGTAACTGGCTTTAGCTTTGAACCACAATCTTGCCGATTCTCTCTCAAGTTTTGTTAGGTGACTTCCTCCGTAGCGCTGCAGTAACTCCAACTCTCCCCGAAGATTTGACTTTCCGCTTTGATGCGCTGCATACCCTGCCTGTCTTATCACCCCTATTGCAGAAGAAGTTGATATCGTAAAACCTACTTCTAAACCACGAATAATGAGATCGACATCCTCGTTACGTGGTAAGTGGGTATCGAAGCCTGCTAACTCGAGAAAATTGCTCTTTGAGACCGCCATGGTCGCAGAGGGGAAGTGTGGCTCTACAGTCTTTACATTCTCACCAAGAAGAATAAATCTAACGAAACTCTTTTGTGAGATTTTCCTATCCAGCTCTTCATTTAGGATGTAATCCACAGATCTAGCTCCATATCTCTTGGTGCTAGAGACAAAGCTAAAAGTCTTATTATTATTATTCTCTAGATGTTCGAAGTGCTTTTCAAATCTAGCCTTCAGAGAAACATCATCGCTATCATTGAATACAATCTTTTCTCGAGATGACATTTCCACTCCTAAATTTCTTGTGAATGCAGCTCCAGAATTAACTTCATTTCTATGGCAGATAAGATTAAGTTTTGATTTATATTTCTTTACCAATTCAAAAGTATTATCTGTTGATGCATCATCAATTACTATGACCTCCAAATCAATATCCTTACCAATATGCATGAGCGACTCAAGGGTCTTTTCAATAGTGCTCACGGAGTTATATGTTGGTATAACTACTGAAAATTTCATGCTCTACTTTGAAGATAAAATCCACTGAGAGTATTTTTCCGTGGGAATACTTTTAGCCCAATTACAGACTTGAACTATCCCAGTAGCGAAATCTACTTTTGGAACAGGTAAACCGAGAGACTCAATTAATTTTGTATCGGCTCTAGTCTCCATCGCCTCACTTTCATCCCTACTAAGGCTGTTGATGGTTGATGGCCGACCAAAATACTCCTCCACAAATACCTGCATTTGGTTTAAAGAGAAGGGTTGTCCCCCTCCAACATTTAGCACTCGAGGCACTTGAGTAAGCGAAACCATTGAGACTACAAGATCAACGACATCAGAGATGTAGGTATAGTCTCGAAGCTGTTCTCCACTTCCGAGCCTGTCAAATCTCCAGAGTCCAAGAACGCTTCCTATCATTCTAAAATAGGCCATATCCGGCCTGCCCCAAGGCCCATAAACAGAGAAGAAGCGAAGGCCAACACTCTCAAGGCTCTCCTCCAAGAAAATACGATCTTCATTAAATCTCTTGGTTAGCGCATATAAATTCTTAACGGCTCCGCCGCGATTGCCTTCTACAAATGTAGCTTCATCTGTGGGGCCATAAACGCTACTAGAACTTGCATAAATCACTCGATTAACATTTATAGCTTTACTCGCTGCAATAACATTCTCAAAAGCTATGACATTATTTTTTATATATGAGTTTGGGCTAATTCTTGAATATCTAACTCCAGGTTGGGCAGCAAGGTGAATCACAACTTCAGGCGCAAAGTCCTCAAATGCCTTTAACGTTTGATTGTAATCAGACAAATCAACAGATTTGAGGACTTCTCTTAGCGAAAACTTCTCAATTCGCTCTTTTTTTAGATTTGGAGTGTAATAATCATTGTAATTATCCAGACCTAAACATTGATAACCCAATTGAACTAATTCAGCTAGGACATGTGATCCTATGAAACCCGCAGAACCGGTGACTAGTATTCGCTTAGATTTCAAATCAAGGTCTACCGTCTACTAATGGATTCAATTGAGCCATAATCTGCTCTGATAAAACCTTATTTTCGGGGCTAGTAGCTGGCAGTTTTGATCTAAACAAATGTAAGGTGTAATTTGTTGGAAACTTAGTGACACCATACTCCACCAATTCGGCAGCCTGGGTGTCAAGATTAGCTTGATCAAGTAAGTCAATAACATAAATAATTCTGTACGCATCGACTGGAAATGTTTTAGTGGCAGCTACGATTAATTCAAGCCTTTCAGATTTCAATGAAGCGTAGAACCTACTATCTGCCAAATAGGAAGGTAGGGCAACCAAAAGACCTACGACAGCGCCAGTGAACCAAAGCAGAGGTTTAACTTCATTCACGCTATTATCCTTACTTGAAATAGGCTTCGTTTTAAGAGAATTATTATCTGAGGCGTCTTTGTCTAGTACGGCTCCTCCGAAAATCAAGCCTGTTAAAAACCATCCCCAAATCCCAACACCTAAGTGATTAATGCTTATCATCGCTTGGATCTCGTAGCTGACCCATGCCAAAAAAAGCCCCATGTAGGAATCAAATCTGTATTGACTTGCTTTCAAGTGTTTTAAAGCAACGAAAAGGACAATTAATTTTATTGCGAATAAGAGTAATAGCGCAATGAGTCCAAAGGAGAGAGCAAAATCAAGGTACACATTGTGCGCAGAGTTAGTCCAAACAGATTCGTCTATTACTTCTAAAGACTTTTGATCTCTGTAAATGCGAAACAAATCCCCGAACCCATCAATTCCAACTCCGAAAAAGAGATTGCCTTCAAGAGCGGATATTGCAGTTCTCCAGTATTCAATTCGTATTGCAAGTGTAGATTTTTCTAAGATGCTGCCAAGAGGGCCCATTCCCATCATTCCTAAAAAACCAAGGGTGCCCCCGAAAAGTCCAACAAATACCGCCGATAGGGTAAGGGGCTTGTTTCCAATTTTTCGTTGAATCTGAAACGTTAAGGCCATAAAGCCAGCTGCCAGAATCATAATGGTCCCTTGCCAAGATTCTGTCGCTAAGGTAAGAAAAAAACCCATGCCTAGAAAAGTTCCGATAGAGATTCGATACAGAATAGATTTCTTCCAGAAAAGTAGAACAATCCCCGCGCTTACGCTCATACCCAGAAAGGCAGAGGAAAAATTGGGATTTCCAAGTGTTCCGTAGATTGGTTTATATAGCGTCGTCCACTCAATTGGATCGAGTCCAAGGAACTGAATCAAGCAATAAGCTCCTACGAGAGTCCCAGTGAGTAGTAATGTCTTAAGGACTCGAGTAAAAGTCTTCTCAGCTTCGACAAAAGTTGCCGCTAGCAGAATCATTAAAAGGGAAAAATAGGCAAGCAAGCCTGTATTTCTGCCATATATTCCATAAATTGACTGCCCTAGGGTTAGCTCACTTGAAAGAGCTATAAGGAGAAACACAGCTAACAAACCTCCAAGTGCCAGAAAGGTCCGATGCGGAGTTGAAAAATTCCTAAATCCAGAAATCACAGTTAGCAAAAATGAAAATGACCAAAAACCAGCTATTGAAAGAATAAATAGTTTTACAACGTTGATTACATCAAAGGCAGTAAATGGCGTAATGGCAAGGGTTGTCAAACAAGAGAAGTAACCAATCCAGACTATGGCCTTATGTTTAGAGCTCGCCGAGCTTAATTCTTTGGTTCTTCGATTTGCGTTCATATTCCTATGCTAATTGATTTACTTGGAAAAGACTTAGGGCCCGCCTCATCGGCGGGCCCTAAGCTTAAAGGTTAACGTTTGGAGAGATTAACTCTCGCTGCGTTAAGCCCTTACTTTCTTAGCAATCTTGGCAACTGTGTTAGCCAAGGTTGTGATCTGAGCCTTCAAAGCAGCCATCAATGTGGCAACCTGAGTAGCAAGCTCTTCAACAGCAGCAGTTGCTGCATCTGCAGCATCGCGTGCTTCTTCAGCGGCAACGGTAGCTGCATCTGCTGCTTCAGCAGCAAGATTTGCAGCATCAGTTGCTGCGTTAGCAGCATCGATTGCCTCAGCAGCAGCATCAGTTGCAGCTTCAGCAGCAGCTGTTGCAGCCGAGGTGCCGGCAGCGAAGGTGAATGTTCCTGTAACTTCGCTTGAACCCGCTGTAATTGCATCAACTAGCTCAGTTGTTCCAACATAGCCGGCAATATCTTCAAGCTGGCTACTGGAAGCAGAAGCAGTAACCTTAACAGAAGCAGTTCCTGCTTCGGTTGAGGTTCCTTCAATTACATACTGGCCTGCTGAATCAGTGGTGTACGAAGTTGTCTTCGCACCTCCAGCAAGACGGCCTACGCCAGTGTGAACTACGGTGATTGTTACGCCAGAAACTGCATTGCCATAACGATCTGTGACAGTAGCAGTAATCGAAGGTAACTTCTCAGCGTTAGCAGTACCTGAAGCATTTGCACTAAGAGCTAGATATCTAGCATCAGTAGATGCGTTTCCGTAGATCAACTTAGTAGTTGTAGAAACAGTGCCGTTGGTAAGTGTGATTGTGTGTGTTCCCGTCTTTGTTGCCTTCACGATAAAGGAAACTAGTCCACCAGTGCTGGTGTACAGAGTACGAGAAGTTACTGGGAGTCCAGTAGCTGAATTTAGAATCCAAGCTCCCTCAGAAGCAGTAACAACAACAGGTACACCAGAAACTAGAGCTCCTGCTGCATCCTTCGCTGTGTACTCGAAGGCTACTTGATCCTTGTTATCTCCACCTAAGAGGTTTGAACGAGTCAAGTTGCTTGTGGTATCGATTAGATACTTGGTGCCTGCTGATGCTGTGTCATAAATGACAGCACCTGCATCAACTGGGTCTGGATATGTCGCCGGGGCTGAAGTTGCCTCATTGTCATTTCTAAAGCCAGTCAACGTTGCAACCACAGGCATTGTTGCTACCCATGTCACTGTTCGTGAACCTGCAAGTGCAGTATCTCGAGCAGTTGCTGTAATCGTTGTCGTTCCTAGAGTTGTAGAGGCTTCAACGCCTGCTGCATCTGTCCAGGTATAGCTAGCTACACCATTTGCATCAGTAGTGGTTGATGGAATTACCACTGGGGCAGTTGAAGATTGACCTGCTCCAGAGATTGAAAGATCAACAGTGGCACCAACAACTGGTACACCGAAGGTATCGGTATATGTGAAGCTGATGGTATTTGTTGACTTAGTTGCAGCTTTCATAGGTGATCCACCGCTAACGGAGACAACTGCTGCTTTGTTCTTCTGCCAGAGAATTACTTGGCCAGCTGCTGTTCCTGTAAATCCAGAAACGTTGACTGTTACCTGAGCGCCATCAATTGGAGAATTGTTGGTCAGGGTAAGAGAAGCATAACCACTTGAATCTGTAGTTACGGATGTTGCTGCAACTGTTGTTGACGTTGTTCTTGGAGTTACTTCACCAGCAGCAGCCGATGAGTTCCATGTCACTGTGAAGAGCAGCGGATAATTAGCAACCGCAGCTGTAGCAGATGACATTGCGCGAACCTTCATTACAACAGACTTGGTAGCAACAGGAACCGTCCAACGATTACCGTTATCCATAAGTAGGGTATTTGCCGAATCGCTGTGATTCTTAACGCCAGTACCTGTTACAGCGACAGAAGAATCCGCAATAGTTGCTGAGGCAGTAGTAACAACAGTAAAGGCTGCTGTTTTTTCCGTTGAACCATAACGAATACGGAAAGAAGTTGTATTTCCTGAGGTTGCATTGTTGGTGACAGCTGCACTCCATGTTGTAGAAGCATTGGAAATGATTCCATAGTTTCCATCATGCTGGGCGCTTTGCTGGCGATCAAGGATACCCTCTGCAGTTGTATCAGCGGTGGAAGTGCGGAAGTCAATTCCCGCTGTTCCAGTATCGCCGATTATCAAACCAGTGGAAGTTTCAACTACTCCATCTTGGTCTATGACCGCAGCAGCCAGCGTTGGGCTATCTGCTCTCATAGAGGCTGAATATGTAAATACACGTCCTCCTGAAGTTCCATTAGTGAGTGAAACTACAGTTCGGTTGGTATCGGTATGGCCATAAGCCTCGCCTGCAATGATTCTGCCAGTTGTAGTAATTGTTATCGTTGCTCCACTGTCAGTAGCTGAAGAAACATACTTAACTGTCAAGTCTTGAGTCTTTGTTACGAAGCCGGTTGAATCATTAATTGATAGGCGTACGGTATATGCGCCCTGATCCCAAGCCAAGTTTCCAAAGCCGTGAACACCCAAAAGGTAACAGTTGTTTGTGATGCCTTTTCTAGCAGCAGTTCCAGAATCTGAAACTCCAGGTTGCAAATATCCAATACGGCCATCTAGAGAAGCATTTTTGCGATCAGTGCTATTGGCAGTTATGGTCACTTGGGTTGATTGGGCAGCTGATGCAACTGTTTTGAACGCAGCATTCGTTCCCGCTGCAGTAGCAGCAAGATCTGAATAAACAATTCCCGCTCCCGTATTGGCTGCATACTTAAGCTCAACAAAGCCTAGGTCGGTCGCGTTTGCAGCGAGTGTCTTGCCAGCTGTGACAGTTGTAGGAACTCCTACAACAGAAGCTGTAATGGTCTCATCTGCAGCAAGAGGACGTTGTCCATCAGCATCAGATACGCAAATGCGGAATGGAGCAAGAGCCTGTGAATTTGTTGTTGAGTCTCCCGTTGCTGATCCCTGAACGCTTGGATTTACAACAATCGTTTGTGATGTTGTATTGACGCTAAATGTAACGTCGCCTCCAGCAGTTGCAGGTGCAACAGCGGTAAATAGACCCAATCCCAACGAAGCAACAGCTACAAGCGCTATGCGCTTGAATGTTGTCTTTGTAGACATTGATTTCCTTTCAATAGTCGATCCTGAGGATTTCTCAAGATCGGCTTGGTAAAGAGATAAACCCTTTACCTCGTGATGCAATGCACGTGCTACTGCACCACATTCCCCACCGTGTATCCGGACGCGGCGGAGAAACTTAAATTTAGGAGTCATTACTTGACTCCCTTTTCAACCACATAAACTGCTTGAGATAAAATCTGAGTTTTTCCTGGGTTGAGCACCAAGCGAGTGATGACCTGCTTTGGAGCTACTAGAAGATCCCGGCCTTGAGCACTCGCTGGGATCACAACTGGGGTTTCAACCTCAGATTCTACTTTAATAATGGCTGTGACTAGGTAATCCCCGCTGAGCATACGCTCAGAATTTAGGTAGGTTAGCTTGGTTACTAGGGGGACCCAGGCTCCATCCTTGCCATAGGAGATTGAGGGTAGGTAGCTAAAGCCCTGGGAATCACTAACAAGCTGCTGGGAGATAAAGATATTAGCTGCCCCAGTATCAGTCTTAGCGACCTGGGAGAGGCTGAGCTCTGTCTCTGAGAGCACTGGAGGACGGTTAGTTATATATAGAGAGCCTAGAGCTCCAGATGAATCAGTAACGGTAAATCCTGTTGGAACTCCAGCCTTATCAAGACCGGTAAAGCTAAAGGTAGTTGCCTTCGCGTTTTGGACTGCTGCTTGCGCTTTAGCAATTGCAGCTGCGGTAATCGAAGGAGTTGCTGATGCTTCAACAGACGGAGCATCTACTACTTCAACTGGAGTTGAAGCGTTATTTTCCTGAAGTGTTACAACAGGAAGCTCGCTATCTGTTGGCATCGCATTAAACCCAAGGAAGGCAAAGAAAACTAAAATAAGTGAAAGGGCGGCCTTGCTTGATTTCTTAGCGATCTGCGCTGCTTTTTTGTATGTTGTTGAGAGCATATCTAGAGCAGTTAAACCGCGCTCTTTATCAACAATTAGCTCGCTCATTACCCTGCGCAGAGATGCTCTTGCTCTTGAGACAGTATGTCTAACAGCAGATTCTTTAATACCAAGCTCTGCTGCAATTTCTGCAGTTGATCTTCCTTCCATCTCCCACATCACAAGAGCTGCTCGCTCTGCAGGTGAGAGCATGGCAAGTGCTTGTCTTACAATTGCAGCATCATCTGCAGCAGCAATTACATCAACGTGGTCTTTGTTATCGACCCACTTTGATTCAAGCTCTGCTGAGGAGTCATCAAGTAATACAAGGTTTGGACGACGACCCTCGATACGGAAGATATCGATGCAGAGGTTTTCGATTGTTCTGTGCATATATCCAAGGGCGTGATCTTTAGACTCAAGCTCAGGGGCGGCGAGCATGACCTTGATCAGGGCATCTTGGATTACTTCTTCAGCTTTAGCGCTGTCTTTCAGGATACGAGAGGCATGGGCGATGAGCTCACTACGGTGCTCTGTGTAGAAAGCACCAAGCTCCGCTACGGTCCAGACTTTCAGACCTGCGGAGGCAGATTTCTTGCGTAGTGACACTAAAAGAGCCCCTTATTTCTATACCGGTTTGTACTACAGAGTCGACCGTCGCCGCCTCTACTCCCCTCTACGAATGAGGCAAGAGATTGTCGCGGATAAAGGACAAAACGGACAATTTTGCTTATATCGGCTTGGTTGCTTCTATTGCCATTTGACTCCAAGAGTCAGACTTTCCGACTCTTGTTTCTAAGTCCATTAAAGCTGGAGTCAAAGACTTTCCTGGTTTGAATTTAGTCACAGACTGGAATCCAGCCTTCTCCAATTGAGCTTTAAGAGTCGGAAAGTCATAAATGAAACCCTTTTCGTGACCGAATGAGGTAAAAGTGATTCTCAGCAAATCAGGATGAGTCTCAACCTCCAAGCCATGTGGCTCCATGTCTTTAGCGAAATCCTTTAAATCAATGCTCAATCTAGTCAAGTACCGTCTTGAAATTTCTTCAAGGTCTGGAGTGGCAAGCCTCAAAATTCCCCCAGGTTTCAAGGCGCGAAAGGAAGATTTAAGTAAGTTTAACCCATCATCTCGGTCAATATGCTCAATAACATTATCGGCGAAAATGTACTGGCAAATTCCAGCACCAAAAGGCTTCGTCGCATCCAGGAAGTTGCGTGATAATACCTGATAATTCGTCGAAATCCACCCTTTGAACTGTCGTGATTCGCCCAACCTCAAATTCATAGGATAGGTAACTCTATTCAGCCTTGCAACCGTTACATTATGGCGAAATCGAGAAATCTTTAGTAGGACTTGTACCGAGTTGAATCGATGTAAGGTCAAGTGAAAGACATTTCGATATTTGATTGGAAGCCTCTTCCAAACTTTATACATTACTTACTCCTCAAATCCGGATGTCTGAATTTCAAGTTACTAGAAGTGGGCCCTGTCGGGATCGAACCGACGACCCACGGATTAAAAGTCCGTTGCTCTACCGACTGAGCTAAAGGCCCCTACACGGACAGGTACCTATCCAAAATCGCCCGTTGATAGACAATGATACGACAATCTCTTCCTTGAGTTATACCATCGTCAGTATCGCTTCTTGGACTCACAAAATCTACCAATTCAGCGGGTCATGGCCAAAAAGAGGTTAGCAAGGGGTGAGAGCCTTGCAGCAGATGCCTCAAATGTAAACTCGATGACACGACTAGGTTCTCTTAATCCGTTTTTGAGTTCGCAAGCAATCACTAACGACAAGCTTCTCTTTGATCACTACTGTCGAGTTAATTTCAAGGCCTCAAAAACTTTACTTAGATTGAATTTTGAATTCCCTAGACTTCTGTACTTAAAAGTTGTTGGGTATTCTTCGAACGTAGCGCCAAATTGAACGAGATGCTGTAAGACTTCAATCTGGATTGAAAACCCATCTTGGGTCGACTCTAAATTCTCCAACAGCCGGATTGCCTTTAGGTCAAAGGCCCGAAACCCATTGGTCTTGTCTGCTACCGGAATTGGAACCTTGAGATTCAAGTAATAGTTGCCCAGCCTCGAAATTACTCGTCGGGTATAAGGAACTTTCAAAACTTTAGAACCCTTGATATATCTGGATCCAATCGCAACATTAGATGAAGACATGATGAGTGCGCCTATTTCTTCTACTGGGTGACTGCCATCGGCATCCATATGTAAAATTTTTTGGACTCTCAGCTTGCTCGCTATTTGTATTCCTTTAAGAAGTGAGCGTGCATACGAGGGTAACTCTAATCTTGCTTCAATGATTAATCGGTTTGGTGAAAAAAGTCCTTGGAGCTTTTCAATTAACTCCGCAGTTCCATCTTCACTTGAGTCGTCTACAACGATAACTGTCGAGCTCGGATAGAGATCTAAAATTCTCGGCACAAGCCACTCCAAATTCTCTGCCTCTCTAAAGGTGGGAATGACCACAGCAAATGTTGGCAGCTTAACTGACCGCGAAACCACTGCCACAATGTAGAGTACTAACATGACCATCAACGTCAATTGGCCCTTGGCGAGTTCGAGTTGGGACTCAAAAGAAATTGAAGCGCTGAACAGAGTGATTGACTCAAGGCATTTTACAATGGGTGAGATTACATTAAAGTTTGAGCGGGAGTTCGCAAATTGGGTAGGTCGTCGATTCGCCTTAATGGTCAACTCTGGAAGTTCAGCAAATCTCCTCGCGGCTGCAGCACTTGCATATCAAAAGAATCCTGTTTCCTTCGGAATAGAACGTGGTGAGGTCATTGTTCCAGCAGTGTCATGGAGTACCACTTACTTCCCTTTTCATCAGATGGGATACAAACTTGTCTTTGTTGATGTCGATCTCGAGACATTTAACATTGATTCAACGCAGTTAACTGAAGCACTCTCTAAAGAAACTGTCGGAGTTGTTGGAGTAAACCTTCTAGGCGAAGTTGGCCCTTGGGACAACATTCAAAGTTTCGCTAGAGACAGTGGTCTTTGGACTTTTGAAGATAACTGCGAGTCAATGGGTTCTGAAAAATTTGGAGAAAATTCAGGAACCTTTGGAGACATTTCTAGTTACTCTTTTTTTTATAGCCATCACATTTGCACCATGGAAGGCGGAATGGTTGTCTGCGATGACGAAGACTTATATTTGAGCATGTTGTCTCTTCGGGCCCACGGTTGGGGAAGGAACATTCCCATGAATGCTCCTTTTTTTCGAACCGAGCGAATGAATGACTGGCAAGAGCAATTTCGTTTTTACCTTCCTGGATACAATATGAGACCTCTCGAAATGTCGGCAGCTGTGGGAATAGAACAATTAGCAAAATTTCCAGGCCTTCTCGAAACACGAAGGTTTAATGGAAATCTTCTGAACAAGATTGTGCGCGAAAGTAAAATAGAGTGGAGAATTCAGAGAGTGACAAAGGGGTCTAGTTTCTTCGCTTTCGGTTTTGTTCATCCAGATTCGCTTACGGGCAACTCAATTCGAGATAAGACTGTCTTGAATCTGGAGCGCCATGGAGTGCAAACGCGCCCAATAGTTGCGGGAAATTTTACCCTTAACCCAGTAATGAAGTACTTGAATCATAGAATTGTTGGAAATCTTAATAGTGCAACCTTAATTCATAACAATGGGTTCATGATTGGGAATCACCATTTTGACCTCTCCGATAAATTTGAGCACCTTCTTGAAATCCTCGCGGAAAGGGAAACATTCTAATTTGGAATAAATCCTTGTTGCTGGGAATCAATTGTGGGATGGATCAATGATGGCAACCACTGGATGCTAATTTTGCTAATTCGTTCAATCATTGGGATTTGCTTTAGAATTATAAGTTAGTGGCGTGACTTCATACTACTCTGACAATCAAATACTAGACGAGTGTCCTTTTAGAAGTACTCGAAAGATATTAACTTTGAGACTCCTGCTGATCGCGCTCTCCTTGGCATTTAAATTGTCTCTGGGTGCGAAATAATTTGTGGGTGCCAAAAGTCAATGGCTCTTATTGCGTTATCAGGCAATCCTTCGAAATTAATCCCGTTTCTGCGCCATCTGTGTTGATTCTACGTTGGTTTTGGTTAGATTCGCGAAATCTCTCAATAATCTATTGGGATAGAGTGACTAAGTTTAATGTGACGGCAAACAAACACTTAATTCAATACCAAAGATAGATGAAGCATTCTCATGCAAAACATAACTCAAGCCGCCTCCTATGACGCTCTGCTTTCCGTAACGGGTATGATTCTCTTTACCTCGTTACATTGCTTCACTGAAAGGGACAGGATTGAAAAATTCGATTGCTCGCAACATGATTATCCCTGTAAATTTCTTTGCTAGGAATATTTCCATTATTGGCTTTACGGCATTTGTTTCTCTCGGATTATTTCTAGTATTTTTACGAGGGTCTTTCCACGATTATGAGGCTTACGAAAAGCAATGGTACCTAATCAGTTCTGGACAACCTGAACTTGCCACCGATAACGTATATGGTCCAATTCACTATGTTTTTGCCTATTTGTGGTCATTTTATCCTCTCGCTCCGAAGTTATTGATGTTTATCTTGCTGAGTATGGCTTTCGCTCCCCTTTTCTGGAAAGTTTCTCATATCAATGAAAATACAACTAAAGCTCTATTCTTTCTACTTCTGCCATTTAACTTCTTAACTTTATCGATTTCTGCGTCTTTTGGACTCAATGACACCCTTGTCGCCGCTTTTGTACTCGCCTGCGTCCTCACTTATTCTCGATCTTATTTTAAGGTAGCGGGAATATTCCTCGGCCTTGCTATTCTTGTAAAAATCTACCCCATTGTCTTTCTTCCATTTCTAGGAATGCACAATAGAAAATTTCTATGGCCCTTAATCACTTCTTCAATTTTCACAGTCTTATTAGGATATGTTATCGCGTTTCACGTTTGGCAGAAATCCGTTGTGTCTGCATTCTCATTTGGAGTCGAGAGAGACCCCAAGTACTTCAATTTCCTCGGCAGCTGGTATTATCGCCTAAATCGAGAGTATAACTCATGGTTATCATTTCTTTCCGATTGGAATGTTCTTGTTTGCGTTATTGTATTGTCATTTCTTTTCGTACTTTTCTTCCTCAAACAGTTTGATTCAATATCTACTGGATTCATAGCGTTTCTTATCTTAATGACTTTCTATAAAGGAAGTTCGCAACAATATTTTCTCCCGTGGATTTCAATTTGGGGCTACATGTTGCTATCAAAGGATGAAATCGCCCAGCGAATATCAAGAATTTCCGCTCCATATATTTGCTTCTTATCGATTTTTGCGCTTGGTTATGAGATTTTTTCGCAGTACTTCGGTCTAATTTTGATTCGGGAATATGTAGGTTTTTTTACCCTGATTTTGGGGCTTTGCGTTGTTAGAGAGGCACTTAGGATTCTATTAGTTGACAATGCAGCTTCTTAAGTTGCTATAGAAACTAGGCTTTATGAGGAAATCATTCTTAGGTTCGTTCATTGAATACAATAATTAGAGCTTTGAACTCCTATTGTTTTCGCGCTCTTGCGCGAAATTTAACAAGATAAGACAACCCAATTCAAGTTATTATCTAGAAAAGAATCCATCGTCACTTTCAATATGTGGGGCCAAGTCTACGCAGATGAATGATCATAAGGGTTTACGCGCTAGAGAAATCTTCAACAATTTAGGTTTCGTAGCTGCCCGCTATAAAGAGTAATTTTGCTCTAACTCGGTTGTTCCACCGATTTCTACTTAGAGAAGCTTAAGCAAGTTTATGATTTTAATAGGTTGTTTTTTGAATTCTCTTATCGTTTATTCAAGCGATGAATTCAGTTAAATTCGCAAAACTAATTTCAAAACTTTTCACGAACTAACTGCATGGCGTATTAATAGAACTGATTTTCATTGTATCTCAGTTACGACTTTACCACTTAATAAATGTGCTAAAAATTAGTTCTGGTGATCAATTGTGAGACTAAGGGCCGCCATAAAAGGACGCGTAGAAATTTCTCTTATAACTGGAGGGAATTAGTTTTGCTTGAAAAATTACTTTAAGAGAAATTGCACTCACTTTTGCCCTAGACTATAACTTGTTTACTGACAAAATTCTCTCATGGCATTTTAAGAGTTCCCTCGCTTTGTTGACAATAGATGGGAATTTACAACTAGTGGAACTTACATAAGAAATTCTAAGTCTTGAGCAATTTGCCTTCCAAGTTCTTGAGAATGAAGAGCTCAAGTATTGTTTTATTCTGGTCGGCATCACTTCAATGTCAATCCCGATTGATAACCCCCTTCAAGTTAATCTATGAGCCTAGCTCTACCTTTAGATATCAGACTTATTCAAGTCTGATATCTTAAATGATTTCGATGAATTGGAGAATATCCACTGTCCGTCCTTGGATAGGTGAGAAATATCTACTGATTTACCTCGTTTTTCAAAAAAATCAATAACTGTGCCACTTTTTTGCCATGCCTCATTTTTCAGCCTATTCCAATCAATACTTGCGGCCATTTCCTCAATTTCTCCCAATATGATTGCACGTAACAGCGCAATAGGCAGAATTGAGCACTTATAGAGTCTATATTTGAGGCTATGCGAATGTTCAGCGTCAAACAATGATTTGAAATACGATCGAAGCTTGACTTTGGCGCGAATTTCATCACTGACGATTCGAATAGTTAGTAGATACCTTTTTTTGAAAACTTTGCTCCTTTTTAGTGGCATTCTTTCTCTGAACACGACATGATCAATTGGAATCCAGGCGCCTATTTTGGCAAATCGATACCACATATCCCTATCCTCGACCATGTGTCCATTTCTGTAGGGCCCATGACTCATAAGGAAATTCCGTTCACCCATATGAAATTGAAATCCAGACATGAGGAACTCATGCCCTAACTCACTCTCCAGTAAGTGATAGACCTTAACAAAATCATTAATGTAGGGATGCCAGTAATCATCGCAATCGATATGCAAAATAACGTAACTTGCACTAGCAAGCCCTACTGAGATATTTCTAGTTTGAGCAAGGGTGCGGCGTCTATCTCTCCTCAGAGGGAAGACTTTAAGAATTGAGAATTCTTTCTGTAGTTCTTCAAGAACCTGGAGACTATTATCGCTTGATCCGTCATCCACGACAATCACTTCAAATGCATCATTTACCTGTGACAAAACACTACGTAAGGCAACCTCGATGGTGTCGCCCATGTTTAGATTGGGAATACAAATTGCGTACTTTGGATTCAAACTAGACATTCATTCTCGATTGAAAGTTTGTAATTGTTTTCAGTAATCCCTCATCAAAGGACACTTTGGCCTGCCAATTTAAAAGTTTTTTAGCCCTTGTAAGATCAGGCTTTCTTTGTTTCGGGTCATCTATGGGTAGCTCTGAGTGTTCAAAAGTACTGCTCGAACCAATAGCTTTAACAACTCTTTCAGCAATCTCAAGAACTGAAAGTTCTTGATCATTTCCTAAATTGATAGGTCCCTCTATTCCATTTGTGTTCATCAATCTCTTGAGGCCATCAATTAGGTCCGATACAAAACAAAAGGATCGAGTCTGTTTGCCGTCTCCGAAGATCGTTAGAGGCAAGTTTTCTAGTGCTTGGTAGATAAAATTGCTGACGATGCGTCCATCATTTAGGGCCATACGGGGTCCATAGGTATTAAAAATTCGCGCAACCCTTACATCAACTTTAAACTGTCTCTGATAGTCAAAAAAGAGTGACTCTGCGGCCCTCTTGCCTTCGTCATAACAAGATCGTGGGCCTATCGGATTTACATTACCCCAATAACTCTCCTGCTGAGGAGACACCTGAGGATCTCCGTACACTTCTGATGTAGATGCTTGAAGAATGGGGATTTTAAGGCGCTTTGCTAAACCGAGCATATTAATTGAACCTACAACGCTCGTTTTTAATGTTTGAACAGGAAATTTCTGATAATGAACAGGAGATGCAGGGCACGCTAAATTGAAAATTGCATCAACTTCGACAAACAATGGGAAAGTCACATCATGTCGCAAAAATTCAAAATTTATGTTATCAAATAAGTGCCTTATATTGGATTTAGATCCAGTGTAGAGGTTATCAACGGCTAGAACTTCATGCCCATCATTCAGAAGAGATTCACACAGGTGTGAGCCTAAGAATCCCGCACCACCTGATACTAGATACCTCAAAATTTCCCCCTTATGAACACAGTTCAATTGTCTAACGATACTACGAATTTAGCTCATGATGAGCATTGCTCGAAGTCGTAACGAAAAATCAAGAAACTTCGCTCAGGGGCGTGGCTGGCCAAAGACTTCTTGATTTAGACAGTTGCCCTCTATAAATTTCTGGTAACCTACTCTTCAAAGTATTGAAAAGTGGTCGGTGAGCTTACCTCTAATTACACGTCAAGTCGTGAACTCGTTTTATTAACTGATTGCATTCGTTGGGATAAAGCCCGTACTAGTTTCGGAGAACCTGTTCGTTAGATTGCTGCATTTTTGTAAAAAATTAGTCAAATATCTAAGCAATTTCTAGAGAGGAGATTATGCGATTCCAATAAGCTTGATCTTATAATTACGAAAGACTTCGAGTGTTTTAGTCTTTGTAAGTCATACATAAAGTCTTTGAATTTCTAACCAATACCTGATTTTTCTTCATCTATCGAAGCGAGACCAATGTTTGTAATATTATATTCTAGAGTCCTTCACTTAATTCACTATGCTATTTTCTTGATTTGCAGCAAGTGAGCTCTCCTAAATTTATACATGTGAGCCTCCAAATTATCACTTAATTTATGTAAATACATCTCCCAAACAGGTAATGAGCGTGTGGGTATATCCTCAGTCACTAGATAGCCACCAACCTTAAGCATTTCTAAGCATTCAGAAATAGTTATTATATTTGCTAATGGAGAGTGCAATCCATCATCAATTATTAGGTCAAATCCATGATTTCCAATAACTTGCTTAACCCTTCTCCAAGAATTCCGATCAACCTGATCTAATTGATATGTACTTATTTTTCCATCTGAGAATAAAACTTCTTTATCGATGTCAAGACCAATTATTTCCTTAACGTCACCCAGTGACTGGAAAGCTTTTAAGGAAGCACCCGGTTTTCCATGAATCCCCATATTGGATGGAATCTCTAGTCTATTGCTGCCCAAACCAATTTCTAAGATTCTGAGGTTTTTTCTGTTCCAAAGGATTTCAGCATAAATATGATGGTATTCATGGCCAGACCCTTTGTCAGAGCCATATTCATCGAAAAGAAGTTTCAGTCTCTCTTTAAATTTCATTAGTTCATCAGCATCCCCCCCCTCTTTGTCTGTTTTGTATTCAACAACTTTTAGCGGTGTTACTCCACATAGACGATTTAACTCAACAAGTGATCTCTTAGAACCTTCAAACATAATTTCAATTAGTTGCTTTTTGCTTGCTGCAACACTTGGAAAGTCTGGAGCAGAATCTAGTTTCTCAATCAGAGAGGAGTACTTTGCTATAGAGATAGTATTTAAAATGGAGTATCTCAATTTAATGGCTCGATACTGCAGTGAATTAACTAAAGGTGAAATCTTTTTCATTACTCCCCTTTAATAAGGTCTATAATATCTATAATCTCACAATGTCAGCAGCCTCGAACTCTACACAAAATAGTGAGTCAGTTTATCGAAATCACACTGACAAGCCACAGATAAAACGTCCAATCTTCTCCTCTAAGGTACGGGCACACTTTAATGCCGTGAGCCAACTGAGCGACAGTAGCAGTTTTATCTCCAAAACACTCTGAATCTGGATGACCTAAAAGTAACTTACACAGAACTCGTCAAAACTAAATCTTTGGGCATCGATTCACGTTAGATCGTAGCTTGATCAAACACTAACTACTTTTCTATTGAAAAAGGGTAAAATTTCTTCAAAGATTTGATTATTGCATTATTCATCCTATGGATTATGTAGGACAAATCAGCGCAAAATAAACTTCGTAGAGTAACTCATGTTGAATAATTAAGTGAGTATGTATATTTTATGATGTGCCATATATTTTGGAATTTCATGTCCAAAGACGTTTGAAGCGGCGAGAGTATCCATATTCTTTGAAAGAAAGAGGCTAAGTCTTTTGAAATAAAGTAAGTTATCAATTCCATCAAATTTATTGTTACTCACAAAAATAGATAGTTTTGATAGACGAATCAAATTTAGATACAAACTTCTTTGCTCATAAGAAATCTCAGAGAAAGACCAAAAGCCACATAACCAGAATTGTTGATGGATGATGGCTTTCTCTAACTCTCTCAATTCAATGGGATTATTTTGAATCAGTTCCAAATTTGGATTTGAACGATAAATCTCACTTTGTATAAATCTTTGAATTGCACCCATTTCAGGAGTGTCGATTGCTTTATATTTTAATTCTGGATCTTGGAGTACCATTGAGAAATTCCAACCAAAACCAGCACCAATCTCGACCAAATAATCAAACTTCAGGCCTCGATCTTTTCCCGCCAAGTAGTTGGTTCTACAATAGTCAAAGAGAATTTTCTGGCTGCCTAAGGCGCAGAAAAAATCAACGGCGTCATATCCTTCAAATGTTTGACTATAACGCGTAGCTACCTCGTAAAGGACTTCCTGGTTCGGTGGCGTAATTTCTTTGTTCACAAGAACAAATTTCCAAAAATCTTGAGTATGGCCATTGGAAACTGATTGCACTGCTGGAGACTGTGCCCAAAATTTAGGGTCGATATACTTAACTTGATACCTTAACCACAAATTCATATTCCCCCATAAATTTTTTGATTGTTCGTGCCTTTGCACATCAATTTTCAAATTTGTAAGATTTACTTTTTTGCTCAGATAGCTATGGTAGAAGTACCAGATTAATACTCTAACTCGATTGGTCGAAGACTCAATGTATGGGGTTCTTAACAACACTAGAAAATCCTTGAAAAATTTCAACTTCTAATTCCACTCATACATTCAACCTCGCGATTTAGTTTACAGATTTTGAAACACCAACTTTAGCCTAAGCTGAACTCCACTATCGCTAAAATTGTAACCTTGAAATATAGAATTTTCATGTTCAACCTCAAATCTGGAGTTTAATATACTCTCGAATTTGATCTTTCGTGAATTCCAATGAGTCTCCATTTGAAAGAGCATTTTTCCACCATTCTGCAGTCTTAAAAATTGCTATTCTCTGATTGTAAACTGAACTCCAATTCAGTGTTTCTCTAGCGAGCTCGGAATTAAGAGACAAAATCTTTGATTCGTAGTTGTCGTCTTCTGATTCCACCACTTTAAAGGTGAACTCTATTTGTTCTTTCAAAATTTCGATAACTTCGCGAACGGTTAGGTCACGCTGTTCATTTGGGCCAAAATTATAAGCGGGCAAAATTCCAAAACTTAAAGCTTGGAGATAGCCATAGATTGGATCTAACACGTGCTGCCATGGTCTCACACTTTCTGGATTTCTTAATATCACCGGTTTACCTGATAAGTGAGACCATATACAATCGGGTATCAGGCGATTAGCCGATAAGTCTCCTCCGCCGATAACGTTACCGGCTCTAGCGGCTATAAGTCGAATTCGCCCACTTCTCGCGTACAAATTCTGCCAAGATTTTACAACTGCCTCAACAGCTACCTTGCTTGAGCTGTATGGATCAGTACCTTCTAGCGGATCGTCTTCAATAAATCTTTGACCAGAATTGTTGTTTTTATATACTTTATCAGTGGTCGCAATTACTGCAGCTTCAATAGTTTTAGATTTTTCTAATGAAGTCATTAAATTAATTGCACCCATCACATTAACATCAAAAGTCTCACTTGGATTTTTGTAACTTTCAAGTACAATAGGCTGTGCAGCAAGATGTATCACAGCACTTGGTTGGTAAATTCCTATAAATCTTGATAATTGAACTTCGTTCCGAATATCTTCGAATACCTCAGGAATCGCACCTTTGAGTCCTAGAAAATTATAGATTGACTCTTCCTTAGGAGAGAGTGAATAACCAACCACGTCAAGACCAAGTTCTTTTAATAGCAGCGTTAGCCAAGTACCTTTAAAACCTGTATGCCCTGTGACAAGAATTGGCCCTTTATTTCTCCACTTTGAAGCATGATTGGTCTTCAACACTTTGCTATAGTACCCTTTCATTAATAGTTGAATTACTCTACTTCGTCTGGTGATAAATGGACCCAAGGATTGATGCTCTAGCTAGAGCCTTAGCGTCTCGTGCAATGGAATCTCTTCATCAAAGTACAATTTTTACGCCAGGAATCTCGAGCATTCCTGTTACTGGAAAGGTCTTTGGAGAAGAGGAAATCTACGCAGCTACAATAGCATCAGCAGAATTTTGGTTGACTTCAGGGCATTTCGCGGAGGAATTTGAAAGAAATCTGGCTAGATACGTTGGTATGCGTGGTTGCTTAATGGTTAACTCTGGTTCGTCAGCTAATCTTCTAGCTTTATCAGCGCTGACTAGCAGCAAGCTTGGTGAGCGAGCTTTAAAGCCGGGAGATGAAGTAATTACTGTTGCGGCAGGCTTTCCAACAACCGTTACGCCCATTATTCAAAATCGACTGATTCCTGTATATGTTGATGTTGACCTGCCAACTTATGTAGCAAATTTAGATTCATTAGAATCGTCAATTGGACCAAAGACAAGAGCAATTATGATGGCGCACACTTTGGGTAATCCTTTCGAATTGTCTCGAGTGATGGAACTTGCACGTAAGCACTCTCTTTGGGTGATTGAAGACTCGTGTGATGCTCTAGGTGGCACTTATAACGGTAAAAATCTTGGTAGCTTCGGAGATCTTTCCACTCTAAGTTTCTATCCCGCACACCATATAACTACAGGCGAAGGAGGGGCTGTGCTCATTAAAAATTCTCTCCTCAAAACTATTGTGGAATCTTTTCGCGACTGGGGCCGAGATTGTTGGTGCGCTCCTGGGTGCGATAACACCTGCTTCAAACGCTATAACTGGTCTTTAGGCACGCTTCCGTTCGGCTATGACCACAAATATATTTATTCACACCTAGGATACAACCTAAAATCTGGTGATATTCAGGCTGCAATTGGACTCGAGCAACTCAAGCGAATAGGGTTATTTGTCGAAAAACGTCGCCACAATTGGAATCGACTGAAAGAAGCTTTGTCTGGCCTCGAAGAGTTTATAATTCTTCCTGAAGCAACAGAAGGGGCAAATCCATCTTGGTTTGGCTTTGCAATCACTATCCGAGACGGAATCCCTTTTTCGCGGGATGCCATAGTGAAAAAGCTAAATGATCTTGGAATTGGAACAAGGCTACTATTTGGAGGAAATTTGCTTCGCCAGCCTGCATTCCTGGGTACTCCACAACGAGTTTATTCTGATTTAAGGGTCACAGATTTAATAGCATCTCAAAGTTTTTGGGTAGGTGTTTGGCCTGGATTGACAGACTCCATGGTGGATTTTATGGCAGACTCAATTATCCAGATGTTTAAGTCAACTTAGAGTCAGGTTGGTGATTTCGCAATGCTAAATGTCCCTTTAGTGATATTGGCTGGTGGGCTTGGAACGAGACTTCGTGAGGAAACCGAATTTCGACCAAAACCTATGGTTGAAATCGGAGGTGTTCCAATTATATGGCACATTATGAAGTATTACAGCACTTGGGGCGTCAATGAATTTATTATTTGTACAGGGTACAAAGGTGAAGCAATTAAAAATTATTTTCTTAACTATGGCGCTAATCATAGCGATGTCACTTTAAAAATTGGTATAAATCCAAGCTATGTGATTCATCAGAAACCTTTGGAGGATTGGAAAGTAACGGTCATTGATACTGGATCCTTAACTCCAACAGGCGGTAGACTTCTAAAGATAAAAAATTTCATACAAACAAGTTATTTTTTCTGCACATATGGCGATGGTGTTGCCAATGTAGATATTTCAAAACTCACTGAGTTACACTTAAACAGCAACGCCACAGCAACTGTGACTGCTGTAAAACCAATGAGTCGTTTTGGGGTCCTCGAAATAGGAGAGAACGGAAACGTCAAAAAGTTTCGCGAAAAACCTCGCTTGGACACTTGGGTCAATGGAGGTTACTTTGCTTTTAATTACGAGATTTTCAACTCCTTAACTCTGGAAACGGTGCTAGAGCAAGAACCACTTGTCAACCTTTCTCAAAAAGGAAAACTTTCAGCCTATAAACACGATGGATTCTGGCAGCCCATGGATACTCTCAGAGAAGCACAGTTCCTAAATACCCTTTGGGATAGGGATGAGGCTGAATGGAAAACCTGGTAAATAATTAAATCATGAGTTTTTCACTAGCCAGTTCGGCGGAGCTAGCCAGGATTTGTATCTTAGGCGGAAACGGGTACCTTGGTAACAATCTCCAAGCAGAATTAAAGTTATTGGGATTTGTTGTAACTGTGATTGATTCAAGGGTTGAGAACCTTATGAACCTTGGATTGAAGGCGGGTGATTTAGTGCTAGATTGCTCAAGAATTAGATCATTAGATGCAGAAAGTATGGAAAGAGATGCGCATTTCAATCAGAAACTCCTGGAATTCATCGCGAAAGAAAATGGTTCTTATCTTAGAATTGGGTCTGAATTAGAAGTTTTATTACCTCTTGAAGTCAATTTATATAGAGAATGGAGTTTTAACAGGACAGAATCTTTAATGAAGTATAAGACATCAAAAAACTTCAGAGCTTTGCTGGTCCCTAACATTTATGGTGGATATAGATCAAATTCAATTGTTGATCTAATAATTAAGACTTCTCTGAATCGTGAAAAAGTCGAACTAACTAATCCATTTAGTTTTCGAAGTTTTATCCATATTGAATCACTTGTACAGGTTATCGTAGACTTTTTGCAGCATGGATTTACGCAATCAAAAGTCGTAACTCTTATATCGACTAATGTGACTTTTAGAATAGATTCAATACAAGGATATATTCATACCCAGAGACAATCTGAATTGATTACGAGAATTCCCATGTATTCCAACAGATTGTCGACTATATTTCTCAAAGACACTCTAAGAGATGATTTAAGTCAAGTTTGTACTTTATACTCACGCTTGTAGAAGGTAAATCCTGTTAATTTGTCCCAAGAACCAAATCGATCAAATTGATGAACAATTGGAACAACTTGCTTCTTTCTATACAAAATCCCTTTATTGATTTCTACCACATCTGAAATTACCCCGCACATATTTAACACAACCTCCCCATTAGCATGAAGCTCTACTTGAGAAGTGAATCTCTCTCCATAAGCCAAATAGTTGACAGCTGCCTGATCCAAAAGAGAATATGAGCTATGCAAAGAATTTGATAATAAATTGCATGACTCTTCAAGAAAAATAATCAACTCGGCAACACGTCCAATAATACAACCACTATTCACAATCTTAGTCTCCTTTAAGAAGTCAATTTCAGGATAATTGTAGTTCCTTAATTGAGCGGCCCAATTCCAATTACTTATAGAGTGATTATTGAGTAACAGAGATCCATCCTTAAAGTGAATCCCATCCTCCAAAAACAAATGTAATTTCTTAGAATTATCAAGATTTTTAATAATGTCTCTAGGGCTAACTTGAAAGATTAAATCCCGACTATCAACTAAAATAGCCCAAGAATCTTTATCTAGCATTTCAAGAGCTTTCACATACTCAAAATGCCTTGCATTGTGAGGCTGCATGAGAATGTGGCGTTGATTTTTTAGCAAACCCAAACTTAAATATCGAAATATGTGTCGCATTGAAGTACTGCGCCTCATTAGTGCTCGTATAATTCTTCGACTTAGTGAGACTGAATTGAATCGGGCAATTAAAATCACTGGTGTTATTTCTTTCCAACTTGCTCTAAACTTAGATGAAGTTATCGTTATCGTATTAAGCAGAGGATTAAAATCTTTGAGTGACTTGTGAACTATGGTTTGTTCAGGGTGTTTTATTGAACTAAAAATCACATATGGCCACTGTGTTGACTTATGTCTCATAACCAATTGATACATGTCCTAGTCTAGTCAGATTCATCCAATTAAATCAGCTTATTTTTAACTCTCATTAGTCCGTTAGCTAAGGTACCAGAAAATGTCAAATTATCTACTTTCAACAAGACTAATTTCACGATTTTTTGCCAAATGACGAATTGTAATTTACTCGAAAGAAGGGATACTCAAAATGCGATTGATTGAAATCAACGTCTGCACAGACTCATGATTTGTAACACTCTTCGTTTTTTCTACAATGAACACACTCTCTACTCAAAATGCTACCGCAGTGATGAAATCTCATAATGTTAAGTTTCTCCTTAAACTTTCACTTGAACTTTTGCAACTACTAAGTTTCTAAATCCATGCTAGTCGTATTTCTATCTTTTACTTATAGCACTCTTAATCTTGGATTTATCGAGGAGGCAAAATTGAAATAACCCTGGCTTGAATAGAATTTGAACATGGATGAAGGTTTAGCTCAAGCACAATAGCTCTAAAGACATCTTCTTCCAAAATCTTATTTACCACTTAATCTAAGTTTTGAAATCCTGCTAAATTTGCTTCTTTATCAAAATCAGGAACTATTCTTCTTAGTTCCTTAAAATTTCCTTGACCAAGCAATAAACCGTTCTTGATAAAAAATATATTATCTGCATTCAGAACCGTAGATAGTCGGTGCGCAACAACAATTATTGTTTTTTTTCCGCGAAGTCCTTCAATTGAACTGATAATTTGCTGTTCTGTATCAACATCAAGAGCACTGGTAGCCTCATCAAGAATTAGAATGTCGGGGTCTGTTATTATTGCTCTAGCAAGATTGAGTCTTTGCCTTTGCCCGCCACTCAGTAATACTCCCCGTTCACCTACAATCTCATCTAGGCCTTTATCAAGACTAGAAATAAATTCAGAAAGAGCTACTTTCTCTAGTATTCTATGCACATACTTATCTGTAAACTTTTCTTCAACCCCAAAAATCAAATTTTCTTTTACTGAGCCATTCAATAAGGTTGCATCCTGAGCAACGTACCCAATTTTTCCCACACCCAACTCAATATATTCCCTTGGCTTGAATCCATTGATTCGAACATCCCCACTTTGGGGCTGAAGAAGTCCCAAAATTAAGTCTACGAGGGTTGACTTGCCACCTCCTGAAGGACCAATAAGTGCGATCAATTCCCCTCGACGAATAGTGAAGCTGATACCTTTTATAGTTTCAATATTAGAATCTTGATATGTAAACTTAACCTCAGACAACTGAATTTCACTATTTAAATCTACTTTTACTGAATCCTCTACCAAAACTGGGCCCATGCGGTTTATCTTCTCCATCAATTGAAAGGTAAGAAGTGCGGATCCTTGGCTAGATTTAATTCCCACTAGGGCCTGCTGCAGACGCAAAATGGCAGGAGAAATACGAAGTGCAGCGGTTAAAAAGACTGCTAGCGTTGCGACTGCAGAAACTGCATTTGTCAAAAGGAATTGAGTAGCGGAAAGTAAGAGTGCAGCCACAACTAGAGATATTTCCAAAGTATACTTATTAATAAGTGGCAGAAAATTTCTTGCAGCATCTATCGCAGCAACCTTCCGTCGTTTCTTTGAAATATCCTGCGAATAATGATCTAATGCTTGACGTACATATATTTCTCTATAAAGGCTCAGAGCTTCTATGGTTTTCTGATTAGCAGCCACAGATGCCTCTGCTCCCTTACTTCCTAATTGTAAAGCTTTACTACCTAGAAATCTCTGCTGAACGAAAGCAATCAGTAGGAAATAAACTAATGCACCAATCGAAACAATAGGCTCAATCACAAACAAGCCAGTGAACATGATAATTATCAAAAAAGTTTCTGAGGCAATTTGTATCGTTGAGCCAACTATGCCCACAATTAAGGAATTAACTCCTGTCGTAACAGAGTAAAGGATAGACTGGGATGAGTTTTGTTTTATGTACTCGTAAGGAAGCTGCATTACTTCTACCGATAATTTCGCAGATACATTTCCTGCTTTAAAAGCAAGAAAGTTAAGCATTTTCCTTATCAAATATACTGACGCTAGTGTCTTAGCAATCATTAATGCTCCGGCAATAGAACCTAAGGCTGCTACTTGACCCTGAAACGAAAGGTTCTCTATTTGCAAGTATTCCACCAAATCAATAGCTTGAGCTGGGAGTGCATTTGATTGAATAACGGAGATAGAAAGAGAAGTTACAATCCCAATAAGCAATACAGAGATTAAATCAAGAAGAGCTAAACAAATTTGCGCTAGCGTTATAAGAAGTAGTTTTCGATGATCCCGTGGACTTAAAAAGGTTCGAGATAATTGTAAAAGATTTCTGTAATTTCCCTGCGAGTTCATACTTCTATGCTCTTCCCTTTTTACCAAGAACTCTAAGCCCTAAAACTAAATTAGAATCAAAAGTTTCTGAAGACACACTCGATTATCTCATAGATCTACGAATATAAAATCAGTTGAGTCCGATTCCCGCCTCTCTAGCGTATTTATCTCCTTCACTAACGCTGCTCAGGCCCCTTCTCGCAGTCTTGACTGCTTGGAATCATCGCAAGACTCCTCTTTTAACATGAAACCTATTTGAGTTGTAAATTCGCATTTTCTCAAGTGGGACTAATTTTAGTCCATAAAGGCATGGCTTCTCCTTATCTCCATCCCTCAAGATATTATAAGGACAAGGTGAACCAAGTAGTATTAAAATAGTTACTAAACTGATTTTTTTCAATTTTCTCGAACCAGCATTCGCTTAAATTTTTTCGTTGCTAGGTATCAGACTCTTCATTGTTCAATGCATGTCACCTTAAGATGAATTCTAACCAGCTTCCGTATGACTAGCCTTCTTTCTTTGTACATTTCTTGAAGCAACAAGAAACGCCTTGGCTTTCATTAGGTTTCTTTTCAAGAAATTCCTAGCACTTAATAAAATTTCAGTATATTCCTGGATAGTTAACAATTTATAATTGCATTTAATTTGAAGGCCTCTATTGAGGTTTGCAGCTAATCCTCTTATGCCTACAGACTGAACAGGGCTACCCTTGAATTCAACTTCTTTCAATGACTGTTTAAACTCAAAAAATCTCACCCACTTATTTACAATTTCTTCCTTTTTAAATTCCTCCTTAACAAAATTAATTGCATTTTCTGAGAGAGATTCTCTTTTTTTCTCATCCTTCAATAACTCAATGATAGACTTTTTCAGGCCTCTTTTAGACCTAACTAAAAGGCCAGTTTTACCGTTCCTTACAACATCTACCATGCCAAACTTACGTCGCGAAATTACAGGAACGCCTAAAGATTGCATCTCAAGCGCCGAGCCGCTCATAACTTCCGTTTCTCCTGAAGGATTGATGACTCCTACGTTTGAACATAACAGTACCTCAGTAATTTTTTTATGGTCCAAAAGCCCCAAAAAGTCCACACTGTGGACTGAGTCCCCAAGGAGTCGAATTACTCTATCCTCGTAACTTGACTTCCTTTCGCTAGCAATATTAGCTGAAACTGATCCATGCAGTTTAGCTGAGCCAATCACCGACAGCCTCGCTTCTGGAATCTCCTTTAGAACTTTTGGCCAGACTTCTGCTAATAAATGAAACCCTTTTGCGGGGACAAGTGCACCAATAAAGGTAACTCTTTTGCCCAACTTAATATCACTCCTCTTCGTGGAAGCGGATGGAAAGCTAATTGGATTTTCCAAAACTATAGTTTTTTCCCAAGCAGGATTGTCTAAAATGCGCAAGGCTTGGTTATTTCCTATAGCAATTATAACTTTGACTCGATAATCTCTTGCCATTTCACGCAATTGCTTTTGAGTTGGCGTGATGTGAAGCCATGGAGCTATTGAGTACTTCGTATCATTACTTAGGTTGAATCTTATGTCCTTCTCGTAGACGCTTGGCTTGTAGACTAGTGTCGTTTGTAGCTTTAATGCTTCGATACATGCAAACTCAAAATTTTCTACCACTTTAAATTGCACAATACTAGGAAAATTACCAAAATTTGTAACAAATAGTTTAGTGGGTAGACCCATTTTCGTTAAGGCATGAACGCAACTCACGATACTGTACTCAGTTCCCCCACAACCAGGGTTACCATCTTCAACTTGCGAGAAATCAACATGCTGAATTTTGCTATTATCTAGGTAAAAACTTATTTTCATCTAATTTATTATAGTCCATAACAGATCCCACAAAATCACTGGTAATTAAATGGAGAACATTGTTTAAGCTTACACTTGTTCAAGAAGGTGAAGATTAGTTTTGTTAATATTCCCGAAACTCCCGCTCCAAAACTATCACTTGAGAAGAGTAGGTAAAATCCACTTCCAAGCCGAGTTCTCGGTGATTGTGTTAATCTTTCATGTATTGGCATATAATTTTAAAGACATCTCAAGGTCAAATAAAAGAATATGGAAGGGACCCGTAAGTGAGCCACCGTAATCGTATTCGGATTCTTCGCATTATTGCTCGAATGAATGTTGGAGGGCCCGCAATACAGATTACTGGATTACTTCAAGATTTATCTAAATCTGAATTTGAGCAGAGACTAGTCACTGGCTTTTGTTCGGATGGAGAAGTTGATTATTTGGAGATTAATAATATCGATATTCAACCTTATAAAATCAAAACTTTCGGAAATCGCGTAAATCTATGGGCAGACTTGCATGCTTTTCTCGTAATTAGAGAACAGATTCGCAAATTCGACCCTCATATAATTCATACTCACACAGCAAAAGCTGGATTCCTTGGTCGATTGGCCTCCTTATCAACACTGAAAAAGCATGTAATGGTCCATACCTTTCATGGTCATCTCTTACATGGATACTTTGGGAGGAGCAAAACAAGAATAGTAATTTCGGTCGAAAATGTCCTATCTCGTTACACAGATGCCCTTATTGCAGTTGGCTCTCGAGTTATGGAAGAGTTGCTCGCAGTAAAGATTGGCATTAGAGAGAAATTTCTTGTAATTGGGCCAGGATTGGAATTGAAAGATCTTCCTACTCGCGAATCTGCGATGGAAGAACTGGGCATACCTAAGCAATTTGTTATCAGTTGGATTGGTAGAGCGGTAAAGATAAAGGCGCCTGAACGTATTTTAGATATTGCACTTGAATGCAAGTTACGGGGCCTTAATGTGCACTTTACCGTCAGTGGAGATGGTTCACTGTTAAGTGACTTAAAGTCAAAGGCAATGAGCTTGAACTTGCCCATACAATTTTTAGGATGGCAGAGCGATATAGAAAAAATCCTAAGTTTTAGCGATCTAGTGATTCTAACCAGTAAAAATGAGGGTATGCCTGTGGCTCTGATTCAGGCTCAGATGGCGGGAATTCCTGTTTTAACCACCGATGTTGGTTCAGCTTCGGAGGTTCTCGTCAATGAAAAAAGTGGCTTTTGTTTAGATTATTCAGCAAAAGATTTTGTAGATAAAATTGAAATTCTTGTCAAGGACCCTGAACTGCATAAGACATTTGGTGAGGCTGGAAAAAAGAATGCGATAAAGAAATTCTCTCGCTCAAGGTTGGTATCAGACCACGCCAACCTATATCGCCGCTTAATTAGTCAATCCAATTCTTAGCCCAAAGCTCCAAAATGAGCATCGGCCAAATCAGATTGTCGAATTGCCTCCCACTGTTATGGAGTTTTACTAACTCTTCTACTTTATTGAATTGATACCAGCCTCTTGATCTGCTCTTTTCATCAAGAAGTACATCTTTAACCAATTCAACTAGATCTTCCCGCAGCCACTCAGCTTGAGGAATGCCAAAGCCTTTTTTGGGTCGATTTATCAGTTTATGTGGAACAAAATCTCGTGCTATCTCACGTAAAATGTGTTTGTTCTCTCCAGCTCCAATCTTGAATTTAGAGGGAAGCGATATCCCAAATTCCACTACCCTATAGTCAAGTAATGGGGAACGAACTTCGATGCTATTGGCCATAGATGCCATATCAACTTTATGCATTAGATCACCTGGTAAGTAAGTTCTAATGTCAATTTCTTGCATCTTCCTTATGCTGTCGCTACTAGAAGATAGCGACCAAAGTTTAGAGAAGTCATCCTCATTTGCCTGACTTAATAAGTCAGGATTCAGGATTGAATGTAAATCTCTGATACTAAACAAAGATTGAAATCCACGATATCTATTCTCTAGTGGTTGAAACCCTGAGTTACGTATCAGTTTTCGAAGCTTCTGATTAGCAAATTTCTCTACTGGAATAAGGCTCAGTGGATTTAGTAGCAGGAGAGGATTAACAACATTCAGCATCTTGCCTGCCCTATATCTGTCATATCCAGCAAAAGCTTCATCTCCGCCATCACCGCTTAAAGCAACTACCAAGTCTTCGCTAGCAAATTTGGCAAGTAAATAGGTTGGAATTATCGAAGAATCAGCAAAAGGCTGATCTAAAACCTTTGAAAGAGTCTCAACTATCAAGGCGGGATCAGCTTTAATAAATCTCTCGTGATGTTTAGTGCCTAGCTCATTAGCAATGTTTCGAGCAAAGCCTGATTCATCAAATTTGCTCTCAGAAAAACCGATGCTGTATGTATTGACTTCGCCCTCAGATTCCTCTTTCATAAGCGCAGTTACGATTGTTGAATCTATTCCACCACTTAGAAATGATCCTATGGGTCTTTCTGAAATTAATCTTGTTCTTACGGCTTGACGAATCAAACTCTTGGCTTCTTCCTTCGCCTCTGGAAACGATATTGAAAGCTCTGGAGTATCAGATATATTCCAGTAGGTATCAACACTCCTTTTCCCATCTTCGAAAACTAATACAGATGCAGGGGGAAGTTGCTCAATTTCATTAAAGGCTGATCTGGGTGAATTGATATAGCCATATTGAAGAAATTCTGGAATCACACTCTCGTTGATACCTCTCTCTGCTCCGAGAGAAATTAAGCCTTTAACTTCTGATGAAAATGAAATAGTTTCCCTGTTCCAGCTATACCAAAGTGGCTTCTTTCCAATTCGGTCCCGAGCTAGAAGCAACTTAGATTTTCTAGAGTCATATAGGGCAATCGCAAACATTCCCTGTATTTGGCGTGGAAATTGATCCCCAAATTCTTGGTAAAGAAATGGAATCAAGGTCGAATCGCCAAGGCCACCAATGCGATGTCCTCTGGAAATCAACCTTTCTCTTAGCTCGCCAAAGTTATAGATCTCGCCATTAAAGACTGATGCGACTGTTTTTTCTTGGTTATAACTGGGCTGCTGGCCTGAGGAAACATCAATAATTGAAAGGCGACAGATTCCTAAAACACAGTTCTGGCTATCAAAAAAGCCGGTTTCATCCGGGCCGCGATGCGAAATCTTCTCTATCGATTCATGAACTAATTTTGGATCAATATAATTCATGGAAAATATGCCTGAAATCCCACACATAAAAGAGGCTACTAGTCGGTTACTCGAGGGCCATTGATTATGTTTACTCCATTTTCAATAAACCATTGATATGTCTTTTCAAGCGCGTCGGAAAACCCAATAGGAGTGATGCTGGGAAATATAGACTTTAAGAGCGTTGGGTCATTTTGAGAATTCCTAACATCTCCGGAACGCTCTTGAGAATAGCTAACTTTCAAATCTGGAAACTTTAACTTCAAAGCATCTATGGCTTGATTTAGTGTTACTCGTGAACCAAAGGCTAGATTTATAGGGCTTGGGTGATTTATTCCTTTTTTCATTCCTTCAATTAAAGCATCAACTACGGTATCAACATAAGTGAAATCTCTTGATTGATTTCCATCACCAAAGACTTCAATGCTTTCACTCTGCATTAATTTCCAAATCCACTTAGGAATGACAGCAGCGTAATCATGATCTGGGCGCTGCCAAGGTCCAAAAATGTTAAAAAAACGATATGTAACTGCTGGGATTGAATACGATGCACTATAGCTTTCAACTAGAGCCTCACCACTCAATTTACTTGCCGCATATGGAGTCAAAGGAGCCATCCACATTTTTTCATTCTTTGGTAGCTCTAGATTCGATCCATAAACAGATGATGAGGAAGAAAAGGCAACTGTTGCTCCAGTAGCCCGCGCAGATTCCAATACATTCAAAGTGCCGATTGCATTGACCTCCATAGTTGCCCGTGGATTCTTTATAGACCTTGGAACAGAACCTCTCGCTCCCAAGTGAAATATGTACTCGCATTCTTTAAGCGCTTTAGCCACTTTGATGGAGTCAGTTAATGAAATCTCTGCAAGATCGCAATTAAGACCCTCTAGATTGCTCTTAAGGCCAGTGGAAAAGTCATCTATCACTAGGACCTCTGTGCTCTGATTCAGCAAGGCGCGAACGAGGTTAGTTCCAACAAAGCCAGCCCCGCCCGTGACTGCTACCTTGTTCACCTGGATAGGGTAATGGTTTATAGGCTCAAAATATTCAAGGTAGGATTCACTCTCCTCTAGTCCCCATCGTCTAGGGGCCTAGGACATCGCCCTTTCACGGCGGTAACACGGGTTCAAATCCCGTTGGGGACGCCAGATAAAGAAGAAACTCTTTATCTGTAGTTAAGTTGGCCCAGTAGCGCAGTTGGTTAGCGCGCCGCCCTGTCACGGCGGAGGTCGCGGGTTCAAGTCCCGTCTGGGTCGCGATTTATTTCTCGGCTGGGTAGCTCAGTTGGTACGAGCGTGCGACTGAAAATCGTGAGGTCGACGGTTCGATCCCGTCCCCAGCCACTGAAAAGTGAATTTCGTGTTTTAAATTAACGTTAAGTTTTTGAATAGCAAGGTTTTTCTGTGAAACGGATTCTCAAGTAAAAGTTCAAATCCAAAGTTTTGCAGTAAAGTCGTAACTTCATTTTTCGTTGAAACTTGATTTATACCCCGTTCTGGACCAGCATCGACTGATATAAATTCAATTCTGGGGAGTACACCAGAAGCTCCCATTAGAATTTCTGGTTCTGCTCCTTCGCCCTCAACTTTAAGCAGCTTTATCCTGGCTGGTAATGGAATAGAATCTAATCTACGAGCGTCTACCGTAATTATATGTGAGTAGTTTGGAGGTTCAATCAATGATGAAGATGCACTGCTCGAGTCAACAAAAAACTTCATCTCTAATGATCGGTCCCACAATGCAAAATTAAGCACATCTCCGAATGATTCCACATTCAAACTAAGGCATAAGAAGTCCTTAGGATTTGGCTCCACTCCAATATAAACTACAGACATATTCTTGCCGATAAAATAAAGAAGTAAGTCTCCCATGTTTGCCCCACAGTCAACAACCACATCGCCATTTTGAAAATTTACCTCTGACAATAAATAACTACGCCCTATCATGTCGCCACGATGGTCAAGGCCGTCAAGATAAAGGGGGAGTCGCTTCCTATGGGTGAACCATGTTAAATGCTTTTCTCTTACTTTAATTCTTCCGTCTACGCTTTTTACTAGGCGGAATTGAGAGCCAAGAAGAGTGCTTTTCAAATTTATGAGGATCAGATATAAAGGGTCAGGCAATTTAGTAATCAAATATTGTGCACATACATGCCTAGCTCGACTTATGCGATTTACCCATTCTAATAGCTGCATGATTTCTATGATACCCAATTACTGAATTCTTTTGGTTGATTTAGGTTAGATTCTTTCAAATGCAAAAAGATTTAACGAATGAATCAGTCAAACTTTAGTAATTCAACATACGTATTCTTGATTTACTTAGTAGTTCTATTCATCAGGTACTCTATAAGCAATTCTTAATCAATCTGGACTTTCATTGAGTATAAATCATCACTATGAAGTTGTCTACACGTTCTGAACATAGAAAGTACAACTTCTTTAATTTGAATACGAACTACTCCTTTTTTTAACATCACTAATGAAACCTTTTTGCTTATATATTATCTCAATCTTAAGGCTACTCAGACGCAAAAAACGCCTTGCAAATGCTTAGTCCATCCAACGGAGATCTAAAGGACCCTAAATCCTATACAACAAAGTCACTTTTGCGCTTTCCCCCAAAAGCCATATAGCACCCACACACATCTTCGGTAGGCTCTCAAAAAAAAGCTGTCACTCTCCAGAATCGAATATGGTAAGACATCAATTGCCTCTGTATTTAGAGGGAATCCACTTTTCTTGTAAAATTCCCTCCACTTTTTCTCCCAAGTTCTCAACAGCGGTCGGCTAGACCAAGGTTTTTTTGGTCCATTAAAATGGATAATAGCTGGAGATTGATAAAGATAGCCTTCTCTGCTTGGCTTCTTTATTTCCGGATAGTTTGTAAGCCAACAAAAATTAGGATTTAAATTTGATATTTCATTCATAGGTTCCAACAGAAGATTTATGGCATCCATTTCCATGTTTACCATTGAATTATTCTCTTGCAGGATTTTAAAAACTTTATTTGTGAAATCAATCTCTCTCAATCGATTTAAATTTAAAACCATAGTTCCAGCTAGAAAATAGTTCTCATCATGACTTCTATAAAGTCGATTTGATTCAATACTCCAAAACATGTTGTGAGCAGCAATCGCCGAAGATCGTTTGAGAAAAAGAATGTGGTTTAAGTTTCTCTCAACCCAAACGTCTACATCCAAATAAATTGCATAATTCTCATTTTGCAGTAAATCTGGAATCAGACAACGAAGATAAGTTGCTGATGGTAGGCGTGAATTCGTAGTATCTACTCTGCTTGTTACGACTGTCTCGGGTACCTCAATTATCCGTAAATCTATTCTGCTTTCTCTGAAATAACTCCTGAATTCACTTATTGAAATATTATCTTTAGACATGTTCTTACTCTGAATAATAATGATGTAATGAACTGTTGCAAATTGATGTAACTCATCAATCCTCCTGATTAGGACAGCAGCGTAAGACAGCCATGAAGTTGTACAGCAGAAGACAAACGGATTTGGGAACTCATCTCCAACTTCTCTAAATCCATTTTCGTAATCACTCATGTAGCAAGCCATCCTTACCCAGCATCGTTGTAACTATTCCTGAATTTTAGGATTCTCAATTCTACAATAGTACCCTATATCTCTCTAACTAATAGTTACAGGATTGAGCATTACATAGTTCATCCAAGAATTCCTTGTGGTATGAAATAAGATTTTCTCTTCTCTAATCATTAGGTGAAATCACATAGACAATATCGTCCCCCCCACAACTTTAGAATCTACCTCAAATTGGAATGATTTTATTTATAGATTTTAGAAAAATGAAAAATTCTTTGACACAGAAGCTTATAAAACTTCTTTCTAATCAATATACGAAGAGAATAGTTGAGAAACGTTCAGAGAGTGCTAATAAACAAGTGGCTTTGCGAGAAAGAAAACAAAGAGTAAAAGCCAAATTCCAATCGCAAGATAGGTTACGTAAATTTCTAAATCAAAAGGAGTTAACGAGAGCAATAAAGCTAGAAGGCAGAAGAGTGAGCAAAGTGACCACAATCCCAAGACCGCACTCTTCTTTCGAAGTCCAAGGGCAATTAGGCGATGAGATAGATGATCTCGGCCTCCTCTAAAAGGAGACATTCCCCGAGAAATTCTTGAAACAATAACAACCGCGGTGTCCAATGCTGGAACTGCAATCACCAATAATGGGACGGCAAAACTAGCTAAATTCTCTATAGGATTTGGCTCAAAGCGAACCAGTAGTGATGCAAGTATTACTCCGAGGAACAGAGATCCTGCATCCCCCATATAGATTCTTGCTGGGCTCTTGTTCCACCACAAAAATCCCAGAGTGGAACCACCAACAACAACGGACATTGCAGCCAGATAATACTGGTTGGACTGGGCAGACAATAACGCTAACGTTATAGAACTGATTGTCACCGCTCCAGCTGCTCCGCCATCAATATTATCAAAGAAGTTGATGGAATTACAGAGCGCAATAACAAAGAAAACAGTAATTAGCGTGTCCACTGAATCAGATCCTGTAGGCGAACCTACGGTCTTTGTCTTAACTAAAATTAGTGAGACAACTAAACCAACCATGCTTTGGGCGACAAATCTTGGCAGAGGGCTCAAGTTAAAGACATCATCTATCAGACCGATTGCGCCCAGTAAAACTGCCGGAATCAATATACTTGCTAGTAGAGGCAATAGATCTGCATTGGTCAGCAATGTGGCGGAAAAAGAGATCACGGCGATGCCAAGGGCTATGCTTACTCCGCCCATATATGGCGTAGGGTTTAGATGTGTCTTATGATCTTGATTTGGGGAATCAACTATTTGAAAGCGAAGCGCAACCTTTCGAATTAGTGGCGTTAAGAGGCCAACAAGTAAGGATGAGATTAAGAGAAGAAATAAATAATTGATCCAAGTTAATTTCAAACTATCCCTATCCTATGCAGATCCAGATTTACGTCTAAAAATCTGTGAAGTTGCTTTTGACTTTTGGGTTCGTCCCTTTTTTGGTGCCTTACGATTGTTATCATCTTTAAGATTTTGTTTGACAGCTTTTCGTTCTAAAGCACGCCTTAACTTTTCTTGGATTTCATTCTTTGCTTCTTCAGCCATTAGCTACTCCCCTATATTCTTAATTAAAGCAAGGACTTCAGATTGGCGATATCTGCGATGACCACCTAGCGTTCTAATTGCAGTCAGTTTTCCGGCCTTAGCCCACCGTGTAACAGTTTTTGGGTCAACCCGAAACAACTTTGCCACTTCTGATGGCGTTAATAAAACTTCAGGTTTTGAGTTCTGCATGTTCAACTTGATGTTCTCGGGGCTGAGGTCATACCCCCATTATTCCCCAAATTCAGACATATGGGAAGAATGTAATTTATCTTTTAATACTCGCTAGAAGCCTTTAAAAGCAAATTATTGAAAGTTGTAGCAAAAAAAATGAATCTTGCGATCTTGCTCAGTTAAGGATCATAGCAGGAATTTCCTCGCTCAAAGAAAGAATCTAGCGCAATGCCACTTCTGAACCAGGCTTTAAACTTAATCCTGGGCCACTCTAGATTCGTGCCATGCCGTGACAATTTATCTTTTAACTTTGCATCAATACATACAAAAGGTAAGAGTGGGATCTAGGCATTGTATAATTTCTTATCCTCGAGCACGCTCCACTAAATATATAACAAAATATTCTAGATCTCTTTCCAATTTGAAACTCATCACTATGGATTCTTGTGCTAGGAAAACCATTAATCTTTAGATTCTTGCTTTCTCTCTTTAATGTGCAAATGTGATTTGACTTAAGGAGTAATATTCTCAACCTTTACGCATCGATCCTAATTGTCCAAATTTTCTACCATGTGACCATTCTGAGAAAGGCTATGTGGGCTAAGAAATAGAGTATTACCTATACTTATCTACAGGAGCCTTGAATAAAGTTAAGGTTCTTAACTCTCTGAATCTGAAAACAGACCAAGATAAAGTTTCTGGCATCGTGATATCAAAAGTAATCACATTCTAGATGCAAGATTACGCTATTCGAATGATAACAAAGGCTTTTAGACTCAACTTCGATTCAAAATTAGTCTGTTTCTTGAACGCAGACTAATTCTTCTTTGTGCAAATTACATTCCTTAGTACAACACATATTTTCAAATGCCAGTTAATCTATCGCATTTCGTAAGCTTATGAAATGTGGGGGATAAAAGAGGTAATCAACTGCGCCCCTTTTGAGCGCTGACAGTGAATCCTTTATTGAATAATTTATTGGCTCTTCATGCATATTGAAAGAAGTGTTTAATAGAACACCAATCGAAGTTAAACTCTTGAACTCTTCCAAAATTCTCCAAAGGAGTGGATTTTCAGACTCGTTCAAAATTTGTGGTCGAGCCGTTCCGTCCTCATGAACAGCAGCTGGAATCTTGGAAACTTGCTGAGCGATAACATCGCATGTCATGGTCATAAAGCGAAATGCATATAGAGATATCCCACCAGGTGGGGCAAAAAACTCAGAGAAATCCTCTTCACGTACGATCGGAGCAAATGGCATAAAGTCAGAGCGATTGAGGCGTCTATTCACAGCATGATTGACCTCTTTATTTCTTGGGTCTATCAAAATACTCCTATTGCCTAGTGCGCGTGGACCAAACTCCACTCGACCAGAGTGAATTGCTACTAATTTCTTTTGGGCAAGTTTCTCTGCAATTACTTGAGGACCTTGCGAGGTACTCAAATCTACGATCTCTAATTCGCTATCACTTAAACTACTGTTCCAGTCATTAGCCTCATTCCGTGCGATTGGGCCTAAGTACATATTTCTAAAAAGTTCGTCTCTGGCCAGTTGTTGTCGTTGATTTAAGTCAAACCAAACTCCACCCAAAGCCACTCCACCGTCACCCATATTAGGAAAGATTCTTACATCATCAAATAACTGCAATTCAGCAAGGCGTTGATTCAATTTTACATTTCCAAATACGCCACCAGCCAGACACAGTATTTTAGCATTTACTTTGCTTTGCCAATACTGGACAATTTCGATTACCGCGTATTCTAAGACATGTTGAACTGCAAAAGCCAAATCATAAAAATTTGAGGTCGAATTTTCTGCCGCCTCGATAATCTCATCAAGGCTTTTTTTTGCCAATTTATCTAAACCAAATTTCCTTTCAAAAAGTCCAAAAACTACGTCCTTGAAGTTTCTTTGTTGGTCTACAAATGGGTATCCATTTACGACGTTAACATACTTAAGTAATACATCGACTGCTTTTGAATAACTTCCGAATGCTGCCAGCCCCGTAATCTTTCCCTCATGATGAAGGGGTTTGAAACTATAAGCTCGAGTTACGGCTGAATATAGATGACCCAAAGAGTCAAGGTTTTTAAATCTCGCCAGTTCCCCATAGCTTGTGCCTGACATGTGCGCCACAGCGCCGGAATTCCCATCGCCTTCGCCATCCAAGCTCAGCAGGAGGGCACTATCTGAATCCCTTGCAATGCCAAGAGCACAACCGATGTGACTATTGTGGTGATTTACAAATTGGACATTGCTTCTATTAAGCGGAATTTGATCAGAGAGAAGATCAAAAGCCATTTTTATTAAATCATTTTTACTATCCGGTAGAACCAAGCCTGGAGTCTTTTTTTGATTGGTACCTGCTCGTCTAACTTCATTCTCTATCAAATCCGAAATAGATCGTTGCCAATACCCTTTAGATATTGACTGCCATCCAATAACTATTTTGTCAATTGAAGTTAAATCATACTGCAAACCGATTGCTTTTATCGACTCAAAAGGGATTCCTATATGGTTCTTTGTCCGTGAAATTCTCTCTTCTTGAATAGCAACAAGAACTCGACCAGCACTATCTGTTACTGCAGCGCTGGCGTCATGACCAATATTTAATCCAAGAAACATCGCATAATAATCCCAGATTGAGGTCGAATACGCAAAACGATACACATGATCTTTTGGAATCAATGGGTTTTTAGTAAATTAATTGGCCGTTAACTCGTATCAAGTTTGAGTGAAGTCCAGAATTTTATAATCTTTGTTGACTTTATGGGATTAGTATCTGCCCTCTATTTCTCCTTACATTTCAGATTACATAAATTTGCAGTACGTCGATTCCGAGAATTAAATACTGGAAACCTAAACGCGTTGTGCCGTTATAAGAACGACTTGAGTAAGATTGCACAATAATAAATCATAAGAAATTGCAAAAGACTTTTGTTCGGAACGATAGTGTGACCCGACCTTCCTGCACTTCTCGTGATTCCTAGGCACTAGAGCAATCCTCCAATTCTAACTCTAGGACTATATTTGTTAGGATTTACTGGGCTTGTTCTAATGCTGCGACCTTTCGCCATCTCTTCATTAAAGCTTCATAGCCAATTCCTGCTTGGGCGCCATCGCCATTTGCAAGGCCTTGAAGGGATGCGGTGACATCTTCAATTGAAGTATCAGAGTCAAGCCCTGGGTTTTCACTATCTTCCAATGATTTCTCTAAATAGAGAGCAAGGCCGCCGTAATCACACTCCAAGATTGAATCTGGATGAAAGACATTGAGCCAATTAAGAAGATCTCCTAGCTCTGCCTCAACAGGGCCATCGCCAAATGCATCTCTCACTATTTTGTGTGATTCAAGGCATCGCTTCTTTGCCTTTGTTAGCTCTGTTCTCATTATTGTGAAGGGGCCATCTGGATTATTTCCTCTAAGCCGCTCTTGTGGAATAAAGAGAGCAAACCATCTAGGAGGAATAATCCACGTTTCAGAAATTATGTGAGGCACTCTTGTTTCAAGTTCAGGTGAGATATCACCAATTGCATCACTTAGACTCTCTGGAAGAAAGAATGGAAGTACAGAAATAGGTAGTGAATTTTTAAATTCATTTAGGGCAACCCAACATCTCTTAGCTGTTGACCAGGGTGAGACATAGCGCTTTCCATTGTGATCAATTATGTGTGCCCCATCTGCTTTTAGTGATGGAGGCTCAGCAAGAATTACTCTTCTTAATGCTCTATCTTGCTCTTCACGCCCGGTATAGCTCTCAATTGGAATTGAAGACCAGCGGAGTTGATCAACTGGTGAGAAACTCGCTATTGGTTCATAGATGCGAAGGGATGCCACATAAGGAGTTGGGCGCATCTCTAGAGCTTATTTTCTCGGGATGTAATTGCCCTCGGCATATGGATCAAAGTCATCATCATCGCCCTTATCGACCTCGCCATGGAGTTCCTTTGATAGGCGCTCAATATCAATTTCTTGTGAACTATATTTAAGATCGCGTGCGACTTTAGTCTGTTTAGCTTTTGAACGGCCACGCCCCATAGCGAGCCCTCCCAACCTTAGGTCTTCTGTGATATCCCAACCCTACCTCGCGCCTTAAATAGGCGCAAAAAGAAGGGCAAGCGCTAGCGAATTGGCCGCGCTTTATAGCTAGCGGCCTCGGGCTGCCTTGCAAGAAGGGGTGAAATCTTGGCAAGTAGCGCTTGGCATTGAGCAATCGCATTTCCAGAAAAGCTAAGGGGCTGCGAGATAAGTGCTTCAATTTCACTTCGGCTTAGGGGCAACTTCCCATCTTTTGTGAGAAGTTCAATGAAATCAACATCTTGAGTCTGCCTCATGGCAGTTGCTAGGGCAAGTGATGCGCTCTTAATTATCTCGTGAGCATCTTCTCTGCCCATCCCTTTCTTTACTGCAGCTAGAAGAATCTTTGTTGATGCAAGTTGTGGCAGATGAGTCTTAATCTCTTTTTCAATCATTGCAGGATAGATACCAAACTCATCAAGAACAGTTAGGGAAGTTTCAAGGAGTC
>Ga0315902_10001099_pt1 | contig 43931 bp, 31 predicted proteins | sample LakEriMetagenome_9_FD_203523 | JGI IMG/M metagenome (GOLD analysis project Ga0315902, IMG submission 203523) | Freshwater fungal communities from buoy surface, Lake Erie, Ohio, United States - Buoy 12 MA117 | ecosystem: Environmental > Aquatic > Freshwater > Lake > Lake biofilm | place: USA...
AGGCCAGCAGCGCCAAGCCCACGGGCAGACGCGCCACGGACGAGTACAGCCACGCGCTCTGCAAGGCCACCAGGAGGCCGATCAGGGCCATCATCCAGCGGTGGCGCACGGTCATCTGGACTTTCACACCCACCGCCACCACGATCAGCGCCACCACCCCGGCCGTCACCGCGCTGCGCACCGCCACGGCGGTGATGACGTCCACGCCGTGGTCCATGGCGATGCGTGCGGCCACATGGTTGCCGGCCATCATGCAGGCCAGGAGCACCAAGGTGGCGAAGGCCTGGGGTGACATGGCGGAGGTCTTGGCACTGGCAGAACTCATGGGCCCAGCTTACGCGATGCCGGGCAGTCGACCGGGCCTGGCCAGTCGGGGTGGGTCAGACCTGGATGGCCGAGGCGCTCCAACGTGGGTGGACTTTGCGGCCGACCCAGGCGCCACGCGCACTGCACGCCCACCTCAAGCGCAGGTCACCAGTACATTTGTCATAACCACGGCCGCGGACGCTACCCCTGCCCGTAACCCGCCACCCAAGCCCGCCTTGATGGAACACCCACAGATGAACCCCACCGACTTCCAGACCCTGCTCTACGCCGTGGATGACGGCGTGGCCACCCTCACGCTGAACCGCCCGGACAAGCTCAACGCCTTCACCGCGCAGATGCGTGACGAGTTGATCGCCGCGTTTGACATGACGGACGCGGACGACGCCGTGCGGGCGGTGGTGATCACGGGCGCGGGCCGCGCCTTCTGTGCGGGGGCTGACCTCGCCGCCGGTGGCAATACCTTCGACTACGCCAAGCGCCAAGATCCGCGGCGTGAGGCAACCATGGCGGGCGACGTCTACCGCGATGGCGGCGGGCAGGTGACGCTGCGCATCTTTCGCAGCTTGAAGCCCGTGATCGGCGCGATCAATGGCGCAGCCGTCGGCATTGGGGCCACCATGCAGCTGCCGATGGATGTACGCGTCGCGTCCACACAGGCGCGCTTCGGCTTCGTGTTCGCACGCCGCGGCATCACGCCCGAGGCCGCCTCGTCCTGGTTCCTGCCCCGGCTGGTGGGCATGCAGACGGCCCTGGAGTGGTGCATCAGTGGGCGGGTGTTCGCGGCTGACGAAGCGCTGGCGCGCGGCCTGGTGCGCTCGGTTCATGAACCCGCCGACCTGCTGGGCGCCGCGCAGGCCCTGGCACGCGAGATGACTCGGCACAGCGCCCCAGTCTCTGTGGCCCTGACGCGGCAACTGCTGTGGCGCATGGCCGGTGCGGCGCACCCCATGGACGCGCACCGCCTGGACAGCCGTGCCATCCAGTCGCGCGGACAGTCTCAGGACGTGCGCGAAGGCGTGGGCGCCTTCCTGGAAAAGCGCGATGCCGTCTGGCCCGACCGTGTCAGCACTGACCTGCCGGCCTTCCTCGACTGGCGCGGCGAGCCGCCGTTTGCGTAACGAAGGCGGGGCAGGTGCTCAGGCGAGATCGACCACGCTCACGTGGGCGGCCACCACTCGCCAGCCTTCGGGCATGCGAACCCAGGTCTGGCTCTGCCGGCCTGTCCGCGAACTCCCTTCGCGAAAGAACTCGGTCATCGCGGTAGCGTGGTCGGTGCCATAGGTCGTGATGACGGTTCTTCGCAGCGTACGTGCCAAGCCCGCTGAAGGGCGTGCCTGCCTGAAGGCCCGAATCTCCTCGATGCCGTAGAGGTTTTCGGTAGCGCCGTAGCGCACCGTCAGCGGACTGGTCCAGAACAGTTCGTCCAGCACCTCCACGCGGTTGTTCACGAGCGCATCCTCGTACCGGGCGAACGCGGCGCTGACCTCTGAAACGATGTCGTGCAGATTGATCTGCATCGTGGTACTCATGTCTCGATCTCCTGTGGAAGGTGCTGGCCGGTCATCGGCCGCATCTTCATTTCGGGCTTCCGTTCGGCGCAGTTACCTAGTTCACCGACCTTGCGGACTTCATCGAATACGCCCGTCAGTTGGATGCGCTCAGCATCCTGCCACCTTGCTTGCCCGCAGGTCTGCCGCCCTGCCCTGGATGGCTGCGAGTTCCTCCACGGGCACCCGCAGCAGGTTCTTCACCTGCAGCGCCATGCGCGGGTTGCGCGCGAGGCGCGCCTGGTGGCGGGCCAGGAAGTCCCAGTACAGGGTCGTGAAGGGGCAGGCCTTCTCGCCCGTGCGTTTGGTCGGGTCGAAGCGGCAGCCCCGGCAGTGGTCGCTCATGCGGGCGATGTACTGGCCGGTGGCGATGTAGGGCTTGCTGGCCATGGGCCCGGGCGGCTGTGTGGGGCCCTGGGGCGGGCCGGCGTCGGCGTGCTGGCTCATGCCCAGCGTGTTGGGCAACTCCACCCATTCCACCGCGTCCACGTAGACGCTCAGGTACCAGGCGTGCACCTCGCGTGGCGCCACGCCCAACAGCAGGGCGTACAGGCCCGTCACCATCAGGCGCTGGATGTGGTGCGCGTAGCCGTGCTCCAGCGTCTGCCCGATCGCGTCCGCCAGGCAGCGCATGTCGGTCTGGCCGGTCCAGTAGAAGGCGGGCAGGCTCTCGTGGGCTTCCAGCGCGTTCAGTTCCAGATAGCCGGGCATGCGCAGCCAGTACACGCCACGCACGTACTCGCGCCAGCCGAGGATCTGACGGATGAAGCCCTCGGCCGAGGTCAGAGGCGCCTGCCCGGCACGCCACGCCGCTTCAGCTGCGGCGATCACTTCGCGCGGGTCCAGCAGCTTCAGGTTCAGCGAGGACGAGATCATGGCGTGGTACAGCCAGGGCTGGCCGCCCCACATCGCGTCCTGCCAGCGGCCGAAGTCGGCCAGGCGGTGGGCGATGAAGTCTTCCAGCGCGGCCAGCGCCTGTTGGCGCGTCACCGGCCAACCGAATTGCGCCAGCCGTCCTGGCGCGGGAGGCTGCTGCGCATTCACCAGCGCCATCACCTCTGATGTGACGGCATCGGGCTCGAAGCGCAGGGGGGGTGGCACCAGCCCCGGGCCTTCTCGGCCGAAGCTCTCGCGGTTGTCGGCATCGAAGTTCCACTGCCCGCCGGCCGGCACCTCACCGTCCATCAGCACACCGTGGCGCTGGCGCATCTCACGGTAGAAGTACTCCATGCGCAGCTGCTTGCGGCCCTTGGCGTGGGCTTCGAACTCGCGGCGCGTGCACAGGAAGTGCCGGTCCTCGCGGCACTCGATGGCCACCCCGGCATCGCGCGCCGTGCGTTCCAGCAGCTCGCGCACCCGCCACTCACCCGGCTCGGTGAGCACGATGCGCTCGACGGTGTGCTCACGCAAGCTGGTCGCCAGCGCGTCATCCAGCCCGCCAGGGTGCTGTTCGACATAGTGCAGCGGCACGTCCTCGGCGCGCAGCTGCTGCGCGAAGTGCCGCATGGCCGAGAGAAACAGTGCCGTACGCTGCCGGCTGGAGGGCACGTGCGTAGCCTCGGCGCGCGCCTCGCACATCCAGGCCATGTCCTGCGCCGGGTCGAACCCGTCCCACGCGCTGGCGTCGCGGTTGAGCTGGTCGCCCAGAATCAGCACCAGGTGGCGGATGCGGGTCATCTGCAGGTCTCCGGTCCGTTGAGCGAGGACCTGGGGCGCAGGTCGGGGATGTGGTTCATCTCAGTGGCTCCCAGCCGCCCCGTGCGCGGGCGCGGTCCCACGCCGCTTGCGACAGGCGTCTGAGCAGTAGCGCACCTCGTCCCAGTTCTTCGCCCAGGCCTTGCGCCAGCTCATGGGCCGTCCGCAGGCCACGCAGGGCTTGCTGGGCAGGTGGGCCTTGTTCCCCTTGAAGTCACGGGTCTGCTGGGTCATTCGAACAGGTCTCGCTGCAGGGGGTGGGGAGTGGACGCAGCCGCCGCCGTTCGGCGCCGCGCGGTTGCTGGGGAATCACGCAACGTGGGTGAGCGCGACGAACCGGCAGACGGCTCAGCACCTGCGCCTCCTCTGGCGCGTCGGCCCGACGGTGGCAGGCCGCTCAAGCGCGAGCCGTGGCGCTCCTGGATCTCACTGGCCTCGGTGCGCGCCTGCTCGGTCTTGCGCAGGCCGTACATCTTGTCCTTGGCGGCTTGCACGGCGACGCGCTCGTCCACGATGGGGGCGGGGTAGGCGTCGGTGCCCCACTCCGGCACCCAGCGTCGCACGAACACGCCCTGCGGGTCGTGGTCCTGCAGTTGCTTGGTGGGTGAGTAGATGCGCAGCGTGTTGATGCCGGTGGTGCCGCTTTGCATCTGCATCTGGCTCCAGTGGATGCCGGCCTCGAAATCCAGGAACTGCCACGCCAGAAACAGCCCCGGCGCGCGCCAGTGCAGCCACAGGTGGTAAGCCGCAAAGCTCACCAGCAGGGCCCGCATGCGGAAGTTCAGCCACCCGGTGGCGCGCAGACTGCGCATGCAGGCATCCACCATGGGGAATCCCGTGCGGCCCTCGCACCAGGCCGCCAGGCGCTCCTGGTCCGCTACCGTCATCGGCACACCGTCGTCCCCCGGCCGCAGTCCGTCGGCCGAGCGCGCGAAGTTGCGCCACTCGATGGCCGGCTCGTCTTCCAGTTTCTGCATGAAGTGGCAGTGCCAGCGCAGCCGCCCGGCAAAGCCGCGCAGGGCGTGAGCGAAGGCGCGTTCTGAGGCTTGTGCACTCCCGTACAAGCTTGCGATGCGGGCCTCGGTGGCCTGGTGCACCGTGCGCATCGACAGCGTGCCGAAGGCCAGGTGCGGGCTCAGGCGGCTGCAGCCGTCTTCGGCCGTCAGCGGGCTCGACAACGACCTGCGGTAGTCGCTCCCTCGGTGCTGCAGGAAGCTGTCCAGCGTCTCCCGGCCGGCCCGCTCGCCGGCGGCCTGCAGCTGCTTTCCGTGGGGCGCCAGTTTCAGATCGGCCACGGTGGGCAGCGTGTTCACCGCCAGGCCTGCAGGGCAGGGCAGGCCGGTCACGGTGGGGTGCTGAGGCGCGTCCATTCGCGCCTGCCACCGCCCGGCCCAGCCGTTGCGGCTGCGCAGGCGCCGCACCACGCCAGTCTGCGTGAATTCTGTCCAGCGCACCCCCTGCCCGCGGCACCAGGCCGCCACAGCCTTGTCGCGCTCCCAGGTCCAGCCCGGGCCGGTCTCTTCGTGGCTGAGCAGGTGGGTCACGCCATGCTCGGCGCGCAGCGCCTCCAATACCGCCACCGCCTTGCCGTGCCGCACCAGCACGGGCAGGCCTTGCCGGCGCAGGTCTTCCACGCAGTCCAGGGCGAAGGCCACGTGCTGGGCATCGCACTCCGGGCTGGCCAGCCAAGCCGGCTCGAAGATGAAGACCGCCAGCGCCCGGCGGAAGCCCTGGGCAGCGCTCAGGGGTGCGTGGTCGGTCAGCCGCAGATCGCGCTTGAGCCAGACCAGGGCTGTGTCCGTCGCCGCCAGGGTGCTGGCGTCGAGACCGGCGTCGCCGAAAGGGCTGGATCGGGCGCTGGGTCCGTGGCTGGGGCGGGGCGGCATGGGACGCGGATTCTGGGCACAACGCTGGCTTGGCGGGGCTCTCGGCCCCGTAGGCCCCGAGGCGCCCTCGGACTCTGCACCCTGCTGTGCGCCCGCTCGGTAGGCCCGGTACCGCCGGGCCTTCGCGATGATGTTTGGCCTGATCGTGGCGGCCCCTTTCGGTTGCTCGGTCGTCCATGGCACCATCTCCGCATGGCGAAGAAAGACAAACACGTCAGCGAAACCCCGGCCACCCAGTGGCTGCGCGCGCAGGGCATCGCGTTCAGCGAACATCCCTACGACTATGTGGAGCACGGCGGCACGGCCGAGTCGGCGCGTCAGCTGGGTGTGGACGAGCACGCCGTGGTCAAGACCCTCGTCATGCAGGACGAGAAGGCCCAGCCCCTGGTGGTGCTCATGCATGGCGACCGGCAGGTCAGCACCAAGAATCTGGCGCGAGCCATCGGCGTGAAGTCGGTCGAGCCCTGCAAACCCGAGGTGGCCCAGCGCCACAGTGGTTACCTGTTGGGTGGTACTTCGCCCTTCGGCCTGCGCAAGGCCATGCCGGTGTTCGTTGAAGAGAGCGTGCTGGCGCTGACCAAGATCTACATCAATGGGGGACGGCGCGGTTTTTTGGTGGGGATCGATCCGGCCGTGCTGACCGGCACCCTGGGAGCTCAGCCGGTGCGCTGTGCGTTGTGAGCCCTCAAGGGCTGGCGTGTGCCCGGCCCAGCCCCTCGCGGGGGCGCTGGAAGATTCGGGAGCGGCCCCGCGTTTTCCTGTGAGCGCCGCCACGGGTCCAGCGGAGCGCGCTTCAAGAGCCCACAAGGGCGACGGAGCTTGCCGTTACTAGAATGACAGGCTTTATGTCTGGTGCAACCTCCACCTCTGCGCTGGCGTCCTTAGGGGCGCCTTTGGCTATTGGCGTGGCCTATCTGGTGGGGTCCTTGAGCTTTGCGGTCATCATCAGTCGCCTGATGGGGCTGGCCGACCCTCGCAGCTACGGCTCGGGCAACCCCGGTGCCACCAACGTGCTCCGCTCGGGCAACCGGGCCGCAGCGGTGCTGACCTTGGCGCTGGATGCTCTTAAGGGTTATGTGCCCGTGGTGGTGGCGCTGATGCTGCAGCAGTCCTTGGGCCTCAGCAAGTTCACCGTGGCCATGGTGGGCCTCGCAGCTTTTGTCGGGCACCTGTGGCCGGTGTTCTTTCGCTTCCAGGGTGGCAAGGGCGTGGCCACAGCCGCTGGCGTGCTGCTGGCCCTGAACCCTTTGCTGGGCGCGGCCACGCTGGCCAGCTGGCTGCTGGTGGCTGCGTTCATGCGTTATTCCTCCCTGGCCGCTTTGGTCGCCGCGGCTTTCGCACCGTTCTTCCAGATGCTGGTCTGGGGTATGGAGCCGGCCATGGCCTGCATCGTGCCTATGAGCCTCTTGCTGGTGTGGCGGCACGCGGCCAACATCCGCAAGCTGCTCAACGGCACCGAAACCAAGATCGGGCAGAAGTCCGCAGGCCAGGCGCCGTCCAAGTCAGCGGCCAAGAATGGCCGTAAAGGCTAGCCGCGACTTTTTCGCCTTGCTTCCCCCAACTTTTTCGGAGTCTGAAGATGGTTCAACGATTTGACGTGGGCGCGCGCCTGTCGGAGATGGCCGTGCATAACGGCGTGGCCTATCTGGCGGGCCAAGTGGCTGCCGACGGCACGCAAGACATCGCCGGGCAGACCGCGCAGGTGCTGGCGCAGATCGACGCCCTGCTGGCCCGCGCCGGCACCGACAAGTCCAAGATCCTGATGTGCCAGATCTTCATCGCAGACCTGGCCGACTTCCCCGGCATGAACGCTGTGTGGGAGAAGTGGGTCAGCGCTGGCAACGCGCCCCCCCGCGCCACGGTGGAGGCCAAGCTCGCCAAGTCCGAGTGGCGGGTGGAGATGGTGGTCACCGCAGCGGTGTGAAGTTTCCAGGCATGCCCGCGGAAATGCGGCCTAGGGTGCACCATTGAGTGCAGAGTGTGTTTTGAGGTACGTATCCCTGGCCGATATTGTTCCTTGGTCCCTAACCACTAACGCGCTCAGATTGACCGGCATCCGTTACTGCCACGACCGCCAAGATTGCTCTAGGCACGCTGGGGCCCACTGAACAGACTGACTAGGCGGTCGGCCACTGCTTCGGCGGTCGGGAGCGACTGGGAGAAACCCCGCGTACGTGCGGCGAGTTCGGCCCGCGCTACTGGGTCGAGCACAATCCGTCGTAGCTGTGTTTTGAGGTCAGACAGGTCCGGAGCGAGCAGCAGTGCGTGAGAAGAAAAGAGTTCTTTCGCCGCGCCTGTTGCAGCTATCAAGCAGGGTAAACCAGCAAGAGTGGCCTCTGCATTTGCCATGCCGAAAGCCTCAGTTTGCGAGGTCGACACGTAGACATCGGCTGCCGCTAGCCAGGGGCTGACGTCATCAACAGCCTGCATGGACACGCGCTCAGCAACCCCAAGTTGGTGTGCCAGTTTGGCAAGCGAAGCTTGGTCGCCCTCACCAAGAAGCCACAGCCTGCACGTGTCGGGTAGCGTTGAAAGCGAGCGAATCAACTCATCGAAGCGCTTGATTGGCACGAACTGTCCAACCCCAAGCACAACGATAGCCGAGGGCGAAAGCTCGAAAACCCTTCTTGCCTCGCCTCGCGCTATGGGCGTGGGCAGGATGACGGGATGTCGTAATACACGCCAGTTATCCTGCGGCACGTCTAGGCCGAGATCCAGTGCACATTGCGCCGCCGCTGATGACGCGGGGAATATCACCCACTTGGCAGCTCGTGAAGTCCGGCGCTCAAGCCGCCAAAGAGTCTTTCTTAGTGTCTCATCGAGTGGCCCGTACAACTCATGTAGGGCGCGCCAACTGGCATTGAAACTGTGCTGGTGGTATCCGAATGGTGGCAGTTCTACGCCGAGCCTGATCGCTTCAAAGCTCAACCCTGCAGCGCACATGAAGTCGTGGCAGTCAACAGCGGCGAAACCCTCGTTCACGGTCCGCCGTGCAGCAAGTGTCCCGGCAGCCCAGGCACGAGCTAAGACTGCTGCCGTCGTGGCGTCAAGTGATGGTCCGCGTTTGAGCAGTCTCTGCAGCACGCGCTTTTCTTCTGCTCGTGCGATGTCATCGAGTGTGTCGCCATCGATCCTGTGTATCTCGTGCCCGCGGCTCTCCAACACCGTTGCCGTCGACGCCCACGAACGACCCATACCGTAGCGTCGATCGCCGCCGCATTCGCGCGTCACCACAGCGAATTTCACAGGGTCGACGACTCCCAAGTATGGGGAAAGCACACTAGGCCTTGCTCCAGACCGAGTTGATCGACGCGCAGATCAGCAGCCCGCTGGACAAATTCGTAGACGTGCAGACCGCGTTCGCACATCAGATACACGTCGAAGAAGTACTCCCCCTTAAGAAGAGGCAGGGCATTGATCATCCAGGTGACTTGGCCGCGGCCGTCCGGCCGCATCTGGATCGAAAGGCCGGCGACCAGTGTCGATGAGCTCGTCACACAGCGCCCGTCCGCGGTCATGATCGCCACTGCCACGCTCGGCTCAGGCATTCCATGAGCCAAGAACTCGATCCGAACTTCGACCAAGCTCTCGCGTGTCCGCGCTCGCTGACCCTCGCGACCGTCAACCATCACGTTTACGGACTGAATCCGCGCCTGGTAACCATCTATTGGTGTCTTCTCTGTTGTCGTCAGTTGGGTAGCCGGTTGCGCATGGATGGCCTTTGCCTTTGCCCTGAGCGCAGCGTCGTAGGCTACGTTGACCTCGGATGGGGTACCTTGCATCCGCACAACGCCGCGGTCAAGCCACACGGCGCGGTCGCAAAGTGCCTCAATTTGATAGAGCGAGTGGGAGCACAGGATGAGAGTCTTTCCTGCCTCGCGGAAGTGCATGATCCGATCAAAGGAGCGACGTGAGAACTCCCCATCGCCAACCGCCAATGCCTCATCGATGATCAGCACTTCCGGATCCACATGGACAGCGACCGAAAAAGCTAGTCGAACGAGCATGCCGCTCGAGTAGGTTTTGACTGGCTGTTCGATGAAGTCCGCTATGCCGGAAAACGCTACGATATCGGCAAAGCGGGCCTCTATTGCGTCACGGCTCAATCCGTAAATCGCCGCAGTAAGCAGTACATTTTCGCGGCCAGTGAATTCCGGGTTGAAGCCGGCTCCAAGTTCTAGTAGGGCAGCAATGCGGCCGCTGACGTGGACCTCCCCCTCCGAGGGCACCACAGTTCCAGCCACGATTTGCAACAGCGTCGACTTTCCAGCGCCGTTGTGACCGACGATGCCGATAGCTTCACCTCGTCGTACCGACAGATCGACACCGCGTAGCGCCCAGAACCCTTCCTGCGCCAACGTCCGTCCGAGTAGCAGGTTCCACATGCGCCGAATCGGATGCCCAGCCAGCGGATAGCACTTGCTGACGCCGCATAGGGTGATCGCGGCACTAGAGTTCATTCGCGAATCCTGGGCCCAGACGTCTGAAGAAGGCCAATGCTGTCATCGCGCACAGGGAAGCGATGGCCAGATAGAGAGACCAAGCAAGCCAATCAAATTCGCCTAGGCCTAGCACCGCGCTGCGTATCCACTGTATTGGCAACGTCAGCGGGTTAGCGCTGAATACGCCACGCATCGCGTCGGGTAGCGCCTCCACAGGCCAGAACACTGGGCTGAAGAAGAGCAGCAGCGTTGCCAGAGGGCCTACAACGTGAGTGCTGTCACGGACGAATACGCCCAGCGGAACTAAGAACCAAAACAACGCCAGCAAGCCGATCGCTAGCGGCAACAGAGCCAGCGGCGCGAGAAGCATGCGTAGATCGAATGTGCCGCGGCTGAGCGTGGCAGCTGCAACGAGGACAGCCAAGTTCAGTGCGGTCTGGATCAGCGCGGTGGTCAACGCCGATACTGGTAACCAATGCAGCGGGAATGCGACCTTGGTCACAAGGTGGGGTTGCTCGCGGATCAGCCCTGGCGCACGGACCATAGCCTCGGCCGCTAGGCTGTGCACTATGAGGCCTGCATAGATTGCGAGTGCACTGCCTGCAGTTCCCGTCTCGGTCGGGACACCCGGCCACCGGGACTTCAGAACGTAAATGAAGAGAAACGCGTAGGCGCACAAGTAGGCCAGCGGCGTGATCAAGAGCCACGCGAGACCGAGGCGTGACCCGCGCAACCTCGCTATGAGGTCACGGCGCGAGAGCTGCCACATCATCCACAGTCGTTGTTTCATCACTTTGGCATCACTCACTGCTGTCGATTGTACGGAGCGGGCCAGTGTGGGCGGTCTAAGGCCTCATCTCTTAACTGCAGGAGAGCCGTAAGTAGGGCGCGCTGCTTGGCCATCTCCACAGTGGCGTTGAAGAGCTCGGTGACCGCATCGTGCTCAATATGCCGGTCTCGGTTCTTGCTTTAGACCGAGTGGTTCCACACGGGGTCCTCGATGGCTAAGCCTACCAACCAACGGAACAGCAGGTTGTACTGGATTTGCTCGACGAGCTGCCGCTCGCAGCGCACGCTGTAGAGCACCTGCAGCAGCATGGCCCGCATGAGCTTCTCGGACGCAATGCTCGGGCGGCCGCCCTTGACGTCAGCCTCGTACATCGCCGAGAACTTGCCGTCCATGGCAGCCAACGCGTCGTTGACCCAGGTGCGGATCGGCCGCAGCGGGTGTGTGGTCGGGACGAAGTCCTCCAACCTCACGGTCGTGAACAGGCTCTCGTTGTAGATTTCAGCACCTCTCATCGGCGCATCACCTCTCGTCGATCAACCCCGCCATGCTCGCTGACGCGACCGGCCGCGTCTATTGGTATTTCAACGGCCTGCCAAAGGCTTCAGATAACGGTCGAGATCAGTTGCCTTGGCTTAAAGCTGTGATGCTGCTGGGTTAACACCGTCTTTGATCGACCTCGAGACTGAACAGCTCTGAGTTACCAGGCTAGCATGGCGCAGACCTTGGCTGCGGCCCAGCGAGGCAAGTCTTCTTGTAACTCGTCTCTGCTGTATCGGTAGAAGGCTTCCGCCCACTTCACATTGGCAGCTAGCGTGAAGGTGCGCAGCTTGTTCAGCGACATCACGATTTCAATGTAGTTGTTCTGGTCCAGCTGGCTATGGTAGACCCCGAGGGCCTGCAGTTTGCGGGACATGGTTGAACTGATGTCTACCAGGCAATTCGCAGCGCTCTGTCCGGAAATCTCGTAGCTCAGCGCCTGCGGCGCGTCGTCGCCCATTTGCCGGAGCAGTTGCCAGGCCAGCAGGGCACAAGCACGGTGATCAGGGTGCAGTTCATGAATGCCCGGAAAAAACACCGCTGCAGGATGGAGCTTCTTGAGTTCGATCGAAAGACTTTGCAACAACGAACTGCTTGCTCCCAACTGCCGGTCAGGCTGGTGGTGGAATTGCACCCCCTCCATGCCGAGTACGCGGGCAGCGTCCAAGGCCTCCTGCCGGCGACGCAGTACCAGGTCAGCACCAGTACCGCCCAGCGCCCCGTCGGTGAGCACCCACAAGTGCGTTTGTATGCCCGCATCCGCTGCTTTGGCCAGCGTGCCTCCCATGCCGAAACTTTCGTCATCCGCATGAGGTGCGAGTACCAGCCATGGCCCCTGGTCCACCGGAAGTACCGACGTCTGGTACGGGACCAACTGGTGTTCTTGCATCTTCATAAGAAATCGGTATCCCCTGCTGTGAGCCACCAAAGATCCTGTAACTCATCGGGTTTCGGCCCGTCAGTCCAGATGTTGGCCGGGGTGCTGATCGGCAAGGCTGTCAGTTTGGCCGCTGTGGGCGCCACCTGCGCCGCGTAGGACGCACTGAACCAGCCCACCAGGGGCAGCGAAAACTGGCGACTTGTCTGCAAAGCCGTCAGTCGCAGCGCGTCCCTCATCCGATCCAGAGGCGTCACGATGTCCATCAACAGCAATCGTTCTGCCTCCTGCTTCAGGACAACGATCGCCGATGGCCGTCCCGTCAAACGGCTTTCCAACATCCACAACAGGTAGGGTTGATGAGGGTGCTGCAAGTAGCGATAGGCCAGTCGCTTCGCGTCCCGGCGCACCAGGATGCCCGATGTCAGGCTCGCTTGCATGCCTTGCCACAAGGCATCTGCGCTGGCGACATACCGTTCCCAGTTGGCGTGCTCAAGCCGGCGCCATCGAAACCGCAGATCACTCAGCCTGCCCTTTGGGTCGGCTTCGATGCGCAACTCGGTCATGCCCCCAACGGGCGCATACAGGTTCAGGTGCTGGGCCAGTCGCAGGTGCCGATGGCTGGGGAAACCATAGCCCAGCAGGTACGGCTGCTGGTAGCCGATGTGGCTCTGCAGAAAGGTGCTGGCAGCCAGGAAGAAGGGGCTGTTGGCTCGCACCGTGTTGCGTGCCTCAACGCTCACCATCACATCCACGATCTGCAATGCCTTGGCGGGTTTGCCTTGCAGCAGGATGTCGGCACCGATGCCCGCATAGTGGGCCACGAGCTTGCCTGCGCGAAAGACCCCAACCGCTCCGGAGTGTCCATCCCGGTACTTCCAGGCGTGGAACGCATCGGAGAGGTCCTGCTTGAACACGTCCCTGAACAGGCTCTGAATGGCAGGCAGATCCCCTGCGCCCAATGGACGCACCTCTAACAGCCCCGACGTGGGCGGCGCTATCTCACCCATTCAAGCAGCGATCCGATCGGCCGCATTGCGGTGCTGATAAACCGCGTAGACGAAATCCGAGCCAATGGCGCCGCAGCGGATCAGCTCTGTTTCCAACAGGGTCATCAAGCGCAGAAGCGCGACGTCTCGGACATCGTCGGGATCGAAGTTGGCTGCAATGTCTGCAAGCAGGAACTGCAGCAGCGTTCCGCCGAACTCCCGCTTTTCGACGCTCGCAAAACGTGCCTCCAGAGCATCAAGAATGGCCGAAGAGTGGATGGCTTCGGAGGGATCGAGGTCAATGACCGCCTGCGGGCTCACACGCTGCATGGATGGCTTGATGCTGCCGTCATCCGGGTGGCGCCTGTGCGTCATCGGGAGCCGTTCCAGGATGGCATTCATGAGCCTCTGGGCCTCGTCGCTCCACTGGAATCGGTCCGGTCCCACATACTCGTTGATCACGAGCAGACCATCGGGTGCCAGCGCGTCCGCGCAGTGGTCCAAAACAGTGCCAAGCGCATCGACGTGATGAAGGGACTGCTCGAAGATGATGAGATCCAATGGGCCGCGGATGGGCATCTCGTTGACGTTGCTCACCTGAAAGCGCGCTCTGTCGCCGACGCCAGCTCCTGCAGCCCGCGTGGTGGCCACTGCGATGGCTCCGCCAGAAAGGTCCACACCGTCCATGTGATGCACGATCCCCAGGCGCAGGGCGTCAATGACTACCGCGCCTGCGCCGCAACCCATTGACAGCCCGCGTGCACGGGTCTGGGGAAAGCGGGTGCGCTTGAGGTGTTCGACCCATCCCACCGAGGGCTCTCCGCAAATCAGGCGGTTGATCTCCGCAGCCGTCACGGGGTGCGAACTCCAGTGGCGTCGCTGTCGCATGAGGTCCTCACGCTGCGCGGCGTCACGTCCCCACAACTCCGCAGTGCGCGCCTCGTCAGTGGTGACCTCTGCCTTGAGCAAAGCCTGTTCTTCAACCTGCGGCTCGTCCACCAGCTGGGGGTCGGCCGTCTGGTCCAGATTTGGCGGTGCGTCCCATTCGAGCACGCGGGCCACGGCTTGAGCAAATGCGCTGGGCGAGCAATCGCGCTCGACCGCAGAGAACAGTTGCCGCCGCTGCTGATGCCATGCATCCTCATTGCCGTACAGGTCGGTGCAAGCCTTCGCAAAGGAGGCGGCGTCGGAGCCAGTGGCCACCAGGTCGTCCCACCCCAACTGGCCCGCGATCAGCGGCGTGACCACCATCGGTAGCCCGCGCGCTCCTGCCTCGTGCGCTTTGTGCGGTATCCCAGCCGCATAGCGGGTGGGCACCACAAACACGCGCGCCTTGTCTAAGTGCGCCGCCAACGATTCGGCGCGGCCGTGCAGGATGACATCCGGGGCTGCCAGCTTGCGCACACTGGGGGCCTCGCACGTCCCGACCAAGTGCAACCGAACACCCTCACCAAGGGCCGCCCGTATGGTCGGCCAAACCTCTGCCACGAACCATCTCACACTGTCACTGTTGGGCGTGTCGTCAGCAGTCAGCGCTCCGACGAACAAGAAGTCGCGCCGGGTACCGAAGCCCGGGGTGTCGCACACCGCCTCCACGGCGTGTCCAAGGACCTCTACACGCTGGTAGCCGGCACTGCGGAAGTGTTTCGCCTCGGCCTCGGACACTGCAATGACGGCATCTGCTTCCCGAGTGAGGGTCAACTCCTCGTCGATACGGCGGCGTTGCTCTTCGGCGTGCAAGGGCTGTCCGTCCAGCGCGGCTCGCGCGATGTCACGCACCGAGAACAAAGCCTCCGCGTCGTAGATCAGCCGCGCATGCCCAAGAAGTGCCGGTTCCCGCTCGAGTATCTTGCGCAGGGCCAGCATGTTGTGGGGCCGGCTGACGATCACCGCGTCGTACACACCCTGGCGGGCGACCAGGAAATCAGCCAGTGCCGGCTCTCCGTGGTCGAGCATCACCTCCACCGTTTCCGGTAGCGCCCGCCGGACGTCGGACCAGTGCTCGCGGGGAAACTGCAGCGGATAGTGCGTGACAGCGTGTCCCTGGGCTGCCATCGCGGAGATCCAGGAGGCTGCCCGCGGGTATCCTTGACCCAGCCATGGAAGCGGAACCCGGTCGTCAATCACCAGGACACGACGGCGGCCCGCAGCAATTCGGGCGCGGGCCCGGAAGGCCCCCTGGACCGAAGCGGAGGACTGTGCGGCGAGAAATCCCTGGTGACGCTTGACGAAAAGCGCCCGATTTCTCTGCTGCAATTCCACCGCCCAACCCGGCGAAACCTCGCTTGCGAACTCGAAATGCCGTATCCGAACCTGCGGGTCGTAGACGATGCGGTGACCCTGCTCCCAGAGGCGGGCACACAGATCGGACTCTTCGTAGTAGGCTGGGACAAATGCGGAGTCGAATCCTCCAAGGGAGGAAAACAATTCGCGCCGAATCATGAGGAATGCACCCGAGCAATAGTCCACATCGCGCACGAAGCGGTACTCAGGCCGCGAGGGGTCATCGCCCCGGCCGTAGCCCTGGCAACTGCCGTCGCGCCAGATGATGCTACCCGCTTCCTGCAACTGGCCGTTCCACAGCAGGATGGGCCCGCCAACCGCCCCCGCCCCAGGATCTGCCCGCAGTCGATCTACCGCGTGACGCAGCGTCAGCGGCTCGACCATCGCATCATTGTTCAGCAGCACCAAGTGGCGGCCACGCGCCTGGCGTGCGGCCAGATTGACCGCACGCAGGAAGCCCAGGTTCTCTCCTGGTCGCAGAACGAGGGCGCCGTCCACTCGCTCGAGCAACCGCGGTACGCGATCCGAGGATCCGTTGTCCACCACCAAGACTTCGAAGCTCACACCTTCACTGTCGGCCAGCGACTGCAGGCACAGACGCGACAAACCAGCCTGGTTGAAGAGAACCACGACCACGCTGACTTCCGGGTCGTGGCCGGTCGAGTTCAGATCAATGCGGCCGTTGCTTGCAAGGAATTCACCCAGAGCGGCTTCCGCCTCTGCCCGTACGCGTTCCTTGTCGGTTGGGGGGGGTGCAGGTGAGGGCTGCGCGGACACGGCGTACGGCGACACCTGTCGTAACACCTTTCGTCCCCAATTGCGCTGGAGCAGCCAGTTGCGCATTTGGAGCCGACTTGACGCTTCGAATGGCAGCGCGTGCCAGATCCGGCGCAGCAACTCCACACGCCCGTCTGCGTCGGCCAGGCGGCGCAGGGATCGAAGAGGTCCGGTTACCCGCCAGGACAGCGACGAAGTCAGCGCCCGGTAACCCCGCTCCAGATCCGCGTAGGTGGCCAGTACTTGCTCACGTTCGCGCGAAAACTCCGCTGTAAGCTGCTCGCGCTCCCGCGATGAGTCCGCTATAACCCTCTCACGCTCGCGCTCAGCCTTCATGAGCGCCTGGCGGCTTTCGGTCAACCAAGCGTTCAGTTTCCGGCTATCCGCCTGGGATTCATCGAGACGCCGCTGGGAGTCCAGGAGCCGTGCCTCAAGTCTCGAGACTTCGCCGCCCAATCTCGCGACCTCGCCATGCAAATCAGCTTGCCTGGCCAACGCCGAAGTCCGCGTCTCGTGCAGTTGCCTTGTTGCTGTCTGCAGGTCTTGGCGTGCATGTTCGCCTCGCGCAGCCAATTGCTCCAGTTCAAGTTCGTCCAGCGTTGCCAGCCACTTGCGGTAGAAGGGTGCCCTCAGCCGGCGACTGGTGTCCAGATCATGGTGTTCGGTGGTTCCCGAGGTGCCGGTCAGTCGGTAGGTGGCGCTGACGCCGGGCACATGCAGGAAGGACTCTTGCCGCGCCATGCGAAACCAGAAGTCCCAGTCTTCGTACACCAAGAAGGTCTCGTCAAAGCGCAGTCCGGCATCGACGAGTTCCTTCGAGAACAGTGCGGCATGGATGGCCAGCCGATTGGCCATCCACAGGCCCACTCGGTCTACAGGGTCGTCCAGGAGCCCGCACTGCTGACCCTGCTGATCGACCAAGCGCACTCCCGCGTGCGCGACCCGCACGTCCGGGTGGCTCTGCAGCGCGGAGTGCAGGCGTTCCACATGATCCGGATCGATGGTGTCATCGTCATCAAGAAACATCAGCCAACGACCGCGTGCAGTCTCTAGGGCTCGATTGGCTGCACAAGCGCGCGTCAAGGGCTGTTTGCCGCCTTCCAATCGCAAGGCGATACCCTGCAGGTTGATATCGGGCAGCAAGGGATGGGTGTTGCCCGCCGCGTTGATCACCACCACCTCAATGGGGCGGTAAGTTTGCTGGGCAATGGAGGTCAATGCCGAGGCCAGCGAGGGTCGCCCCATGCTGCGAACCAGGATGGACACCAATGGCCGGAGCAGGTCGGAGGCTTCTGCCAACGGCTGGCCATCGACCGTGGCCTTCCTGTGCAACTGTTCAAGCATTCCTGGATTATCGTGACCCGCTTGGGGCCGCTGCTCCCCGCTCGTCGTCGCGCCCTTCGGATCCAGCGACAGACCAGGCCAGAGCGGCCAACATCAGCAGAGGCAGCGCGAACTTCGCATCCCGCAGCACCACGTTGAACAGTCCGGCCCAGGCCAGCGCGCCCCAGACCAGCAGGGAGGCGGGGACCATCGAACCCTGGTTCATTCGCAAGCCCCGCGTGGCCTGTGTCCACAGCGTCGCAACGAACAATATCGTTCCAATCAATCCTGTCTGTACGGCCACCAGCAGAAACTCGCTGTGGGGCGTTCGCTGCTGTGCGAGGAGGGAGTCCTTTGGCACTCTTTGTGTCCACAAGGTCACCCAGCTGCCCAGACCGTGCCCTGCGATGCGGCTCTCAGACGCCATTTGCACAGATTGCTCCACCATTCTTAGGCGCATGCCCCAACTCGTGGCTACCTCCCCTGTGGTGTCGTAACGGGCCAGTTCCCCTAAACCTTCGGCAAAACGGTCGCGCACGTCCGGGCTAGCCGCACCCAGGGCTACGCAACAAGCCACTGCAGCCAACGCCGTGGTCCAGATCTTGGTCCGGCTTGTGTGTCGAGCCCGCATCATGCCCGCGGACAACAGCAGCAGGAGCACAGGCAACGTGACCATTCCCGTTCGTCGGTCCTGTGATGCCAGGCCCAGCGCAGCCGCGCAGGCCACAGCGCACCAACCTAGCGTCGCCCATCTCACGGTTCCGCTCTGCCAAGACAGCCAGGCTTCTCGCAGAGCCAAGGTACAGCCCACTGCCAGCAAAAGCGAGGTGACGATTCGCTGGTTGCCCTCAGCCGTGACAGTGCTCATCCACAGCCACGCGTCTGGTGCGGGCAGGAACTCCCAACTTTTCAGCAGGCAGATGCTGCCGACCACACCCGCGGCGATAGAGAAGTGCTGCAGGGTTCGTTGCGCCCACTGCGCGGGAAGGGCGAAGCCGATCAGCGACACGCTCAAGAGCAGCGAGTAAAGACCAATCTGCGCCAGAGCGTCTTGCCATGGACCAGCACTCCAGAGCGCGGTGAGGGCTGACCAAGCCCAGAAAGCCAGTGCCCAGCGGGCTGCGGGTTCACTCCATACTCGGCCGAAGGCGTTTTGTTGTCGCAATTGCCACAGTCCCCAAAGCGTGGCCCCAAGCAGTAGAGGATATTTCAGACCCACGGGAGCGAAGACGCTCCAGCCGATGCAAACAGCCAGCACGTCCCCATCTGCGGGTTCCCGAAGCGCTCTGCTCATCGAGCCCACAGACCGGACAGTGCCCCCCGCAGCAAGGCCCCGATCTTGGCGCTGCGTTGCTCCTCGGCTACCAGGATCCCCACGGCTTCGTAAGCCAAACGCAGGCCGCACAGCAGGGTGAACCCGGGTTCGTGTAGCAAGCTTCGACGTGCCAGCCACATCGTGTTACGCCCGATCATGTACCGTCTCTTCGGGCCGTGACCGCCGGCTTGCATCTGCACTCCCAGGACACTGAACCGCTGCCGTTGACCGATGCGGTGCCCGAAACTGTAGTCTCCATGGCAATAGACCTGAAGACCGGCACGCCGGGCTCGAATGCAGTAGTCCGTATCGACATGGTCTACGCCCAGACCTTCATCGTGCGGGCCTAAACGGCGCATGGCCTGCATCCGCCAGACAGACATCGAGTTGATGACGAAGGCCACCGGAAGCAACCCCTTGCAGTCTCGTGGCAGGTAGCGCAGGCGCCAAGCGCTCACGAACTGCATGCGCTTGCTTCGAAGTCCGGTGGCCAAATCCCTGGGAACTGGCGCTACCGCAGCTGTTGTGGTCGCGGCCAGCAGTGCGCTCACTTCATGATCGGCGAGGAAGGGTTGCAAAGCAGACACATCTGAGTCCTCGTCGAGGAACACCAGGCAATCAATTTCAGGGTGGGCCTTCTGCAGCCACTCTACCGCCCGGTTGTAGGCGCCTGCGAGTCCGCCTGCGTTGCGGTTACGGATCAGGTGCAGGTCGCCGCGTTCGCTCAGGTCAGACAATTCGTCATAGCCCTCCAAGGGGCTGGTGACAGCCGCACGGTTGTCGACCACCACCACGCGATTTACAGCCGAAAGCAGTGTTTCCATGACAGTCCTGTCCACTGCCTGACCGTGGTAGATCGCCCACACGGCGGCAATGTTCAGCTTGTGAAGACCGTCGACCACAGATATTCCTTGACCCTCAAAGCCAGTCGGGGGCAGCCGCCAGCGAAGTATCCAGGTCGCTGCATATGTCTTTCATGGCTACTTGGAGATTTGAAACATGCCGCACGTCGGTCCGACCTAACGTGACGCGTGCCTGCAAAAAGACTCCGGGGCCCGCGCTAGCCGTACCCCGGAAGTGCTTAGCGCTGGTCTTGAGGGCTCAAGCTGCGCTTCGGCATGACTGGCAGAAGGGCGCCAGAACTTCAATCAATACAGCCCCGAAGTTTAGTACGGCCTTCGGGTCCGATCCCAGACCCGTGATGCGAGCGCAACAAATGTGGACCATGGGCTTCTCACGGTAGTGTCGTTCTTTGGGGTTGTCTCACCTCGAGCGACTTCGCGAGGCGGCGGCCCCACAAGCGGCACGGGTTCTCCCAGAGGGTGTACGTCAGCCACGCGGTCAACAGGGTCAGTGCTACGGCGGCCGAGCGCGTACTCGCCGGCCCCCAACCCATTGCGGGTGCAGCCCACTGCGCAGCTTTCAGGGCTGCAATGTGAAACAGGTACACGCCGTAGCTCAGCCGTCCTGCCCACAGGGCCAGTCGCATGCCCAATGAGCCTGGCTTTTCCGTCCAATTGCCATTCCCTGCGGAGGCGCACACCATCAACGCAAAGCACCCCGCAGCCAACATGCCCATGATTCCACGTGCCCAACTCTCCTGCAGACCGGTGTCGCCCACGCGTCCAAACCACGCTGCCAGAGTCCACCACAGCCCCAGGCCAATGACGAAGAGTCCCACTCGGGTGCCACGTGAGAGCGAACGCCTGCTCATAGTCCATGCGCCCACCCCCATCAAGAACTCCACCATCACGCCAGGCAGGTGATACAGGGCAAGCAGGGTGATGTCTTCCGTGTTGGGATCGCTGGCCCAGCCCAAGGCCCAGCGGGTTCCAACGGCGACCAGGCCCAGCACCGTAAGAGCGAGGGCGAGTCCACTTTTGCCCCACCGGCTTGAAATCTGCACCATGATGGGCGCCGCCAGGGCCAGGGCCATGTAGAACTCCACTTCCGAAGGCAGGCTCCAGAACGGTGGGTTGTAGTAGAAGGCCATTTCCCTACTCTGGACGTGCAGGAAACTGAGGTGTTCCCACAGGTAGCGAAGCTCCTGTCCTGAGGCCGCCTTCATGGCAACGTACACCGCCAGGGCCAGTGCGTATGCGGGATAGATTCTGAAGAAGCGGCGCACAAGAAATGGCCCAGCCTGAAGCGGCGTGCCAGTAAGGTAGGGTGCAAACACGAAGCCACTGAGCACGAAGAACAAGTCCACGCCCGTGTGGGCAAGCCGAAGTGCAGGCCAATCTGATCCGCTGAATGCCCAGTAGTGGGCGTACACCACCATCCAGGCAGCCACACCACGCCATGCCTCGATCACCCAGTTGCCTGTCTCCTGCACTTCTCCAGCGGACCATGGCGACCGACGCAGATCGGGCCTCATGCCCCACAGGCCCATCAATCCGACTCCCGGGTGTCACCCATGGCCATCACGGCCAGAGCCTTGGCGTCTGCAATCAGCCAAGTCTCGCCCTCTCTACGCAAAAGCCCGTCGGATTGCAGACGTTGAAAGGTGCGGGTGATGGACTCGCGCGTGGTGTTCAGCCGCCATGCCAACTCGGCATGCTTGGGTATCTCAAGCGTCTGCTGACCGTCGGCTGCCCAACAGGCCCAAGCACACACTCGCGCGCTGATGGGCGTGACCGAAAGCACCTTCTGCCAGCCCAGATATTCGCTGACCTGGTCGGCCATATCACGGGCGGCTACCAAGCTCATCTCAGTGGTTTCGAACATCAGGCGAGCCTTCAGCGGCTCCATCAAGGCCACGGCGCAGGGCGTCGCCGCCACCCAGGTCAACTCCATCGGCCGGCGAGCCAGCAGTCCCGCCTGGCCGAAGGCTTGGCCCTCCTCGATGGTCTGAAGTGCCACCTCCCGACCATCCAAGGTGCGGTCCATGGCCTGTAACCGCCCCTGCAACACCACGCCCAACCCCCGAAACGGTCGGCCAGCCTTCTGAAGCACCTCTCGCCGCTTGAGATTGACCAACTCCATTTCCTGTGCTGCGTACTGCACAACGGTTGCCGGTGCTTCGGCGAACAAGGGGCAGGCCCGCAATGCGATGTCAAGAACGGGCATCGCTCAGGCCTGCTGCGAGCCGGGAAAGCTCCGCATGATATAAGTAAGCAAGGAGTTTTCCATCATGCATCGGCTTTCAGAGTTCCTCCGGTATCTGCTGGTTTCTTTGTGGATTCTCGTTGCCTTTTCGGCGACGGCCCAGACGTCCATGTCACCAGCCGTGGCCAGGGTGGCTGTTTCGGTGGGTGATGCCACCAAGGTCAGCTCTGCGGGGCGCGTCGAGAGCCTGCAGGTGGGCTCGTTACTCGCGGCGGGTGACCGCGTCCGCACCGGCCCGGATGCCGTGGCCATACTGGTGTTTTCAGACGAAGGTCGCATCTCCCTGCGCTCAGACTCTGAGCTTCTGATCCGCCACTACGAGATCGACCCGGCTGGCGTCAAGACGCGCATCGAGCTGGAACTTCTCAAGGGTACGGTCCGTCAGATATCGGGCAACGCCTCGCGCAACCAGCCCGAGCGCTACCGCCTGAACACACCCATTGCTGTGATTGGCGTGCGCGGCACCGATTTCCTGGCCAAGACCAGCGGAGATGCGGTAGAGGCCTTCGTGCATGAGGGCAAGATCGTGCTCGTGCCGCACGCCGAGACTTGCGGGCGCGGGGCTGCCGGGTGTGACCCTGTGGCCATGATTTCCTCGGCCTCAGGGCAACGTTACGTTCGCTTGAGCTCGGCTGGTGACGTGGAGCAGCGCGATTTCCGCCCTGGAGAGCTGGAGCGAGTCTTCGGCATCGACACGGCGCGCGTGTCACGACCCACCAGTGCCACGGCTATGGCGCGCAACGGTACCGGCAATGAATTCCCTATGCCGCCAGGCACCCAGTTCGTCACTGACACCATCTTTGTCAACCAGGGTGCCGACGGTCACCGTCTCTACAGTGCTGCCTCTGGCGGCCCGGCATCGTCGGCCTCCTTTTCTTATGCCGCGGGCAATGACAACCCCGGCGCACCAGTCCCGGTGGTCGAGGCTTCGCAGCGCCAGCTGGTCTGGGGGCGTTTCAGCATCGCCAGCGCATTGCCCGTCAATTTGTTGGTACCTTATGCCGAAGCCAGTCTCGGCAGGCACGTGACCGTTGGCGAAATCGGGGAGTACGCGTTGTGGCGGCTCAACCCCGCAGGCCCTCTGGATGCCTCACTGCGAGGCCAGGCAGCCTTCACCCTGACGGGGTCGGAAGCCGTGTTTGCGTCTGCCTCGGGCGTCACGTCGGCGGAAGTCACGCGTGCCTCACTGCTGGTGAACTTTGACCGTTCCACCTTCGCCGCAGGGGTCGGCTTGCGGCATGCCAGCGCTGGAGAAGCCGCCATCGATGTCACCGGCAAGGTCAACGCCGAGGGCATTTTTGTCGGTACCAACACCACCGACCGTGTGGCCGGCGCGCTCAGCCGCGACGGCAAAGAGGCGGGATACCTCTTCTCCAAAGACGTTACATCCGGAACGTTCCGGGGCGTCACCCTTTGGCGGAAGTAGCCACGCTGTCCGTGCGGCCCCGGCAGCTGCACGCGCTCGCCCTCCTCCTGCCACTGCTGCTGGTCATGGCCTGGGCCACGACCACGCAGCCTTTGGCTTTGATGGATGCGCAGTTTCACGACCAGATCACCCGCAGCCTGCCAGCGCAACCTGCCAGCGCCGAGGTGGTGCTCGTGGATGTGGACGAGGCCAGCCTGGCGCAACTCGGCCCCTGGCCCTGGCCGCGGCCGTTGGTGGCCGAGTTGTCAAAGCGCTTGAGGGAGCGGGGCGCCAGATTGCAGGTTTGGGACCTGTACTTTCCCGAAAGCAAGGCGGCGGACGACGTGCTGGTGGTGGCCATGACGGGTGGCACGGGGGGCGCGCGCAGTTCCGATGTGGTCATCGGCCAGGTGCCGATCCTTGACCCCAAGGTCCAGTCGCCGCCTCGTCTGGGAGCCCTGAGGCCTTCGGAGTCCGTACCTGACCTGTGCGCGGCCGGACCTGCGGCGGTGCTGGGGCATTTCGGTGTAGCTGACTCGCTGATGGGCATTCCAGCCGGGCACATCACCTCCACCCCTGACCTGGATGGCGCCCTGCGCCGGCTGCCCGCCGTCATCTGCGATGGCGTCAAGCGCTACCCGCAGCTTTCACTCGTGGCTGCCGAGCTTCATCAGCCCCGGGCCCCTTGGGTGCTCGAGCCGGGCGGGCCGGTGTTGGGCCCCACCCGCTGGCTGACCCGGGGAGAGCTGCGGTTTGCTCTGGATTCGCAGGGCGACCTGCTCGTGCCTTACCGCCGCCCGCACCACCAGTGGCCCGCGGTGAGCGCTCTGCGGCTGCTGGAAGCGCCGGCGCAGGCGCCCACCCATCGGCCTGAAGAGATGTCCTTCAAGGGCAAAGTGGTTGTGATTGGCGCCACGGCGTTGGGGCTGGTGGACACCGTCAGCACACCCTTCCACGCCAAGGCCCCGGGGGTCAGCGTGCACGCCGAGCTGATATCGGCAGCGCTCAGTGGCCGCTGGGCGGTGGCACCCGCCCGGCCGGCCCTGTATGTGCTGCTCGTCGGTGCATTGCTGGGGGCTGTTTTGACCGTCGCCATGCGCCGTCCCCTCATGCTGTTCTCGGCCGGGGCTGCCGTCGCACTGGCGCCCGTGGCACTGGCGGCCTTGGCGCGCACGGCAGACCACATGCTGCCTGCCGTCTCCTTGAGTTTCGGCTTGGCGGCGTTTGCATTTGTCCTGGGTTTGCTGCAAGTGGAGGCCTCGCGCCGGCAGGTGCGGGTGCTGGCGCGCCACCTGGAGAGCTTTCTTCCGCGCAACCTGGCACTTGAGATCGCCCGCCAGAACCCCAGCGGCGACAGCCTGGGCCGCCCGGAGAGCGGCGTGGTGCTGGCCATCCGGGTGGTGGGGCTGGAGCGCTGGAGCTCTGCCGAGGACAGCCTGAAGGCGCTGGGCCTGGTACATGCCGTGAGCACCCTGGCCGAAAAGCACTCGCGCCTGCATGGCGGCAACCTCGAGCATCTGCAGGGTGAGACGCTTCTGTTGGCATGGTCCACACCCGCATCCGCGGGAGGGGATGCGTCCCGGGCTTCAGCCCCGGAAGGGCCCTCGGCGCAGGCACGCGTGGCTGTTCAGCAGGCGATTCTGGCCGCCCGGGGCCTTCTTGTGGAGTTGGGCGCCTTATTGGGCAGTACCGAGAGCGAGCGTTATCCACTAGGCTTGCGCGCTGCCGTCGAGGCAGGCCCTTATCTCTTGGCGGTAGCCGGCTCGAGCAACAGCCGTCGCTCCCTGATGCTGGGCCCTGCGGTGGATGTGGCACTGGCCCTGTTGCCCCTGTGCGACGAGTTGGCCAGCCCGCTGCTCATGGGACAGCGCGCGGCCGCTCTGCAGCCGCGTGTACCCACCCACCCCATGGGTCAATTCCTGCTGCCGGACAGCGGACACCCCCAAACGGTCTACCGGGTCGAGCCTTGAAGGTTTTATGGAAGATGGGCCATCTGCGCGGTGGTCACGGCATCGTGCGTGCCTGGCGCTCCTGGAGGGCCGTGGGCGTTTGGTGGGTCCGGCAGGCAATGGTGAGCACCCTAACGGCGCGCTCCGTACCGGTCATCTGCGCCTGGATTGCATTCTGTGGCGTGGTGCAGGGCGCCGCCCACGCCGCCACACCGCTGAACCCCATCGAGGACGCCCTCGCGGCCTACGCCGAGGCGCGCCAGGCCAGCGCCGCGGGCCAGTGGGACCGTGCCGAGATCCTGCTGGAGCGTGTACTCATGCTCATGCCCGAACACGCCGAGGCGCGCATCGACTTCGCGGTGCTCATGGCCCGGCGAGGGCAACCGGAGACGGCGCGACAGTTGCTGCGGGGCCTGATTGACGACCCTCGCACACCCGCTGATTACCGTCAGCGCCTGCTGGCCATGGTCAGCGCCCTGCCTAGGGAGCAGCCCAGCCCCCGGCCCGAAGGAGGCCTGAAGGCGGCCACTTTCGGCCGGCCCTCGGCCAATGGCTCACCACCCCGTGCGGTATGGCGCGGCGAAGCCAGCTGGTTGGTCTCCACCAACCCGCTGGCCCGCACTTCGGCCTCAGAGCTCCTGCTCACCGTGGGCGGCGGCACCGTCGCCCTGCCCCTGGCCACGCGCCCGGAGGCCGGCCATGTCACCGGCCTGGCGCTGTCCCGCGCCACAGCCACGGGTGGTGTGGACGTCTCCTTCCAGGCGCTGGCCCAGCCCGCAGAAGGGCTGGAAGCCTCTGCCCATCGCCTCAGCCTCTGGCGCTCACTGCTCACGCATGAGTCATGGCCCATGCTGCCGGCGGGCGCTGAGTTGCAGGGCGCGGTGCAAACCCAACAGGGCTTTGACGGCCTGCGCCGACACACGGCTGGCTTGATGCTGCGCAAGGCAGCGTATCGCCTGTCCCTGCTGCACTACGCCGAGCCTGGGCAGGAAGAGGCTGGTGCGCTGCTGCGCTACGAGCACCGCTGGGCCACGCCGCGAGGTTCTTGGCCCACAGTCGGCGCGGTGATGCTGGAACGTAGCGCCAGCCAGCGCCGTGAGCAGGGCTATTGGCGGCTGGGTGTAGTGACCGAGTCCACCGTCTCAGCGTCAGGCAAGCTGCAGCTCCAACTCACCGCGCAGCAAGACACGGCGCCCTACAGCGTGCTGCTGGAAAACAACGCCAAGCGTCGATTGTTCACGGGCTATGTGGGTTTTGAGCAACAGTGGAATTTGGGTGACCGAACTGCACTCGTGGGTCGCCTCTTCGCGGGGCGGCGCCTGAGCAACTTGGCGCTCTTTGATTTTCAGGACGCTGGCGCGCAGCTTGCTTGGGTGCAACTGTGGCGCTGAAACACGCACGGGCACCTCTGTTCGTGTTAACGTCATTGTCGATTGACCGTCGCGAATGTCCAACACATTCGGGTGAGTTGGAGGGTCATGTGATGGGCATCACATGAATCCTCCCAAGATGTTCCCTAGAATCTGCCCAGCCCCCGAAAGGGTGTCCATTTCCCAATAGGAGAGTTTCAATGCCTGCGTTGACCGAAGCGATCAAGACAGACCTTTACCGTTTCTTTGCCGTGGCGTTCAACGCTGCGCCCGGCACCGTGTACATGGGCCAATTGGTCGATGCCGTGGTGAAGGGCGACATGACGACCCAGCGGGTCGTCGAAGAGTTCACCACCAAGTCGCAATTCACAGACATCTATCCCACTTTCATGAGCAACGCCGATTTCGCGGCCAAGCTTGTGGACAACGTGGTCGGTACGGCTGCCAGCAACGGGGCCAAGGCCGATGCGGCCAGCCAGATCGTGGCGGCGTTGGCAGCTGGCGACTCTCGCGGCAAGGTCATCTTCACCATCTTCAGCAAGCTTGCTGGCTTGGCGGGTGATGCCACCTGGGGTGGTGTGGCCACGCAGCTGGCCAACCAGGTCAAGGCTGCGCAGTACTACACCGAAATGCTGGCGGGCAACTCTACTGACCCCGTCGTGCTGCGCTCGGTGATTGCCAATGCGTCCACCTCGATGAGCTCATCCATGGACCTGAGGGTCGGCATGGACAACCTGACGGGCTCGTTGGGTGCTGACAACTTCAATGCTTACGTTGTCAACAATGCGAACTCGCTGGAATCCGGCGACATGATCAACGGCGGCGCGGGTGCGGATTCCCTGCGCGCTGTGTTGGGTTCTTCTGCTGACTTCGCAATCACGCCGCGTACGTCCGGCGTGGAGGCGGTGTTCATCCGCGCTCAGTCAACTGATACCTTGAACGGCAGTTCTGGCGAGAATAATGTCAACTCCCAGACTGGTAATAAGGTCACCATTGACGCCCAAGACATGGTTGGTGTCACTCAGTGGCATAACGAAAACAGCCGCGCGGACTTGAAGATTGAGGACGTCCGTATACTGGACTCCCAGATTACCAGAGACATCACGATCCGCATGGCGGATACGGACCCGGGTTCGATGGGATTCGTGGCCGGTGCAGCTCCTACAGGTGGTAATGGTGTAGCAACCAACACTGCTCGCACGGACTACGAGGTCTATTTCTCGCCGGAGTCTCTCCGCGCAGCCCCAGCGATCGCCACCAACGTGGTGACGCTGGCCATCACGCCACAGCTGGAGGTCAGCCGTGGTTTCGTAGCTGCCACGCCTCTGCTGAACGTGCCCTACAACCAGCTGACGCTTCTGGTTAACGGCGTCGCTGTCACGGTCACTATTGACCTGACGGGTGTAACGACCTATGCGGGTCTGGAGACGGCGCTCAGGGCCGGACTGGCTTCTAACCCTGCAACTGCAAATATCACGCTGGTTCGTAATGCTGGTGCTGAGAACTTCTTCTCGCGTGACGGACAGGCACGGGTGGGTGACAACTTCACCCTCACCTTGGTTGGTGGCACGCTGAGGGAACCGACCACCAACGGTTGGAGCGCTTCCGCTGGACTGCCAAACGATAACTCGTTCGGCGCGAGGATGGACAACGGAATCCCAACTCAGACGGCACCGTTGATCACCAGCACGATCATTTTGGACAACGTCGGCCGCGAGAGCGAGGCTGGAGCCTTGGTCATCGGTAGCATGAGCACGCGTACCGGTGTCGAGCGTTTCGAAATCACGGTTGACAACAACGACAACACCAGCGGCAAGACCACCACGTCTGGTAGCTGGGTTGGCAGCCTGAGTTCCACCAACAACGTCCTGCAGGAGGTGACGGCTGTTAACGGTGTGGTGGGTACTTCTGGTCCTGACTACCTCCATATTGGCCGTGGTCCGGGGGCGGGGAACGATCTGGTAGCGCCGCGTGCAGCGCCTGGTCTGCTGACCAGCGACGGTATGACGGATGTGCGCCTGTTCGACGCGAGCGCAATGACCGGTGTGGTGCGTGTGGGTGCGCAGATCAACAACACCGCGATCGCCAAGTACCAGAATCTGGTGGATACGAACCCTGCAGACGGTATCGACAACGTGTCGTTTGTCTACAGCACGGGTAGCGCGGGCGACTCGATCAACCTCGCTATTTCGGGAGCTGCTGCGGCTTCACAAACCGTGTCGGGACGTCACGATTTCACCTTTGCAGTCAACGGCAACGGTGGAAATGATCGAATCAACGTCCAGCTGGTCTCTCAAACGGCATCTGCCGCAGACCCCATCACCACAAGCGGGCCCATCGGAAACGCTACGCTTCTGAATCCGGACGGCGGCAGGAACACTGCTCCGAACTGGTATTCCAACCAAGCTGTCAATAACAACGTCACCATCGACGGCGGAGCTGGCAACGACACGATCACCAAGCCTGGTGCTGGAAACACCAACCTTCTCGGTGGTGCTGGTGACGATACCGTCTACACCGAAAACACCGGTGCTCGGGCGCAGTTTGTGTACAACAACGCCCCTCTGTCGGTGGATACCAGCGACTTGCGCGGGGATATTGCTGGAAGCGTCAGCGCTGTCAACGCCCAGTTGAGAGTCAACTATGGTGGCTTGCTGTCGGCAGTGGTGCCCATTGGCGGCAGTGTGGGTTCTGCAGCCAATGTCACGATCACCGACCTGACAATCAACCAAGCCATCAAGGACGCCATCAACAATGACGCGGTGCTGAACAAGCTCCTGTCGGCGACTGACGGCCCCGGACGGACGCTGTTGGTAACCGCCCTGACGGACGGTGCAGATTCAGCTGCAGGTTTGTCGGTGGTGTTCTCAACTGCTACGGCTTCTGCAGGTCAGACAGCATCCGGCACGACGCAGTTCAATGCCGCCACTGGGTTTGCAACCTTGACGGCTAGGTACGTCACCGAGACTACAACGACGACCGTTGGCGGAGTCACTACCCTGAATGTAGGGTCCAACGGCACGGCCACGACTGACAACACCATCACCGGTGGTGCAGGCAACGACGTGATCGTGTTGTCGACCAACGAATTCATCGATGACTTCACCAGCAGCAATGAAGTTGTGGTGCTGTCGGCTGGTTTCGGGACGGACACGATCGTCAACTACGATTCAGCTGGCCCTGGCATCGATTACATCAACGTGTCAGCGCTTGGTACCACGGTGACCACTGCGCCGGAGTCGACTGCGGCAGCAGGCAATGACACTGAGGCTAAGGTAGCGGCACTCTTTGGTACCACCGCCAACGCCGCGGTTTCCAACATTGTCTACATGGCTGTCAACACCACAGCGAATACGGACGGGACTTTGACCAACTCGGCCAAGGTTTACTCCGTAGTCGACCCTGCCGGTGCTGGTACTGCTACTGCTACCTTCCAGGGAACTCTTGTCTTCGACGCAGGGGTCAATATCCAAACGGGATTGAACTTTGCGACCAACGTGACGACAGGTCTCGTGCGTACGTTGACAGTGGGCGCACCTGACACAGGTAACGCCAACATTGGTGGTACCAGCGGCAACGACACCGTCGTGCTCCGTGGTGCTTACGGAGCCGGAGCCTACCCTGGGGCAGATGCTGCCGGGCGCGACCTGACGGCAGCACTGAATGGTGGCGCCGGTGCAACTCGCACGTACACGGGTACCATTGATCTCGGTGCTGGCTCAGATACGCTGATCACGTACGGTAACCTCAACCTGACGGGTGCTAACCTGGCTGGAATCGAATCCATCGTCGCGAACTCCGGTCTTGTGATGACGGCTTCCCAGGTTAATGCGGTTGGGGTGACTTTCACTGGTAGCCAACAACACAAGTTGATCATCCTTCCTGAGGCAGGTGTGACGCTGAATCTGTCGAAGATTGTGTTGGCCGGCGGTGAGTTGGCCATTGATCGCAACGGTGCAGCCGTCACCGGAGGGGTCGTCGACAACAGTGCAACTGGTCTGGCGTTCTTTAACGACAACCTCAGTGCAGTTACCGCTGGGATGACGCCAGCTCAGGCTGAGGCAGCGGTCGACCCAACAGCTATTGCTCAAGTTACTGTTGTGGGCTCTAACACGGCGGCTCCTGCGGGTACCACTGTCGCACCCACTGGTACCGGTGGCGGTACGGGCGGTGGCGTTCCGGGCTGATCGAGCCAGATTCGCATCCACCACAGTGGATGCCGAACAAAAAGGGCCGCCCAGTGCGGCCCTTTTTTTTAGCAGCTTCCTTTACACGGTCCGCTGATGCAGCACACCAGTACATCCTCAGACGCAGTATTCGACGCTAGCGTTGACCCTGCTGAAAATCCCTTTGGAATTGGACGCCTGTGGCCGTCCGTATGCACTTTGGTGGCATGTACGGCACTGATGCTGAATGCGAAAGCCTCTGCTGAGGTGAGCATCAGCCCCAACGGTTACAGCGGCTTGGGCTTGATCCCGAGTGCGCGGGCCCTGGACCGTGGAGTTGCCGTCATCAACCACACAAACGCCCTGCCAGGCGCGGCCGCAGCGCCCAAGGGATACAACACGCACATAGGCTTTGGAGTGGCCGAGGGCCTGGAGTTCAACGGGCGATTGGCCACACAAGATTTGCATTGCAACCTTTATGTTGGCCCCTGTCCGCCGAATGTGTTGTTTCGCGACTTGTCGGTGTCCATGAAGTGGTCGCCGCAGCTGGACTGGCTGAAGAAGAACCATGCTGCGGTAGCCCTAGGCATGAGCGATGCGGGCGGGGCCGCGGTACTGTTCAAATCTACCTACGTGGTGGCCAGCAAAAAGATCGGCCCTGTCGACCTGACGCTCGGGCATGCCAAGGCTGAAGGCCCCTACGCCCTGCTCAAGGGCACCTTCGGCGGTGCCGAATGGAGGCCTTGGGACTCGGTCCGCCTGGGGGTGGACCGAATCGGTGCCGACACCTGGGGCCATGCGCAATGGTCCACACCCATTCCACGTACACCGCTGACAGCATCACTTACATGGAGTCAAAGCCTCAACGGCTCACCGTTGACGCCCAAACAGTGGCTCAACTGGGGGTTGGTGGTTCCGCTGGACGGCGTGGCGGGTACGGCAGCGGCGCGCCAGCGGGCTGGCTTCAGTTCTGCCAAGGCCGAGCGGGGAGTGGTGAACATACCTGCCGAACAGGTGCGTGAGGCTTTGAAGCGGCAGGGCTTCTACAACCCCGGTATCGGCAAGACGCAGGCAGGGGCGGTGCTGTTGCGCCTGGAAAACACGGCCTTCGCCTGGAACGCCGTGGACGCTGCCGGTGTGGCCTTGGGCGTGGTGGCAGCGGCCTATGGCCAACAGCCTCAGCCTTTTGTGGTGCAGATCACCCAACGCGGCATACCGTTGCTGCAACTCAGTGGCGATGCGGCGTGCGCCAGACGCTGGTTGCAAGGCGACAGCCCGTGTGCTGACCTCAAGCTGGAGTCTTTGCTGACACGCCGTGGCGAACAGCCGTCAGCCGATACCTGGCAGGCGCCGGATGTGCTGAGCTTCAGGCCGGAGCTGACGCTCAGCCCTATCGTGGTGTCTGGCGTAGGAACGGAGTACGGGGCCGTCGATATCGACGTTGGCGTGAACGTGAACCTGACCTTGCCCTTGTGGCCAGGTGCGACCGTGGAGCTCAACCGTACCGAGCCTCTGGGCCTGAACAGCAAAGACTTTCGGGAGCCGTGGGGATACTTTTACAACTCGCGAGTTCAATCGCAGTTGACCCGTCGCATGTTCCACCAGATCGTCAGCATGCCGGAGCTGCAGACCCAGATTCGGGCCAGCTATGGCACCGCGTTTACCAGCTGGAAGGGCGGGCAGCTGGAAACCTACAGCCAAAGCAGCAACGGACGACACCGCCTGAGCGTGCAAGCCGGTCGGTTTGAAACCGAGAACTTCCTACCCTTCAGCGCCACCGTGGCACCGCCTCGCGAGTATCAGCTCGTGACCTACCGCTACGCCTACCCCACCACCCTGCCCATGATGACCGAGGTGATCAGCGGCAAGTTCTGGGCGGGTGACAAGGGCAGCATGCTGGTGCACCGTTTCTGGCATGGAGACACGACCGTCATCGTCTACTTCAGAAGCACCAGGGCCAACGAGTTCAGCCCCAACGAAAAGTTCGCGGGTTTGCAGATCTCCCTGCCGCTGACGCCACGCCGCAACCGGGGCACGTCGTTCGCGGCCCTACAGGGGGGCGTGCCCTTCAGCTACGCCATCGAAACCCGGATGGGTGAGTCGGCCAACTACATCAACACCGGGGGATTGGGGCAGATCCCGCGGGCTGGCGAGTTCCTGCAGCAGACCTTCAACCGCGACCGCTCCAATGCAAGCTATCTGGAAGGCCAGACCTGGCGGTTGAAGAACGCCTTCCAGGAACTCACGGCGGACTGAGCCTGTGCCGCCTGACGCCATGGCAGTGGTTTGGCCTGCATGAAGGTTCTCTTCGTCCACCAGAACTTCCCCGGGCAGTTTCAGCATCTGGCCCCCGCTCTGGCAGCGCAGGGTTGCGAGGTGCGGGCCCTGCACATGCGCAGTGTGCCCTTGCCCGAGGGCCCTGCTGTAGAGATGGTGCGCTACCAGCCCAGCCAAGGCAGCACGCCTGGAGTGCACCCCTGGGCGCGGGAGTTCGAGTCCAAGGTCATTCGTGCCGAGGCGGCCTTCAGGGCCGCGCTGAATCTCAGAGCTGAGGGCTTTGAACCCGACGTGATCGTGGCGCACCCGGGCTGGGGCGAGGCGCTGTTCTTGAAAGACGTGTGGCCGCGCGCAAAGGTGGGCATCTACTGCGAGTTCTACTACCGCGCAGTGGGGGCAGACACAGGCTTTGACCCAGAGTTCCCCAGCGCGGACGCGCCAGGTGAAGTTTGTCGGCTGCGGCTGAAGAACATCAGCCACGACATGCACATGGCCTTCGCCGATGGCGGGTTGTCGCCCACTGACTGGCAGGCCAGCACCTTCCCTCAGCCCTTTCGCGACCGCATCCACGTGGCGCACGATGGCATCGACACGCAGGCCATCGCCCCCAACCCCCTCGCGTGGCTCGCCTTCAAAGGGGGGCTGCGCCTGACCCGTGACGACGAGGTGATCACCTTTGTCAACCGCAACCTCGAGCCCTACCGGGGTTGCCACATCTTCATGCGCGCCCTGCCGCAGATCTTGCGCCAACGGCCCCAGGCCCATGTGCTGATTGTGGGCGGGCAGGGGGTCAGCTACGGGGCGGCGCCCGCTGCAGGCAAGACCTGGAAGCAGATCTTCGTTGACGAAGTTCGGCCCCAGATGACGCACCAAGATTGGGCGCGCGTGCACTTTCTTGGGGAGCTGCCTCACCATCAGTTCGTGACGCTGTTGCAACTGTCCAGGGTGCACGTCTACCTGACCTATCCCTTTGTGTTGTCCTGGAGCCTGCTGGAGGCCATGAGTGCAGGCGCAGCCATCGTCGCCAGCGACACTGCGCCTGTGCGTGAAGTGATCACCCACAACGACACGGGCCGTTTGGTGGACTTCTTTAACGTTGGCGCCTTGGCCGATGAGGTGTGTGCTTTGCTTGATGACACCGCCGGCCGCCAGAAGCTGGGCGCGACTGCCAGGATGTTGGCCCAGGAGCGCTACGACTTGAAGACCGTGTGCCTGCCGGCGCAACAGGCCTGGGTGCAGGGGCTACGCTGAAGAAGAGTGGACCAAGCTGGTAGGACAGCATGAATCGACCTCGTAAATTCATATAGGAAACTTGTCATATAGGAACCACGTGGTAGACTTCCTATATGAACTTGACGATCAGCGTGCCGCTGACCACCACGACAGACCAGTTTGCAAGGCTCTTGGCCCTGCAGGCGGCCTTTTCGGAGGTGTGCAACGCGTTGGCTCCGATGGTGCGCGACACACGGGTCTGGAACCGCGTGGCACTGCATCACATGGCCTACAAGGCGCTGCGAGATCGCTTTCCTGCCATCGGTTCACAGATGGTGTGCAACGCTATCTATTCGGTCAGCCGCGCCTGCCGAACGGTTTTTCAGACGCCCGGGAGCCCCTTTCACCTTTCCAGCCTGGCCGGGCGTCCGTTACCCTTGTTGCGCTTCAGCGACACCTGCCCGGTCTACTTCGATCGCCATACCTTGAGCTTGAAGCAGGGGCAGGCATCGATGTACACATTGGATGGCCGGATGCGGTTCCAGTTGGCCTTGCGGCCCCAGGATGAAAAGGCCTTTCATGAACGCAAGCTGCTGGAGATCATCCTCCAGCGCCGCGGGCAGGACTTCGAACTGAGCTTTGTGCTGGCGGCCGAGACGCCTGGGCTGGCGAACCTGGCCATCGTTCAGCAGAACAGTCAGGCCATGGCGGCGGCCATGCCCGAGCCTGCGCCCGCCGAGCCTGATGACAGTTCGCTGGCGGATGAGTCGGCCCATCCCGCCGCAGTCCTGCCAGGACCTTCCCTCGTCCTTCCCGACTACGTACGCATCGAATCGAACGCATGAACGCCCCTCTTGCCCGCCCTGCCCAGCCCGGAGCTGCCCGGCCCGAACTCGCAGAGGCCTTTCGCCCGCACATGCCGCAGTTCTGGAGGGCCTTCGCCTTCAGCATCATCGCGGGCCTGCTGGTGCTCGCGCCTTCGGTGTACATGCTGGAGGTGTATGCCCGGGTGGTCGACAGCCGCAGCCACATGACGCTTTGGATGCTCACCATCGTCGTGGTGATGGCCTACGCGGTCATGGAGCTGCTGGAGTGGGTTCGCAGCGAGATGTTGCACGAGGTGGGGAACGAGGTTGATCGCAGAATTGCACCGCGTCTGTTCAACCTGATGTTCGAAGCTCAGCTGCGCAAGTTGCCCGGGGGCAACCTGCAACCCATGAACGACTGGCGTACGGTGAGAGACTTTCTGCCAGCGCCTTTTCTGCAAGCGGCGATGGAACTGCCGGTGGCGGTGGTTTTTTTGGTGCTGGTGTACCTGATCAACCCCATGCTGGGGTGGGTCACGCTGGGCGGTGCGGTGGTGCAGGTGCTGGTCACCTGGATGACCGAGCGTGCCACACAGCCACCGCTGATGGCAGCCAATCGAAGCGCCCAAGGCGCACAGCTGTATGCCGACGGCTCACTGCGCAATGCCGAGGTGATCGAGGCCATGGGCATGCTGCGCGACATCCACGCGCGCTGGATCGCAAAGCAGCGTGAGTTTCTGGCCCTGCAGGCCGAGGCCAGCATCGCCACAGGGGGATTGCAGGCCGTCTCCAAGATGATTCAGCAGGTGATCAGCTCGGGGCTGCTCGGGCTGGCCGCCTGGCTCTCGCTGAAAAACGAGTTGGCGGGTGGGCCGGCCATGATGATCGTCGCCTCCATCATCGGGGGGCGCGTGCTGGCCCCTCTGGTGCAGATGGTCACCCAATGGCGCTCCGTGGTGAATGTGCGTGAGGCGTGGAACCGCTTGAACACCCTCCTGAGCCTGATACCGCCTCAGCCGCCAGCCATGCCCCTACCGCCGCCGCGTGGCGTGCTGACGGTAGAGCAACTGATGGCGGGCGCTCCCACGCCGCCTGGACAACCAACCATCGCCATCCTCAAGGGCGTGCAGTTCATGCTCCAGCCGGGTGAGGTGCTCGCAGTGATCGGCCCATCGGCTTCAGGCAAGACCAGCTTGGCACGCTTGCTGGTGGGCCTTTGGCCTGCAGCCAGCGGCAAGGTGCGCCTGGATGGCGTGGACGTCTACACCTGGAACAAGACCGAGCTGGGGCCGCACGTGGGCTACCTGCCGCAAGGAGTGGAGCTGTTTGAGGGGACGGTGGCTGAGAACGTGGCGCGTTTTGGTGACGTGGACATGAGTCGGGTGCAAGCCGCGGCCCGGGAGGTGGGCATGCACGAGTTCATCATGGCCTTGCCCCAAGGCTACGACACTCCCGTGGGCCGTGATGGCGCCGTGCTGTCGGGCGGCCAGCGCCAACGGGTGGCCCTGGCGCGAGCGCTGTATGGCGAGCCTGCCCTGGTGGTACTGGACGAGCCCAACTCCAGCCTGGACGAGGCCGGAGACGCAGCACTCGCGCGCGCATTGCAGGGCTTGAAGGCCCGCGGGGCCACGGTAGTGGTCATGACGCACCGAGCCAGCGTGCTGGCTGTGACCGACAAAATCCTCATGCTGGCCGACGGGGCACTGCAGGCCTTCGGCCCCCGCGACGATGTGCTGGCTGCCTTGCAAAAGGCTCAGCAACAGGCCCAGGCCCAGGCGCAGGCGCAGGCGCAGGCGCAGGCCCAGCAAACCTCGCAGAGCACCCCTGCCGCAAGCGGCGGGGCTGCCACGCCCCTGGTCGCCCGCGTGGAGCCGCCCTCAGGTTCAACCGGCGGTGGCGAATGAACTCGACGGGCGCCCCTTCACGACAATCGATGCAACGCAAATGAACGCTTCTTCCAACACTTTGAGTCCCACTTTGGATGCCCAAGTGCGCGTGTCTGGCGTGCAGGCCGCTCCGGCCAAGCGCAACGAGTTGTGGAGCGCCTTGTTCGTTTTCCGACGCGAGTTCCTGCTGGTGGGCCTGCTCAGCGCGGTGGCCAATCTTCTGATGCTCACACCCACGCTTTACATGCTGCAGGTGTACGACCGGGTGATGATCAGCCAGAACGCTTTGACACTCACGGCGGTATCGCTGATTGCGCTTCTGGCCTTTGCCGTCATGGCACTGGCCGAGTGGGGCCGGGCCAGGTTGCTGGTCGCCACCGGGATCCGCTTCGATGAAAGACTGAGCACGCGGGTGTTCAACGCGAGTTTCGAGTCGCACCTCTCGGGCATGAACGTCCCCGGCCGCAGCCCGGCCCGTGCTTTTGGGGATCTGTTGCAAGTGCGGCAGTTCGTCACCGGCAACGGCTTCTTCGCCTTCTTCGACCTGCCCTGGGTCCCGATTTACATCGCAGTGATGTTCCTGCTGCATCCCTTCCTGGGGTGGTTATCGATTGGTTTTGCCGTCGTTCAGGGCTTGCTCGCCTGGTTGGGCCACCGCCGCGCGGTGGCACCAGCCGAGGCCTCTCAGCAAGCCCTGATGGAGACCCAGCAGTACGTGAACAGCAAGCTGCGCAACGCCGAGGTGCTGGAGGCCATGGGCATGGTGGCCAATCTCAAGAAGCATTGGGCCAGGCGACATGCCGTGTCCAATCATCATGCAACACTCGCGCAAGGAGTCTCGCACCGCATCACCGCCATCAGCAAATTCGTTCGCTACACCCAGCAGTCCTTGTCACTGGGCGCCGGCGCGCTGCTGGTGATTGACGGACAACTCACTCCGGGGGCCATGATCGCGGCTAACGTTCTCATGACCCGGGCGCTGGCGCCCATCGACACGATGGTGGGTACCTGGCGAGGCTTCATCACAGCCCGCGAGGCCTTTGTGCGGCTTGCCAAGCTCCTGGAGGATCATCCGGAGCGCGATCCGGCCTTGCAGCGCGTGCCACCCTCGGGGCATGTCACCCTGCGGGATGTGGTGGCGGTGGCGCCGACGCGCCCGGAACCGATTCTCAAGGGCGTCAGCCTGGACCTGCCACCCGGGCAGGTGTTGGTGGTGCTGGGGCCGAGCGGTTCAGGCAAGTCCACTCTGGCCCGCGTGATGCTCGGGATCTGGGGAGACGTGCGCGGCGAGGTGCTGCTGGACGGCAGGCCCATGCAGGGCTGGGACCGGGTGGAACTCGGCCCGCACCTGGGTTACCTGCCCCAGGACATTGAACTCTTCGACGGGTCGATCGCCGAAAACATTGCCCGCTTCGCTGAAGTGGACGCGATGAAGGTCATCGAGGCGGCGCGCAGCACGGGTCTTCACGAAATGATTCTTCGTATGCCCAAAGGCTATGACACGCCCATTGGCGACAGCGGTGGCATGTTGTCTGGCGGACAGCGTCAGAGGGTCGCCTTGGCGCGCGCCATCTATGGCACGCCCAAGTTGGTGGTGCTCGACGAGCCGAACGCCAACCTGGACGATGTGGGCGAGATCGCCCTGGCGAGGACGGTGCAGCAGCTGCGACAGCGCGGCACAACCGTCGTCCTGGTCACCCACCGCCCGGGCGCGGTGGCGCTGGCGGACCGCCTGATGGTGATGCGTGATGGCCACGTGCAGATGGAAGGCCCCCGTGACGCCGTTCTAGCGGCGTTGCGCGCTGCGGCGGCTCCCGCTGCTGCATCTTCACCCGCGGCATGACCGCAGCCTGATCACCATCTGATCATCAGACCACCGTCGTCTGACTCCTCAGTTCAACAAGCTTCCTGGAACCGAGCCCGCTTCATGAATTCATCTTCCCTGACCCCAAGAAACAACGCTGAAGCCATCGACCTGGGTGACCTCGGTTCGTCCAACCGCCCCAGCAGACTCGGACGCACCGGCGTCTGGGTGCTGGTTCTCGGCTTGATCGGCTTGCTGGTGTGGGCTGCGCTGGCACCGCTCGACGAGGGCGTGCCCACCCAGGCCAGCGTGGCCATCGACACCAAGCGCAAGGCCGTGCAGCACCTGCAAGGCGGGTTGCTCCGGGAGATCCTGGTGAGAGAAGGCGATATCGTCAAGGAAGGGCAAGTCCTGGCGCGCCTGGATGACACGGCGGCCCAGGCGGCGTTCGAGGCGATAAGGCAGCGCTATCTGGCTTTACGTGCTATGGAAGCCCGCTTGATGGCCGAGCAGTTGGGGCGAGATCGTATCGACTTTGGCAGTGAGTTGAGGGCTGCTGCAACTGATCCTCTTATCAGCCGGCACATGGCCACCCAGGAGCAGCTTTTCATGACCCGGCGCACGGCACTTCGTGCTGATCTGCAAGTCTTTGAGGAGAACATTCGAGGACAAGAGGCTGCTATCCAGGCCTACACCGGTGTCATGGAGAGTCGAGCTGCTCAGCGCAAGCTGATCCAGGAACAGTTAGGCAATATCCGAGACCTCGTCAAGGAGGGCTATGCACCGCGCAATCAGCAGCTTGAGTTGGAGCGTCAGGTGGCTGAGGTCACGGCATCCATCACTGACCTTCAGGGGAACATTGCACGTACGCGGCAGGCAGTGGCGGAGTTGCGCCAGCGAGCGCTCTCCCGGCAACAGGAGTTTCGCAAGGAGACCGACGGGCAGATGGCTGACGTGGCGCGCGAGGTGCAATCCGACGAGGGTAAGTTCAAGGCGCTGCGCGAGGAACTGGATCGCACGGTGATCCGCTCACCGGCCACCGGGCAGGTGGTGGGCCTGGCGTTCCAGACTGTCGGGGGTGTCATTCCCTCGGGCCAACGCCTAATGGACATCGTGCCTGAGAAGGATGTTCTGATTCTCGAGTCTCGCATTCCCCCTCACCTGATCGATGCGGTGCAACCCGGGCTCATGACCGATGTGCGTTTCTCGGCTTTTGCACACTCGCCACAACTGGTGGTCGAAGGCAAGGTCATTTCTGTGTCCGGTGATTTGCTGACCGAACAGACTGCACAAGGGCCGTTCAGCTACTTCCTGGCGCGGGTCCAACTGACCCCCGATGGCATCAAGGGCCTGGGGCGGCACCAGATCCAGCCCGGCATGCCAGCAGAGGTGATCATCCGCACGGGGGAGCGCACAGTGCTGACCTACTTGCTTCACCCGCTGACCCGACGTGTTGCTTCGTCCATGAAGGAGCAGTGATCGTGAAGTTCTCAGTGACCGCCTTGGCCGGGGCAGACATCGGCTGCAGGTGCGCGGTGAGGGTGGCCGTTGTCCTTCTTGGAGTACTCGCTGGCGCAGCAAGTGCGCAAACTGCAGCGCTGACCGAAGTGTGGGGCACCGTCAGGCATAAGGCCGGCGTCGCGGACGAGGCGATACGAGATCGGGCATCCAAGTGGGTGGACAACGCTGGCCGGGCGCTCAATGAAGTTGGTCTGGGTACGCCTCAAGGTGAGCCTCGACCTTCCGTGCTGGCTCCTGCTGACCGAGATCTAGACACCACAGCGCCCTTGGGGCTGCTACAAGCCTGGCGTGCTGCGATAGTCAACGACCCCAACCTGCGAGCGGCACGTGCGGCAGAGGCGGTTGGCCGAGAGCGGCTGCCGCAGGCGCAGGCGCAGTTGAAGCCCAGCCTTCAACTGAACGTCAACCGGTTCAAAAACGAGGTCGAGCGCGACTCGGTTGACTTCTTGGGGCAGCCCCAGACGACCAATGAGCGCTATTACAGTCATAGCCAGACGCTGTCGTTGCGTCATCCCCTGTTTCGTCAGCAGCAACAAGCCCAGTTGCGCCAAGCAGGCTTTCTGGTGGCCGATGCACAGGCCAATCTGGAGCGGGAGGCCCAGAATCTCGCTGTACGGCTCACCTCGGCCTATCTTGAGGCGCTGCTCGCGCGGGACAACGCCAGCTTGATACAGGCACAAGGTCGTTTGATCGCCACGCAACTGGACGCTGCGCGCAAGACCCTGGAAAAAGGAACGGGCACACGCACTGACGTGGACGAGGCTCAGGCGAGGCTGGATTTGAACCGGGCGCAGGATCTCGAAGCGCGCCAGCAGGTTGAACTCACCCGTCGCCAACTTCAGTCCATTGTCAACCGTAGCTTTGGGGAACTGGCCGTTTTGGATCCGGTCAGGTTGAAACTGACCCCACCAGAGCCGGCTTCGCTGGACGAGTGGGTGGGCCGAGCCCTTCGTAACAGCCCGGAGATCCGGTCGTTGAATGCACAAAAGGATGCGGCCCGGGAGGCGATCGCCAGAGCACGCGCCGGGCATCTGCCCACCCTGGATGCTGTGGCTCAGTTGCAGCGATCGCGCAGCGAAAGCGTCACCTCACCTCAGTCCGCCTTCACCAACGCGAGCATCGGCCTGCAGTTGAATGTTCCCCTCTACAGCGGTGGCTCAACCTCCAGTGAAATTCGGCAGGCCAATGCGGAGTACGAGCGGTTGCGCGAATTGTTGGAGGCTGTCACTCTGGACCTGGGTGTTCGCGTGCACAGGGAGTACCGCGGAGTGACGGAAGGAATTGCGAGATCTCGTGCAATGGAGGTGGCTGTCAGATCCGCCGAGGTCGCCCTTGATTCGGCCAGAAAGAGTTTTGCCGCCGGCGTGCGCACGTCGTTGGATGTGCTCAACGCCGAGCAGCAACGTGCGCAGCTGACGCGCGACCTTGCTCAGGCCCGCTATTCGACATTGCTCTCGCGGGTACGTCTGCAGGCCCTGGTGGGTGGGATTGACGATGCAACCATGCAGGAAGTGGCTGCGGCCTTAGGGCCTTGACCTGGCCGCACACACGATTCAGCCGGCTTGACGCCAGCCCTCCACGCTCACGAACCCCAACGCAGTGGTCAAGAGGGAGCCTGCTAAGTGCAGGGCAATCGTCGCGCAGCTAGACCCCCAACGCCCCTGCTGAAGCATCCCCACCACCTCCGCCGAGAAGGTGGAGAAGGTGGTCAGGCCGCCTAGAAACCCGGTGATGGCAAACAGTCGCCAGGCCGGGGAGATGTCGGGGTGCTGCGCAAACCAGGCCACGGCCACACCCACCAGGTAGCCGCCGATCAGATTGGCGGCGAGTGTGCCCGCTGGCACGCTGTCTGACATCGGGTTGAGCCAGGCTGAGAGTTGCCAGCGCAGCAGGGCGCCCAGGGCAGCCCCTACTCCCACTGCGGCGGCTCCTATCCACAGGCTGGCCGGAGGGAGCGAGGTGATCGACATGGCGCTGATCATGATAGCCGGGGCTTGGTGCGCTGCCTCCTGGAGCTCCAGCTTTGTCGAGGAGCTCGCGTGACCGTGCCACTATGGGAGGAAGGGCCTGGCTGCGCTCTTCCGGATACGAAATGTCACGGCTCCATTCGGTACCATGTCTGCTGTTGAGACAGCAGGAGTTTGGCCCATGTCCATGGACGTTGTGGATTTCGAGATCAAGGGTTCGGAGATGCAGTTCGTTGAGGTCGAGCTCGACCCGGGCGAGGCGGCCATTGGCGAGGCCGGCAGCATGATGTTCATGGACGCCGGTATCGGCATGGACAGTGTGTTTGGCGATGGCAGCGCGCAGCAGGGCGGCTTCTTCGGCAAGCTGCTCGGGGCGGGCAAGCGCCTCATCACGGGCGAGTCGCTGTTCACCACCGTCTACACCAACCAGGCGTCATCGAAGCAGCGCGTGGGGTTTGCGGCGCCGTACCCGGGCAAGATCCTGCCCATGAACCTCAAGCAGCTGGGCGGCATGCTCATCTGTCAGAAGGACGCCTTCCTGTGCGCCGCGCGCGGGGTGTCGCTGGGCATCTACTTCCAGCAGAAGCTGTCGGTAGGTTTCTTCGGCGGTGAGGGCTTCATCATGCAGAAGCTCGAGGGCGATGGCCTGGCCTTTGTGCACGCCGGCGGCACGGTGCTGCGCCGTGACCTGCGACCCGGGCAGACCCTGCTGGTGGACACGGGCTGCCTGGTGGCGATGACGCCGAATGTCAACTTCGAGATCCAGTACGTGGGCAAGATCAAGACGGCGCTGTTTGGCGGCGAGGGCCTGTTCTTCGCCAAGGTCACGGGCCCCGGCACGGTGTGGCTGCAAAGCCTGCCGTTCTCGCGTCTGGCATCGCGTGTGTTCGCTGCCGCGCCGCAGCGAGGGGGCTCGCGCGAGGAGGGCTCGATGCTCACCGGCCTGGTGGGTGGTGGCGTGCTGGGGGGCATCCTGAGCGGGGATGACGACTGATGAGCTTTGAGCCGACAGCCGCACACGGGTTTGTTGATCCCCGATCCCTGCCCTGTGGTGATGCGGTGGACAAAGGTGCGGGCATGCACACGGTCGACTCTGAACTCCGCGAGCCATTGCGGCGCGTGTTCGGGCTTGCCGCTGGTCTGTCGCTGTTGGGGCTGCCCTTGGGCATGCGTGCGCAGCCTGCGTCAACCCCCGCTACGGCAAGTGCCGCAAAGCCACCACGCCCCATCTTCGTGCTGAACTCGCAGGACGCCACGGTCAGCGTGATCGACCCCGTGTCCTGGGCTGAGCAGCGGCGCATCGAGGTGGGCAAGGAGCCGCATCACCTGTACCTCACGCCCGATGAAAAGAGCCTGATCGTGGCCAACGCAGTCGGCAACTCGCTGACCCTCATCGACCCGGCCACGGGTGTGGTGCAGCGCACCTTGCGTGACATCGTGGACCCGTACCATCTGCGCTTCTCGCCCGACATGAACTGGTTCGTGACCGCCGCCAACCGGCTGAACCACGTGGACCTGTACCGTTGGCAGCCGTTCGACCCGCAACCTTTCAAACTGGTCAAGCGCATCGAGGCGCCCAAGACCCCCAGCCATCTCTTCATCGACAGCCGCTCCACGGTGGCCTATGTGTCGCTGCAGGACAGCGACGAGCTGATCGCCATCGATCTGGCCA
>Ga0315902_10001102_pt1 | contig 43891 bp, 40 predicted proteins | sample LakEriMetagenome_9_FD_203523 | JGI IMG/M metagenome (GOLD analysis project Ga0315902, IMG submission 203523) | Freshwater fungal communities from buoy surface, Lake Erie, Ohio, United States - Buoy 12 MA117 | ecosystem: Environmental > Aquatic > Freshwater > Lake > Lake biofilm | place: USA...
GTCAGCCAGAACGGTCGAGGCACTCTGGTCGGTCTGCGGCGACGTGCTCGACCGCTTCACCGAGACCGAGTGCCGCAACTGTTTCCAGCACTGCGGCTACCGCTACACGTAGGCGGGATGCGCTCTAAGATCCCGTAAGTGTTCGGTCTAAAAAGCGACGCAGAAAGCGGCGCAGTTCTTGCTCGCAGGACGCCGCAGGAGGTCGCACCGAAAAATCCGCCGCCTGCCAAAAACACAAGCCGCAGAAGGACTTGCGACCTCCTACGGCTTCGTGCGATCTCTTGCGAAAGAGAGTTCAGCTCCCCGAGTAGGATTCGAACCTACAACCTACCGGTTAACAGCCGGCCGCTCTACCGTTGAGCTATCGGGGATCGAGCCTCCGAGAATACCGCATCCGGGCCGCGAAATCGATACGGGCCGCGCTTCAGCCGCCGCTCGCGTCGTGCCGCTTTTCCAGGAGCACGCTGTTGCCCTTGGCGTTGTATTCGATCCGCGTCATGAACGATTTCATGAGCATCACCCCGCGTCCACCCGGCATCTCCAGCCGGTCGTCGGCCGTACAGTCGGGCACCTGGCTGGGGTCGAAGCCTTCCCCCTCGTCGGTGATTTGGATTCGGGCCAGGTCCGGCGTCACTTCGCAGGACACGTGCACCTGCTTGGCGGGGTCGAGTTTGTTGCCATGGACGATGGCATTGACGATCGCCTCCTCGGCCGCCAGGTGGATCGCGAAGATGTCGGAGGGGGACCAGCCGTAAACGCCGAGCTGCTCGAGCAGCTCGTCCGTGACGAGGCGGCTCGCCCCACGTTGGCTGGGGAGATCGACCTCACGACTCCAGCCGGATTCGGCGGAACGATGTTCCATGGCAATCCCCCGCGGCTGCGGCCGGCGGACCGGTTGGTCACGCGAAGGCCGCGATCGCCTCCGCCTCGTCGGTGCGGATGTCGAACACCTTGTTGAGCTTCGTGATCTGGAAGACCTCGAGGATCTCCGGCCGGATCGCACACAGCTTGAGGCGGCCCTTGTGCGACTTCACCTTGCGGTCCAGCGTGATCAGCTTGCCGAGGGCGGCGCTGGAGAGGAACTCGACGCCCGAGAAGTTCAGCAGGATGCTCTTGCGGTTGTCGTGCTCCACCAGGCCGAAAAGCTCCAGCCCCAGTTCCTGGATCGACGCCTCGTCGAGGATCTTCCTGTCTTGGAACTTCACGACCGACACGTCGCCCACCTTGGAGACGTCGATCCGCCGATGCGTTGCCATGCGGGCCTCGAAACGGAATCCCGGGAAATCAAACGGGAAAACACGCAGCCTAGCCGGTCGGTCGGTGGTTTGCCATGCGGGCGGAGGGCTACTCAGGCAGCGGCGGCCAGCCAGCCCGGAGGTGGCCGCTTTCGCTGCCACTTTGGCAGCGGCCGGTTGCTCCTGGCTGCGACTTGCGTCGGGTGGAAATGGCGTTTTTGGGCCAAAAAAACCGCTCCCGATGGGCGGTGATGTTTCTGGCGCGCCACTTGCTTTGTTCGCTAGCCCGTCGTGTTCGCAGCCGAGCCACGGCAGCCGACCCTTTTCGACCATTCCCCGATTCAGACGAGGTTCCCGCATGTCGTCCGCGACCGCCAAGCCTGCCAAGAAGAAGTCGAGCCTCATCCCCCTGGGTGACCGGGTGGTCGTGCAGCGGGAGGAGAGCGAGCAGAGGACTGCAGGCGGCATCCTCCTGCCCGACTCCGCCAAGGACAAGCCGGCCCGCGGGACTGTGGTCAGCGTCGGCGAAGGGCGGGTGGATGCCAAGGGTCAGCGGCATGCCCTGCAGGTCAAGCCCGGCGACCGGGTCGTGTTCACGAGTTATGCCGGCGAGCCCTTCAAGGTGGGGGACGACGAGCTCCTCCTGATGCGCGAGGACGACATCCTCGCGATCCTCGGCTGATCCTGCGGCCGGGGCGAAGGTCGGCCCGGCGCCATCGATTCACGTTTCGCACCATTTTCTCCCAGGAGTGATTGAACCATGGCCAAGATGATGGCATTCGACCAGGAAGCCCGTGAGGCGATGCGCCGCGGCGTGGCCAAGCTGGCCCGCGCGGTGAAGGTGACGCTCGGCCCCAAGGGCCGCAACGTCATCCTCCAGAAGAGCTTCGGCTCGCCGACGGTCACCAAGGACGGCGTCACCGTCGCCAAGGAGATCGACCTCGAGGACGTCTACGAGAACATGGGCGCCCGGATGGTCCGAGAGGTCGCCAGCAAGACCAGCGACGTGGCCGGCGACGGCACCACGACCGCGACGGTCCTGGCCGAGGCGGTCTTCAACGAGGGCCTCAAGGCCGTGGTCGCGGGTGTGAATCCCGTGCAGATGAAGGCCGGCATCGAGAAGGCCGTGGCCGACATCACCGGCAAGCTCAAGGAAATGTCGATCCCGGTGAAGGGCAAGAAGGAAATGGCCCAGGTCGCGGCCATCGCCGCCAACAACGACATGGAGATTGGCGACCTGCTCGCTGAGGCCATGGACAAGGTGGGCAAGGACGGCGTGATCACGGTCGACGAGGGCAAGAGCCTGAAGACCGAGATCGAGTTCGTCGAGGGTATGCAGTTCGACCGCGGCTACCTGTCGCCGTATTTCGTCACCAATGCCCAGCAGATGCAGTGCGTACTCGAGGACTGCTACATCCTGGTGTTCGAGAAGAAGATCTCCAGCGTCAAGGACATCGTCCCACTGCTCGAGGCCGTGGTGAACGCCGGCAAGCCGCTGCTGATCGTGTCGGAGGAGGTTGACGGCGAGGCTCTGGCTACGCTGGTCATCAACCGGCTCCGCGGCACCTTCCAGGTGTGCGCGGTGAAGGCTCCGGGCTACGGCGACCGCCGCAAGGCAATGCTCGAGGACATCGCGATCCTCACCGGCGCCACGGCCGTGTTCGACAACCTCGGCATGAAGCTCGAGAACCTCGGGCTGGCCGAGCTCGGCCGGGCCAAGAAGGTGATCGTCGACAAGGACAACACCACGATTATCGAGGGTGCCGGCAAGAACTCGGAGATCAAGGCCCGGATCGAGCAGATCCGCCGCGAGATCGAGAACGCCACCAGCGACTACGACCGCGAGAAGCTCGAGGAGCGGCTGGCGAAGCTCGCCGGCGGCGTGGCCAAGATCAATGTTGGCGCCGCGACCGAGAGCGAGATGAAGGAAAAGAAGGCCCGCGTCGAGGACGCGCTCCATGCGACCAGGGCGGCCGTCGAGGAAGGCATCCTTCCGGGCGGTGGCGTGGCCCTTCTCCGCGCCAGTTCGCAGGTCAAGCCGAAGGGCCTCTCGGACGACGAGAGCGTCGGCTATCAGATCGTGCTTCGGGCCGCCCGGGCGCCGGTGACGATGATCGCCTCGAACGCCGGTCAGGACGGCTCGATCGTCTGCGAAAAGGTGCTCGGTGGCAGCGGGAACTTCGGCTACAACGCCGCCAGCAACGAGTACGAAGACCTCGTCAAGGCCGGCGTGATCGACCCGGCGAAGGTGACGCGGACGGCGCTGCAAAACGCCACCAGCGTTTCCACGCTGCTGCTCACCAGCGACGCCCTGATCGCCGAGAAGCCGAAGGAGCAGAAGGCCAAGGCCGGCGGCGCCGGCCACGGCGGCGACTACGACATGTACTAGTTTTCACGCCCGCGGGGCCATCCATGGTCCCCGCGGGCTGTGCGGGTCGGAGGCACATCCAAGGTGTGCCTCGACCCGCGATGGCTCGCCTTCGTGGCGAGCCTCGCGTAAGCCGAAGCAGGCCCGCAGGGATGCGTCGGCGCGACAGGATTCAGTGCCCGGCCGGCCGGGCGGTCGCACCTCCGGCCGGCCGCGGCGGTGCTGCGGCTGGGCGACTCGCCTGCGGCGAGCGTCGCCCAGCGGTCTGTTGAACAGGAAACCACGGCAGTTTCGCGGGTTTCCCAAGAAGCCCCGGGCGGGAGCCCGGGGACACCGGGCCGGAAAACCACCCCGCCGCCCATGCCGCACGACGGCATGCAAACGCGCACCATCAAGCGAACATCCAGCGATGGGTATCGGCAACCCCGGTATCACCACTTCTCAGCCTTCATGGGCTGGGGATGAGTGCGCGTGAGGTCGTCAAGGGGCACGAAGCCGTCGGTGCCGGGCGGGGTGTCGGCCTTGCCGCACGAGGGCCGCTGCAGCTGCCGCCACAGCGTCCGCGCGAGCCACAGGCCTGCGGCCACGGCCACGGCGATCGCGATCACGTCCTGCATGGTCTCACCAGCCGAGGGCGGTGCCGAGCTGGTACGTGACGAAGGCCCCCAGCCAGGCGAGGGCGGTCATGTATGTGAATGTCACCACCGGCCACACCCAGCTGCCCGTCTCCTTGCCGATCACCACCAGCGTGCTCGCGCACTGCGCGCACAGGGCGAAGAACACCATCAGCGACAGGGCGACCGGCACGGTGAACACCTTGCGGTCGGTGCCGTCCCACGTGGCCGCCTGGAGTCGCTTCTCGAGCTGGGTGCGGCCCTCCTCCTCGCCGGGGTCGACGTCGCCGAGGTTGTAGATCACGCCCAGCGTGCCGAGCACGACCTCGCGGGCCGGAAAGCTCGCCACCGCCGCGCATCCGAGCCGCCAGTCCCAGCCCAGCGGCCTGACCGCCGGCTCGATCAGCCGTCCGGCCCGCCCCAGGAAACTCTGCCGCAGGGCCTCGCCCTGCTGTTCGGCCTCCGTCAGCGTGGCCGCCGCGGGCAGGACGGGCTTGGGATAGCTGCCGAGGGCCCAGATTACGACGCTCATGGCGAGGATCAGCGTGCCGGCGTTCTTGAGGAACGACCAGGCGGCCTCGCGCACCCGCTCCGCCACCACACCCGGTCGCGGCCAGCGCCAGCCCGGCAGCTCCATCACGAAGGGCTGCGGCGGCCCGCGGAACACGGTTCGCGACAGGACGCTGGCCACGATGGCGGCGACGATCACGCCCACCGCGTACATGCCCACGAGCACGACAGCCGGCAGCCGCAGCCACGGCACGCCGACGGCGACGTTCGGAATGAAGGCGCCACACAGCAGCAGGTAGACCGGCAGCCGGGCGGAGCAGCTCATCAGTGGCGCGACGAGGATCGTGAGCAGGCGGTCGCGGCGGTTCTCGATGGTGCGGGCGGCCATGATGCCGGGGATCGCGCACGCGAAGCTGGAGAGCAAGGGGATGAACGACTTGCCGCTCAGGCCGGCCCACACCAGCAGCCGGTCCATGAGGAACGCGGCCCGGGCGAGATAGCCACAGCCCTCCAGGAGGGCGATGAACAGGAAGAGCAGGGCGATCTGCGGCACGAACACCACCACACCGCCGACGCCCGCGAGCACGCCGTCGACGACAAGCGACCGGATCGCACCCGCCGGGAGGCGTGCCTCGGCCCAGGCGGAGACGGCGTCGACGCCGGTGGAAATGAGATCCATCAGGGGCGCCGCCAGCTGGAAGATCGACGTGAACAGGGCCAGCATCACGGCCACGAACACCAGCGTGCCCCAGAGGCGATGCGTGAGCCAGCCATCGATCCGCTCGTCGAGCGGACGCCGGGCCGGCGCCGACCGCCGCACGACGCCTGCGAGGGTCCGGTCGATCCAGGCATAGCGGGCGATCGCTGCGCGGGCGGCCGCGGGGCGGGAGCCGTCGAGGGCGGCCAGGTGCCCGGAAAGATCCGGGGGCGACGGCGGCGGTGACTGGGCCGCGGCGACGATCGTGTCACCGAGGGCGGCGATGCCTGCTCCGGTCGGCGCGACGACCCGCACGACAGGGCAGCCGAGCCGGGCGGCGAGCGTGCCATCGTCGATCGTGATGCCCTTTGTGGCGGCGACGTCGGTGAGCGTCAGCGCGACGACCGTCGGCCGGCCGAGTTCCAGCGCCTGCCCGGCGAGATACAGGTTGCGGGCGAGGTTGGTGGCATCGACGACGACGATCACGCAGTCGGGCCGCGGCAGGCCTGCCATCCGGCCGTGGAGCACGTCGACGGCGACCTGTTCGTCGGGGCTGTGCGCGGTCAGGCTGTAGGTGCCGGGCAGGTCGACGAGGTCGATGGTCGCGCCCCGATGGGTGAACCGGCCGACCTTTTCCTCGACGGTGACGCCCGGATAGTTGCCGATCCGGGTCGGAATCCCCGCCAAGGCCGTGAACAGGGTGCTCTTGCCGGTGTTCGGGTTCCCGAGCAGAGCCGCCGTCAGCCGTGGGCGTTCGGAATCGCGGCCGGATTGGAGGACCATGATCGACCGGGGGTTCGGTGGCGGGCGGCGGATCAGGGGGTCGCAATCGCGACCCGCGCCGCTTCGCTGTGCCGCAGCGACAGCCGATAGCCGCGGACTTCCACTTCCAGCGGATCACCGAGCGGCGCCCGCCCGACCATGCGGATCTCGACGCCCGGAGTCAGGCCCATTTCCAAGAGCCGCAGCGACACCGGGTCGCCACCCACCACGTCGGTGATCACCGTGACACGGCCCGGAGGCAGGCGGTCAAGCGACGCCGGATGGGACATGGGTGGGAGATCCGAGCGACCGAGCCCGAAAACATGAGAATAATTCTCAAATCCAACAGAAGTGTAGAACCAAATGCGGCCTCCGGCAACCGGAACCTGCGACACGAGAGTGAAACGATGGCCCGCGGCGTGTTCGTGACAGGCACCGACACGGATGTCGGCAAGACGGCCGTGGCCGTGGCGATCCTGCGCCAACTTGGCGGCCAGGGCCATGCGGTGGGCGCCTACAAGCCCGCGGCCAGCGGGGGTGCGGCCGGAGGGGATGCCGCGGCGCTGTGGGCCGCTGCCGGCCGGCCGCTGTCGCTGGAAGCCGTGTGTCCGCAGGTCTTCTCCGCGGCCATCGCGCCGCACCGCGCCGCCCGCGTGGCAGGCCGCATGGTCGATGAGCGGCTGTTGCGGACGGGATTCGAGCCGTGGCGCGAGGCTGGCGGGATCGTCGTCGTCGAGGGGGCGGGGGGGCTGTTTTCTCCGCTCGGCGACACGACGCTCAACGTCGATCTCGCCCGCGATCTCGAGCTGCCGCTGGTGGTCGTGGACGCCGCGCGGCTGGGGGCGATCGGCCGCACGCTGGGCCTCGTGCGGGCGGCGCGGGCCGAGGGACTCACCGTGGCTGCGGTCGTTTTGTCGCAGGTCGTGGCCCTCGCGGGCGCGGCGGACGATCCGACGAGCCCCGCGGGCATCGCCCAGGACAGTCGCGCGGAACTGGCCGCGCGGCTGCCGGGCGTGCCGGTCGGCATGCTCGCGCACGCGGCCGAGCGGATCACGCCGGCGATCGACTGGGTGACGCTGGCGTGTCGGCCGTGATCGGCGCGGCACCGCGGCCGAGATCGAGCCGCAGCGTCACGCCCCAGCGGCCCGCGGCATCCGGCGTCACGATCCAGTGGGGCATCACGACGACCGACTGATGGACGAGCTCGAAGCCCCCTTCGGACTGGCTCACCGACTGAATCGGGAACGTCCAGACGCCGGCCTCCACCCCGTTGGTCGCAGCGGCGAACGTCAGCCGGGCCTGGATGTCGAGCCAGCCGTCCACGAGCGTCAGGCCGCGTGCCGCGGGCAGATCGAGATGCGCTCCCAGGTCCCCGAGCTCGCGCCCCGCCTCGTCGGCGAAGAACCGGCCCGCGGCGCTCGCCGGCAGGCCGGCGAAGTTGAACTCCACCGCGAGGTGCTGGCGGAAGTCGGGGGGCAGGTCCGTGAACTGATAGGCGATCTCGAGCGCGGATGATCCCGCCGCCATCGTGAGCGACTTGGCGAGCGTGAAGGGGATGCCCCAGGCGTTGCCGGTGCGGGTGAGCGTGACGGCGATGCGGTTCGGGCTGCGGTGCACCTCGGCCACGTACTCGCCCGCCGCGAAGTCGCCGCGCTCCAGCGCCGCTCCCTCGATGATCGACTGCAGGGCGACGTCCACGTCCCAGAAATGGTCGACGAGGCTCTTGCGGCGCCAGCCGTCGTAGCGGACGAGCCGCTCGAGTCCCGCCTGCTTGAACCGCGCCACCTGCGCGGGATCGACGATGCTCCGCGCCGCGCCCGGGCCGGCGAGCACCTGGGCATGATAGGCCTCGGGCCGCCGGTCGAGCGTGGCGAGAATGTTGTGCCGCTGGGCGTGGAGGTCGAGCTCGTAGAGCATGCCTCCCTTGGCCGGCGCGAGCCAGGCATCGAGGGTGTCGCTCGCCAGCCGGATCTCCGGCCGGCCGTCGAAGTCGAAGTCGCCGACGAGGGCGTCGATCCGCGGCCCCGTCCGCCCCTCGGCCCGGTCGGCGGCGAGGTCGGCCGCGATCAGCTCTTGGTACACGGCGTTGCGCAGGTGCGGCAGATAGATGCCGCCGAAGGCGCCGTGCCAGTAACTGCAGTTGCACTGGCCGCGATACAGCGCGAGCTCCGCATCGGCCAGCGCCTGCCGGTCGGTCACGCCCGCCTGCCGCAGCCGGTCGAGCCTGGTGCTCACCGCCATCATCCGGGCGTACATCTCGTTGGCCTCGGGATACCGAAGGCGAAAGTTCCGCCACGAGCCGCCGCGGATGAAGCGGGCGACGCCGGCGAGCCGCGGATCCCCCTCGGCAGCCTGGCGGGCCCCGATGCAGGCCAGCTGCGGCTCCGGCGGCAACACCCACTCCGTCATCTCGCGGTAGCTGCACTCCGGCAGCCACACGGTGCCCGCCGGAGACTGGTCGCGGACGACCTCCGACGGCAGGCACATCCGAATCCAATCTGCGTTGGCCTCGAGCAGCCCGAAGAACCGCGTCAGCCATCCCTCCTCGTAGCAGCTGCGATGGGTGTCGGGCCAGGCGCCGAACTTCTCGCCGTCGTCGCCGAACACGGCCAATGCGCCCGGCCGCCGCGTGGCCATGAACCGCAGGTGGTCGATGGCGGCCTCGGGCGCCGCGAACGGGATCACGTACCGCAGCCGCTCGCTCACCGGGAACACGGCCAGCGTCGCGCCATCCCCCTCGGTGAGCCAGTGGCGGTCGAGCTGATCGTCGGCGAGTCCGGCCGCCTTGAAGTGCGCGTCGTCCAGGATCGTCCAGGAGATCCCGGCCTGGGCGATGTCGCGGGCCATTCCCGGATCCCAGACCCGCTCCGCCACCCACATGCCGGAGACGTTCGCCCCCAGCCGACGCTCGAGCCAGGCCGAGTAGCGGGTGATCTGCCCGATGCGGTCGCGGGCCGGCAGCATCGCCAGCACCGGCTCGTAGAACGCGCCGCCCACGATCTCCAGGCGGCCGGCCGCCGCCAGGGCCGCCAGCCGGTCGAGGTATTCGGGATGATGGCGGTCGAGCCACTCGGCCAACGGGCCGCTGGTGTGCATCGCGAGGCGGATCCCGGCGTGTCTCTCCACCAGATCGAGGAACGGCCGGTAGCTCTCCTGGTAGGCCCGCTCGATGACGTCGTCGAAGTTGCCGACGGGCTGGTGATCGTGGACCACGAAGACGAGGCGGACGGTCGGCGACATGGGGTGTCTCGACGGGCGGGGCGGCGGGAGGAAGCTGGATTCTCGACCCGCGGCGGGTCGCGCGCCAAACCGGTCGGCGGCCGTCAGGCCTCCCGCAGCCGGCGGGCGGATTCGACCGCCGAGAGCGTCGTGATGTGGCAGCCGGTGCCGAGCTCGAAGCCGGCGAACTGGGCCAGCCGCGGCAGGATCTCCACGTGCCAGTGCCAGGCCGGAGGGACGTCGGCCCCACGGTGCGGCGCCTGATGGAGCCACCAGTTGTAATCGGCGCCGGGGGCGAGCCGGTCGAGCCGGTCCACGAACCAATGGGTCAGCTCGGCCACCGCGGCGACGTGCTCCGCCGGCGCCGTGTGAAAAAACGGCGCGGCTGTCGCCGGCAGGAGCCAGGTCTCGAACGGCTGCCGCGGCGCGGGGGGCACCAGGGCCACCACGCCGCCCGTTTCGGCGACGACGCGGCCTGCACCGCGGGCGGCCGCGATGAGATTACCGAACGAATCGACGGCCGCGGCTGCGGCCGCCAACTCCGCCGCCACCGCCGGCGGCACGAAATCGAGCGCGACGAGCTGGCTATGGAGGTGCTCGAGCGAGGCGCCGGCCCGGGGGCCCGAGTTCTTGAACACCATGGCCCAGGCGAGGTCGTCCCGCCGGGCGAGATCAGCCAGCCGCCGCTGGCAGAGCAGCCACACGTCGCGCCACGCGGCGGCGTCGAGGGCGAGGATCGACCGCTCGTGGGCCGCCGATTCAATGACCACGTCGTGGACGCCATGGGCGGGCCGCTCGGCCGGTGGTGTGGCGGCGTGTGCCTGGTGCGCCACGACGGGATACCCGTTGGCCACGATCCGCGCCTGCCAGGGGAGAGCGGGATCGGACGGCGTCCGCAGGCTGTGAGGTGGTGTGCGAGATTCGTTGCCCGCGCAGAACGGGCACCAGGCTCCCGGTTCACCGCCTTCCGCCGCCAACGCAGCGTCGTCGGGACGCGCACTCCGCTGCGGCGCCACGAACACATGCCGCCCCGCCAGGGCGTCGTGGTGGACCCGCTGTCCGTGGGCGACGTCCTGGGGTGGAGGGGGGCGGTGACTCATGGAACCGCCAGTATGCACCGGGAACCAGCGCCGCACAGCGTGCGTGTTGAACCCCTGCGGGATGGTCCGTACACTCTCCCTCGCTCAACCAGCGGAGAAAATGCAGCATGCTCACCGTCGGCGATTCGTTTCCGCAGTTCGCCTGTCAGGCCTGCGTCGGCACCGAGAAGGACGCCACCAAGCGGCTCACCAACGCCGACTTCGCGGGCCAGTGGGTGGTGTACTTCTTCTATCCGAAGGATTTCACGTTCGTCTGCCCGACGGAGCTCGCCGAGTTCAACAAGCAGCTCAAGGCCTTCGCCGATCGCGACACGACCGTCGTCGGCGGCAGCACCGACAACGAGTATTCCCATCTCGCCTGGCGGCGGGCCCATCCCGACCTCACGAACCTCGGCTACCCGCTGATCGCCGCCCAGAAGCTCGCCGCCGAGCTGGGCATCCTGGAGAAGACGGAAGGCTACTGCCTGCGGGCCACGTTCATCGTCGATCCGCACGGCGTCATCCAGTGGGTGGACGTCAACCAAGGCCGCGTGGGCCGCAACGTGGCCGAGGTGCTCCGCGTGCTCGACGCCCTGCAGAGCGACGAGCTCTGCCCGTGCAACTGGAAGAAGGGCGACCCGTACGTGAAGGTCGGCTGACCGCCCGGGCCGTCGGGCGATGGCGGCCGGGGAGGGCCCATGAGCGCGGCGAAGCGAACCTGGGCGGGCAAGTTCGGCGACTCGTTCCGCGGGCTGTTTCGCGCGGTCATCACCGAATCGAGTTTCGCGGCCCACCTGCCCGCCGCGCTGGCGGCCGTCGCCTGCGGCTGGTTCTGCGGACTCTCCGCCGGAGAGTGGTGCTTCGTCGCCCTCGCGATCGGCGCCGTGCTCGCGGCCGAGACCTTCAATTCGTCGATCGAGATGCTCGCCAAGGCGCTCGACCGCGGCCCCGACGAGCGGATTCGCGACGCCCTCGACATGGCCAGCGGCGCGGTGCTCGTGACGGTGGGCACGGCGATCGTCGTCGGCCTGGTGATCTTCGGGCCGCGGCTGCTGGCCGTGATCGGCTGATGCCGCCGGCGCCACGCCGACTGCCATTGACCAGCGCGGCGCTGGCGTCGTACGGTGACCCCGGTCAGTGGGGCGGCCGGCGCGGAAGCCCCGCTTCCCGCCACCTTTCTGGAGACGTTTTCATGGGCAATATCGGCAAACTCGTCGCCGAGGCGATCGGCACCTTTTGGCTCGTGCTCGGCGGCTGTGGCAGCGCCGTGCTCGCGGCCGCCTGGGCCGCCGACCCGCACCTCGGCATCGGCTTCGTGGGCGTGTCGCTGGCCTTCGGCCTGACGGTGCTCACCATGGCCGTCGCCATCGGCCACATCTCCGGCTGCCACCTGAATCCCGCCGTGACCGCCGGGCTCGTGGCCAGCGGCCGCTTTCCGGCCAAGGACCTGCCGGGCTACGTCATCGCCCAAGTGATCGGCGGCATTCTCGGGGCGCTGGTCCTCCATCTGGTCGCCTCGGGGCTGCCCGGCTTCGATGCCACCGCCGGCTTCGCCTCCAACGGCTATGGAGCCCATTCACCCGGCGGCTACTCCTGGCAGAGCTGTTTCATCATCGAGGTCGTGCTCACGGCCGTGTTCCTGTTCGTGATCCATGGCGCCACCGACCGCAAGGCCGGCAGCGTGATCGCCCCGATCGCGATCGGCCTGTGCCTGACGCTCATCCACCTGGTGAGCATCCCCGTCACCAACACTTCGGTGAACCCGGCCCGGAGCACGGCGACGGCCGTGTTCGCCGGCGGCTGGGCGCTGTCCCAGCTGTGGATGTTCTGGGTGGCGCCGCTGGTGGGCGGCATCGTGGGCGGCCTGCTCTACAAGGCCGTGGACGACTGCGCCGACTGATCCGGAAGGGGACGCGGGGACGGCCGGGCCGCCGTCTCCGCGTCACTGCGCCCGGATGTCGTAGCAGAGGATCGCGTCGCCTTCCCGCAGATAGAGCCGGCCGTCGGCGATCACCGGGTGGGCCCAGCTGGGCCGGTCGCCGCTGCCGGGAACCCGGAACGCCGCCACCTCGGCGTAGCCTGCCGGATCGGCCTTCACGAGGGACATCGTGCCGTCGGCGTAAAGCACGTAGAGATGCCCGTCGGCGGCGGCGATGGCCATCGAGTTCTTGCCGCTGCCGCGCTGCTTCCACACGATCTTGCCGGTCGTCAGTTCGGCGCAGAACGGGATCGGCTGATCGTCGGAGCCGCCATAGAGGTGGTCGCCGATGAGCACGATGCCGCCATGCTTGTTGGCCAGATCGGGCTTCAGGCCGTAGACCTCCTCCACGGTCACCGTGCCGCCCGGTCCCGGCTTCTGCCGCAACAGCGCGCCCCCCCGCTTGTAGCCGGCCGAGAAGAAGACGAGGTTGTCGCGGACGATGGGCGTGGGGATGACCGCGGTCGTCTTGTCGATCGGGTAGGTCCACAACAGCGTGCCGGTCTTGGCATCCACGCCCAGGGCTCCCGAGGCCGTGGTCTGCACGTAGATCTCCCTGCCGGCCAGCTTCGCCTTCACGATCGAGGCATGGCCGGCGCCGCGATCGCCGGGAACCGGGCAGCCCCACAGCGGCCGGCCCGTCTTCTTGTCGAGGGCCACCATCGTCGCCTGCTCGCCGCCCGGCGTGCAGACGAGCTTGTTGCCGTCGACGAGCACCGACTCGCTGTAGCCCCAGCCATCCCCCTTCTTGCCGCCGAACTGGGCCTGGAGATCGACCCGGAAGACCTCCTTGCCGGTCGCGGCGACGCAGGCCACGAGCTGGCCATGAGGCGAGAGCACGTAGACCATGTTGCCGTCCACCGTGGGCGTGCTGCGGGAACTCTGCCACGACTCCTGCCCGTTGGCCCACGGCTGGCCGGTCTTCGTCTTCCAGAGCTGTCGGCCGGTGGCCCGGTCGAAGCAGGTCAGATATTCATCGGCGTCGTCGGCCGTGGACAGGCCGTCACCGAGCGTGAAAATCCGCTCACCCGCGATCGCCGGGCTGGCATAGCCGCGGCCCGCCCCCTTCGTCTGCCACACGAGCTTCGGCCCGTCGGCGGGCCAGGCTTCGAGGAGGTCGGTGTCGGGGGCCACGGCCGTGCGGGACGCGCCCCGAAACGTGGGCCAGTCGGCCGCAGGCACCGTCCCGGCCGGGATCGCAAGCGAGAGAACGGCGAGCAGGGGAAGCCGCAGGCGAGGCGCTGGCATGAGGAGACTCCGATGAGGCCGTAGGACCGATGGTATAGTAACGCGCCGAGGTGCGCATCTTGAAGGAGGAACACGTGTCCGAGTCGTTGTTCGGCAGCCGGGTGACCGTCGAGCAGGTGGAGGAGGGGCAGGAACTGGCCCCCAAGTTCGACGCCGCGGGGCTGATCCCCTGCGTGACCACCGACTTCCACTCGGGCGAGGTGCTGATGGTCGCCGTGATGAACCGCGAGGCGCTCGCCCGCACGATCGAGACCGGCGAGGCCCACTACTGGAGCCGCAGCCGCCGGCAGCTGTGGCACAAGGGGGCGACCAGCGGCCTGGTGCAGAAGGTCGTGGAGATGCGGATCGACGACGATCAGGACTGCGTCTGGCTGCGGGTGGAGATCGCCGGCGGGGCCAGCTGCCACGTCGGCTACCGATCGTGCTTCTACCGCAAGGTGCCGGTCGGGGCCGCGCGGGCCCAGGGCACGGCGCTGGAGTTCCTCGAGCACGAGAAGGCCTTCGATCCCAAGGCCGTCTACGGCGACGCGCCGAACCCGACGCAGTTGTAGCGTCGCGTCGCGGTCGCGGAGGTCACTCCGATCCGGCGGCGGTGAGCCGCTCGCGGGCGCGGAGCAGGCCGGCCTGCATGTCCGCAGTCCGCAGTTCCTTCGGCACGTCCTCGATCACCGCCACCGCCTCCGCGAAGCGGCCCGCTTCGAGGAAGCAGTTGGCGAGGTTCTGCCGCGGCTCGAGACGGTCGGGATAGCGATTGGCCGCGATCGTGAAGCACACGATCGCGTCGTCGAACCGACCGGTGGCGGCGTAGGCGATGCCGAGGTCGTTGAGGACGTAGAGGCGGTTGGGGTTGGCCTCCCAGGCCCGCTCCAGGCAGGCGATCGCCTCCGGGAGGTGACCAAGTTGCAGTTCCGCCTTGCCCTCCAGGTACGCCACCGGCGTGGCCAGGGGATCGAGCGTCTTCCATGGGGTCGTGGCCCGGCGGGCCGCGGCGGCCATGCCGTCCCAGTCGCCGTCGCGGTAGGCGCGGCGGGCGGCGATCGCCTCCTTCTCCTGGCCGATCGCCGCCCGTGCATAGACCATGCCGAGCGTCAGGCCGGCCAGCACCGGGGGCAGGACGAGCCAGGCCGGCAGCCGCAGCGGTCGCGCCGTGTGCGGCCTTTGCCCGTGGGCGAGAACCGTGGCCACGGCCAGCAGCAGCGCCAGCAGCACCTGGTGGCTGACACGGTCGAGCGGGAAGTCGAAGCAGGAGACGACGACGTAGCCGGCCAGTCCGGCCGCCGCCGCGATCGCCAGCCACACATCCGCCCGCGCCCGCGACTCACGGATCACCCGGAGCAGCGACCAGGCCGTAAGTCCGAGCAGCGCCCCGAAGGCGATCAGGCCCGGGATGCCCTTTTCGGCGGCGATCCACAGGAAGTCGTTGTGCGGTTCGATCCAGTTGTCGCTGGAGAGGTTCGTGAAGTCGAGATCGCCGGCGCCGTAATACTCCTGCAGCCGGATCGTGAAATTGCCCGCGCCGACGCCCGTCAGCGGATGGTCGGCGATCATCCGGGTCGTCACGTCCCAGATCATCGTCCGGCCGCCGTCGGTCGGCCCCGCGGCCTGATGGGGGCGGATGACGAACATCCGCTCGAGGCACCGGCCCACGGCGGTGTCGGTGCCCGTGAGGGCTGCCGCGCCGACGACCGCGGCCACGCCGGAGGCAGCCGCCCCAAGCAGGCCGCGGCGCAGGCCCGGTGCGAGCCCCAGCATCCGCCCGCGGGCGAGCATGGCGACCCCGGCGACGATGGCGGCGGCCGCGAGACCCAGCCACGTGGCCCGTGACTGAAGCAGGAGGATCAAGCCCGTGACTTCGCCGGCCGCGACGGCGGCCACGAACCGCCAGCCGCCCGGGAGCAGGACGACGCCACAGCAGCACCAGGGAAGGAAAAACAGGAGAAACGATGCGTAGAGATTGACGTTCGACATCAGTCCGGTGACGGCCTCCATGTCGCGGCGACTGGGAACGCCGCCGCCGAACTGGCCGGCGGCCTGGAAAAGGCCGATGCCTGCCGAGACGAGCGCGCCTGTCACCGCCGCCTGCAGCAGGCGTTCCCGCCAGCGGGGCTCGGCTGGCAAAAGCAGGCAGCCCAGGCAGAGCACCAAGAACCCGCCGAACGTGCGAAACAGATCGGTGAAGCCCGCGGACACGTTCACGGCCCAGGCGAGCGAGCCGGCGGTGACGGCCAGGAAGACGGCCGCCGCGACCACGATCGGGCTGCGCAGGATCGACGTGTCGAGGCCGCGGACGACGGCCGGCAGGAGCGTTGCGGTGACGCCCACCGCCAGGGCGGCGAGCAGGGCGAGCAGTCGGGGCGTTTGGGAGGTGTCGTAGCAGCCCTCGTCGACGAACAGGTGCAGGGCGATGAGGCTGCCGGCCAGGAAGCCGACGACGAGCCGCGGGATCCAGGCGGAGGCAGCGTCCAGTGATCGCGTGTCGTTCATGACGGGCTCCTGGCTGCCGTGAGCGGTTCCATGTCGCGAAGAAAGCTGCGTGGCCGAAAGCCGAGGTCGCGGGCGGCCAGGTCATGCCCGCACGCCAGATCTTCGTTCATCCGCGCGAGCATGCCCGAAGATACGCTCCGGCCGAGGCCGATGGCATGGGCCGTGGCGAGGCCGGCGCGAAACAACGGTGGGGGCAGGCACGGCATCCGCGGCGGCAGGCCGAGCCAGGTGAAGATTGCGGCCACGAGATCGCAAAACGGCAGCGGTTCCGGACCGGAGAGCGCGTAGGCCGGGGCCGGCGCACCGGCGGCGAGCGCCGCGGCGCAGGCCGCTGCGACGTCGGCCGCATGCACGGGCTGCCGCAGACCCCGGGCGGCGTCGGCCAGGGGGAAAAATCGCCAGCGGCGGATGAAGGCGGCGATCGCCGCCACGTTGCCGTCGCGAATGCCGTCGTAGACCATCGTGGGTCGCAGCAGCACCAGGCCGATACCGTGGCCGGCCGCGAGCTGGCTGACGCGGTTTTCCGCGTCCGCGAGCCGCGCGGCCAGCGCGCGATCGCGGCGATCCGGCGAGGTCACTTTGGTGAATACGCTCGTCGACGAGGTGGCCACGAGACGCCGGCATCCGGCCCGCACGAGCCAGGGCAGCCACTCCGGCAGAATCCACAGCGGGCACAGGCTCACCCACTCGGTGACCGCGGTGACGTCGTCCGCACCCGGCGGCCGCCAGGCCAGCGCCGCCGTGTCCGGGCCGGCCACCGTTCGCGAGACGGCGACCACCGTGCGGCCATCGGCCAACAGACGCCTGGTCAGCGGGCCGCCGACGAGGCTCGTTGCGCCGAGGATGCCGACGCTGCCCAGCGGAGTCATGCGAATCAGGATGGCACGGATGCGGAAGGGCTGACGCGGCGGCGGTCGATCGCGATGCCCCCGCCGAGCACCGGCTTCCGGGGTCGCGTCGCCGCGGCGGCGAGCGTTGCCACATGCCCAGGCAGTGCCGCGACGGCGAACCGGCCGGCGATGGCGGCGAACCGCAGCCACACTCCCAGGACCACCAGCCCCATCAGCCCCAGCGGGTACTGATGGCGGAAGTGCTTGCGATAGAACCGCACCATGCCCTTGTGCTTGTGCCACTCGACGAACAGGGGCCGGGATCGCCCGCACATGCCCCGGTGATGGACGGCCGGGGCGTCGGGCACGAAGCGAATCTTCCAGCCGGCCGCGCGGAACCGCATGCACCAATCGAGATCCTCGCAGTGGACGAAGAAGCCCTCGTCCCACGGGCCCACCTCCCGCACCGCCTCGTGCTTGACGAGCGTGCAGGCGCCGGAGATCGCCTCGACATCGATCGCCGCCGCAGGCAACGGTTCACGGTGCAGATAAAAGTCGGCGAAAAGCCGGGGCCAACGGCGGCCGAGCCGCCCCAGGCCGAAGCCGCGGATGAAGGACCGCCACGGGGTGGGAACGCTCCGCCGCGCGCCGCCCTGCTCGCAGCCGCACTCGTCGAGCAGCAGGCCGCCGACCATGCCGACCGTCGGGTCGGCCAGTTCGCGACACAGCGCGGCGAGTGAGCCAGGGGCGAGGATGCAGTCGGGGTTGAGGAACAGCGTTGCCGGCTGTGTGCCGACGGCGGCGCCCATGTTGCAGCCGGCGGCGAACCCCGTGTTCACCGGCGAGCGGATCACCCGCAGCCGCGGTTCGCCATCGAACCGCCGCAGGACGCTCTCCAGCGGCGCGGGCGCGGAAGCGTTGTCGACGAGGATCACCTCGGCCGCCTGCTCCAATCCGGCGGCGAGGCAGTCACCGAGCAGGCGGCCGGCGTTGTGGTTGACGATCACCACGGAGACAGGAAGCCGCCCGTCGCCGTCTGCGGCGGTGTTCATCCCAGGCTGTCGAACGACGTCCATATCGACCACACGGATGCCCGCCGCGACCGCTGCACCGCTGCCCGCTTGCGGAGGCACCGGGCGAGCCCCTGCAAAGCATCCCACTTGCCAGTTGCGAAGGCGCGTGCCTGGCCACGGGCCAAACACAGAACGAAAGTGAGGATAGTCTGGGGAAATTGCGCAAGCAATGATGCGAAGAGGAGGGGTCCCGGCAGGCTTTTGACCGCGGTCCAGACCAAATTTCGGTGACCGTAATAGGTGGCCGTCGCGGTTCGTCCGCCCCCCGACGATGCTCCGCCGACGTGCGCCACGACGGCATCGGGCACGTACCACGCCCGCTGCCCGGCGAGTCGCAGCCGCAGTCCCAGATCCACGTCCTCGAAGTAGCAGAAGAAGTCCTCGTCGAAGCCGCCGGCCTCCGCCACTGCGGCGCGACGATACAGGGCCGCGGCGGCGCAGGGGGCAAAAATCTCGCGCGGCTGCAGGTCGGACGGCGCGAGCCTGCGGCCGTGGCCCCTGCGCCAGGCCAGCCCGGTGAGCGAGTAGCAATCGCCGAGTCCGTCGATCACGTCTCCGCAGTCAGCCCGCATCTGCCGGGAGCCGAAGGCGGCGCACGCGGGATGCCGGACGGCGGCGTCGAGCAGCGCCGCCAGCCAGCCGGGATCGGGAAAGGCGTCGGGATTGAGCAGGGCCACGTACTCGGTGTCGGCCATCGCGATGCCGCGGTTGTTGGCCGCCGCGAAGCCTTCGTTCGCCGCCAGTCGCACCAGTCGCGTGCGGGCGGCGAGCGCGGGACAGGCGGCGATGGCCCGTTCGCAGGCTTCCGCCGAGCCGTCGGTGCTGGCATTGTCGAAGACTGTGATCGCCTCCGGCAGATGCGTCTGGGCCGCGAGACAGGCGAGGCAACGGAGCACGTGGCCGCCGCCGTCATGGTTGACGACGATCACGGTGACGGTCGGCAGCGCGTCGTCGCAACTTGGCATCACGAGGCCGGGGCGGGCTGGGAGACGGGGGTGAGGAGCAGGGAGACGAGCCGGTCGAGATCCGCCCGCTGGCGGGCGGTGATCGTCTCGTGCTGTGTGGCGAGCAGGTCCGGAGCCACCGGCGTGCGCAGCATCCGGCGGATCGCGGCGGCGATCGCGGCGTCGCTGTGGGGATCGCAGGCGACGGCCGCAGAGCCGCAGACTTCGCGAACCGCGCCGATGTCGGCGACGACGGACGGTCGCCCGTGCCGCAGGGCCTCGACCGGCGGATAGCCGAATCCCTCCTCGAGCGACGGGTAGACCAGGAAGCGGCAGCCGGCCAGGAGGAACTCGAACCGGGCCGCCGGCAGCGGCGGCACGGCGGTGAACCTGTGCGGGTGACGGACGCGGGCGACGTCGGCGACGGTGTCGACGCCCGCCACGACGACGTGCAGCCCGGCGCTGTCCGCGGACGTCGCGGGATCGCCGAAGATCGCATCGAAGGCTCGGACCGCCGCCGCGGCGTTCTTCTCGGGCCGGCCGGCATTGACCACGAGCGCATAGTCGAGCGTGGCGAAGTCGCGGCCGGCCCAGCTGAACGGCTCGGGCGCGACCCGCCGCTTTTCGGGGGCCGCGAGCACGACCAGCCGCGGTCGCGGCGGCCCGAAGACCCGCAGGATCTCGCGCCGGGAGTGTTCCGAGACGGTGACGATGGTTTCGATGCGATCGCTGCCGATCAGGCGGGCGAAGGCGGCGGGGGCGAGAGCCGGCGGTCCGTTCGCGAGCGTCGCCTCGCGAATATCGTGCACCGTGCCGACGACGCGGGTGCGACGCCGCTGGTCGTCTCCGGCCATCTGCGGCAGCAGGCCGGCGTAGGCCACGAGGCCCGGGGTGAAGAACGTGTCGAAGTCGCCCGCGGCGACGAGGGCCGCGATCGCGGCGTGGGAAGCGACTGCCACGATCGGCACGCCGGCCGCCCGGCAGGTCTCGGCCACCCAGGGCTCCATGAAGACGCCGGGGTTGAAAGCGACCCAGATGCGGTCGGGCGCGGCCCGAACGAGCGCCGCGAAGACCGCCTTGCCGTACTCGCCGCCGCCATGGAATCCGGGCTGACAAAAGAGCAGGTCGACGAGGATGGAGCGGTCGGCGGCGGCGAGCCGCTCGTGGAACGCCGGGGAGCCGGCTTTGAGAACGGCCGCTGGTCCGGCGTCCGTGGTCACCGCTCCCGCGTCTCCTCCGGCCAGCGCCGCCCGCGTCTCTTCGAGGTAGCGATAGCCATGCCGGACATCGGGCTCCAGATGGCACCCTTCAGCCCACTCGTTCCAGGCGTTGATGAACACCAGCCGCCGCTCGGCGGGCTGCTCGCGGCAGGTGCGGGAGACCGCGCCGCGCAGCCACCGGCCATACGCCTCGGGCGACGCATGGATCCAGGACGTGCCCCGTTCCAGCCGCCGGGCCGTGTTGTCCCATGACGGCATCACGCCCCGATACACCGGAAACGCTTCGGGCAAGTCCGCGAGTCCGGCCCCGACCGCGGCGTGGTAATCGAGGATCGCGCCGCGGAAATCGGCCGCCGGCGCCGGCCCCTCGGCACCGACCAGGTTCTCACAGGGCACCAGCAGCGGCGGGAACTGCACCGCCGCGTCGAACCCGAACGAGCGGGGATCGGCCCGGTCGCGGCTCCAGACGCTCGCCAGATGCAACTCGCCGACACCCGCGGCGCGGCAGGCCTCCCGCCAGACGGCGGCCGTCCGCGCGGGATCGGGGAGTGCCGCCGCGTGGTAGACCAGCAGCAGCGGCCGCCCGGCGACGCGGATGGCGCGGCGGTCGCGGAGCATCGGCATCAGGTCTTGGATGAACCGCAGATCGTCGGCCGGCTCATGCCGGTTCGCGATCAGCACCTCCTGTTCGAGGCCGTCCCAGTTGCGGGTCCAGTGCTCGTTGGCCCAGCAGACGCAGAACGGGAAGTCGGGCCGGCCGCTGGCGACGAGCCGGTCGAGCGGCTTCTCCAGCAGGCGGCGGCCGTTGAACCAGTAGGCGTAAAAGCAGAAGCCATGAATGCCATGGCGACGGGCCAGCGCCGCCTGCCGCTCGAGCACGTCCGGGTCGTCGAGATCGTAGTAGCCGATGTCGTGATGCGGCACGTGCGGCTGGTCATGCCCCGCATAGAACGGCCGACCACGGCGGACGTTCGTCCATTCGGTGAAGCCCGCGCCCCACCAGCGATCGTTCTCCGGTATCCGATGGAACTGCGGCAGGTACATGGCGATCGCCCGCACGCTGGCCGCCTCAGTGGCGGTCGCGGGCGGCACGCGATCGGCGGCCTCGCGCGGGTGCCGATCGACCGCTGCGGGGCGAAACAACAGCCACCGCTGATAGGCGGGGAGCCGGCGAAAGACCGCGGGACATGCCGCGAACAGCCGGTCGCGGAGGCTCCGCTTCCAGGCCACCGGGAGGGGCAGCCGGTCCCAGCAGAGGCGGCACAGGAACTGGAGCATGAACGCAACCGGGGACGGTCGGGGATTCTTTCGAGAGTATGCTTGGCTCGGCACCACGATGCCACCACGCACACCGGCGGAACGACCATGCCCGACCCCCAGGAATCACTCGCGGCCTTCTACGCGGCGCTGGCCGAGCGGCCCGACCTCAACGCGCGGGTCGGCGGCGCTGATCCGGCGGTGGCCGGGAGCCTGTCCCTGACGTCGCTGCGGCAGTGCGGCCTGCCGCAGGACCGGCCCGCCGTGGTCTGTGACTTCGGCTGCGGCATCGGCCGCGTCGCCGCCCCCGTGGCCCACGCCCTGGCCCCCGGCAGCCGCCTCGTGGGCATCGACATCATGCCCGAGTTCATCGACTTCTGCCGCGGGCACGTGCGGGCCGCCGGCGTGACGAGTGAGTTTCATCTCCTGGCCGCGGAGAACGACCACTACGCCCGCACTGCGGAGCGGCGGGCCGCGGGCGATGCGGCGCTCGGCCACGACGCCCTGGCGGCCGCCCTCGGGGGCACGGTGCACTTTCTGTATGCGATCTCCGTGTTCACGCACCTCTCGCCGCCGATGGCTGCCGAGGCGTTGCGGCTGATCGCGGCGCTGCTTGCGCCCGGCGGGTTGGCGGTGCTGACGTTCTTCCTCCACGACGAGGAGGTGGAACTGGAACGGCGCCGGGGCTGGCGGGGCGGCTTCGACCTGAAGGCCGGCTACTGGGACGGGGAGGCCTTCTACGGCAGCCGCCGCGACCCGCTGGCCTTCGTCGCCTACCGGCCCGCCGGCATGCTCGCCCTGGCGCACGCTCAGGGGCTGTCCCTGCGGAGTTGCCATGCGGGCGCCTGGCGTGGCACGGGGATCATCACCCATGCCCTCCAGGATTTTGTGGTCCTGGAGAAGACCGGCTGAGGCCGCTGTCCGATGGATGCGTATCAGACAGCCCGGCGGCGCTCCTTCGGATCGTATGTCGGGCCCCATGACCGGGGCATCGAGATCGGCCCCAGTTTCCGGCCCACGTTTCCCAAGCGGGAGGGGTTCGCGGTCACGGTCGTCGATCACTGCCCGACGGTGGAACTGCGGGCCAAGTATGCCGCCGACGGCAACGTGCCGCCGGAACTGGCGGCCCAGATCGAGGATGTCGACGTCGTCTGGACCGGCAGTCGCTATCAGGATCTTGCCGGGATGCCCGGCGGCGTCGACTACGTGGTGGCCAGCCACGTGATCGAGCACGTCGCGGACGTGTGCGGATTCCTCCAGGACTGTGGTGGACTGCTGCGGGACGGCGGCGTTCTCCTGCTGGCGATCCCGCTGCGGCGGTGCATCATGGATTGCTACCGCCCGGCGAGCACGCTTGGTGACGTCCTGCTCGCCCACGTCGATCCGGCACGATACGAGCTCAAGTCGCGGCTCGACGAGGCGTGGCACCAGGCGCTGTTGGGCGCCGGTGGCGCCTGGGCGCCCGAGACCCTGCACGCCGCCGCCGCCGCGGGCCAGATGCCCGAACCGATGGTTTCAGTCGAGGCGGCGGGGCGTGTGTGGCAGGAACTGAAGGCTGATCCACCGCGGCCCGACGCTCCCTACCGCGACGCGCACCGCTGGGTGTTCGATCCGGACACCTTCGCTGAGATCGCCTGGTTCCTCGCGGTCAACGCCGGGACAGGTCTCGTGCCCGAAGCCTTTCCCGGCGGGCACGACTGCGAGTTCCACGCGGTGCTGCGGAAGCGGCCGGCGACCGCCGCCGAGATCGACCGGCTGGCCGCGTTGCGGACGCGAACGCTCCGGGAGCGGCTCGAGCCCGCCGGCGTGGCCGAGGTGGCACCCGTCGTGCCGTGGTGGCACCGGGCATTCGCGCGGGCGGCCCGGCTGGTCGGCGGCGGGCGTTCGGCTACCGCGTGAGCCGCCACACGAATCGCCAGGCCGGCTGCACGGCCCGCCGCACCACGGGATGGCGGGCCACCCAGGCCCGCAGGCGGGCGAGCGCCGGGGGCAGTTCCGCGGCCGGCTCGGCGCCGGCGTGCGCCGGTCCGACCGCGCCCTCGAGGTCGCTCAGGCGGCGGCGCAGCGGCGCGAATGCCGCGGGTGCGGCGGCCAGTTCCGCGAGCAAGTGTGCGATCTCGTCCACGGACCCGTCCCAACCGCGGCCGTGCCGCCGGGGCTCGGGCACCCAGACGGGCGGCCGCCGGCGGAGGATGTCGATCAGTTCGCGGGTCGATCCGTAGAGCACGATGTTGGGCGAGTCGCCGAGGGCGGCCTGCATCTCGCGGGCCAGCGGCGTGTCGCGGGCGAGCACGGGCTTGTGATACGCGAGACCTTGCAGGAAGGGAAACCCGAAGCCTTCGTAGTGGGACGGGAAGACGACGACCTCCGCCTCCTCGTACAGGTCCTCGATCCGCTCCGCCGGCAGCGGCCCGCTCGGCAGGCAGGTGACCCGCGGGTCGGCGTGGCCGTCGAGGCCCATGCAGGTGATCCGCGTGGCGGCGGGCAGCGCCGCCACGAGCGCATCGACCGTGGGGCCCACGTCCTTGTGCGGAAACCGATTGCCCACGACGAGGATCGGCCCGCCCCGCCGGCCCGGTCGCCTGCCGGCGGGCAGATATTCCGCCGGGTCGAGGCTGTGAGGCGAGACCAGATGCCGCAGCGTGGGAGCCGCCGGAAACCGGGTCGCGAACTGCCGCCGGGTGAACTCGCTGTTGTAGATCACGGCGTCGCCGTGGGCGAACACCTGCCGCCACACCCAATCGAGGTCGGGGTTGACCAGCGCCTGGATGTCCCAGGTGATCGTGTCGAGCATGAACCAGGCGGTGCGGACCGCCAGGCGATTGAGTCGCAGCAGGCTCTCGCGGGTGAAGGGCTGGCCGACCCGCAGGCCGACGGTGAACGGCCGGGCGACCTCTACCGGCACGACCGCGACGTTCGCCAGCCGGTCGAGGCCGTGAAACCGGGCGTGTTCCGCGTGCATCATCACCGCCAGGGAAAACCGGTCGGCGTGGCGGGCGGCGAAGCCGTGCAGGAGCCGGATGGCCGCGGCGATCGTGCCATTGTGGTAGCTGCCGACATCGGAAAAATCGAACAGCAGCGACGGTCGGCCGGCCGCATCGGGCAGCAGGGCGGTGAGCATCCGTTCCGCCCGATGCACCGGCCCGGCCTCGTAGGCTGCGACCGCCCGCGGATACTCCGGATAGCGGTCGGCCAGCCGCCGAGCGTTGTCCCGTTCCAGGTCGCTTCTGGCCGCCGTGCCGAAGCTCGTCTCGCCGTGGTGATAGACGAAGGCCCGGTTGGCGAGCACCGCCCGGTAGCCGCGGCGGTTGGCCCGCATCACCAGGTCGTTCTCCTCGTTGTAGCCCGCGCCATAGGCTTCATCGAACAGGCCGAACTCGTCGAGGATCTCCCGCCGGATGAGCAGGCAGAAGCCGATCGCCGTCGGCGCGTAGTGGAAGTCGGGCAGATGGGCGGCCACGAGGCGGTGATCGTCCCACGACCGCGCCGGCGGTCGGTTTCGCAGGACTTCGTCGGGCGGCAGGCTGGCGATCGTGGCGTTGTTCGACCGCGGGCTGACGAAGCCGATCATCGGGTCGCAGCCGGCGACGCGGATCATCTCGGTGATCGCGCCCGGAAAGACGAGCGTGTCGGAGTTGAGCAGGATCGCGTCGCGGCCCGCCGCGACGGCGACCTCCAGGCCGCGATTGGCCGACCGCAGAAAGCCGAGGTTCTCCTGATTGGCGAGGAATTCGACCGGCAGGACGCCGGCGCAGCGTTCGCTGGCCGCGGCCAGCGCCGCGGCCAAAGGCGCATGGCCGGGGGAATCGTCGATGGCGATCACGACCACGCCGAGGCTCGTCAGTTCGGCCGCGCATTCCAGCAGCGAGGCGAACAGCGGCGCTACCAGTTCCTCGTGGCGATGGAACGGGACGATCAGGGCCGGGCCGTGGGCCGGGCGGTGCGGCGGGGCGATGGCGTGCGAAGCGTCCATGACGCGGCTATTGGAACGTGACCGGCAGGGCGATCGGGCGGCCGGCAACCTCCTGCGCGTCTCCCCCTCGAACCCTACCGCGGCCGATGTGCGTGTCAACCTGATGGGGCCGCTGCTTGACGCGGTTTCGGGGGGAAAGTAGCGTCGCGATCAGTTCTTTCGCGGCCGATCGCCCCCCTTCCTGTCCACCGCATGGCCTCCGTATCCGTCCACTCGCCGGCCCCCGCCACCAGCGCCATGGCCGACTGGATGCGAGGCACGGCCCGCATCGACAGCTGGTTGCCACTGGCCTGGTACGACGTCCGCCTGCGCTATCGCCGCTCGATGCTCGGGCCGCTGTGGCTGACGATCAGCATGGGCGCGATGCTCGTGGGCATGGGGCCGCTCTACGCGGCGCTGTTCAACGTGCCGATGGACACCTTCTTTCCGCACCTGGCGATGGGGCTCGTGTTCTGGATGTTCATCTCCGGCACGATCAACGAGTCCTGCGGCGTGTTCACGCAATCGGCCAGTTACCTGAAGCACGCCGACACCCCCTTGAGCCTGTTCGTCTGGCGGATGGTGGCCCGGCAGCTGGTGCAGCTGGCCCACCAGGCCCTGCTCTACCTGCCGATCGCCTGGTGGGCCGGCATCAAGCCCTCCGTGGCCATGCTCCAGTTCATTCCCGGCATGCTGCTGCTGGTGCTGAACCTGCATTTCATCGCGCTGACGCTGGGGATCATCTGCGCCCGGTTCCGGGACGTGACCCAGATCGTAGCCAGCCTGATCGGCTTTCTGCTGTTCCTCACGCCGGTGGTCTGGCAGCCCGACAAGCTGCCCGAGCGGCTGCGGTTCGTGCTCAACAACCCGTTCGCTGTGCTGCTCTCGGTCGTCCGCGACCCGGTGCTCGGCAAGGTCGTGCCCGTGGAGACGTGGGCCATGGCCGTGGGCTGGACCATCGCCACCGTGATCATTGCGTTCCTGGTATTTGCGGCGAAGCGGCGGCAGGTCGTCTACTGGGTGTGACGGCCTACGGCCGATGCGGAGGACAGGGTGGCGCTGCTGGAGCTGAAGAATGTGACGGTCGAGCTGCCGGTGTTCGGCTTCGACTCCGCCTCGCTCAAGAAGACGGTCGCCCGGACCGTGACCGGCGGGCGGATCAAGTTCGACACCGGCGTGACGGTGGTCCGGGCGCTCGACGACGTGTCGCTGACGCTGCGGGACGGCGACCGGCTGGGCATCATGGGGCACAACGGCGCCGGCAAGACGACCCTGCTGCGAACCCTGGCCGGGGTCTATCCTCCCAAGCGCGGCACCTACCGCCGCGAGGGGACGATCGCCAGCTTCATCGACCCGATGCTCGGCATCGAGATGGATGCCACGGGCCTGGAAAATATCCGCCTCCGCGGCCTCGTGATGGGGCTCGATCATGCCGCCATCTCCCGGCTGGCCCCCGGAATCGCGGAGTTCAGCGGCCTGGGCGACTATCTGGCCATGCCCGTCCGCACCTACTCCGCCGGGATGCTCATGCGGCTGGCCTTCTCGATCGTGACGAGCGTCCGAGCCGACATCCTCCTGCTCGACGAATGGCTCTCGGCCGGCGACGCCGAGTTCCGCGAGCGGGCGGACGAACGGATGCGCGAGGTCGTCGCCTCGACGGGCATCCTCGTGCTGGCGACGCATTCGGCCGACATGGTTCGCAAGGAATGCAACCGCCTCATCCAGCTCTCGCACGGCCAGAAGGTTTCCGACGAGCCGCTGGGCGACCGTTAAAGCGCATCTGACTTTGGTGTGTCGCCGGCTCGGGTGCGGCAAACGTCTCGTCGCTGGGGCGAGGATACGCCCCACGCTCCTCGAGCGTTCGCCGACCCCCTCGCCTCCGTCTCTCAGTTGGTCCGGGCAACGATCCACGTTTGTCAGACGCGCTCTAGCCGGTCGCCGCGGCCCGCAGCCGCTCGAGTCGCTCCCCGACGATCGCGATGATCCGCCGCTCGTAGTCCTGGCCTGCGGCGGACATGTAGCATTGCGGCCAATGCCAGACATAATCTGCTGTCGGCAGCGGCACGGCGCGGAGGACGAAGTCATCGGCTTCCGTTTCGGTCATCGCCGTCTGGCCCGGGGCGACCGACTGCACGATGATGAGCGTGGTGGCCGCCGACCGCCGCTCGGCGATGTGGTCGCGGACCTGTCGCAGGCAGTCGACGCGACCGGGAAAGAGCTCGATGAAGTGTGGCACGTGGGCCACCAGGGCCAGGGGCTCGGAGGTGGCGACCGCCGCGTGGAAGGTGGCGATTCGGCGGGCGTAGGTTTCGCGGAGCTTCGCGAACTCATCGGCAGCGTAGTCGGGGCCGACGTCGTGGTTGAAGTGCACCACGTAGCGGCGGTGGATGCAGACCTGCTCGCCCGGCCGATACTCCAGTTCGGCCGGATCCATGTATCCGGCGAAGCCACCGAGCACGAGGTCGCGGACCGACTCCGGCGGGTGCACGGCGAGGTCGAACGGGCCCGTCAGCTCGCCGAGCTTGGCGGTCCGCTTCAGTCCCCAGCGGGCCAGCACGGCGCGACTGACGCAGTCGCAGCCCAGCGAGACCACGGCGACGTCCTTGAACCGCACGAGGTTGCGCCGCCGCTGTGCCGCCATGTCGATGAGCCGGTCGAACCACTCGGTCAGGAGGCCGAGCGTTCGCTCCCGCACGGCGGCCAGGTCGGCCACATCGGCTGCAGACATCGCGAAGCCGTGACCGGTCGAAAGCAGGGCGAACTCCCGGGCGGGGGCCAGGAACGATTCGATGGCCGCGTCCGGCACGAGGGCCTCGTTACGGTGGGCCTCCAGGGCCGCTTCGATGTCGCGCATGTCGAAATCCCCCCGCGTGGGACCGTCGTGGATTGGCCGGGCCGCGACCCGTCGAGACCTGCGCGGAGGCACCGGATTTCCGAAGTATAGTTGCGGGGAACCCCCGGGAATGGCAGCGCCATGAGATCGTTGAAACCCGTGAAGCAGGCCGTCGTCCAGGCTGAGCCGGTGCAGGTGCCGCTGGGCACCGGTAAGCCGGGCCTGCTGAAGGTGGACGTCGTCGTCGCCGCCGACGGGATGGTGGCCATCGCCGGCTGGCGGGTCGGCGCGGTCGAGGTGGCGCTCGAGGTGGATGGCGCGCCGGTCGCCGTCGACATCCACACGGTGGACCGCGGCGATGTGGCCGCCGCCCGCGGGGCATCCACGCCCCAGGACTGCGGCTTCGTCCTGGTGGCGGAGAACGTCGGAGGCGGTGAGCTGCGGCTGGCTGCGGGAGCCGACTCCCGCCGGGTGCCGGCGGAGCAACGCTATCTCCTCGCGCCGGTCGCCGCCGAGCAGATCGACCGGGAGCGGATGGGGGCCTTGGGCCCCGTGATTGCGGCCCTCGCCCGTCGCCAGACGACGGGATCGCCCGCCTGGCGGCGGCTGGTCGAAGCCGTGCCGTCGGCCCCGAGCGGGCAGGATGGCATCGGGCATATCGACGCCGCGGCCGTCGTCCGCGGCATCGGACAGGCATTGGTCGTGGGCTGGGTGGCCGTCGCCGACGGGGTGCAGGTCTGGCTCGAGGATGACGCTGGCGGCGTGTATGCGCTCGATGGGGCCTACCGCTTCCAGCGGCGCGACGTCTATGAGCGGCTGGCCGATGGTCCGCTGTGTGCCGTGGCCGCCCAGGCTGCGTTCGTCCTCCGCATCCAGACGCCGGCCGACATCGTTCGCCTGCGGCTCGTGGCCCTCGGCCCGCAGGGCCGAAGCGTGCTCAGCGAGATGCCGTGCAGCGAACTGCCGCGGTCGTCCACCGCGGTCGTCAGCTGGCTGTTCGGGGCCAACACGCCCCGGGACGATCTGGCCGCCCGGTTCACGGCGGTCGACCAGCCCGTGCTCGAGGCGATCGCCGCCGTCGACGCCACGGCCCGGGCCACGCTCCCGGTGCGGTGCCTGGACCATGGCGAGCCGCCGGCGGCACCACGGGCCAGCGTGATCGTGCCCCTCTACGGCCGCCACGACTTCGTCGAGAGCCAGATGCTCGAGTGGGCCCGCGATCCCGCCATCGGCCGCGAGGTCGAGATCGTCTACGTCGTCGACGACCCTGGGATCATGGCCGCCTTCGCCCACGAGGCCGCCGGCCTGCACCGGCTCTATGGCGTGCCCTTCCGCGTGGTCGACGGCCTGGTCAATCGCGGCTTCAGCGGGGCCAACAACCTCGGGGCGGAGCACTCCCGGGGCGACGTGCTCGTGTTCCTCAACTCCGATGCCTTCCCGCGGCGACCGGGCTGGGTGGGGGCGTTGTGCGACCTGCTCGCCGCCGATCCGACGATCGGCGCGGTGGGCCCGCGGCTGATCATGGCCAGTGGCGGCATCCAGCACGCCGGCATGCGGTTCCAGTGGCTGCCCGAGTTCGGGATCTGGGCCAACGTCCATCCCGGCGCGGGGCTCGATCCGGCGCTCGATCCCGCTACCGGGCCCACCGACGTGCCGGCGGTCACCGGCGCCTGCCTCGCCGTGCGGCGGGACGATTTCGTGCGGGTGGGAGGCTGGGACACCGGCTACGTGATCGGCGACTTCGAAGACTCCGACCTGTGCCTCAAGCTGCGGGCCCTCGGCAGGCGGATCGTCTACCAGCCGGACGTCGAGCTCACGCATCTCGAGCGGCAGTCGTTCGCCCTGCTCGGCGGCGGCGAGTTCCGCCAGCAGGTGGTCCTCGTCAACGCGCTGCGGCACCAACAGCGGTGGGCCGACCTGCTCGCCACGGAGGGGAACGGACGATGACCACTGCCCCATCCGCACGGCCGCGTCGCGAACGAATCCTCGTGGTCGCGCATCGCCATCCCGACTTCAGCCTCGGGGGCGGCGAGATCGCCGCCCACACGCTGTTCCAGGCCTACCGGCGGCAGCCGGCCGTCGAGCGGGCCTGGTTTCTCGCCAGTGCCGACCGCGGCCGCGGACCGACCGGCCAGATTGCGGTCCGGCGGGAGGACGAATACCTCTGGGAGCAAGGCACCGGCGACTGGTTCATGCTCAAGGCCGCCCATCGGCAATCGGTGACCGAGCAGTTTGGCGACCTGCTGCGGGCCCTGCGGCCGACGGTCCTCCACGCCCACCATTACGCCCACCTCGGGCTCGAGTTCCTCCGCATCGCCAAGCAGATCGACCCGGCGATCCGCGTCGTGCTTACGCTCCACGAGTACATGGCGATCTGCCACAACCAGGGGCAGATGATCAAGACCAACGGCCGGCTCTGCTCGCGGGAGTCGTTCGACGACTGCCGGATGTGCTTCCCGCAGCATCCGCCCGAGGACTTCTGGCGCCGCAAGCATTTCATCATGCGACACTTCGACGCCGTGGACGCGTTCGTCTCGCCTTCCGAGTTTCTTCGCCAGCGGTACATCGCCTGGGGCATCGAACCCGCGCGGATCACGGTGATCGAGAACGGCCAGCCCGCGGAGGAGCCGCTGCCGCCGCGGCCTCTGGCCGACGGTGCGGGCCGCAGTCGGTTCGGCTACTTCGGCCAGTCGACACCCTTCAAGGGGCTCGACGTCCTGCTCGCCGCCCTGGCGACGATGACACGGCGGGAGCGGGCGCGGGTCGTGGTCGAGGTGCACACCACCGAGCTCGACGGCCAGCCCGAGGCGTGGCGGAACAAGCTCGCAGCCCTGCGCGAGCCGCTGGCCCGCGCGGGCTGCCTGCAGTGGATCGGACCCTATCAGCCGCACGAGCTTCGCAGCCGGATGGCCGGCGTCGACTGGGTGACGATGCCCTCGATCTGGTGGGAGAACAGTCCGCTGGTCATTCAAGAAGCATTCCTCTGCGGCCGGCCGTTGCTGGTGAGCGACATCGGCGGCATGGCCGAGAAGGTGCGGGACGGCGTCGACGGGCTGCACGTGCCCGCCGCGAATCCGCGGGCCTGGGCCGACGCGTTGCTGCGGGCGGCCGACGGCGAGGTGCTGTGGGACCGGCTCCGCGGGGGCATCCGCCGGCCGCTGAACCACGACGAGTGTGCGGCACGGCACTTGGAAACGGTGCTGGCAGGGGCATGACGGCCGGTCAGCCCGCGGCAGTCTCGGCGTCGCGCAGCACCTGCAAAACGCCGGCGTCGCCACCGGCGATCTTCAGCGGATGGAGAAAGGCCGCCTCGGACGCGATGAACTCGGCGATGAATGCCGGATCGCGGACCTGGTCACGGCTTTCCCCCCACAGGAACCGGCCGGGACGCACGGCGATCGACAGGCCCGCCGTGCGGACGGCGGTGAACAGGGCCGTGGGGATGGCCACCTCCGGAAACACGTTGGCGGCGACCAGCGGCCCCAGCCGGTCGAGGAAGTCGGGCACCAGATCGGCCCGCAGGGCGAAGCAGTCACTGACCCCATGATGCAGCCGCTTCAGGGGCACGGCGGGTTCAAGGCCCTCGAAGCCGTTGCCGTAGAGCGGATTCATCTGTCGCTCGAGCGAGTTGGCGACCCGCGCCGTCCAGGGCCAGTCGACGGCTGCCAGCGAGTAAGGATGGTCGACCGGGAACATCCCGCCGTGCCCGCCGGCGAGCAGGTCGAGGACCGCGGCGGCCGACAGCCGTGGATGCAGGAGCACGTCGTCCTGGATGAACAGATAGGCCCGTGGTCCGGCGGCATCCTCCCGGTGCTGGTCCTTGAGATAGCCGTGCACGAGCCCGTGGAACTGGTATGAGCCGAACGGGTAGGCGAAGTAATGGGGGTGCCGGGGTGCGACGCAGGGCATCACGAAGTCGATCGCGGGGAACCGCCGCCGGTAGAAGTCGTGAATCGGGCGGCAATTGCGGGCGTAGTGGTGGTTGAAGAGGACCACGAGCCGGCAACCGGTGGTGTCGTCGGGACCGTGGTCGGCCGTCAGCCCGTCGAGATAGGCCGCGGCCGTCGCGTCGCCGGTGGTGAGCCGCAGGAGGGCGTGGATCTGGAAGTCGTTGAGCCGCCGGCGGGCCGCCGCCACGAACTGCGGATTGAGCAGGTAGGAGCCGGGCGTCGGATAAGCGGCTAACTCAAGCTCATGGGAGTCTCCGCACCTGCCGTCCCCGGCGACGATGGACCGCGCGACCGTCGCCGGCTGGGCGAGATCCACGAGATCGACGAACACCCGCGGTCCCATGTCGCCCGTGGCCGCCACGACGCCGCCTCCCAGAAGGAGACGGGTTCCATCGACCGACGGGCCGGCGCCCAAGGGACCCACCGGATGCACGACGGGGCATCGGCCGCCATCGGTCCGCTCGAGCACGAGCGCACCCGCCGCGTCGAAGACCAGTCGCGGCGTCATCGGGCTCATCCGCTCGTGGTCGCCGCCAGGGCGGCTTCGCAGTCCACGAGCCACGCTTCGAGGAGTGGCAGCTCGCGGGCCGGGACGATCCCCCCGCGTTCAAGAGCGGCGTAGACGGCCCGCAGGTTGTCGGCGACGGTCGCCGTGCTGGTCGTGGCCGCGGCGGCGGTTTCCAGCGCCCGTTGACCGGTGAGATACATCGGCACCTCCGCCTCGAAGTCCTTGAGGTAGTTGTGGACGTTGCGGTCCTGAAACACGGTCGCGGCGGTAAAGCAGAGCCGCAGGCCGGCGGCCCAGAGGATCGGCTGGGCAACGAGCCCCCGGAGGATGTCGGTGTAGCGGAACGACACGAATGCGGGGAGGTACATGAGGGGCAGCAATGCGCGGCGGAAGGCCGTGTTTTGACTGTTGAACGGGCAGACAACGCCGGGGGCCAGCGTCACGGCCGGGGCGTCGTCGAACGTGCAGGCCCGGTTGCAGGTCAGGCGGTAGACCGCGTCGACGTCGGGGTCGCCGTCGGCCAAACCCTGCCACACTCCGATGGCTGGCGGCGTGGCCGCGGGGGTCGCCTCCGGCCGCTCCACGGCGGATGCGGTGATGCACTCCAGCGGGAGGCCGCGCGGCCAAATGAACTGCGACGTGAAGTGGCGGTAGACGTTCACGAACTGCAGCCCGGCGGCCGCGGGCCCGATCTCGAGACGGCAGTCGGCGCGCCAGATGTCGCCGCGGCGGCCGGCGACGAGGCAGTTGTCGTCGTCGGTGTCGAAGAGAATGTCGGCGCCGGCCGCGGCGGCTTCCAGGTAGCCGACCATCTTGCGGGCGTAATGGTCGCGTGGGAGCGTCGCGACGATCCGCCACGGCAGTCGCTCCTGCTCCGCGAGCGACAAAAACCGGGCGTTGTCGAGCGGGTAGGTGGCGGGGGATTTGCGGTCACCGACGACGATCACGGAATCGAATTCCGCCGCCGTCGCAAAGGAGGCCACCGCGGGCGTGGGCGGGAAGATCGACGTGATGATGCAGGTGGCTTTCACGATCCCACTCGCTGGAGATGCCGGTGATCCGAACGGATCGAATCCTAATTCAGAGGCCGAGCCCGGGCAACGCGGCGGCTGCCGAGCGCGGTGATCAGTTGGCGGGCGCCGCCGCGCCAGGGCGTGGGTGGAGAATCGCGGCGAGCAGGGGGCGGGCGTACGTCTCGTAGTAGTGCCGCTGGAATCCGTCGAGCGTCCAGCGGATGTTGCGACGGCCGGAGGCCCGCACCCGCTCGCGGAGGGCAGGATCGCGATCGAAGGCGGTGAGGAAGCCGCGGACGCTCGCGATCGCTCCTTCCAGCAAGCCGCGTTCCCGCTCGATTCGGTCGTAGCGGTTGTCGAGGCAGTCGTCGAACGTGTCGAAGCCCAGCTCCCGCGCGATGTCGAGCGCGTGCGGATGGCCGATCGTGACGCAGGGCTGGCCCAGCGCGAGTGGCTTGAGGGTCTTTTCGGTGATCCGCTGCACCTCGGAACCAATCGCGGTCTCCGTCACGACCGAAAGCTTCGTGTCGCGGTAGGGCCGCAGGTCGATGGCGAAGGCCAGGGCATTGCCCATGGCGGTGAACGTGTCCACCCGTAGCGGGGCGCGGGCGAGGAGCCGTGGCAGATACCGAACGAGATGGCCGCCGCCAATCGCCGTCAACCTGGCGGCGACTACGGCTGCGGTGTCGGCGTCGCCATGCTCGATCTTCTCGTAGGCGAGTCCCGGGAAACTGATGTATGGAATCTGGCAGTTGGGGTCGTGATCGGGCGCGTCGAGGTCGATCAGGCCGGCCTCCGCCATCATGAGCAGCACGACGAGGCGATGAAACCGCGGCGTGGCGTTGAGGCAGAGGATGTCGTGCCGCGGCGCGGGGAGCGGGAGTGATTCGGGATCCGATTCGATGCGGTGCCCCGCGGCGAGCAGAATCTCCCGGCAGGCATGCCAGCCGTAGACGAGAAACGCGTCGAAGACGGCATGCCGGATGGGTAGCGGCCCGCGGTCGAGCGCCCGGTTTTGGCAGACCAGCGTCAGGTTGCCGGGCCGCTGGATGCCGGCCTCCGTCGCCAGCGCGACGACTGCGTCGACGAGCAGCGGATGGCCGGCCTCGTTGCAAAAGTCAAAGAACACGTGGCATTGCCCGCTATCCACGTCACCCGCCACGGCGGCCAGCGTCGCGAGGAGTTCGGCCCGCCGCGGTGCGTCGTCGAGACCGCTTAAGAGAGGCAGCAGCAGACTGAACGGGCGGCCTGTCTGGCAAACGCCGGCGAGTGCTTCCCGACTGGGCAGGCAGACTGGGATCGGCCAGGCGTCATGCAAGCCGGTCGAAACCGTGTGCAGCGCGTGGATGAAGAAGCCCGGTTCGGTGTGGCCGGCGAAGAGCACCGGTGCCGCGGCTGGGGCACGCGGCTCGATGCGGACGGTGGCCGGCGCGATCGGACCAGGTCCCTCGTCACCCAGGCCGGCGAGCCCGCGCAGGGTGCGGTACACGATCAACGCATCGGCCTCGAACGCCGACCGCGGATGTGGTGGCGGTGGTGTCACGGATAGCATCCGCGGTTCGAAGAGAGGCGGGGGTTCGCCGAGCGGAATGCCCAGCCGGTCGCGGAGGGCGGCGCAGACCTCTGCGGGGTCGGCCGCGACCTGGCTCACCTCGCGGACCAGGCACGCATCGGGATGGCGGCGGACGAAGTCCAGGATCTGGCGGTTGCCATGGAGCCAACTGCGGATGGCGAGGGATGGATCCTCTTGCACCGGGCGGTCGCCCCGGCGGACGAGCGAATCGACGACCTCCCAGGGGCTCCGAAAGACGAACAGGAACCGGGCTTCGGGAACGAGTCCCTGCCAAAAGTCGAGAAAGTGGGTCGTCCGCGGATCCTTCCAGCCCCAGGGCACGCCCCGCGACCGCCGCTCGGCGACGAGGGCCAGCGCTTCCGGCACGAGCTCGGTGGCGACCTGCGGCCGGCCCATGGTTACGAAGCCATCCTCGTGCTCGCCGGCGGCCGTCAGGGCCCGCTTGTGGAACTCGTAGAAGTCGAGATCCTCGAAGTGGCCCTTCTCGTTGCCCTGGTACGGCCCCATCAGCCGTTCGCCGATAAACAGACCGGCACCGTGCAGGAGAGACGCGGTTAGTGACGTGCCCGAGCGGTGCATGCCACCGATTACGAGCACCGGAGCCTGCGGCGGCTGGGTCACGTTCGCACGCTCTCCGCCAGCGACAGACCCTGGGCGTCCTTCGCCGAAATCACCGGCGGCGCCGTGAGCGGCCAGTCGATCGCGAGGGTCGGGTCGTTCCAGAGGATGCACCGCTCGCAGTCCGGGGCGTAGTAGTCGGTGGTCTTGTAGAGAAACTCGGCCGCGTCGGAGAGCACCAGGAACCCGTGGGCCAGCCCCGGCGGCACCCACAGTTGCCGGCGGTTCTCCGCCGAGAGCTCGACGCCCACCCAGCGGCCGAACGTCGCCGACTCCGGCCGGATGTCGACGGCCACGTCGAACACCGCACCGCGGACCACTCGCACGAGTTTCCCTTGGGGATGTTCCACTTGGTAGTGGAGGCCCCGGAGCACATTTTTGCGGCTCAAACTGTGATTGTCCTGGACGAACGACACCGGGCCGCCCACGGCTGTCTCGAACACCCGCTGGTTGAAGCTCTCGAAGAAGTGCCCGCGGGCGTCTTCGTAGACCCGCGGGGCGAGGATCAGCACGCCATCGAGTGCGGTGGGCGTCACGTTCATGCGCCGCGGCCCTCGCGGACCAGTCCCAGGAGATATTCGCCGTAGCCGCTCTTGGCCAGCGGCGCCGCGAGTCGTTCCAGCTGCGCGGAGTCGATCCAGCCGTTCCGCCAGGCGATCTCCTCCGGGCAGCAGATCCGCAGCCCCTGCCGCTTCTCCAGCGTCTGGATGAACTGCGACGCCTCGATCAGGCTGTCATGCGTGCCGGTGTCGAGCCAGGCGTCGCCCCGGCCCATCGTGTGCACCGTCAGTTGGCCGCGCTGGAGATACACGCGGTTGACGTCGGTGATCTCGAGTTCGCCGCGGGCTGAAGGCTGCATCGTGGCGGCGATGTCGACGACCTGCTCGTCATAGAAGTAGAGCCCGGTGACGGCGTAGCGGCTGCGGGGCTGCCGGGGCTTCTCCTCGATCGAGATCGCCCGGCCCGCCGCGTCGAACTCGACGACGCCGTATCGCTCCGGATCCGCGACGGGATAGGCGAAGACGCTGGCGCCGTGCCGCTGGGCGTCGGCTTCCTGGAGCCGATCGGCGAGCTCGTGCCCGTAGAAGATGTTGTCGCCGAGGACGAGCACCGACGGGCCGCCGGCGACGAACTCCGCGCCGATGACGAACGCCTGTGCCAGGCCCTCGGGCCGGGGCTGCACCGCGTATTGGAAATCCAGTCCCCAGGCGCCGCCGTCGCCGAGCAACTCCTGGAACCGCGGGGTGTCCTGGGGGGTGGAGATGACGAGGATCTCCCGCACGCCTGCGAGCATCAGGGCGCCCAGCGGGTAGTAGATCATCGGCTTGTCGTACACCGGCAGGAGCTGTTTCGACACGGCCCGCGTGGCGGGATGCAACCGCGTGCCGCTGCCACCGGCGAGGATGATGCCTTTGCGTGCCGTCACGGGAGGGCTCGGGAGGAGGCCGATGCGGCGTGGAGCAGCTCGTCGGCCAGGGTGTCCACAACCGCAGCCGCATCATCCTGCCAGGCAGGGAGCGTGATGCCGAGGGCGGCGGTGAGTTTGCCGGTGTCGAGCCGGGAGTTGAGCGGCCGCCGGGCCGGGGTCGGATAGGCGGAGGATGGAATCGCCTGCACGTCCTCGGGCCGCACGCGCAGCGGCAGGCCGCGGTCGCGGGCCCGCTCCAGGATGAACCGCGCGAAGCCGTGCCAGGTGGTGTGGCCGCCGGGCACGACATGGTAGACGCCCGCCGCCGGGGCCGCGTCGGTCTGCGTCGCCCGACCGATCAGCGTGGCCGTCACGTCGGCCAAGAGCGCGGCTCCCGTCGGCGCGCCGGTCTGGTCGTCCACCACCCGCAGCTCCTCCCGCTCGCCGGCCAGCCGGAGGATCGTGCGCACGAAGTTGGCGCCATGCACGCCATAGACCCAGCTGGTGCGGAGCACATAGTGCCGGTCCGCGGCGGCGGCGGCCCGCTCGCCGGCGAGCTTGGTGGCCCCGTAGACGCCCAGGGGTGCGGGGGCGTCGGTCTCGACGTAGGGGCCGGTCTTCGTGCCGTCAAACACGTAGTCGGTGGAGTAGTGGACCAGCAGCGCCCCCCGCCGTGCGACCGCGGCGGCGAGGGCGGCCACGGCGTCGGCGTTGATCACTCGGGCACGGTCGGGCTCCGCCTCCGCCCGATCGACGGCCGTGTAGGCGGCGGCGTTGACGACGACGTCGGGCACCTCGTGATCCACCAGCGCGGCCAGTTCGGCGGGCCGCTCGAAGTCGATCTCCGGGTAGCCGAGGGCGGCCACGCTTCCCAGCGCCGGCAGCGTGCGGCACAGTTCGTGCCCCACTTGCCCGTTCTTGCCCAGGAGTAGGATCTTGAGGCTCATGACGCGTAGTGCTTCGCGACCCAGTCGCGGTAGGAGCCGCTGGTGACGTTGGCGACCCAATCCTGGTGGTCCAGATACCAGCGGACGGTGCGGCGGATGCCGCTGGCAAACGTCTCCGCCGGCCGCCAGCCGAGGGTCGTGGCGATCTTGGCGGCGTCGATCGCGTACCGCCGGTCGTGGCCGGGCCGGTCCTTCACGAACGTGATCTGCTCGCGGTAGGAACGCCCGTCGGCCCGGGGGTGCAGCTCGTCGAGAATGCCGCACAGCGTGTGCACGACGTCGATGTTGGCCATCTCGCTCGCGCCGCCGACGTTGTAGACCTCGCCCGGCACGCCCGCCTCGATCACCCGGCGGATGGCGGCGCAGTGGTCGCCGACGTAGAGCCAGTCGCGCACCTGCCGGCCGTCGCCGTAGATCGGCAGCGGCTTGCCCGCCAGTGCGTTGTGGATCACCAGCGGGATCAGCTTCTCGGGAAATTGAAACGGCCCGTAGTTGTTCGAGCAGTTGGTCGTCACCACCGGCAGGCCGTAGGTGTGGTGGTAGCCGCGGACCAGGTGGTCGCTGGCCGCCTTGGTCGCCGCGTAGGGGCTGTTGGGCTGGTAAGGGTTGGTCTCGGTGAAGGCGGGATCGGCGGGGCCGAGCGAACCGTAGACCTCGTCGGTGGAGACGTGCACGAAGCGGAACGCGGCCCGGTCAGCGGCGGGCAGGGCCGCCCAGTGAGCCCGGGCCGCCTCGAGGAGCCGGAACGTGCCCACCACGTTCGTCGCCACGAACTCCTCGGGGCCGTGGATCGAGCGGTCGACGTGGCTCTCGGCGGCGAAGTGCACGATCGCCCGCACCGCGTGCTCGGCCAACAGCCGCTCGACCAGGTCGCGGTCCCGGATGTCCCCATGGACGAATCGGTATCGGCTGTCGCCGGCGACGGACTGGAGGTTCTGCAGGTTGCCGGCGTACGTCAGCGCGTCGAGGTTCACGACCGGCTCGCCGCCGTGAACGAGCCAGTCGAGGACGAAGTTGGCACCGATGAAGCCGGCACCGCCGGTGACGAGGATCATGACAGTGGCGCAGCCGGCCTGGGGCGGCAGGAGCCTCCGGAAGGGGCCCGGTTCGCCGGGGTCGGGCGGCCAACCGGTGGATTGGGAGCTATGATACTTCAGTTCTATCCGTTCCGCGGCACCGGTCATGCTCACGCCCAAACAGGTCATCGACGCCTATTTTCTCGAGGCCCGGCACCAGCTCCTCGAGGTCGCAGCCCTCCTGGACCGGTACGACGCGGCCGTGGCCCGCGCCGCCGGCCACGATGCCGGCGACCCGCGGCTCACCGCCCTCTACGAGGCGCTCGCGGAGCTGGCCGACCGCAAGCCCGCCGGCGAGCGGACGGTGACCCTGCTCGAACTGTTCGCCAAGACCTGACGCCCGCGGTGCAGGGAGGAAGCCATGCAGATCATCCAGCCGCACTACCACGCCATCGCCCGCACCGCCCAGGACTACGAGCGGATGGCGATGAGCGGCGTCGTGGCCGTGGCCGAGCCGGCCTTCTGGGCCGGATTCGACCGGCTGTATCCCGAGACGTTCATCGACTACTTCCGGCAGATCAGCGAGTTCGAGCCGACGCGGGCCGCCCAGTACGGCATCCGCCACTTCTGCTGGGTGGCGGTGAACCCCAAGGAGGCGGAGAATCCGACGCTCACCCGCGAGGTGCTCCGTCACTTCCCCGAGTTCTTCGCCAAGCCCACCGTGCTCGGCGTGGGCGAGACGGGCCTGCACAAGTCGACGAAGAACGAATGCGAGTCGCTCGAGGCCCACGTCGACATCGCCATGAAGCACGGCCAGCTCGTGCTCATTCACACGCCGCACCTCGCCGACAAGGCCCATGGCACGAAGCGTGTGCTGGAGGTGCTCGCCGGCATGAACGTGGATCGCGAGCGGGTGTGGATCGACCATGTCGAGGAACAGACCATCAAGCCCTGTCTCGACGCCGGCTACTGGGTTGGGTTCACGCTCTATCCGATCACCAAGTGCTCGCCGAAGCGGGCTGTTGACATGCTGGAGAAGTACGGCACGGAGCGGATCCTCGTGAACTCGTCGGCCGACTGGGGGCCGAGCGACCCGTTCACGCTCCAGGAGTGCATCCTCGAGTACCGGCGGCGCGGCCATTCGCTGCAGGAGGCGATCGAGGTGTTCCACAACAATCCCTGCCGGTTCCTCGGGCAAAACCCGAAGTTCGACATCCGGCCGATCCGGGTCGAGGCCGCCGTCGAGGAGCCCGCCTGCGGGTGACGCCGATGGCCGCGACCCACCTCGCCCTCATCCGCCGGCTCTCGTTCTGCGCCGGCCACCGGCTGTACGGCCACGAGGGACGGTGCGCGTTTCTCCACGGCCACAACTACCGCGTGGACATCGAAGTCGAGGCCGAAGGGGGCGGCGTGGCGGTCGATGCCGTGGGCCGCGTGGTCGACTTCTCGCTCATCAAGAAGCGGATGCTCGGCTGGCTCGACGAGCACTGGGACCACGCCTTCATCCTCTTCGAGGAGGATGCGACGGCGCTGGCCGCGGTGCGGGCGGCCGAGCCCACGAAGTATTTCGTGCTCCCCTGGAACCCGACCGCCGAGAACATGGCCCGCTACCTGCTCGAGGTGGTGGCGCCGCACGTGCTCGCCGGCCTGGGGGTCGTGGCCCGGAAGGTGAGCGTGTGGGAGACCGACGAGGCCTGCGCGGTGGCGAGCCGGGGCCCCGTCGCGGCCGCCCCGCCCGTGCCGATCGCCGCAGCGGTGTGCGTGGATCGGAGGCCGACGTGACGGGCGGATCGTTTCCGGGAGGTTTTCCGCAGACGCGGCTGCGGCGGCTGCGGCAGCACGCATGGCTGCGCCGGGCGGTGGCCGAGACGCGGCTGGCGGCTGCCGACCTCGTCTGGCCGCTGTTCGTCCACGACCATCGTGAGCCGGCGGCGGTGCCGAGCATGCCCGGCGTGGAGCGACTGTCGATCGAGGGCGTGGTGCGGGCCGCGGGAGAGGCCGCCCGACTCGGCATCCCGGCGCTCGCGGTGTTTCCCGTGACGGAGCCGGCCCTCAAGACCGACGACGGCCGGCTGGCCACCGATCCCGACAACCTCGTGTGCCGCACGCTGCACGCGGTGCGGCGCGAGCTGGGTGACGCGGTGGGCGTGATCTGCGACGTGGCCCTCGACCCCTACACGACCCACGGCCACGACGGGCTGTTGCGCGACGGCAAAATTCTCAACGACGAGACGGTGACGGTGCTCGCCCGGCAGGCGGTGGTGCTCGCCGCGGCCGGCTGTCGCGTCGTCGCGCCCTCCGACATGATGGACGGCCGCGTGGGGGCGATCCGCGCGGCCCTCGACGCCGCCGGCCATGAGGACGTGAGCATCCTGTCGTACGCCGCGAAGTATGCCTCGGCCTTCTACGGCCCCTTCCGCGACGCCGTCGGGAGCCGCGCGGCGCTGGGCACGGCCGCCGCCCACGGCGTGGCCGACAAGCAGACCTACCAGATGGACCCGGCCAATACCGCCGAAGCCTTGCGCGAGGTGGCACTCGACATCGCCGAGGGGGCCGACATGGTGATGGTGAAGCCCGCCGGCACGGCGCTCGACATCATCCATCGCGTGAAGACCACGTTCGGCCTGCCCACGTTCGCCTACCAGGTGAGCGGGGAGTACGCGATGATCAAGGCGGCCGCCGCCAACGGCTGGCTCGACGGGCCGCAGGCGGCCCTGGAGAGCGTGCTGGTGATCAAGCGGGCCGGTGCCGACGGCATCCTCACCTACTTCGCCCCCGAGATCGCCCGCCGCCTCGGATCATGACTTCGGGCGGAAGGCGACGAGCCGCTCGGGCTTGGTTTCCAACCGGGGCGGATGCTCCACGCCGGTGTGGATGAGATCCACGCAGTACGGAATCGCGGGAAACACCGCGTCGAGGCACTCGCGGATGCTCTTCGGCCGGCCCGGCAGGTTGACGACGAGCGCCAGCCCGCAGACGCCGGCCGTCTGCCGGGAGAGGATCGCCGTCGGCACGTATTGCAGTGACACCTGCCGCATCCGCTCGCCAAACCCCGGCAGCAGTTTCGTGCACACCCGCTCCGTGGCCTCGGGCGTGACGTCGCGCGGCGCCGGGCCGGTGCCGCCGGTCGTGACGACGAGGCAGCAGCCCGTCGCCGCCAGGTCGCGGATCACGGCGGCGATGGCGTCGATGTCGTCAGGCACGATCCGCTCGCTGGCCTCCCACGGGGAGGCGAGCACCTCGGCGAGGTAGGCCCGGATCGCGGGCCCCCCCTCGTCGGCATATTCGCCGCGGCTGGCCCGGTCGGAGACCGTCAGGATGCCGATGACCGCGGGCCGGCTCATAGCACGCCGCGGGTTTCGAGCAGGGCCACGACGGCGTCGACGCACTTCGCGACCGGCCACTCGTGCGTCGGCAGGACGAGGTCGGGGCTGGCGGGTGGCTCATAGGGGGCGGAGATGCCGGGGAAGTTCGCGATCTCGCCGGCGTCGGCGAGCGCGTAATGCCCGTCGGTGTCGCGGGTGCGGCAGACCTCCAGCGGCGCGGAGAGGTGGACGACGAGAAACCTGTCGCTCCCCACCCGCTCGGCGGCCTTTTGCCGCACGGCCTCGTCGGGGGCCACGAACGCCGCCAGCACCACGAGCCCCGAGTCGTTGAACAGCCGCGCCACCTCGACGCCGCGGCGCAGGTTCTCGCTCCGCTCCTCGGCGGTGAAGCCGAGGTCGCGGCTGATGCCCAGCCGCAGCGACTGGCCGTCGAGCACCGCCACCGCCCGGCCGAGATCGAAGAGCCGCCGCTCCACCCCCTGGGCGAGCGTCGTCTTGCCCGATCCCGTGAGGCCCGTGAACAGGATCGTGGCCGGCTTCTGGCCGAAGCGGGCCTCGCGCTCCGCGGCCGTGACCGTGCTGGCGGTGCCGTGGAGGCCGACCGCGGCCGGCGCGTCGTCCCAGTGGGCCTTGCCGCCATCCTCCTGCTCCCGGTCGAGGATCATGCCGGCGGCCACCGTGGCGTTGGTGAGCCGGTCGATCATGATGAACGAGCCGGTGGCCCGGTTGCGGCGGTAGGCGTCGTAGGCGATCGGGCTGGTGAGCGTGATCGCGCAGCGGCCGATCTCGTTCAGGGCCAGCGTCGGCGCGGGCTGCCGGTGGAGCGTGTTGATGTCGACGCGGTAGCGGAGCGAGCCCACGGTGCCGGGCGCCACCTTGCTCGTCTGCTTGAACAGATACTGCTTGCCGGGCACGAGCGGCTCCTCGGCCATCCACACGACCATGGCCTCGAACCTGTGGTCCACCTTGGGCACGTTTCCCGGCCGCACGAGCATGTCGCCGCGGCTGGAGTCGATCTCGTCCTCGAGCGTGAGCGTGACCGACTGCGGGGCAAAGGCCTCCGTGAGTTCGCCGTCGAACGTCACGATGCTCTTGACGCGGCTCTTCTTCCGGGACGGGAGGCTCATCACCTCGTCCCCCTGGCGGATGATGCCGGAGGCGATCGTGCCGGAGAAGCCGCGGAAGTCGAGGTTCGGCCGGAGCACGAGCTGCACCGGGAAGCGGAAGTC
>Ga0315902_10001103_pt1 | contig 43872 bp, 40 predicted proteins | sample LakEriMetagenome_9_FD_203523 | JGI IMG/M metagenome (GOLD analysis project Ga0315902, IMG submission 203523) | Freshwater fungal communities from buoy surface, Lake Erie, Ohio, United States - Buoy 12 MA117 | ecosystem: Environmental > Aquatic > Freshwater > Lake > Lake biofilm | place: USA...
CAAGCGACTGTAGGGATGTAAAACGTGCGGAAGCTCTTCTTGCTGCACGCATGATGTTCTCGATCTGTTCTTCGGAAACCCTGTTGCTGAACGGCCAGTTATTCAAGCCTTTGTTCTGCTTATCAAAAGCGGGCTGCAGAGATTCCTTCAAATGTCGGACAAGAGCCTCTTCAGCGTATTTTTGCATACTGACATCGATCGTTGTATAGATCTTCAATCCATCGCTGTAAATATCGTATGGTTTGCCATCGGCATGTTTGTACTTCCAGGATCCATCCTCGTTCTTTTGACTAAATAGTTCGCTGAGCTCCTTGCGCAATGATTCCCGGAAATAAGGTGCCATCCCCTGCTTGTGATCAACCTTTCTGAACTTGACAACAAGGGGTTTCATTTTCAACCGGTCGTAGTCGGCCTTTGAAATCTTCTTTCTAAGCGCTTCATTTCCCTCCTCACTATTCTTCAACCACTGCATCAATACCTGGTTCCTTCTGTTGACTGCACGCATGGAATCATTCGCTCTTGCAAGAAGAATCTCCTCCCGCGAAACAGCATTCGCACTGATGCCCTTTTGGATGGCGATGCTTTGACGGTAATTCTTGATCTTGAATGTGTATGGATTATACAATGACGGATTCTTACACATGCCAACCAACATAGCTGACTCTTCCATTGAAAGGTCCTTGGGTAGCTTGTCAAAATACACCTTAGCAGCATTTTCTATTCCCACGGCATTGTATAGGAAATCGAACTGATTGAGATACATCGTAATGATCTCTTCCTTGGTAAATCGCCTTTCCAGTCTTGTGGCAATGATGTTTTCCTTGGCCTTTTCATTCACCCGTCGCATCATCCTGCCGAGCTTTCCGTATGACCCACGATCCACAGTCTCACCACTTGCTCTGGCCAGCTCTTCTTTTTCACGCTGTTGTAAGGTGAACAATAATTTAGCCAGCTGCTGTGAGATGGTTGAAGCACCTCCTGCGCTACCCAATTTGAATACTGCGCGTGCAAGTGCCTTGAAATCGACACCTGAATGGTTCATGAAACGCTCGTCCTCAGTGGAGATCAAAGCATCGGTAACATACGGTGAGATCTCTTTGTATTCTGCGCTGGTTCGATTGACCCTCCAATAACGTCCAAGCTCCGTTTCACCATCGGAGGCTAAAACAACGGAAGCGAGTAATTCAGGTGGATTATCCAGCATGGCGACTGAGGGCATTTCGTCTTCAGACTGAAACAACAAGAGTACTGTTATAAGAACAAAAGGGAATGCAGAAAAACACCAAAAAGCAATGTTGAACTTTTTCTCTGTGTCCTCTGTAAGCCCTGCCGAAGTTTTATTGTCTTTCTTCATGTTCCAACTTCATTCCTTGTAAAAATAGTGATAATTCCTTACTGCAGCACATCTCTCCGTTGACTGTCAAGCTTGAGCAAGACAAACATCATCACTGAAAATGACAACATAGAGGATCCTCCATAACTGAAGAATGGCAGTGGAATTCCGATGACCGGTGCAAACCCGATATTCATACCGATATTGACAGCGAAGTGATAAAACATGATCATGGCAACGGCGTAGGCATATACCCTGTTGAACCTGGCTCTTTGTCGTTCGGCAATGATCAGAATACGCAAGAGCATGAATAGGTATAGTGCGATCAGCAAGAGTGTTCCCAGAAAACCCCATTCCTCAGCAAAAGGACAAAAAATAAAGTCGGTTTCACTCTCCGGCACGTGATTACTTTCGACACTGGAAACACTAGCATTTTTATATCCCTTTCCCGTTAAACCACCTGAGCCAACTGCAGCCATTGCTCTGTTCCTGTTGTAATCGGCAAAATCCGGATCCTCTTTAAGTCCCAAAAACAGCTCGATCCTTTGCTTCTGGTGGCTGGCAAGCCCCTGAAACCCATAATTTACAATAAAAATGATCGCCGCACTGGTGATCAATCCGATGATAAGAATAACCGTAATTCGCTTGTGCTCGCGTTTTGATGATGCCCATCTGAAAAACAAAAACAACACAATGCCAAGCAGAATGAGCGCCAACAAAAGGGCATACATCCCTGGTATTTCCGCATCCAGCAGCCAACCAAAACGGAACGATTCATTGCTGATGAGTAGTGTCGCAATACTCAGGAAAACAAGCACAAAAAGGATCGGTATAAAGTGGCTCCCCACCCAGGTTTCCTTGAATTTTACACCCGGAATGGAGTTGGTTAAACGCAGTACAAAAGGATCAAAAGAAATGCCCTCCCTGTAAAGAACAAAAAGAAAAGAGGTGAAAACAACAAAGGTTCCGGCGTCTGGCTGAAGAAGAATCAATACCATTGGCACAAGTATGATCAGACTTGCTATGAAGACGGAGGATGTGTTTTGCTGCTTCACATTCAGATCGGATATGAAACGTGCCAGCAACAGGGCGGTTCCAATCTTTGCAAATTCCGCCGGTTGAATTCCCATTGAGCCAATGCCCAACCATGCCCTAGCTCCATGAACCGGGGGCATGAAAAGCACGATTACGAGCAGACCAATGGTGAAAAGATAGATCGGAACGCAGAATTTTCGGTAGACATCCGAATCGATCAAGAAGACCATCAAACCAAGGAAAAGCGAAACGCCTATCCACAAAACCTGCTTTCCATACGTTTGAGACAGATCAAACAAAAAGGGATGTTCTTCATTGAAAGAGACCGAATAGACCGTAGCCAACCCCATGAAAATCATGAGAATGAATGTAATGAACAGAGGCCAGTCCAGATTTCCTATGATCGATTGCTGCTGCCTCATTTGTTGTATGTGAATTTTGCGTCCAGAATCGTCTTTTCCCTTTCAGTCTCTTTGACTTTTCCGGTGAGGTATCTTTCGATCATTAAGGATGCAGTCGGAGCGGCCCACAAACCTCCACCTCCTTTGGCATTCTCGATAAAGACAGCTATGGCGATCTTTGGTTTGTTCATCGGCGCAAAGGCCACGAACATGGAGTGATCATCGCCGTGCGGATTTTGAACAGTTCCCGTCTTACCACAAACCACGATGTCGTTCAACTTGGCCCTGGATCCAGTACCTCCGGGTTCGTGGACTACTCGCCTCATTCCCTCAATGACAACATCATAGTGCTTACGATCAACCATCGCATACCTCTTTTGCCTGTATTCAGGCAAGGGACCCTGTTTGCCGATCGATTTCACAAAATGAGGTGTAATGAACCAACCCCTATTAGCAATGATCGCAGCAATATTAGCCATTTGCAGTGGTGTCATCATGACCTCTCCTTGACCGATCGAAATAGATCGGATCGTGGAAAAAGCCCAGCGATGGTGTCCATACCACTTATCGTAGAATTTTGGGTCGGGAATGAGTCCCGGACGCAAACCAGTTATATCAGTTTGCAGTTTGTTTCCCAATCCAAAGCTTCTCATGTACTTCGCCCAGAGTTCCAATCCGATCTCAGCGTCAGCAAAATTACTTTTCTTTTTGCCTTGTTGAATGATCCTCCTGGTTACAGCATAATAGTATGGATTGCATGAATGTTTGATGGCATCAGCCAGATTGGTCGCACTCGCATGACCATGACAACCTACCAGCGATTTGTTGCATGAGGCGCCGAAATCCGGGGTTATCACACCTTCCTGTAATGCAATGAGTGAATTGAGTAGCTTGAATGAGGAACCAGGGGGATATTCTGAGGCAAGTGGTCTGGGAAAAAGCGGCATACTCGGATCCTGGACCAATTTCGGGTAGTTTGCAGAGATATTTCTCCTTCCTATCAGCATATTCGGGTCGTAGGTCGGAGATGAGACCAATGCGAGGATCTCACCGGATTCGGGTTCAATTGCCACAATACATCCTCTTTTGCCGGTTAGCAATTTCTCTCCGTAGGCCTGCAACAGAATATCCACCCCAAGCTTTAACGGCTGACCCTGTTTTGCTAGAGTGTCATATTTTCCGTTGGCATAGGGTTCGATCGCATTGTTCAATGCGGATGTGACGATGTAGCGGATGCCTTTTCGGCCCCGAAGGAATTCCTCATAAAAGCGCTCGAGTCCGGCACGGCCAATGTTATTACCTGGCTTGTAAAAGCGGTCTTCATCGATCTCCTCTTGGTTCACCTCAGACAAGTACCCAATGATATTTGCCCCATTGGCGTATGGATAACTGCGCATGCTGGTTACCTCTTCAAAGAATCCCGGAAAATTGTCCAAATGGGGTGCAATCCGGGATATTTCCTCCAGTGTCAATTCCTTAAGGAAAGGATAGGCCCGTATCTTTTGGTAGTTACTGATCCTTTTGTCGGTATGCCGGTTGTAAAAAGTACCCGCCTCTTCGACGATTTCCTTAAAACGATTCCTTACCTGTTCAACCGACCACCCAATGAGACGGGCAAAAGCCGCCGTATCCAGATCTTTGATGTCTTTCTCGATCATCATCAGGTTGTAGTAGGTGGCGTTGGAAACGATCCTTTTGCCATTCCTGTCAAAAAGTACTCCTCTGGGGGGCGTGATCTCTTTCCTCTTCTCAGCGATCTCCTGTGCCCTCAATACCCAGGAATCATCGATCACTTGCATGTAGAAAATACGAACAGCGTAGATGATGCCTACGAGCAGAAAAAAAGCAATGATGACATATTTTCTGAAATCAATGTTCATCTTTCTTTCGGCTTTCTGATGAACAGCATTTGAAGGAGGATCGCAACTCCGAAAGATAGGGGCAAACTCAAAATTGTTTTCTGCAGTATGAAGAGTATGGCATCGATGCGGAACATTTCAAGCAGAAAAAACCAAAAATGGTGGATGAGCAGCAACAGACCGAAAACATAAAGGAACCAACGTGATCCCATCTCGTAAATGGTACTTTCCTTGAGCACATCATACCCATCGCGCGGAGCGAACATATTGAATACAAACGGTCTGAGGTAGGCCACCAGCAACAAAGACGAGGTATGCAGTCCGTAGGTATTGCTGATCGAATCGATGAGGATCCCCATGAAGAACGCAAGGAAGAGAAGGATTAATGTGCCTGTTTCGAATGGCAGCAGCAAAATGAATATCGGATAGACCATAATCTGAATACCCAATCCTATCTCGATCTGATTCAGTACCAAAGCCTGAAGCAACAGTAGGAATACAAAGCGGATAATATTTTTTACGATCACATTCATTCTTCGTCCCCGGGTACCCTGATTTCAAGTTCTGACTGTTCTTTCTGCCAAAGGTTCTTGATGACATAAACCCGCTGCAATGTGCGATAATTTTCGGAGAAAAGTACAACAACATCCCAAAGTGGCTTTCCTTCCACCGTTCTCAATTTTTCCACCTTACCAACCATCATCCCCCTGGGGAAAAGTCCGGAGCCCCCACGAGTAACAACGTTGGACCAGCGTTTGACCTGCTGATCGTTGGAGATCCCTGAAATCTGTCCACGCCGCGGATGTTTGCCGTCCCATTTCAGCAATCCGAAAAGTCCCGCCGGCTCGATCATTACATCGATATTGATGTTTTCGGTGAGTACTGACTTCACAACGGAGAAATTTTTACTGACCGAGTGGATCACGCCAAGGATCCCTTTATCGGAGAAAACACCCATATTTCTTTTGATCCCCTGGAGGGAACCTACGTTCAAGGTAAAAAAGTTATTGGCCTTGGTGTAGGTCGAATTTATCACAGTTGCGGGTATGTACGTATATTGCTGATTGAATACCGAGTCGGTTACTTTAACGGGGGCATTCTCCAATTCACTGAGCTTTTGTTTCATCGCATCCAGTTCCACGCGGAGGCGAACGTTCTCATTTTGCAAACTGGTATTGTTTTCACTCAGCGCAAAATGTTTGGTGAGATCATTCCGTACGGATAGAATAGCACCATTCACCCTGGATGCACTGGTCAGGTATTGGGCTCTGGGAAAGTTTAAGTAGGAGAAATAGGTATACAGCGCAAAAACCTGCATCAAAACAAAAAGGAGAAATACTTGAAATCGCCTAAGAAAGGCAACTAGATTGCGCATGTACAAAGATAAAAAAGTCCCGAAATTTTATTACGGGACCTTCCAAATTAATCTCTGATCAGGAACTGGTATTTATCGATGTTTTTCAGTGCAATACTCGTGCCGCGTGCAACCGCTCTGAGCGGATCTTCGGCGATATGTACCGGGAGCTTCGTTTTTGCAGATATCCGCTTGTCCAATCCCCTGAGCATGGATCCACCACCAGCGAGATAAATACCTGTTTTGTAAATGTCTGCCGAAAGTTCGGGCGGTGTCATCTCCAAGGCACTGAGGATCGCTTCCTCTATTTTCGATATTGTTTTATCAAGGGCATGCGCAACCTCTGTGTACGACACAACGATCTCCTTTGGAATACCCGTCATGAGGTCTCTACCACGTACCGCATAATCCTCCGGCGGATTATCGAGTTCAGGTAGCGCTGCTCCAACTTCGATCTTTATCTGTTCCGCCGTGCGTTCTCCAACGAGGATATTGTGCTGTCGGCGCATGTATTCCTCAATGTCGTTGGTGAAATCATCACCTGCAATTCGGATGGATTTATCACAGACAATTCCTCCAAGCGCTATTACGGCAATCTCCGATGTGCCCCCGCCAATATCGATGATCATGTTCCCCATCGGCTCTTCCACATCAATACCAATACCTATTGCAGCTGCCATAGGTTCATGGATCAGATAGACCTCTTTGGCTCCTGCATGTTCGGCAGAGTCCCTTACCGCTCGTTTTTCTACTTCCGTAATACCTGATGGGATACAGATCACCATCCGCAGCGTCGGATTGAACAAACTGCGACCAGGGTTGATCATTTTGATCATTCCTCGGATCATTTGTTCTGCACTTTGGAAGTCTGCGATCACACCGTCTTTCAACGGACGCACCGTTTCAATTAGCTTGTGCGTCTTCCCATGCATCTGCTGGGCTTTCTTTCCGATTGCCACAACTTTTCCGGTCTGAATATCTTTTGCCACGATAGATGGCTCATCGACCACAACCTTGTCATTCAAGATGATTAGTGTGTTCGCTGTTCCAAGGTCGATCGCGATCTCTTGTGTTAAAAAACTGAATAGTCCCATTTCAATATAGCTAAACCATTAGTAGCTTGTGTATCTTCCTCTTTTTCGTAAAATTCATTCTTTTGTTTCAAAAAACGAAAAATTATCGAAAATCAATGTTTAAAGTGCCTGTTACCCGTGAACACCATTGCCATGTCATGAGCGTTGCAATAATCAACCGACGCCTGATCCTTGATCGAACCTCCCGGCTGAATCACACAAGAAATGCCCGCTTCATTTGCGATCTCGACACAATCCGGAAAAGGAAAGAACGCATCCGATGCCATAACTGCCCCAACCAGATTGAAATTGAAGGATCTAGCCTTGTGAATCGCTTGTTTGAGCGCATCTACCCTTGATGTTTGTCCTGTACCACTGGCGAGTAGTTGGCCATTCTTTGCAAGAACGATCGTATTTGACTTTGTATGCTTCACGAGCTTATTGGCAAAGAGCATGTCGCTGATCTCCTCTGCTGACGGATGTTTTACTGTGATCAACTCTAGATCGGCTGTGCTCTCCGTAACAAGATCTTTATCCTGCTGCAGGACACCATTCAAAATCGTTCTGAATTGAATGCTTGGCAACTGGATATCCTTTTTACGGAGAATGATGCGGTTCTTTTTGCTGACCAGAATCTCCAATGCTTCTGAAGAATATGCCGGCGCTATGACCACTTCACAAAACAGGTCGTTAATCTCATTGGCGGTTTCTGCATCAATCTCGCGGTTAGCGATCAGAATACCTCCGAAGGCAGAAACAGGGTCGCCTGCCAAGGCATCTCGATACGCCTGGCTGAGAGTTTCTCTTGTAGCCAGTCCACATGCATTGTTGTGCTTCAGAATAGCAAAAGTTGGATCATCATTCCTGAACTCTTCCATCAGGTTGACAGCTGCGTCCACATCAAGCAGGTTGTTATAGGACAATTCCTTGCCGTTGAGCTTATCGAAAATAGCGTCCAGACTGCCAAAGAAAATACCTTTCTGATGTGGATTTTCACCATATCTCAGCACCTGAGAATCCTGGATACTTTCTTTGAATATTTCAGTGCTGCCATCGTCAAAATAACGGAAGATATGGGTGTCATAATGTGAAGAAACGTTGAATGCGTGTCTTGCAAATGACATCCGCTGATCAAGCGTTGTTGATGCGCCTTGCGCTCTAATGATCTCCAGAAACTCGGCATATTGAGCTTGAGCAGGCAGAATGACCACATCCTTGTAATTTTTCGCTGCTGCTCGAATGAGCGAAATACCACCGATATCTATCTTTTCAATGATGTCATCATGTGAAGCTCCGGATGCAACCGTTGCTTCAAAAGGATAGAGGTCAACGATCACCAGATCGATCTCCGGGATCTCATATTCTGCAATTTGAGCCTGGTCCTCATCCAGATCCCTGCGATTGAGGATTCCGCCAAAGATCTTCGGATGGAGGGTCTTTACCCGTCCTCCCAATATCGACGGATAGGAAGTGAGATCTTCCACTTTGTTCACCGGAATGTTCAGTGCTTCAATAAATTGCTGCGTACCACCCGTCGAGTAGAACGTCACTCCACTCTTGTGCAATTGTTCAATTATGGGGGCAAGTCCCGATTTATCAAATACCGAGACCAATGCTGCGTTGATCTTTTTTGTTCCAGTCATGTCGAAAGGGAAAGAAAGTGCAAAATTAGGTGAAAATTTGAGTTCTACGACCGCAATGGAATAAAAAAGGGTGACCGATTTCGGCCACCCTTTACATTGCAATAAATTATGCTCAGAACTTGGAAATCTTACGCATCGATTGCGCTTTGTTACTTCTGAGTTTAAGGTGATACAGACCGTTCGCAAAATTTGTCATGTCAATAGTGATCAATGGTCCGTTATTGTTGGTTCTGGTAGTCAGTAGCTTCCCTGATAGATCATAAAGTTCAACCGTTATATCCTCATTTGCAACGGAAGAAAGATCAACAGTGAGCTCGCCTGAAACCGGATTGGGATACAACTCAACTTCACTGAAAATTCCGGATTCTTCGACCCCCAGATTATTGATGTAAGTAATTACCGTTGTACATGTCTTGACGTTCCCGCACTGATCCGTCGCTGTTACTGTGATCGTATTCGCTCCGTTCTGCAGCGGTGATCCCGCAGCGGGTGATTGTGTTTCCGTTACTGAACCCCCCGGACATGTACTAGAGGATGTTGCGCTTGCAGTAATGTTGGGAACCGTAGTTGATTGCGTAGCATAAATAGTTTGGTTACCCGGACACTGAAGCGTCAGCGTTCCCGATGGAGCCGGTTGGATCTGAATAGTATAATCCTCTACCTCTCCCCATTGCGAAGTTCCACAAGGTTGAATAGCGCCATCATCAGGCTGATAGGAAATTCTGCATCTCATGGTTACTGATCCGGTTACTGCACTTGTAGGTACTGTAAAGGTGAACTGGTTGCTCCAGTTCTGAGCTACTAAAACGTAGCCCACCTGTTCACCGGCATCTGTAAAATCGAGATCATCATTCCAGTCGATCCATACCGCAACCTCATCATTTGGATACGCTCCGGCGCCCTGTCCGGTAACAAATGGTGTTACCGCCACTGTGTACTGTGCCCCCTTATTCAAAGTGGTAGAGATGGAAGTATAGTTTCCATAGTTCGTACAAGCCGAGTTGTTGTTGATGGTATTCAGCGACACATTGGAGATGTATTCATCACAATTCGACGATGTTCCTCCGCAAGGTGTCGTAGCCACAGAAACAATGATGTAGTTTGTCTTTGTCTCGGTGTCAGAACCTATGGCATTGGTTGCTGTAAGTGCCACTGTGTAGGTGCCTACCGTATTGAAAGTGATCTGCGGGTTCTGACTTGTGGCAGATGTACCCCCCGCATACGCCCAGCCGGTTCCGGGTGTAACCGTCCATGACCAAGAGGTTGGTGTGCCTGAAGAGAGATCAGTAAAGTTCACCGTCGTCGCAGGAGCGACAGTAGTCTGATTGGCAACGAAATCGGCTACAGGTGCTTGCGGAGCAGAGCAAGGGTCAGCGGAACCAAAAAGTACCAATGTTCCTGTATTATTCGGGTCAAGGTAAGTTTTCAACTGTTCATTTGCAGGCGTTCCGTTGCTGGTCCAGTGATAGGACATTTTACCATAATAATCAGGAGAAGACTGTGCGTTACAGAATGAGCCACCTCCGGTAAGGGTTCCCATGATCACTGAATTTCCACTGTTACTTCTGAAGATCGGTGAGCCTGAAGAACCTCCCTCGGTTACACCATGACCGTTGGAATTAGCCGTCCATACCACCCGCCAGTGCGACTGAAGTCCATTGCCATTCCAGGCGGATGTAACCAGGTTGCTCGAGAAAGTGGAGATCTTCTTGATATCTCCCGCAGGATGGTGGATCGAAGCTCCGGAATTGGTGGTGGTATTGTTCGCGTCCCAACCGTTCCAGTATGCGTTGAAATTGGCACTCTTCAGTGTGTTGATTGTCGATGCCTCATTGGCTAATGTACCCATTTGAACAAGAAGGAAATCTGATCCGGTGTCACCACCCCCATCATTGGAGCTTGCTAACTTCACACAGCCTGTAATGAAGTAATCGTCAAGCGTGCCGGCAGTGCTTGGATTATTGCAGTTCGGAGATTCATAACGGAAGTAAAATCTCCACTGGGTTAAATTATTCGTTGTTGAGGTGACACCACAGTGAAGTGCTGTTAAAAAGTATGGTTTACAATTCTGTGCTACGTTGTTCACAAGAGAACCTGTACACCAACCTTGTGAGCCTCCATCCACCACAAGGATTCGAGCTACTCCGCGCTTCTCCTCCTGCCATGAATCTCCAACAGGCGTACAATTGACATTCACTTCACAATTTTCGGACTCATTTATTTTTTGCACCATCGGATTTCCAGTTGAACGGTACCCATACATAATGCGGTCAATATAGATTTCGGAGGGTCGAGATCCCGCTGGTTCAGTTAATGTAAGCACGAAATCATCACCAAAACAAAGTGCTGCATTCTGACGACCGTGATCCAACACATCAGCTGAGGACATCGGTCGGTGGCGAAGTACTCCATTCATATCATGCACCGTAAGTGTCGAATTGTCGTAAATTCGGAATACCTCAAACAGGAAGCTCAATGCCTCTGCACCGTCAGACTTTATGCGAATTTGCCACTGTTTGTCCCCGTTCGGAAGCGTTTGCCAAAGACCTGAATTCTCTGTCGTGATGTTTGTGAACAAGGCAACACCGATCCGGTAAAATTCACCATTCCTGTCACGCTGCTCATCTTCTAAGCGCAACTGTTCTCGGTTTGGCGCAGGAAAAGAGAGCTGTGGAATAGCTTTATTCATGAGCAATTCTGGGGCTATTGCCTGCCCTTTACTGCCCATTTGCTGTGCGTGCGTCAAAAGGGAGAAAACGCTCAAAACAGCTGTAAAAAGTACAATTTGTCTCATAGTTTGATTGGATTGAAGATGCTAGTATAGTTCACACAAATATATAACTTTACCTAAAATAGAAAAAAGTAACGTGACAACAGTTTGCATAGTTGAAGATGAATTGAGCCTGAGTGACATGATCCGGATGAATTTGGAACTTGAGGGCTACGGTATTATCTCCATTCACGACGGCAAAGAGGCTGTTGATCGGATCGATGAGCTATGTCAGGCTGATCTTGTTATTCTTGATGTGATGTTGCCACATAAAAGTGGTATTGATGTTTGCAATGAATTAAGAAAAAAGAGTGCTGTTCCAGTCCTGTTCCTTTCTGCCAAGGGAACCACTGCTGACAAGATCGCCGGCTTAAAGGCTGGAGGAAATGACTATCTGGCCAAACCTTTCGACCTGGAAGAACTCCTGTTGCGTGTAAAGATCCTTGTGGGCAGAACTTTCGGAGGAGAGGAATCCGATACACTAACTATTGGTGTGAAAACCGTCAACTTTTCTACGTTCGAAGTCCGGGATATGAACAATGGAACAGTCACAACACTGTCCAAACGGGAGATCGAGTTGCTCCGGTTATTCGGTCAAAACGAAGGAAAAGTTATTTCACGGGATGAGATCCTCGACCGAGTTTGGGGTAAAGATCAATTCCCCACATCCAGAACGATCGACAATTATATTCTGGCATTCCGAAAGCTGTTTGAAGTTGACCCCAGGGAACCGAAGTATTTTCATTCCGTCCGGTCAGTGGGATACAAATTTACACTTAACGAATCTTAACGGAATCGCTATTTGGAAAACATTACATTTGACGGCTATGAGCGAACGTGCAACCGATCCCAGTAAACAATACCGCTACGATGCTGCCTACCTCAGAATGGCAGAACAATGGTCGAAATTATCCCACTGCCAGCGAAAACAGGTTGGCGCGATAATCGTCAAGGATGAAATGATCATCTCTGACGGATACAATGGAACTCCTGCAGGTTTTGATAACTTTTGTGAGGATGAAGAAGGAAACACGCATTGGTATGTACTTCACGCTGAAGCGAATGCTATTTTAAAGGTGGCCAAATCAACCAACAATTGTAAAGGTGCAACACTCTACCTGACACTTTCGCCCTGTAAAGACTGTAGTAAGCTGATCTTGCAGGCGGGAATTACGCGACTCGTTTATAAAAATGCATATAAAGACACCGCAGGTATCCATTTTCTTCAAAGTGCGGGATTAGAGATCGTTCAAATAGAAGAGACAACATGACCAACAACCGTATGAATTACTTACTCCCGACCTTGCTCGCCGTAACGCTGGGTGCCGGAATGATCATTGGGAACATCTTTACCCCGGGGCATCCTGATGTATCGAGCTCAGCGGGAGGAGAAAAATACCAAAAACTGCAGGATATCATTACCATCCTGGACCGAAAATACGTGGACACCATCAATGGCGAAGCACTCTTTGAACAAACAATCGGAGATATGCTTCACAAACTTGACCCGCACTCCAATTATATCCCTGCGAAAGACATTCAGCTCATGACTGAGTCAATCGAGGGGCAGTTCGGCGGAATCGGTGTGCGATTTTTTATCATTCGAGACACCATCTGTGTGACAAACGTGGTCATGGGTTCACCGTCCCAACTTGTAGGTGTTAAAGCGGGAGATAAGCTGATCGAGATCAACGGGAAGCCAGTTGCCGGTAAGAAGATCACCAATGAAAAAGTGATGTCACAGCTGAAAGGTAAACCAGGTACAGCAGTAAGTGTTCGTCTTCTCAGGGATGGGAAAAAACTGAACAAAAGGATCGTCCGCGACCTTATCCCCATTCAGAGTGTGGTGGCCGCATATATGATCGACAGAGAGACCGGCTACATCAAGATCGATGAATTTTCCATGACGACGGCCACTGAATTCCGAACGGCCACACTTTGGATGAAAGAGCAAGGAATGAAAAAAATCCTACTTGATCTTCGGAACAACGGTGGGGGTGTTATGACCGCAGCCATTGATATCGCCGACGAATTCCTGAGAAACAATGTCCCGATCGTGAAAACGGTAGGTGAGCATTCCGGAACTACGGTCTATCGGGCCACTGCAGAAGGTATTCTTCACGATACAAAAGTGGCCGTGCTGATCAATGCAAACTCGGCATCAGCCAGTGAGATACTTGCCGGTGCACTACAGGATAATGATCGCGGAACTATCGTTGGAAGAAGATCCTTTGGAAAAGGGCTCGTGCAGGAAGACGTGCAGTTGAGCGATGGCAGTAATCTCCGGCTCACCATTGCCCGGTACTACACACCTACGGGTCGCTGCATTCAAAAACCATACAAAGAGGGATTCGATGACTACTACAGGGATCAGATGGAACGTTATGACAATGGAGAATTGTACAAGCCGGACAGTACCGTATATGTTGATTCCCTGAAGTATAAAACGCCGAAAGGGAAGATCGTTTACGGTGGTGGCGGTATTATGCCGGACGTGTTTGTACCATTCGATTCAACGGGAAGCAGCTGGTACCTTACTGAGCTACGCTATTCCGCTGCATTCAACACTTTTGCTTTCGCTTTTCTGGATGGAAAACGCGGACAGTTTAAGAACCTTGGGAAATTCGTTCAGGAATTCACCGTAACACCCGAATTAATGGAACGCTTTGTGCGCTTTGCAGAAAAAGAAATGGAAGTTAAACGCGATCCTGCCCATCTGAAGCACAGCAAAAAACAGATCGAACAACTGTTGAAGGCTGAAGTCGCGCGGCAGCTGTGGTTGGAGGAAGGCTATTACAAGGTCATGAACCGGAACGATAAAGAAGTTCTCAAAGCATTGAGCATTCTAAAATAGGGCACGATGAGATTTATTCCCCTCGTTGAGCTTGAACGTGCGCTGGGCAGCTATGGGAATCTGCGCACACCAGAAGGAAGAGATCAGATACTGTGCGCGTTGAACGAGGGAAAGATTGCCTTATCCAATAATCAAGAATTGATCGGGATCATTGGTGCTCTGAACGACACCACACTTATCTTTTATGACTGGATAGCGCAGGATCATGATCTTACCGCTCTGCTCACGGAAAAACAAGTGAAACATATCTTCAAGGGCAAGAAGCAATTGGTTGAACACTTGTTATTCGTTCCTTTCAGCGAATTCATTTCTCCGTATTTATCTGCTGCAGCGCTCCGTTACCGAGATTGTCCCGATCCACATACGCTGCTACGTGTGTTTTCTTTTTTGAGCTTGCTTACTGCCGATGACCGACTATTGGTTGAACAGGTGCTATACAAACCCGTTAGAGCGCGCGTCATCGAGGAGATGAACAAAGCTGCTGTCGTGAAAACTGAAGCCGAACTGTTACTGATCGTTGACGAACTTTGTAACGAGGAGACCATTCAGATCACGGGGTATTTGTCACGCACCTCCTACCATACCCGCATTTGGTTTGTGGACCAGATTCTTGAACTTATCAAGCATCCTGCATGCACGGCACGGCTCGCTTACAGGATCACACAACGATTGAAAATACTTGAGCTCAACCCGGAACATACGAAATCGATAACAACTATTGAAAAAGAGCTTAAACGGGGAACGCTGCTGGCTTCACATCGCTCTGTAAGTATGTTTCAACGTTTCAGACCGACATCCATTGTCGCGGCGCTGCTTTTTACACTGGTTGGATTCACCCTCTATTTCGTTGCTAACTATGAAGATCAGCCCAAAAGTGAAGAAGAGCTGAACACGGCTTCTTCGTTTGAAAGCTTCAGCCAGGAAGAACGGATGCGAATCGATTCTTTACTCCGGACACAGAGAAATAACCAGGAAGTGGATGAAAAGGATCAGGACCAGTACCTCTGGACTCAGGGAGGAGGAGTAAGTCTTGCCCTGCGGAAAGTGCTTCAAAACGAACAAATGGAGGCACTTTACCGCGATTGGCTGCTGAACGCTGCGCTGCATGAACAAGCGCTTACCGATACCTGTAAAACGGATAAACCAAGATTCAACAAACGTTTTAGCGGTCTTCAAGATGCACTTTCACGAAAAGCCGAACATAGCGTCGGGATCATGAATGAATCAGCTTATGCGGTTTATGTATTTCTCTTTGAGGAGAAAAAAGGGGGTCAGATCTTCTCCACGGTGATCGAAAAGGGCAAAACCTCGAGTCTGTCAATGAATCTTTCTGATCACCTATTGTTCATCGCAGGCAACACCTTAGTTCCCTTTTCAGCACCGAAAACAGCCCCTGCAGAAGAATGCCCATCCGGTCAATTCAATCACCACTTCTGCAGCACAGATGCGAATCTTTCCGTATCGTTATCGACCATTTATACGCTGAAATTTCCCTCACGAGGGCGAAACAAGCTTTTGATCTCCGGAGATGCACAGCATCAATTTTTAGTCGCTGATCTCTATGGTATTCTGGAGACAAATTGAGATCTAGTTTTTATATTCGCTCATTAAAAATCGCAATGCTATGAAAAGAGTACTCCTTCCGTTAGGATTTATATGCAGCACATTGGTAGCTGAAGCACAATTTGGTTATGTGAACCCTCCCAGCAATGCAGATGGAAGTAGTTACCAGTTCACAAAGATCGCCAAACTGGATGCGACACCTGTTGAAAGTCAAGGCATAACCGGAACCTGCTGGAGCTTTTCCGCATTGTCTTTCTTCGAATCGGAGCTCATGCGTTTGGGGACCAAAGATCCTGCCTTGCTTTCAGAGATGTTCATTGTCCGTAAAGCCTACGAAAGTAAAGCAGAAAAATACATTCGAATGGATGGAAAGATCAATTTTGCCGAAGGAGGAGCTTTCCATGATATCCCTTTCGTGATAAAGAATTACGGTATTGTGCCAAAATCAGTTTACAGCGGGCTTAACTATGGGACAGAGACCCACGATCACAGTGAATTGTTCAGTGTGTTGAACGGTGCAATGCAGGGATTGTTGTCGCATCTTCAGAGTGGTGGCGCAAAAGAGGGACTGACCAAATCCTGGATCTCAGCCATTAAGGGAATCCTCGATGCGTATCTTGGACCAGATCTCAAGGAATTTGAGCTGGACGGCAAGAAGTACACACCCAAGAGTTATGCAAAAGCCATTGGGTTGAACATGGACGATTACATTTCGCTGACATCATTTACCAATCATGCCATGAACGAGCCATGTGAGCTGGGAATTCCGGACAACTGGGCTTGGGGTGACAGCTACAACGTTTCGCTTGACGACCTTTACAACGCATGCGAACATGCACTGAAGAACGGCTATACATTGGCATGGGGAGCCGATGTCTCGGAAAAAGGATTTTCTTTCCGGAATGGTCTGGCCATTGTTCCGGAAGACCCGTCATCCATCGAAGTAAAGGGAAAAGACAACAAGAACTTCTCGGATGCAGGAGCAGAGAAAAGCGCCAACCAGTTCCTCACGCCCGGAAAAGAGCTCGCAGTAACCCCGGCACTACGTCAGCAGGGATACGACAACAAGACCACTACAGACGACCATGGAATGCACATTGTTGGCTTGTACAAGGACCAGAACGGAACCAAGTATTTCCTGGTTAAAAATTCGTGGGGAACGGGTAATTATCCGGAAGGATTCCTGTATGTTTCCGAGAGCTATTTTAAGTTGAAAACGATCAACATCTATTTACACAAAGACGGTGTTTCCACGGAGCTGAAGAGAAAATTAAAGCTCTAATCCGCTCATTCGTCGAAAAGTAGTTGCACGCATAGATTTTTTTGATACATTGCATAAAAATCTACTACTATGGATCGTCTCACACCCGCTGAGGAGCTCGTGATGCTCAAGCTGTGGAAGCTTGGTAAAGGAACCGTGAAGGAAATTCTGGCACTCTACCCCGTGCCCCGTCCTGCATACAATACTACCTCCACGATCGTTCGGATCCTGGAGCGGAAGAAGTTCATTAAGCATAAAGTGGTTGGTCGCGGATATATCTATTCAGCAAGGGTCAGTCACGAAAAGTACAGGGATTATCTGGTGAAACACCTCGTGGTCAACTACTTTGACGGAAATAAATCAGAGTTGAGCGCTTTACTGGACTAGCGATAAGAATTTCCAATCCGATTACTTCGTGATAAGTCCGGAGGCCACCCGACGCGACTCGCGGTCACTTTCCACAAAATCCTCGTATTGTGGCTTTGAAATCGAGGATACACTCTGCATCGTTTCCTCGTTTATCCTTGCAATATCCAGAAATTCAATGCGATCCTCGAGGAAAGCCTGCACACTCACTTCATTCGCCGCATTCAAGATGCATGCGGCAGTTCCTTCCAGATCCATTGCCGTATAGGCGAGTTCAAGATTGCGAAAAACTTGCTTATCAGGTTGCTCAAAGGTGAGTTGTGGATAGTCCATGAAATTGAAACGCGGGAAATCTGTTCGGTACCTTTCAGGGTAGGTTAACGCGAACTGAATAGGTAATTTCATGTCAGGCAGGCCCATCTGTGCTTTCATCGATCCATCCACGAACTGTACAAGCGAATGAACGATGGACTGTGGATGAACGATCACATCGATCTGGTCAGGTCGCAGGCCGAAGAGCCATTTCGCCTCAATGACCTCAAGTCCTTTATTCATGAGTGTTGCTGAATCGATAGTGATCTTTGCTCCCATCGTCCAATTCGGATGCTTCAGCGCCTGTTCTTTTCTGACATTCTGGAGCTGCGTCTCTTTCCAGCCACGGAACGGACCTCCGGAAGCGGTCAGGTAGATCTTCTCGATTGGATTGTGGAACTCTCCTACCAAGCATTGAAAAATGGCCGAGTGTTCAGAATCAACCGGATAGATGTTCACTCCTTTGTCCCGGGCACGCTGTGTCACCAACTCTCCGGCAACGACTAGTGTTTCCTTATTGGCCAACGCAATGGTCTTGCCCGCATCGATCGCACGCAGCGTAGGCTTTAGTCCTGCGTAACCCACAAGGGCCGTCAGCACCACATCCACTTCGTTCGATTCCACAACCTGACAAATCGCATCTTCACCGGCATAAATATGGATATCCTCTTTAGACAGCGCCTCCTTGACCTGGGTATACAACGAAGCATCACCGATGACGACTGCATTAGGCTGATATTTTCTTGCCTGCTCGATCAGTAACTCAGCGTTCTTTCCTGCTGTCAGAACCTGTAGATCGAACTTTTCCGGGTAGGCCTCAATAACATCCAGCGCCTGTGTCCCGATCGAACCCGTGGATCCCAATATGGCGATGCCTTTTTTTCTCTCCATGTCACAAAAATAGACAAAGTAGCTCAGGGAATGTTCGTTTTGAACCGGTTGTCAACAGAATCGTGCGGGTACCTTCTGGTATCTTTTCGCTTCTTTACCCCTCCACGTGTGACAGAATCCTTACTTTTGTCGCACATAATGGCTTCAATGAAAGTTACAGAACACTTAGAGCAGGCAAAGGACACCCTCTTTTCATTCGAGATCCTTCCTCCACTGAAAGGTAAGAGCATACAATCCATTTTTGATGGTATCGATCCGTTAATGGAATTCAAACCCCGTTTTGTAAATGTCACCTATCACCGTGAAGAGTTCATTTATAAGGAACGGGAGAACGGATTACTGGAAAAGATCGCTATCCGAAAGCGACCTGGTACGGTTGGGATCTGTGCCGCCATCATGAACAAGTACCATGTAGATGCCGTTCCTCACCTGATCTGCGGCGGATTCAGCAAAGAAGAGACTGAAAATGCACTGATCGACCTCCAATTCCTGGGAATCGACAATGTACTTGCGCTACGAGGTGATTCCATCAAAACCGAATCAACTTTCCGACCTCATCCCGAAGGACATCGTTATGCAGTTGAGCTCATTGCACAAATTTCAGAAATGAACCGTGGCAATTACATCATTGAAGACATCAAACTGGAACCGACCGGTTTCTGTATTGGGGCCGCTGGGTATCCCGAAAAACACTTTGAGGCCATGAACATGAGTACAGATCTCCACTACCTGAAAAGCAAGGTGGACGCCGGAGCTGAATACATCGTCACTCAAATGTTCTTCAATAACGCAAAGTATTTTGACTTCGTGGAGCAATGCCGAGCCATCGGGATCACGGTTCCGATTATACCCGGATTAAAACCCATCAAAACAATGGATCATATCACCTTCTTGCCGAAGTTCTTCAAGATCGATTATCCGGATGAACTTTCGAAGGAGCTGCTCAAATGCAAAGAGAACAAAGACGTGGAGCGATTGGGCATCGAGTGGGGTATCCAGCAATCAAAAGAACTTAAAGCTGCAGGGGTTCCTTGCATCCATTATTACACTATGTCCAACTCTTCCCAGGTGAAAGCCATTGCCAAGGAAGTATTCTGATACATTATGCGGGGACTCATCACACTTTTCTTTCTATTGAGCATTGGAAACACCTATGCTCAGAAGGACCAAATCCAACTGAAAAATGCGCTCGTCATCGGTCAGCTTGACAAACCGGAAGATCGCTTTTCGATCGAAGTGAATGTGACTGAACTCTTCAATTCCTATGGGATCAAAGCACTTCCGGCGCTCAATGTACTCAAGTTCGGCAGTTCTCCTGACCTACTGGCTACGGACTCCGTGAAAACGGCACTTACTGCCAAAGGGATCGACACTTATGTGGTGGTGACCGTGCGGGGCTACGACCGCAATTTCAAGGCATCGGACCGGAAAGATGATCTGATCACCACATTGAATGCCGGCAGTCTGTTCCCAATCTACCGGGACGAGGTGACCTCGGTAACGTTCGAGTTCCTTTTCTTTCGCAACGGACAAATGTTTGCGAGCGATATCCTGAAATGCAGTAATGTAGGCAGCCGGGACGGTGTCATTAAAAAATTGCGAAAGGGCATTGAAAAACGCCTCAAGAAAAAGTGGCGTTAGATTCCTCCACGTGAACGCAATAAGCGCTCCACGTATTTCCCAATAATATCAAATTCGAGGTTGACCTTATCTCCCACGTTGAGCGTGTGAAAATTCGTGTGCTCGTAAGTGTAAGGAATAATGCAGACTGAAAATTCCCCGTTTAGGGAATCTACTACTGTCAGGCTAGTTCCATTCACCGTGATCGATCCTTTTTCCACCGTGACCATGTCCGAATCATAGGAAAAGGCGTACTTCCAGCTACCGTTCTGATCTTCGATCGTAGTGCAGGTGCCCACCGTATCTACATGGCCTTGTACAATATGGCCATCCAGGCGTCCATTGAGCTGCATACATCGCTCCAAATTCACTTTCGTACCAACTTCCCAGTTCGAGAGGTTTGTCCTATCGATTGTCTCCTGAATGGCCGTTACCACGTATTCCTCACCTGAGATCTCTACAACCGTCAGACAGCAACCGTTGTGGGCAACACTCTGGTCGATCCTCAGTTCATGCGTAAATGGGCTTTGAATGGTGAAATGGATGTTTGTCCCTTCTCTGCGAATGCCGGAGATGTGGCCCAATTGTTCGATGATCCCTGTGAACATGTTTTCTTTTTGCGAAGATACACGGATGACTACATAATTCTCTTTTTTCGCAAAAGAAAAGTATCAAAAGAAAACTCGGTCCTGTTTATTCCCCAAAGCGCTCCGTTCCTCGAATGAACTGACCTCAACATTTTAGTGCGCATACATAATTATTATCTTCGCAGGGTAAACCGCGACCTTCATGAAAAGTTTGTTGTTCTTTTTCCGCAACCGGATCAAAAACCCTTTCAGGAAGATCGTTGATCAGTACATCCGTTACAAGTCGAGACAGCTGCGAAGAAACGGAATTCATTCATACACTTATCAAGATTCGGATTTTGTGATCCATTACCACATGGGAGGTAAGGGTCCTGTGCTGTTGTTCATACACGGATTTGCGATGGATGCACTGATGAACTGGGCAGATCAGTTGTGTTTGTTTTCGGGACATTTCACCGTGATCGCGCCGGATCTGCAATGGTTTGGAAAGAGCCACAGCACAAGAGAACCCGTCCTTGCTACGCAGCGTGAAGCCATTGAGCGCTTGCTGCACGAGCTTAAGATCGATCGGCTGCATGTCGTTGGTCAAAGTTACGGCGGTTTTGTGGCGATGGAGCTTACCTTGAAGAATCCGGGGTTGGTCGACAAGCTGTGTATCGCCAATTGTCCCGGTTCGACCTTTGACGACGCCACGCTGGAACCTTTGATCTCGAAGAACGGCGTGCAACACGTTGGCGAACTTTTTATCACACATACCCCACTGGATATCCGGAGATTGTTGTACGTTTCGAGCTTCAAAAAGCCTTATTTTCCGGTTTTTGTGCTCAAACAATTGCATCAGTTGTTCTTCGACCAGTACCACACGCAATGGCGCAATATGCTCTACACGCTTTCAGGAGAGAAGGAACGGATCGAAAGCCTCGAACCCTTAAAACAGTGCCATGCGATGGTGCTTTGGGGGGAAGAAGATGCGTTGTTTCTAAAGAGCGAAGGAGAAAAATTTGCCAAGACCATTGACTGCCCATTTGTGACCATTCCGAAAACCGGTCACGCGACACAGCTTGATGATGCCAAGGCGTTCAATCGGGAATTAAAAAGGTTCTTCCTGAGTTCAATGTAAGTATCTGTTGAGATCAACAAGGATACTGGAGCAAATAAAAAAACTATTCTCTTTCAACGGGAAAAGCAAATTATTCGGGTCTTCCTTGAAAGCCGTCCATTTTGCTTCGGTACGCCATTGTACACCCGATGCGATCTTTCGGTCATAGTTCAGTGAAACACCGGTAGCTGCATCTGCGCCAAGAAGGATGAACGAGGCGACAACATCATCCTGATCCCCGAACCATTCACCGCGCACTGCAATCGAAGATCGTTTTCCCAATTGTGCGCTGAAAATTGCAGCAAGGCCGATCCATCTATTGAAAGCGCCGATTCCATTGATTCTTTCCTGGATCCCGGCGTCAACATCGGCAATGATCTTAAAACGTTGACCTATGTTCTGGGTGTAGAATAAATTGCTGAAATAGCGCATTTCCCGGACCGCATTCGCTCCTTGAGGGCCGATGAAAGTGCTCCAGTTGAGTTTTGATGACGCCCCCGTATACGTTGCTCGCGTGCCGAACGAAGGCAAAGTATTTCCCGGGATCGGTGCGATGCGTTGCCATCCGTTGAGTACAAGTGCTTCCAGTTCAAGTTTTTCATTCGGCTTCCAATTCAGCTTGGCTCCACATGAGTAATAAGGAGATAGGTCGGCTATCATGGAGCGGGTCAGCGTAGGGTTTTCCGTATTGACCGCGCTTTCAAATCCAATGTGTGAGGGAAAGATCCCCGCATCCAACCACAACTTACCTGATGAGGTAAGATTAAGCCCTGCACTTGCCTCTGAAAAATACCTTAACATTTCAGGTTCTCCTGCATAATTATCCTGGACATAGGTTCCTCCATGCATGCCGAGTCGAAACCTGTAGTTTGCGTGATCTGCATTGATTTGGATCATACCGAGGTTCACAGCAAATGCATTGTTCCTTGAATGATTGTAGACAAAAGGTAGGCGCTGGTCCGGTGTTGTGCCGGAAGTCTCAATGCCATAATACACTTCACCATAAACACGAAGGTTCAATTCCAATGTGTCAGCTTGCGCCTGCACGCCACTGGTAAAAAGCCCTATTATCAATACATAAATGTATTTCACCGGTAGATGGACCAATTTTTTGATAATCCACATGAATAGCCCAAATTTACTTTTTTTACGCAATGAAATAAACACAATAGATTTCATCGTTTAAACTGACATGCTTATCTCTGAAATCACTTACCGCGTTGGAAAATTATCCTTTTTCAGGATACTTTTTTGGATTTCCAGTTTTTCGGCATCTGAAGCGATCGTTGGCTGACGCTGCGAATTCATGAAGGTATAAACAGGCTGATAGCTGACGATCTTCCCTTTGTAAAAATAACAGTTCAGAAAAAATGCCTGTCTGACGCCGATGCGGTGGATCTGGTCAAACAAGAAGTTCCCCAATCCATAAAAAATCATCTTCTTCTTGTAAAGCGCGATCTCCTGTGCCTGGTGCGCCTGGGATCCCAGAACTACGTCCGCCCCCGTATCAAGAAGAAATTTACAGATCGTACGCTGGCTTGCCGTCGGTGAATAGGAATCCACTTCTCCAAACTGTACGCAGGTTATAATGTATGAGATATCTGCTTTACGTTTGAGGGAATCGATCAGGTTCTTTGCTTTTTCAGGTTTGTATCTGTTGGCACCGGGTTTATTGTCGGCACATTCCCCGCAAGGACAATATTCATTGAAACCGATCCAGGCGATGCGTGAACCATCCTTGAGTGTAATGATCAACGGCCGTGCTGCTTCCTCGGGGTTGCTGCCTCCACCAAAATAGGCCATCTTATTCTCCTTGTACCATTTCAGCGAATTCAGATAGGGCGCCTGTCCCATGTCGAGGTTGTGATTCCCGGTCAATTCAATGATATTGGCACGCAGTTGCCGGATGATATCGAAATGTTCGCTTCGGGTGGCGAACTTCATTTTCATCGAAGCATAATCACATTGGTCCTGCATACTGACTTCATTGCTGATGTGGATGTATTCGGGGTCTTTGAAATAATGTTTGATATTTTGCAGGTAAAAATCGATGCCTTTGCGGTCCAGCACCGATCCCGTCGAACGGGTGATCGCCGTTACACCGGTGTGCACATAATGGGTAATATCCTCTTTAAAGTTGAAAGGATGAGCAGCCGGGATTCGGAACGGGTAGTTTTCCGGGGCATTGAAATAATGCACACTATCAACGGAAAGAAGCTTGAACTGATGGTTCAGAGAGTCCAGAGAGGTAATGAGAAAAATGGAATCATTGGCATGATTGAATTCTGAGATGCGCAGTACGGTCGGTCGGTCATTTAACTTGAACAACGTTTTACAATCCTCGGCGATGTCTGCAGTACAAAACAACCGTTTCTTCCTGAGCAATTCTGAAAACTCCTCGAACCGAACATTCTCAGTCCGTGAAAGATGAGAACTTACGATCAGCAGGGGAATGGAATCCGTGATAACGTCCGTCTTTTGCATTGGAACTGGACTTTTCGCGCTTTTCCAGGAACTGAGAAAATAGAAGGAAGAAACACCCGCTCCGGTAATGAGCAGCGCCAGGATCAAGAGAGTTTTGTTGAGGTCCAAACGGAACATGAAAAGTCTATTGAGGAGTATATCTGCCGAAGATCAAGATGCTTTTGGGCGAGAAAAAAGAGCGATACTCTCACGTGTTCCCGAGAGCACTTTTTGGACGCCATGGTAGTTGGTACATTTCCCGACAAAGAGTTCATCGTGTTTCAATTCGATCTCGACTATTTCCCCGTTATCCTTGGTGAAAAGAATGTTCCCGCCCTGAAATGTGCGGTGTGAGTCTTCCGGTTGGGGAACAGGTTCGCCCTCCGGTTGTGTTGGAATGGGCAGATCAATGATCACCACGTATCCTTCGAAATCGCGGTGCATAGAGACCTCTTCATCCTTTTTCAGGATGTTTCTGCGCACGGCGACCAATTCCAGTTCTGACAGACAAGTAGCCTGCTCGATAATCTCCTTAAAATCTAACCTAAAATGCCCGTTGATCTTTTCAAAGGAGTCTTCGTTGATCTTATGGATCTTCCCTTTGATCTGGTCTTCCGGTATCCAAACTTTTTCAAATGCTTGGTCCTGTCCGTCATCTTGCCGGACAAATTTTTCAATTTTACGCAATGATGCACCAAAAAGGTCTTTCTTCACAATGAAGTATTGATCAGTGCTGAAACTAGGGGGAGTGTTCTGTGGCATTTGGTGTTGATTTGTGTGGTTAATGGTTCGTTATATACCTATACCTCTAGAGTAATACTCTTATGAAATTCTCTGTTGATTTTAATTTCAAACTCAAAGCTTCCTTGAGACACCTTAAGAGGCCACCATGAATAGTATTTGATATAATTAGAAACACTATGTTTTTTGTTTCCAATTAATTAAATCCTCGAAATTTTGAATTCTCTGAAGTAGATCAATTAATGAATCCTTTATAATTTCTATGTCTTTTACAGGGGTTAATTCTTTAAACACGAGTCTTTCTCCGGTTTCATAATTTTCGATATTCATTGGCAAGAAGCGAGGAGTTTTGCACATAGTCTCAAACAAGAAGTATTTCGATTTTGTATTTCGACCATTTACATGTATTTCCCAGCCTTCATCTTTCAATACGGTATCTACTACAATTCTATAATCATTGCAAAGCGTGTATTCGAAATACAAAACAAAACCTTTCCAAATCGAAATTTTTTCAGCCCTTATACCACTATTACTATTCATGACTAAAAACTTTAATTTCTCTACAGTTGCCTTTATGTCAACTTTAACGGGTTGTGTGTTGAGTGAGGAGTCGCTCGAGGCAGCATTGAAATTATCCGTATTCTTCGAGTCCGCAGAAATGGCATTTTGAGAAACCAATTCCTCTTTCATCCATTGCACATCTAATTTATTGGGATCTTCCTTAAATTTAACTTTCCAATTGAATTCATTCAGTATTTCTTTTGTCTCTTTTATCGAAATGCAACAATCGTTACGGCTTTGTTCAATTGCTTCAAGTTCATCAATATCAATTAGATTGTCCTCAAATGCCTCTTCTAAAATTTGTTTAAATAGTTGGTCTTGCCGATGAAAATTGCTCTTAACAGAATCTATTTCCGATAAACCTAGATTGTATTGAGTTTGAATCTTTTTCAATTTCGCTTCATCCAGAACTTTAAGTGTTCCTTTTCGCATGGCGAACCAATACTCCTCAGACCATTCGCTAATTGGGTCAGTATTATCGTCCTCAAAACTCAGGCTTTCTTCAAAATTAAAACCGGTAGCATCTTGATTTAGATATTCTCCAACAAACCAAGTGACAAGTTCACTTAAAGCCAATGATACAACTTGTAGAGTATTCGAATTGACTGTTTCATTTATTTGCTGCTCTCCCTTGTCGTGACTACCAATATTTCTCCAAGCTTGAATAGTACGGAGATGTGTAATAATGCGAAGTGGCAACTTACTTTCGGTTAATCTGATCATTTCATCCAACATAAGCCCTTGTACTTCCTTTTTACGAAGTTCATCTGCTCTTTCAACTGGAATTTTTGGGTCATTCGACTTGATATTTATCTTTTCGATACGAATAATACATTTAAGAATAGATTCAGCCGAAACTCCTGCTCCTGAAAGAGTTCCTCTTAAAATAGCATTGTTGTTGAGATTACCTGTTAAAGAGGAAATAGCAGTCCTTAAGTCAAGGTATTCACGTTGCAGAGAATCTATTTGATTTTTTAGTTCTTGTTCGTTCATAAAATTAATTTTGCATTGAAAATTGGTTGTTACTTCTCACCAACCCAAATATAACGAAGATTCTTCTTACACTTCGTTTTTTCTCGATTTTGTGATTGTGTTCATTTATTTGTATTTGAGGTATATATCCGATTACTATCGTTTACAATCGACTATTATTCGACAGTAATTGGTTTATAACCGAATGTCGTTTTCAGACCGACTCAACTTTGCATTGTCAAACTCAGACAAGGTACTGAAAAAGACACAGTTCACATATTTCAAACTAATTAATTTTTACAAACATGAACACATTACGCAACAAGGTAAGTTTGATCGGAAGACTGGGCGCACAGCCTGAGGTAACCACCTTCGAAAAGGGAAGAAAGCTGGCGCGATTCACACTCGCTACCAATGAGAATTTCAAAGACAAGAACGGTCAGTGGCAGGAGAATACCCAGTGGCACACCGTCAATGCATGGGGCCGGATCGCCGAACGTGCAGAGAAAAGTCTGCACAAGGGGCAGGAAGTAATCGTCGAAGGAAGGCTCGTACATCAAGCGTACGAAACAAAAACGGGCGAAAAACGCTACGGAACAGTGATCGAAGCCAGCGAGTTCCTTTTACTCTCTCCAAAGAAAGAAGACAATAACAAGCAATCCTAACCTACAACCACGGGGCCGGTATGACTCCTGATCCAGCCGGCCCCTTTCTATTTTACTCATCATGAATCACGTTAATCTCATAGGAAAGGTATGCTCGTCACCTAAGATCGTCGAGCTGCCAAATGGAAGAAAGATCGCCCAATTTACCATGTCTACCCGGGAAATGTATCTCGACGAGCAGGGCAACACCAAAACCAGAAGTAACTGGCACCGCCTCACAGCATGGGGAAAATGGGTCAAAGTGCTCGAAGAACTAGGCAAAGAGGGAATGGATCTCGCTGTAGAAGGCAAGCTCGTTACACGGTTTTACCATACTGGAACGACGAAGAAATTCATATCAGAGGTTGAGATCAACGACCTGGTCATCCTCTAATCTCATTGTGCGAGAATTCCGAATGCATTGCACTAACAACTGTCATATTATCCTTTGACAAAGTCATAAAATTAAATCAAATGAAAAAAACTAGCTCACACGAAGACCTCGTTGCCTGGCAGAAAGGTCACCAACTTACACTTGACATATTCAGAACTGTAAACGATGTGGATCCTGTCCTCTTTGAGTTTATGAAAGAATCCGCTCTGCGCGTCGTATCTCAGATTGCTGAAGGGATCAATAAGTTCCGCCCGGATGACCGTATTTCACACCTGGAAAATGCCAAGGGGGCTTCGGCCAGATTATCCACGCAGATCATCCTGTCCGGAGAGCTCAACTACATCAGCAAGGACCGCTCAGACATGCTGTATGCTCAGGCAATGGAAGTTTACAAGATCATCTCCGGACTCATTCGTTATATCCGCAAGAACGGAGAACAAAAACAATTACAGTAACAACCCCAATAAATTCAAAAGACATGAACATGATCCGAAATCACATCACACTCATTGGCAATATCGGTAACAATACAGAGATCACCACTTTTGATAATGGCGGAAAAGTAGCCCGCTTTAATTTGGCAACAGACAAGGTTTACCGCGCCAACAACGGAAAGATCAGAACAGCGACAGAGTGGCACCGCGTTTTTGCGTGGGGCAACATGGCTCAATTCATCGAAAGCTATGGCGAGAAAGGGAAAAAAGTGGCCATCCACGGACGAGTTGTCAATCGCACCTACCTCAGCAAAGAAGGAAAAAAGCGCAACGTCACCGAGGTGGAAGTGCGTCACATCATTGGTTTGTAACCTGCCCCAACTAAACCAAATGCGATATGCAGCATGAAAAAGCCGCGGTCCCCGAGCTTGTCGACGGGCGGCGGCTTTTTTATTTAATAATTGCGGTAGTCGTTCCAAAGCTCACAGCGGATCCCAACCATCAGCAGGTATGAAGATGTCCTGAAAGCACTGTCGTAACGAAATTGCTGTTCTATGAATGCAGTTAGATTCCCCTGCTTCAGGATCTTATATGCAACTGTCAGAATCGTACGGAAACCATTGTTTCCTTTGCCCTGCCCAGTGAAATGCGCATAATCAAAGGGTCTTTGCGTGTAAGGTCTGTAAAGATCTGTTCCATAGCTAAAGCCATCCTTGTCATACCCCCGCAGAAAATAGCTGACAAACAAGCGCGCGTTCCAGCTTTTGTGATTCCATTTGAATTCTCCCAGCAACTCCATGAAATTAGCGCCATACGGATGCGCCAGTGTCATCCCCATATTCCCGTAGTTCTGTCCTGAACTCAGGTGTGCGTATGTATATGGCCGAACTGTATTGTATTCTAATCGGTAAAAGACTTTATCCCTTCTTAGCCTTGTGAAACCTTTCAATCCAAGCTGCACGCCGTACTTATTTGCCCACCAGCCACTTTTGGCTTTGATCTCCGTCAGACTGAACTCGTCGAGAATGAGCTGACCGTATAAGGTGTGCTCCTTGTAATGTGCACTAAAACTCGCGCCAAGGAGTACATTGTCAGCTGAACCAAGCGCATATTCCTGCGGGCGGTAGAAGATGACCGGGTTCAGGTATTCAGGTTCAAACCCACGATTGAGTAGCGTGTCTTTCGGTTGAAAAACCACTGTTTCAAAGATCCCGATATTCAGCCATGGTGCTGCGTTGAAACTGATGTGATGGGTAGCTCCGTTCTTAAGGAACCAATTGTCGTTGCGCTGCTCACGTAAAAACTGATACAGCACAGTATACTCCACTCTCCAGAACCTTGCCCTGATCTGACCAAAAGGATACGGCTTTCCATAGTCGCTCAGAAAAAGAGAACGGCAGCCCTCACCGATGAAATTATGGTCAAGCCCTAACTGGAAATTGAAAATGTCATTTGGCGTGTACGAAGCTCTCGCCCTGACATCGGCATACAAATGCCCCTCACCTGAGTTTTTCGTGAAATACGCCCGTGGAAACCAAATTGAATCAGAGAAGGAAAACCCGGAAAGCACACCTGCACGAAAGGCCCATTTGTTCTTGATCGCACTCTCCACCATGAAACCGCCTCCCAGTCTATAGTTCGACGTATTGGTGTACCTGAAGCCTGCATCACCCAAACCGGTAACCGACAGATGAACGGAATCATCGGATAACACCGTTTCTCCCATACGTGTCTGTCTGATGAGCGGCAATACTCCGGTGTGCGTTTTCACTGTGCGCTGCATTCCCGTTCCACAGTCAAAGATTTCATCCGGAGTGGTTTCGTATAAATAACCGACTCCTCCCTGCCCGAAGGAGACTGTTGAAATCAAAATCGCTATGAAGATTACGTACCTCATCAGAAATCCGTATACCGATTATAGATCCCTGTTCTCAATCCAAGCTGCACCAGGTTGGTCGATCTTTCAACCAGCGATGATGCAGTACGGTAAACATAGCCGGCGAAAATACTCAGATTCATCTTTCGGTTGAACCGGTAACCCAGCTCGATACTCTGATGAAGGATCTTCCCATTTTGAAAAGCGCCCGTTTTACTTACAGGAAGTAAACTCAACGGCGAATGTTCATCCAGCAGATAGAGCACTGATTTCAGATCCGCATAAATGCGTTTGAACTCGTAATTGAATCGCAGCACGAACTCCCGAAAATCATTGCCCTTCACATGGGCCATCGGAAGATTCGAATTTACCTGATTGAGCCGCCGGAAATCGGAACTGTACATTCCCTCGGAAACATTATTGTACTCCACCTGGAGCAGGAAATCTTTCAGACCAAAAAGGTTCATGGCCCTGTAGCCAAGCTGATATGCCGTCTTCTTGCCCTCAAGATCAGTGACGGCAAATTGTCCGTAAAGTCTGTGCTGAGCTGATAGCATCCACGACAAGTTCAATCCCGTCACCTGATTTTGAACCGAGTCATGGAGTATCAATGCATTGATGACCGGAATCGGGCTGTAGAAAAGGGGGTGCGCCCGATACGTCTGAATGGAATCTCCCCGCGACCATACAGTACCTTCAAACAGGCTGACCGCAATTTTTTTCGATGGTTTCCAGGTCAGGTAATTTACCGAATAGACTTTTGGTTCGTAATAAGCCTCCGCTGAGGAGCTCGCCGGCTTCCGCATCAGATTTTGCAATTTTTCACGGATGTATACGAATTCAAATTGGGTGTTGACCTTGTAATCCAAACGAATGAAAGGGGCCGGTACACCATTATCGGATAAAAGCAATGATCGGTATCCGTCACCCACGAAGTGCGGAGTATTTCCAGCCATAAGCACTAGCTTTGGCGTCACCCGGTAAACAATGTTTCCTGTGGCGAAGGCGTAGTCGAAACCATCCACGTTGAACGGTTTGGTGCGTGAGGAACCGGGAATAACTGCGTTCTGGGTATTGTATCCAATTGAAGCGTTCGGATACAGTTCGCCTATCGAGCGGTAGTGATCCGTTTCGTAAATCGTGTAGCGCCCCTGGTTCTCAAAAAAAGCGGTGGAAAAAGAAAAATTCTTTAACAAATCACCTTCTATCAGGAAGCCCCTGGTATTTTGGAAGATCCTACGGTCATTCGTATCACTGAGGTCGCGACCCAAACTGAGATCAGCAACCGGTGAGATCGTCAAAAAGTAATTCTCACCCTTTATTTCGAAAAGGTGCTTCTTGAACAGCGTCTCTGTTAGATCATAGTACTGGCGAGACGAATCGGCCATTGCCCCGTTCAGATCGAATTCAGCTTCCGTGTAAGGAAACATGGCATTCCCAACTTCGGGCGCATGCATGTAATACCTGTCGCGATAGAACTGGTGAAGCAGGGACAGATTTTGCTGTGCACTGACTTCGGTTGTCAGTAATCCGGTAAAGAATAGTGTCCAGATCAGCCGGCGATCCATTCAGTAAATGCTTTTGTGGATGCGATAAAATAAGGATTATTCAGGTTTTCCTTGTTGTATGTCAGTGGTTCACCTGATACGGCATGTACAACTCGTCCGCCCAACGCTTCGAGAATTGCCTGACCAGCCGCGATATCCCATTCCATTGTCGGAGCGTAGCGCGGATACGTATCGGCTTCACCAGAGGCGAGCGCAAAGAACTTGAGTGCTGAACCCATTTTATGGTATTTGATCTCGCCGCTTTTCCTCTTGAGCTCATTGATGTAGTTCAGAACGGGGCCTGAATGATGACTCCGAGACGATGCCACGATAAGGGGATCATTGATCTTTAAAGGCTCCGATAATGGGATCCAGGATGCTTGATCATTCCAGGTCGATAAATTGGCTACATAAACTCCTGTTTCTTTTCCTCCGAACAAGACCTCGTCATTTACGGGCGAGGCGATCAGTCCAAAAACCGGTTCTTTTCCAATGATATGGGCGATGTTAATGGTGAACTCCCCGTTGCGCTTGACAAACTCCTTTGTACCATCGAGGGGATCCACGCACCAAGATTCCGACCAGTTTTTGCGAACGGTATAGTCTTCATGTTCCGTTTCTTCGCTGGTGATTGGAATTCCCGTTTCCTCAAGTTCTGAATTAATGATCTCCGAGGACATCATGTCCGCAGCCGTGACCGGTGAACCATCATTCTTGAAATAGGGATCGAATTCTCCTGAATAAACCTGCATGATCGCTTCGGCTGCTTCTTTTGCAGCATTCAGGGCAGCCATATATTTTGCAGGCAACTCGATCATCCATCGATTTTGTTCAAATATACAAAGCCCAACCATTGGAAACAAAAAAGGGCCGCTTGCGCGACCCTTGACCAATATCTCGATTCTCTAATGACGGACGATAAGCTTACGGTTCAATGATCTTCCCGTGCTGGTTTCGATCATTATGAAATAAGCTCCGCTCCTGAAATTGGAAACGTCAATTTTCTTAGTTCCCGTGATCGTTTCTTTTAACACCACATTTCCGAGTACATCAACAATCTTCATTGTTGCCTGTTCTGCGTTGTTCAACGTCACAAATACGTGCTCGGATGCCGGATTCGGCTGAACGTTGATCGTTGGTTCTTCCTTCACCTGTTTGATTGCGGCTGTCCAGTCGACAATGACGTCTACAGAATCTACATATCCTGTACCTTGCCCCACTTTAGGAAGCAGGTAATATCGGTAATGGGCGACGCCGCTTACGAAATCATCCGGATCGATCTGAGGCTTCAGTTTTCCGCATTCTGTATCCAACAGTTCGAATGCAGCAGCATCTGTTGAAACCCAGCTTGAATTCGCCATTTGTGAAGATGAGTAACACGTGCCGCCGATAGGATCAGTACAATGGCCCCAGCACAATCCATCAGACCAACCAATAGGTGTGTCTATCCGCTTTCTGGCAACGCGCCAGAACTGCGTGGAACCTGTATTGTTCTCAACTACCAGATTCACATCAAAGACCTCCAAAGATGGCGGCACGACATTCACCACGCCCTGGCCTGATGAAACATCAGTGGTTGTGCCATAATTGTAGATCACAACATCGTCTTGAGCTGTTGCTACCGTCAACAAAAACGTTGCAGCAATTGAGAGTATGGATCTTTTCATGTCTTCGCTTTAAAGTGAGTAAAACAAATATAAGCTAATATTTCATGAAATATGCAAAATTTTAAGCGGGTTTCTTGGAATGCCAATCTTTCACATCAACACAAAACAAGACACAAGTGACACAAATCATACCACAATGAAACGACATAGGGATCACTGATTCCAAATAGAAAGTAATTTTAGGAATTCAAGAATAAATCGTATTCTCTGAATCCTGTGTGTCACTAAATCATCTACATTTGAATTCGGCAAGGTTTTTGGAAATCTCTGTCGTTCTAAATTTTGACTCAGATGAGAAAGCTTCTACTTTTATTTATTGTCTTCGTTTCTGCTTGTACCTTGAATGCACAGGATGAACACGCTCTGGATGTTAAAACCGTCCCATCCGTTAACTTAAAGGATCTGGATGGCAAAGTGTACAATACCGCTTCACTCGGGTTTGATGGCCCGGTTGTAATCAGCTTTTGGGCAACATGGTGCGCACCGTGTAAGAAAGAGTTGAACGCTATTCATGACATCTACACTGACTGGCAAGAAGAGACCGGAGTTAATCTCGTGGCCGTATCCATTGATGACGAAAAAACCAAAAACAGTGTTCCTGTTTATGTTAACGGACGTGCGTGGGAGTATCTGGTGCTGCTTGACCCGAACGGAGACTTCAAAAGAGCAATGGGGGTGAACAATGTCCCTCATACTTTTCTGATCGACAAAGATGGGAACATCGTTTATACACACAACAATTACGCTCCCGGCGACGAGGAAAAGCTTTACAAGGAAATCCTGAAGCTGGCTGGCAAAGAGTAAAACCTGAACTAAATGCGGAAACTGACTTTAGTTTCCCTTTTTGCGTCCTTCTCCCTGGCAGGAATCGGGCAAAGCAATGCGGGAAACCTCACCGGAAATGTGGAAAGCATATTCCAGTACCTGAGACAAGACAGCCTCATAGGTGCAAATCAACCCCCTTCAAAAGGACTGCTGAACACGTACATGAATGTGTTCTACACCTACGGAAATTTCAAGGCTGGACTACGGGTTGAATCCTACCTTCCACGTATTCAGGGCTATCCCAATCGTTTCGATGGAACAGGTATTGGGATGCGGTATGTGGGGTATGCCAATGACTTTATCGACATTACACTCGGTTCTTTCTATGAGCAGTTCGGCAGTGGTCTGGCACTTCGGGCGTACGAAGACCGTGCCTTAGGATACGATAACCTATTGGATGGTGTGCGGCTTGTTGTCCGGCCATACAAAGGAGTTACATTAAAGGGCGTTTACGGTTATCAGCGGCTTTCTTTCCAACAAGGAGAGATCGTTCATGGTGCAGGAATCGTTCGTGGTTTCGACGGTGAACTTCACCTGAATGAAGTAATACCGGGAATGGCGGAGAGCAAATTGAATGCAACGATCGGTGGGTCCCTTGTGAGTAAATACCAGGTGGACGACAATGATGACCTGATCCTGCCAGAAAATGTAGGTTCATACGGGGGGCGTTTCAAATTGCGGTACGGTAAATTCTCATTGGACGGCGAGTATATCATAAAAGAGCAAGACCCTTCGAACGACAACAATTACATCTACAATTACGGACATGCAGCCGTTTTCAATTTAGCATACTCACAAAAAGGCCTCGGCATACTCTTCTCAGGTAAATCCGCTGATAATATGAGCTTCCGCTCAGACCGCACAAAAGACCTTCAGGATGTGTTCATCAATTACCTCCCTGCCCTGAACAAGACACACACCTACAACCTCGTAGCCACCTTGTATCCGTATGCAACGCAACCCTTGGGAGAGGTTGCCTACCAAACAGAGGTACTTTACACTATTCCGAAAGGAACAGCATTGGGGGGTAAGTACGGAACCGTTGTCAACTTCAACGCCTCGATCACACGAAATCCCATTCGACATACATCCGGTATCGATCCGTTGGACTCCTCTCGCGTTTTCTATAAGAATACGCCCTTTGAATGGGGAAGCACAGAGTATTGGCGTGATATCAATATCAACATCAACAGAAAGTTGAACAAACAATTCAACATTATTCTGAGCTACTTCAATATACACCTTAACAATGATATCGCCAAGATCTCGAACGATGCCGTGGGTATCATAAAATCCCACATTGCAGTTTTGGAAGCTGGATATAAGTTCAACTCGAAGCATGCATTGCGTGCCGAATTGCAAGGCTTATTCCTCGAACCAAAAGACGACGGCTCAGTGAATGATAAAGGCGACTGGGCGACCTTGTTGTTAGAATACACTATCTCTCCCAGCTGGTTCTTTTCTTTCATGCTTCAGAACAATTACGGAAATCCAAACGAATTCAATTCAAACCCCGTTGACATTGGTCTTTTCAGTGAGCGTGCCAAGGCGATCAATTACCCGATCGTTACCTGTGGCTATATTCGCGAATCAACGCGTTTTATGGTTTCTTACGGGCGACAGCGCGCTGGATTGTTCTGTGTTGGAGGAGTGTGTCGATTTGTTCCTGCCAACAATGGTTTAACATTAAGTTTCACTCACAGTTTCTAAAAGCAGCAAGATGAAAAAGTTATGCTTCGTAAGTTCGGTGATCCTGTTCCTCGTATTGAGCTCATGCACTGAAGACATTGTGAATCCATATCCTTACCAGCCAAGCCTGGAACTCGACACAACGCTCTACCCCGGGAATTGGGCAGATTATGTAGCTAATGAGTGGCCTACATTTTCACAAAACACCAACACCAACAGGAATGTACTGATCGAAGACTTCACGGGACATAAATGTGTATTCTGTCCTGCAGCGGCTGATCTGGCGCATGCCTTGCACGAAGACAATCCAACTCGTGTATTTACTGCATCCATTCATGCCGGGCCTGACGGAATCGGCGACTTTCAAATCGTTAGTCCACCGGACTATCCTACAGATTTCACGAATCAACAAGGCGTTGATATCGGGCTGTATTTCGGTGTAAACGATCCGGGCTTCCCAGGGAATCCGCGCGGACCCGTAAACAGGATCAATTCTGGTGGAGCCATCTTCCAGTCTCCAGCCAGCTGGACAAGTCTCACCAATTCGCTGCTTTCAAACAACATTCTTAAGGTAAATATCCAGAGCAAGCTCAATTACTACGATGCCACCCGCGGTGCTTTTCTGCACGCAGAAGTGGAGAAGCTGGACAATAATCTGGGGGATCTGGGAATCGTTGTTTACATGATCGAAGACTCCCTGGTTGGTGATCAAAAAATGAGTGACAATACACACAACAGTTCCTACATACACCGGGACATCATGAGAGGCTGCGTGGACGGACTTACCTGGGGACGAACCCTTACGGATAACATGCTCAATTCCGGGAAGTACTATGTCAATTACAGCTTTGTGGTGCCCGACCAGTTGGATGGAAACTACAATCCGGACAACATGCACATATTGATCTATGTCTACGACAAAACAACACTGGAAATCTACCAGGTCATCAAACAAAAGATCGTAGGCTGATCCTCGTAAACGGAGTGCCTATTTTTTTGCGTGTGTGAACGTTTTTTAACATTTTGGCGCACAACAAGCCGGTTGAAAATTCGTTAATTTAGATACCAAACACACGAGCTATGCTGGATATGGCAAAAAAGATTTTAACTGTCGTTAGTTTCGATGCGCAACTTTTCAAAAAAGAGCTGTACAAGGCTATGAAATGGATCACCGATGCGGAAGAACTTAAAGCTTTTCAGGAATGGTGCATTATCGAGTTCGGCGCAAAATATCCCGCGATCATTCAAAAAGCATTCTCGGGAACGGTCGCGCGATCATGAAATAGAAGCAGCTCTTGAAGCCCTCAGTAGATAGGTTTTTCTCGTTTACGGTTATTCAAATTCGATCAGCACAGCGCCTTTATCCACTACCTGATCACTTTTCACAAGGATCGCCTTCACGATTCCGGTACCCTCGGCTTTCAGCACATTTTCCATTTTCATGGCCTCCAGCGACAGGATCTCGTCTCCCGGATGAAGTTCTTGTCCAACCTGAACGGCAATCTGTACAATACGTCCCGGCATAGGCGCCTGAAGTTCCTTCAGCTTTCGCACTTTTGGCTTGTCAAGTCCCAAGGCAGCGATGAGCTCGTCCAACTCGCCTTTTTTCTTTACGTGAAACACCCGATGGTTGATCTTGATGCGTAACTCATTGTTCTCCGATCCGTCTTCCAGCAATTCACCGTGGAAAACCTGTCCCTTATAGATGAGCCTGAAAAAGCTGTGATCATCCCATTCAACGACTGCTCCTTCCGAACCAACCACTTCCTTTCCGTCAAAGCTCCAGAATCGATTTGCCATTTATCCCTTCTTTCGTGCAAAAATAACAGAAACTAAATGCCTGCTGTAAATTTTCTCCGGATTCCAATTTAAATGATGAGTTTTGCAGTTAACAATCATCATGCTATGAAAAAACTGGTTTATCTTTTCTGTATTGCATTGGTCGCTTCTTGCGGAGTAAGTAAAAACGAAACCGCTGAACAGATCGAGGGAGACTTTCAACCTGAAATCACAGAAGAATCGGCGATCCCTACCGAACGGCCTGTTTACCGCTCAGCCGAAACGATTCTCACCGACCTGATCCATACCCGACTCGAGGTGAATTTCGATTGGGCAAAATCGAGAATGAATGGAATAGCTGCCATTACGGCCAAACCTCATTTCTATCCCAGCGACAGTCTGATTCTTGACGCAAAAGGCATGGACATTAATTGGGTGAAGACAGGAACAAACGAACTAAAATACAGCTATGATGGTGCCTTTCTGAAGATCAAGCTCGACAAGACCTACACCCTCAAGGACCAATATACGGTTGTGATCTCCTATGTTGCCAAACCCGATGAGCGAGAAACAAGTGGAAGTGCGGCGATCACATCCGACAAGGGACTCTATTTTATCAATCCGACAGGTGCCGATACCACCGTGATGCCTCAGATCTGGACGCAGGGAGAGACAGAGGCCAGCTCGGTTTGGTTCCCAACGATCGATGCTCCCAATGCCAAAACCACGCAGGAGATCTTCATCACGGTCGATAATAAATATGCTACACTTTCGAATGGAAAGCTCATTGCTCAAAAAAAGAATGCTGACGGGACAAGAACCGACCACTGGAGGCAAGATCTTCCGCACGCTCCGTACCTCTTCATGATGGGTGTCGGTGAATTCAAGGTGGTAAAAGATACCTACACCCATCCCGACGGAACCAAAATGGAAGTCAATTACTACGTAGAACCGGAATGGGAACCCTACGCTAAGGCCATCTTTGGTGAAACGCCGAACATGATCAAGCACTTTTCTGAATTGCTTGGATACGAATACCCTTGGGATAAATACCACCAGATCGTTGTGCGCGATTATGTCTCCGGAGCTATGGAAAACACCGGAGCCGTAATTTTCGGTGATTTCGTTTACAAGAACGACCGTGAATTGCTTGATGGCACTGATCAGTCAACGATCGCACATGAGTTGTTCCATCACTGGTTCGGCGACCTTGTAACCTGCGAGTCCTGGTCGAATCTGCCGCTCAACGAATCCTTTGCCAACTATTCGCAGTACTTGTGGGACGAATACCGCTACGGGCTCGATGAAGCAGACTACCAGGCAGAAGGAGAAGCAGACGGGTATTACCAGTCGGCCCAGATGTCGGGCTACCATGACCTCATCTGGTTCGATTACGATGACAAGGAACAAATGTTCGACGGACACTCCTACAATAAAGGTGGCCGAATCCTGCACATGTTGCGGAACCATTTGGGTAACGAAGCTTTCTTTGCCGGTATCAAACTCTATCTGAACGCCAATAAGTTCAAACCCGCGGAATTTCATCAGTTGCGCCTCGCCTTTGAAGAAGTATCCGGCCAGGATCTGAACTGGTTCTTTGATCAATGGTTCCTTGGTTCAGGTCATCCGATCATCAATGTGAATCAGGAATTGGATGCTGTAAACGGCAAAGTGTTCCTCACGATGGAGCAAAAACAGAATCTTGAACTTTCTCCTATCTTCAGGCTTCCGTTGGAGGTCGCTGTGTTTGACGATTCAGGAAAAAAACTCTACCCTATCGTCTTCGATCAGCTGAAGCAATCCTTTGATTTCCCGGTCACAGGATCACTGAAAAATATCATCTTCGACAACCAGCAGATGCTACTTGCAAAAGTGCGCGAAGAAAAGCCACAAGCACAGTTCATTCATCAATTCTATAATGGAGTACGTTACAGAGCCCGTAAAGAAGGGTTGCTGCAAGGCACAAAGTCAAAAATACCTGAAGTTCAGCAACTCATCCTCGATGCATTAGCTGACAAGTTCTGGGACATCCGGCTTATTGCCATTGAAAAGGCAGTGAAACTTGACGGCGAGAACAAGTCAAAAGGACTTGAACTGATCAAAAAGCTGGCTGCCTCGGACGACAATTCACAAGTTAGATCTGCAGCACTCAATTTCTTATCGAACAATGCGGATGCTGTTGCGAACGAAACGATCTATACTGACCGTATCAAGAACGACAGGTCCTATGCCGTGATCTCGACCGCACTCCGAAATTTAGGTAAATCCAACCCTGAGGAAGCTCTTGTGCTTGCGAAGAACCTGGAACAAGAAAATTCCTCCAAAATGCAAACCGGTATTGCCCAACTTTACGGTAGTCATGGCGGAAAGGAGCACTTCTCTTTCTTTCAAAAAGTACTCAAAGGCCGGACACTGCAGGGATTCGATCAGTTAGGTGTATTAAACAGCTTGACGTTCTATGTTTCGCGTCAGGAAGCGGAGATCGCCGAACAATCATTTGAACTGTACAGCTACCTGAAAACTTCCGGTGGGTACTACACAAAAATGTTCCTTTCACAGAACATCAGCTACCTGATTGAAAAATTCGAAGAAAAGATCAGCATGCTAAACGAAGAGATCGCATTGCACGAAAAGAATAAGAATGCCGCATATGCCGATCAGGCAAGAAGGCAAAAGAAAGCATACGAAGCACTAGTAGAAAAGTTTGCTGTGCTCCTTGCCGAATAACTTGTATTCCGTTTTACGCAGGGGGCTTTACACGGCCCCCTTTTTTATTTTGACAACGGACCGTTGAACAATTTTATCCTTTATTTTTTTGATTATCAGAAAAAGGATTTATATTTGATTAATATTTCGTCATTATTTTGCTTAATTACTCAACATTATGAAGCATTTAAACATCGGTGATCAGGCTCCGGCCTTTTCAGGAACAGACCAGCATGGCAATGCAATTACACTGAATGATTTTAAAGGAAAGAAAGTCGTGCTGTATTTTTATCCGAAAGATGATACTCCGGGATGTACTGCTCAAGCGTGCAATCTCCGTGATAATCAGCACGAGCTAACATCAAAGGGGATCCAAGTGATCGGTGTCAGCGCAGACAGCGTGAAGTCACACACAAAGTTCACTGAAAAGTACAGTTTACCTTTCCCGCTCGTTGCGGATGAAGACCGCAAGGTGATCGAAGCCTACGGCGTTTGGGGAACAAAAAAATTCATGGGAAAGACCTATGACGGAATCCACCGTACGACGTTTATTATCAATGAAGATCACAAGATCATTGGAATTATCGACAAGCCCGACACAAAGAACCACAGTGCAGAAATTTTAAAAACAATTGAATAATTTTTGTAGTCCGTAAATTGTTTACGATCTACTGAACCAACTTTGCAACAATAAACAAAATTCCTAACCGTCGTTTTACGACAAAAAACAAATACGATATGTCAGCAAAAGAAGTAAATGCAGAAAAACTAAAGGCGCTCCAACTTACCATGGAGAAATTGGACAAAACCTACGGGAAGGGTGCCGTAATGAAACTCGGGGATTCTCCGGTGGAAAAAGTTGAGGTCATCCCTACTGGATCCATTTCATTGGATCTTGCTTTAGGGGTTAACGGTTATCCTAAAGGTCGTGTGGTAGAGATCTACGGTCCAGAATCATCCGGTAAGACCACGCTCGCCATACACGCGATCGCCGAAGTACAGAAACAAGGAGGAATTGCCGCTTTTATAGATGCAGAGCATGCTTTCGATCAGTTCTATGCTCAGAAGCTGGGTGTAGATATTGATAATCTGATCATCTCCCAGCCTGACAACGGAGAGCAAGCACTTGAAATTGCCGATAACCTGATCCGATCCGGAGCGATCGACCTCATCATCATTGACTCTGTTGCAGCACTTACACCAAAGGCGGAAATTGAAGGGGAAATGAGCGATTCGCAAATGGGACTTCAAGCGCGTCTTATGTCGAAAGCACTTCGTAAACTCACTGCATCAATTAACAAAGCAGGATGCTGCTGTGTCTTTATCAACCAGCTGCGTGACAAGATCGGGGTGATGTTTGGAAACCCTGAAACAACAACCGGAGGGAATGCCTTAAAGTTCTATGCTTCCGTGCGCATCGATATCCGTAAGTCAAGCCAGATCAAAGAGGGAGAAGAAGTGCTCGGTAACCGTGTGAAAGTAAAAGTGGTGAAGAACAAAGTTGCTCCACCGTTCAGAAAAGCGGAATTCGATATCATGTATGGCGAAGGTATTTCCAAGATCGGTGAAATCATCGACCTCGGAGTGGATCTGAATATTCTAAAGAAAAGCGGTTCCTGGTTCTCCTACGGTGAAACCCGTTTGGGTCAGGGACGTGATGCAGTTAAGCAGATCATCCATGACAATCCAGAGCTCATGGAGGAACTTGAAGCAAAGATCAAAGACGTTCTTGGTGCTGACACATCTGCAGTGGCAGCGAACCATGAATAACTGCATATCGTAAAAAGGGAAACGGTATATCGAAAGGTGTACCGTTTTTCTTTTTTTTATTTCTTTACATCGTGACCGATATTGCAATCATTCTTCACGGAAAACGCGGCGCAAATAAAGTGTTGCTCGATTTCATCGCTCAAGCTGAAGAAATACCATCATTCTCGGTAAATATTTTCTACACTAAGGCACAGGGTCATGCACGTGAATTGGCACGAAACGCAAAGACAGCAGACGTCATCATAGCATCAGGGGGAGACGGTACACTCAACGAGGTGGTGAACGGTATTCTAGAATCCGGAAACGAACAGGTGCGATTGATCATTATTCCAACGGGTACCGGAAACGACTTCATGCGCACCCGTCCCTGCTTTTCGGAAGCAGACAAAATTATTACACAGATCCTCTCCCGTAATTACAGAACACTGGATGTTGGTGTCATTTCTTCTGAGGGTCAGAATTACTTTTTTCTAAATATTGCAGACGCAGGTTTTGGCGGGAGCACCATTCACACACTCAATCGCATCAGAAAAGTCATTGATAGAAAGATCGCCTATCCTTTGGCCATACTCAAAACATTTATAAGATATCGAAAACCATACATTGAACTAAATGCAGGCGGATTTCATTATTCCGGACCGGCACTCATGGCCGCATTCTGCAATGGAAGCTGTTTTGGAAATGGTATTTTTATCCATCCCGGTGCAGATCCGTCTGACGGCAAGCTTAATATTACTTTACTGTGTAAAGTTTCGCTATTCGATTACATCCGCTATCTGCCAAAACTAAAAAAGGGGAAACGCATCCAGCATCCCGAGCTTCATTACCTGGAAACAACCGAATGTTCCATCAAGCTCCTTTCCGGAACAATGGATATAGAGGCTGACGGAGAAGTTGTTTCGCTGAAAGATCCCGACATACGATTGCTGCCGGGAGCACTACGTTACATAGGACCGGAGAACTAGACAGGAAGCAGGCCTTTTTCTAACAATAACTTAGCGATCTGAACAGCATTTGTGGCCGCCCCTTTTCGTAAATTATCAGCTACGACCCACATATTTAATGTCTTGGGCTGTGATTCATCGCGGCGGATCCTGCCAACGAATACATCATCCTTTCCTTCCGCATACTTTGGCATCGGATAGGTAAATGTCGTAGGATCATCTTTGAGCGTAATACCTGGCTGATCACTTAACAAACGTCTCACTTCAATGAGGTCGAACTCATTTTCGAACTCAACATTGACCGCCTCAGAATGTCCGCCAACCACAGGGACACGCACAGCAGTCGCTGTTACATGAATCGAAGGATCCAGGATCTTCTTCGTTTCATTCGTGAGTTTCATCTCCTCCTTTGTGTACCCGTTATCGAGAAATGCATCACACTGAGGAATACAGTTTTTATCGATCGGATATTTATAGGCCATTTCACCAGAAATCCCATGCCGCTCGTTCTCCATTTGCTGAACTGCTTTCACTCCCGTTCCAGTAATGGACTGATAAGTAGAAACAACAACACGCTTCACTTTATAGCGCTTGTGCAGCGGTGCCAGTGCAAGTAAGAGCTGAATCGTGCTGCAATTCGGATTGGCGATGATCTTGTCATTTGCTCCCAACTCATGCCCGTTGATCTCCGGTACAACGAGCTTTTTCGTTGGATCCATTCTCCATGCGGAGGAATTGTCAATAACAGTCGTTCCGACTTCAGCAAATTTTGGCGCCCACTCCAGCGATGTTTCTCCTCCTGCGGAAAAAATAGCCACGTCAGGACGCATGGAAACCGC
>Ga0315902_10001104_pt1 | contig 43866 bp, 39 predicted proteins | sample LakEriMetagenome_9_FD_203523 | JGI IMG/M metagenome (GOLD analysis project Ga0315902, IMG submission 203523) | Freshwater fungal communities from buoy surface, Lake Erie, Ohio, United States - Buoy 12 MA117 | ecosystem: Environmental > Aquatic > Freshwater > Lake > Lake biofilm | place: USA...
AACTGCTGCTGACCGCGCGCAAATTCGCGAGTTGGTTGAGATTGTCGCGAAACACGACGCTCAGCACCGAGGTTGCATTGGCCGTTTTGAGGCCGCGACGATTCGCTTCGTCGAGATAGGTCGCCGGCAAAGGTCGCGAGGACTCGAGCCGCAAGTCTGCAGCGAGCACCTCATTGGCCTGCAGAGCAACCGATTGACCGATGCGATTGACGAGGAATCCCACCCCGGTCAGCGCACCTACGGCCACCGTCAGCGCCAGCAATAACACCGCAAGTTCACCCGAGCGCCATTCGCGCGCGAGCAATCTCAAGCCTAGCAAGGACGCGCGTGACATGACTTCAACCTGCAGTAAGCTGCCCCGCCTCCATGATCACACTGCGACCGCAGCGCGCAGCCAGAGTTCGATCATGGGTGACGAGTACGAGCGTGGTGCCGGAATCGGCATTCAAAGCAAACAACAGATCGGCGATCTTGGCGCCCGTGGTGGTATCGAGATTACCGGTCGGCTCATCGGCGAAAAGCACGGCCGGTCGCATCACGAAAGCCCGGGCAATCGCGACACGCTGCTGCTCACCGCCCGACAACTGGCGCGGATAGTGACCGATACGGGCCCGTAAACCGACGTGATCGAGCGCATCGGTAGCGGCCTGGCGTGCATCGGATCGGCCGGCAAGCTCTAGCGGCAGCATCACGTTCTCGAGCGCCGTTAGCGCCGGAATCAAGTGAAAAGACTGAAACACGAAACCGACCCGCTCGGCTCGCAACCGGGCACGCCCGTCTTCATCGAGCGCCGAGAGATCCTCACCATCGAGCAGTACACGCCCGCGAGTCGGCAGATCCAGACCCGCCAAGAGCGCGAGCAAGGTCGACTTGCCGGCACCCGAAGCGCCGACGATGGCCACCGATTCGCCGGCATGCACCTGCAGGGAAACATCCTGAACGATGGTCAGTGTCCCTTCTGGACTGCTAACCTGTTTGCACAATCCCTGTGCCTCGAGGACGATATCTTTGTTCACGAAACGATCCTTCGTTGCTGCTCTGCTGATGTTCGCGCTGCCGATGCTCGGCACCGCCGCACCCACGCCGGCTGCAGCACCGAAAATTCTCGTGCTGGGCGACAGCATCAGCGCCGGTTACGGTCTGGCAGCCAACGAGGGCTGGGTGAGCCTGCTGCAAAACCGACTGAAGACGCAAGGTTACGGGTACCGCGTCGTCAATGCCAGCGTCACCGGCGAAACGACGACCGGGGGCCTCGCGAGACTCCCGCGCGCCCTATCTTTGCACCAACCTGTCATTGTCGTCATCGAACTTGGCGGCAACGACGGACTGCGTGGACTACCCCTCGACACGTCGCGCGCCAATCTTCAAAAAATGATCGATCTGTCACGGAGCGCCGGAGCTGCGGTCCTGCTGCTCGGCATGAAGATCCCGCCAAACTACGGCCCTCGTTATGCGAGTGAATTTGAACGTTTGTATGCCGATCTCGCCCGTCGAAACAAATTGGCTTTCGAGCCTTTTTTTCTCGACAAGATCGCCTTGGCCGACGGCATGATGCAGGAGGATGGAATCCATCCGACCGCCAAGGCCCAGCCGATCATGCTCGAAACGCTGTGGCCACGCCTGAGGCCGTTGTTGCGACGCTGAGTCACCGGCAATTGCCATCGGAAGTGGGCTCCGGCTAGAGTTCCGTCATGTCAAAACCCTGGTTGCAGTCTTATCCGCCCGGCGTTCCGGCCGAAATCGATTCCACTCGCTATGCGTCGATCGCGCAAATGGCTGACGAAAGTTTCAGCAAATTCGCTGAACGCACGGCCTATGTGCAGATGGGACGCCAACTAAGCTACGGCGAACTCGACGCCAAATCGAAAGCATTTGCGGGCTGGCTGCAGCACAAGGCAAAGCTGCAGCGCGGTGCTCGCGTTGCGATCATGATGCCGAACGTACTGCAGTATCCGATCGCCTTGTTTGGTGTACTGCGCGCAGGCGGCACCGTGGTCAACACGAATCCGCTATACACGGCTCGCGAACTCGAGCACCAGCTGAAAGACTCCGGCGCGGAAGTGATCGTGATTCTCGAGAACTTCGCGCACGTGCTGCAGGAAGTCATCCAGCACACGAAGGTCCGTCAAGTCATCGTCACCAGCGTCGGCGAACTGCTCGGCTTTCCCAAAGGATCGATCGTGGATTTCGTCGTACGCCGAATTCGCAAGGCGGTCCCGTCCTGGTCGCTACCGGGCGCGCTACGCTTTGGCGACGTGCTCGCCGAAGGCGTCGCCTTGCCATATAACCCGGTCGCTTTGAGTCATGCCGATCTTGCCTTCCTGCAATACACTGGCGGCACGACAGGCGTCTCGAAGGGCGCCATGCTCAGCCACGGCAACATGGTCGCGAACGTGTTGCAGTCCTCAGCCTGGATCGCCGACACCTTGCCTCCGGGTGAGCATCACACGGCCATCACGGCGCTGCCGCTGTATCACATCTTCGCCCTGACGGCGAACTGCATCTTGTTCCTGCGGCTTGGCTGGACCAACGTGCTGATCACGAATCCACGCGATTTCCCGGCATTCGTCAAAGAATTAAAGCAGCACAAGTTCACTTACATCTCGGGCGTCAATACGCTGTTCAACGCTCTACTACACACCCCGGGGTTCGAGACGGTCGATTTCAGCCACTTGCGCTGTACCCTAGGCGGCGGAATGGCCGTGCAACGAGCCGTGGCCGAACACTGGAAAAAGGTGACCGGCTGCATCCTCACCCAAGCCTGGGGTTTGACGGAAACCTCACCCGCAGCTTGCATCAATCCGGCTAACGAAGACTTCAATGATTCGATCGGTCTACCGATTTCTTCGACGGAAGTGGCGATCATGAACGATGCCGGCGAGCCGTTGCCGATCGGTGAGTCAGGAGAAATCTGCGTTCGCGGCCCGCAGGTGATGCAGGGCTACTACAACCGGCCCGACGAAACCGCCAAGGTGATGCTACCGGATGGTTGGCTGCGCACCGGCGACATCGGTCGAATGGATGCTCGCGGTTATGTTTTCATCGAAGATCGCAAGAAAGACATGATCAACGTCTCGGGCTTCAACGTGTACCCGAACGAAGTGGAGAGCGTTGCGGTGACTCACCCCGGCGTGCTCGAAGCTGCTGCGGTCGCCAAAGCCGATGAGCGTTCAGGCGAAGTCGTGGCCCTATTCGTCGTTCGCAAAGATCCCGCACTGACGGCCGAGGCGGTCATAGAACACTGCCGTGCCGCTTTAACCGGATACAAGGTGCCGAAGTACGTCTACTTCAAGAGCGATCTTCCGAAGACCAACGTCGGCAAGATTTTGCGTCGTGAGTTGCGCGACGAAGCGCAAAAACTTTAGAAAACCATCAGACAAACAAAGATCAGGAGCGTTCGCCGGGACTGAATAACCGGCGATGCTCGATGATCGCGTAACGATCGGTCATGCCAGCGACGTAATCGGCGACGACTCGAGCGCGACCGGTCTTACCGTGCTGTCGCTCCGCATTGGTCGCAGCCTGACGATGTTCATCCGGCAGCAGGTCGATGTCTTGCATAAAGACCTCGAACAACTCGCGCAGCACTTTGCGCGCCTTGTTAGTCATGCGAAGCACACGATAGTGGCGGTAGAGATGAGTGTTGAGAAAGCGCTTCAGCTCGAGGTGCTCCTCACGTACCGCATTACTCATGACGATCAGCGGCGCGGATTCTGCACGCACGGCATCGATCGATTGCGGCGCTGCGTCGGCGATGCGGGCGGCACTCGCTGAAACCACATCGCGTACAACGCGATCGATCATGCGACGAATGGTTTCATGCACCAAACGTCGTCCGGTCAAACTCGGATAGCGCGCAACGACATCGGCGTACTCACGACCAAACAAACTCACCTCACGTAAGGCGTCGATATCGAGAAGGCCAGCGCGTAGACCGTCGTCGACATCGTGATTGTTGTATGCGATCGCATCAGCGAGGTTCGCGAGCTGTGCCTCGAGCCCCGGCTGACGACGCTCGATAAAACGCAGCCCGAGCTCACCTAGCGTACGCGCATTCTGTGCAGAGCAATGCTTGAGAATGCCTTCACGAGTTTCGAAGGTGAGATTCAATCCCGGAAAGTCTGCATATCGCTCTTCCAGCAAGTCCACTACGCGCAGCGACTGCAGGTTGTGCTCGAATCCACCGTGCTCGCGCATGCACTCGTTGAGCGCGTCCTGACCGGCGTGACCGAACGGGGTATGCCCTAAATCGTGGGCGAGACAAATAGCCTCGGTGAGCGTTTCGTGCAAAGCCAACGCACGTGCAATCGTACGACCGATCTGCGCCACTTCCATTGAGTGCGTGATGCGGGTGCGATAGAGATCGCCTTCGTGATTGACGAAGACTTGCGTCTTGTAGACGAGGCGTCGGAACGCATTCGAGTGAATGATGCGATCACGATCGCGCTGGAACTCACCACGCAATTGCGGCGCGGGCTCGCTGAATTGGCGGCCGCGACTGCGCTCGTCATGAGCAGCGTAGACCGCCAACGTCATGCGAAGTGTGTCTCCAAGGTGGCACTCAACGCCGCTTGCGGATAGTCGTGCGTAACAAACGCTCGCCCGACACCCCGCATCAGGACAAAACGCAACCGGCCTTCCTTGACCTTTTTGTCGATACTCATTGCCGCACGAGCTTGCTCGGCGCCGACCTCCGGTTTCGCATGGGTCGGCAAATGCAGGCGTGCAAGTACATCGGCGATCCGATCACAATCGGCGGCGGACATCCAACCGGCATGACGCGACATGGTAGCGGCCATCATGAGTCCCGCACCGACAGCCTCACCATGCAACCAACGCGAGTAACCGGTCACCGTTTCGATCGCGTGCCCAAAGGTATGGCCTAGATTGAGCAAGGCTCGATCGCCACGCTCGTGCTCATCACGCGCCACGATTTCGGCTTTGATTTCACAGGAGCGTCGCACAGCGCGCGTAATGGCGTCGGGCTCGAGTGCGAGCAATTCGGTGGTATGGGCATCGATCCAATCGAAAAACGGTCGATCACAAATTAGGCCGTATTTGACGACCTCGGCCAGGCCAGCTGACAACTCACGCTGCGGCAAAGACGATAAGGTCGTCGTGTCGGCAATGACCGCCTGGGGTTGATGGAAAGCGCCGATCAAATTCTTGCCACCCGGATGATTGACACCCGTCTTACCGCCAACAGACGAGTCGACTTGCGCAAGCAAGGTGGTCGGGATCTGCACGAAGCCGATGCCGCGCTGATAGCAAGCGGCAGCAAAACCGGCCATGTCACCGATCACGCCACCACCTAAAGCGATGATCAGATCGTCGCGTGCAAAGCGATTGGCGACGAGCACATCGAGAATGCGCGAAACGGTCGCGAGCGTCTTGTTAGATTCGCCATCCGGCAACACGATCTCGATGAGATCGCGCTCACCGCGCGCGGCTTTAATCGCCGCCGAGTACAAAGGTGCTACGACTGCATTGGTGACGAGTGCCACCTTCCGAGCCGGCATGACTCGGGCGAGCAAGGCGGCATCGCCCAGCAGGCCGGCGCCAATATGGATCGGATAACTGCGCTCGCCGAGCGTGACGGTCAGTGTGCTTTGCGATATGGGCATAGATGAGGACAGCTTCACGAGGGCAGTATACGACCCTGACCTTCGCGTTCGCCGAGACTACGCAGGATTTCATCGACGACCGCCGGAACCCGACGCCCATCGGTTCGTACCGTCAGATGAGCGACCCCGGCATACAAGGGGGCCCGTTGATTCATCAACTCCGTGACGCGTGCGGTCATGTCGGCGACACCGCTCAACAGAGGTCGATTCTCCCCGCGTCGTACGCGCGTCACTTGCTGGGCGATGGAAGTCTCGAGATAGATCACCGTGCCGCGCTCTCGCAGATGGGAACGATTCTCCGCGGCGAGCACGGCGCCGCCACCGGTCGACAACACGATCCCGTTGGCGGCGGTCAGTTCGGCGACGATTTCCCGCTCTCGCTGACGGAACCCGACCTCACCCTCAGTGTCGAAGATGCGCGGGATATCGACACCGGTGCGGCGTTCGATTTCCGCATCCGTATCAACGAAGGGCATACGGAGCCGACGAGCGAGGGTTTTGCCCACAGCCGTTTTGCCCGACCCCATCGGTCCCACGAGAAATAAGTTGCTTGATGCCGTCATTCGCCGAATCCTGCCTGCACGGCAAGCCTACCGCACCGGCCAAGCGCGCGACATTCCGGTAACATGCGCGTCGCCGTGAAAGTTTCTGCGTCGAAAATCCTGCTTTGGGGCCTCACGGCGGTCGTCGGCTCGGCGGCCCTGCTCGTGGTTGGCATCTCCGGCGCCTATCTCTACCTCGCTCCCAGCTTGCCGAGTGTCGAGGCAATGCGCCAGATCGAGCTGCAAGTCCCGCTGCGGGTGTATTCGAGCGACGGACAGACGATCGCGCAAATCGGTGAGCAGCGCCGAATACCCGTCTCGTTCGAGCAAATCCCACCCGTCGTCCGCCAAGCCTTCATCGCAGCAGAAGACGATCGATTTTTTGAGCACTCGGGCTTCGACTATCAGTCAATTCTGCGCTCGATCATCGTCAATCTCATTCCCGGCTATCGCCTCGAAGGCGCCAGCACCATCACACAACAGACCGCAAAGAATCTCTTCCTGACCAATGATCGAACTTGGCGCCGTAAAGGTCAGGAGATGTTCCTGACTTATCGCATCGAACGGGAATTCAGCAAAGAAGAGATTCTCGGTCTCTATCTGAACGTCATCCCTTTCGGCAAACGCGCCTATGGCGTAGCGGCGGCAGCCGATCTCTATTTTGGAAAAACACTCGCACAGCTCTCGCTAGCTGAAGCAGCGACGCTCGCCCGAGTACCGCAAGCGCCCTCACGCTACAACCCCATCAACAATCCGAAAGCGGCTGCCGAGCGTCGCGGCTACGTATTGCGTCGCATGCGTGAGCTCGGCTTCATCGATCCGGTAGCCGAGCAACGTGCCGCACGCGAAATCGTCCGCGCACGCGAACACGTCAAAACCTTTGACGTCGAGGCACCGTATATCGCAGAGATGGCGCGCCTCGAACTAGTGCAACGTTTCGGCGCCGCAGCGCAAAACGAAGGCTACAAGATTTACACGACCATCGACCCCGCGATGCAGACGGCTGGCAATGCGGCGCTGCGCGAAGGTCTGCTCGATTACGATCGGCGCCACGGCTGGCGTGGCGCGCTCGCGCAGAAACCTCTGCCCGCCTCAGGCACGCCCGATGCACTCGAGTCGCTGCTCGATGATTACGCATCGAGCGGGCCCTTGCGTCCTGCCGTGGTCATCTCAGTCGCAGACAAGGAGGCTCGCCTCTACGCCCGCGATCTCGGCAACGTGACGATGACTTGGGAAGGCATGTCGTGGGCCAGAGCGAAATCGGGTCGCAGACTCGGACCTTCTCCGAAGAAAGCTGGCGACATTCTGCAACGCGGCGACATCGTCTACGTCGCGCCGGATGGTGACAAGATCATGCTCGCGCAGATCCCCGAAGCGGCTTCGGCACTTGTCGCACTCGCGCCGCGCGACGGCGCCATTCGCGCCCTCGTCGGGGGTTTCGATTATTTCGATGCGAAAGCGGGTAAATTCAATCGCGCCATTCAGGCGCAGCGCCAGCCTGGCTCGGGATTCAAGCCATTTCTCTACTCGGCTGCTCTCGAGTACGGCTTTACGCCCTCGACGATCGTCATGGATGCGCCCTTCGTCGTCGACGATCCGAACATGGAAGAAGCCTGGCGCCCCGAAAACTCGAGCGGAGACTTCAGCGGTCCGACGCGGCTACGTGAAGCGCTCGTGCAGTCAAAGAATTTAGTATCGATTCGTGTCTTGCAGTCAGTCGGTATGGCGCCCGCCATGAGTTACACCGAACGCTTCGGCTTCGAGCGCAGCAAATTGCCTCGCAATCTCACGCTCTCCTTAGGCACTTTGAGCGCCACGCCGTTGCAGGTTGCGGCCGGTTATACCGTGTTCGCGAACGGCGGATACCGCGTTCAGCCGTATTTCATCGAGCGTATCGAAGATCCGCAGGGCAAAGTGGTATTCCAAGCCAAGCCGCGCGTGGTGACGCCGGGCTGCGCAGATCAATTGCCTGCTGCAACGGCCGTCGAGGTTCGCGGCGAACAGGAAGCGAATAGTGCCGCCGCAAACAGTAGCGACTGCGCCAAGGCACCGAGCGAAATCGCACCTCGTGTCATCAGCGCGCAGAACGCGTGGCTGATGACCGACATGCTGCGCGAGGTCATCACGCGAGGCACCGGACGTCGTGCGCTAGCTCTTGGTCGCAACGATCTCGCCGGTAAAACAGGTACGACCAATGAAGCGCGTGATACCTGGTTCAACGGCTACAACCCCGATCTCGTCGCGAGCGTTTGGGTGGGCTTCGATCAGTCGAAGCCTCTCGGCGAAGGGGAGGAAGGCAGTCGCACCGCGGTACCCATCTGGGTGGATTTCATGCGCGTAGCCTTGGCGCGAACGCCCGTGCGAAGTTGGTCCATGCCCGAAGGTCTCGTACAGGTACGTATCTCGCCCGTGACGGGCGAGGTGGCTGGTGCCGATGATCGTGATGCGATCTTCGAAACGTTCATGCTCGATCGACTGCCTGCAGGAGCATCACAGGATTTGGTCAATCCGACCAAGGTTGACGAATCGAAACCAAAGGAGTCGGCGGAGCCGCTCTTTTGAAAAAGTTGCCACCGCGCGCCGAGCATCTGCGCCGAGCACTCGCACAAGAAGCGGCCCGAGTCATGGCCGAGCACGGCGTGCGCGACTTCCTGCTTGCCAAGCGAAAGGCCGCAGAACGATATGGCGTCGTCGATGGCTCACTGCTGCCGCGAAATACCGAAATCGAAGCCGCGCTACAGGAGTATCAGCGCCTATTCGGTGGTGAATCACATGTCGAAACGCTGCGGGGACAGCGTGCCGTAGCACTGGATGTCATGCATCGTCTGCAAAGATTTCAACCACGACTCGTCGGGCCCGTTCTGACGGGGACGGCAACGTCGCACGACGATGTGGTGTTGCATGTGTTCGTCGATCGTGTCGAGACGCTGAGCTTCGCCTTGATGGACCAAGGCGTACCCCACGAAACCGGAGAACGTCGCATACGGTTGGATACGGATCGCACCGCCCAACAGCCGACGATCCGTCTCGAAGTGGACGCTCAGCCGGTGGAGCTTGTGGTATTCAATATTGATGGCATCAGACAGGCACCTATCAGCCCTGTCGATGGCAAACCGATGCGCCGCGCTGACCTGCGCGAGGTAGAAGACTTACTGGCGACGGAGTAACTCCGATCAGCGCTTGCTGATCGGAACGTATTCGCGCGGCGCGGGACCGGTATAGAGCTGGCGAGGACGACCGATCTTATAGCCCGGGTCGCTGATCATCTCCTGCCAATGCGACACCCAGCCAGCGGTGCGCGCAATCGCGAACATGACCGTGAACATCGAGCGCGGAATACCCAAAGCGCTGTAGATGATGCCCGAGTAGAAGTCGACGTTCGGGTAGAGCTTACGCGCGATGAAATATTCGTCCTTGAGAGCAATTTCTTCGAGACGTTGTGCGAGCTCGAGCAGCGGATTGTCCGCGCGACCCATCTTGGCGAGCACCTTGTGGCACATCTCGCGAATGATCTTCGCGCGCGGATCGAAATTCTTGTAGACGCGATGACCAAAGCCCATCAAACGCACGTTACTGGTCTTATCTTTGACCTGTGCGAGGAACTTCGGAATGTTGTCGACCGTGCCGATCTCCTCGAGCATCTCGAGCACGGCTTCGTTAGCGCCACCATGAGCCGGACCCCACAGGGCCGATACGCCTGCAGAAATAGCTGCATACGGATTCGCACCCGTTGAACCGGCGAGACGCACCGTCGAGGTGCTCGCGTTCTGCTCGTGATCAGCGTGCAGGATCAACAGCAAGTCGAGTGCTTGCGCCGCCAGCGGGTCGACGTGATACGGCTCGCAAGGCACGGCATAGAACATGTGCAGCAGATTGCTGCAGTAATCGAGATCGTTGCGCGGATAGATGAAAGGCTGACCCAACGCACGCTTGTACGCGGCAGCCGAGATGGTCGGCAGCTTGGCGATGATGCGATGAGCAAAAATCTCACGATGACGCGGGTTATTGATGTCCATCGAGTCGTGGTAGAACGCCGACATCGAGGCGACGATCGCACTGACCATAGCCATCGGGTGCGCGTCGTAATGGAAGCCGTTGTACATGCGCAGCAACGACTCGTTGACCATCGTGTGCCGCTGGATGTTCACGCTGAATTCGGACAGCTGCTTGGAGTCTGGCAGTTCGCCGTTCAACAAGAGATAAGCCACTTCGATGAACGAACTATGCGCGGCCAACTGCTCGATGGGATAGCCGCGGTACATCAGTACGCCGGCATCACCGTCGATGTAGGTGATCTTGCTCTCGGTGCTCGCCGTCGCCATGAACCCCGGATCGAAGGTAAACACCCCGTGATCCTTGTTGAGGGAGGCGATGTCGATCACATCCGGACCGATCGTGCCTGCACGCACGGGCAGGTCGGTTTTCTTACCGGAAGAGACGTCTAGCAGTTCGAATTTCTTGTTGGCCATGGTGTCGTTCGTCGTCAGCAGAATGCCGTGGCAGACACGCCACGATGTGTGACGAAATTGACACGCCTTGCGCTCGGAATCAAGGCAGAGCGGATGAAATTTTCAGCCGTGACCGCGTTATTCGACCGCCTTGTAGAGAGCTCCTGGTGTCAACTTACCGTCTGGGTAAATACCGTTGATCAGCTGCAGCTGTTCCTTGCGGAACTTGCCATCGGGCATCGCCTCAACGTGATCGTCTATCGTCGTCGTCGCGGTTGCGGTAGCCATGCGCAAGCGATACGGCTCGGCTAGCGGATACTCGGTTGGCCGCAAGCCGCGCAGCGTTTCAGCGACACTGCGAAAGAGACCGTCGGCTTCGGGAATGCCGCCGCGGGACGAACGGCTCGCGCCGGCGAAGAGATACGCGCTCTTGCCGCGATACAACACGACCCAGCGCACCGGGCCTGCGCCACCATCGAGTGGCGAGCCTGAGGATGTTCGAACCGTATAGCCTTCCATACCGTTGACGCTGATCGCCTCGCCGCCGGAGAGACTCGCGCCTTTGAGCTGGGAAAACAGAAACTCGCGCGGCGACTGCGTCGGCGGATAGTCGCGCAGCGTGATCTGCATGATGGTGTCGCGCCTTGGCGTATAGGCGAGCAGCCGATCGCGCTGGTTCTCGACCGTCCAGGCGTGCGGAAATGCGACCGTGATGCCAAGTTCAGCGTGATAGAGCCGATTGCCGCGCAAAATACCCTGCGCGCGGCTCGAGCCGAAGGTCATGCCATCGATCTGACGAAGATATTCCTCGCGACCCTCGAACCAACCGCCCGCAGGACCATTTTCGAGGTTGGCCGATACCTTGGCAGCCTGTACCGCGCGCTTATCCGGCGCCGGGTGTGATGAAAACAAGCCGTGGTAGATACGCGGCTCACGACCTTCTGCTCGCGCCTGATCGATTTCGAAGCGCTCGCCGCGCCGGAACATCTCGAACACTTCACCCATGGACTCGGGTCGATAACCTGCACGAGTCGCATATTGCAGTCCAAGGCGATCCGCCTCGAGTTCGTTCTCGCGACCATAGCCTTGCATCCAAGCTTGCGCACCGAGATTGGCGAGATCCGCTACGGCACCAGAACCCGTATAGATCGCCGCCGCGGTGGCAGCGAGCGTGGCGAAAATGCCGCGCGTCATGCGCTCCTGTGGGTGACGCGCAGTGACATGCGCCACTTCGTGACCGAGAACCGAGGCAAGCTCCGCTTCCGAGTTGAGGTGGGTCAGCAGACCTCGATGCACATAGATAAAGCAGCAACCGGTGGTGAATGCGTTGATCGAATCGTCATCGAGAACGACGAACTTCCATTCCGCGTTCGGCAGCTCGCTCTTGCTCGCAACGCGTTGACCAACTTGGCTGACGTAATCCTGCAAAGCCTGATTTTCGTACAGTCCATACGCTTTCAGGATCTGATCGTGCGCCTTGCGGGCCGATGCGCTTTGCTTGGCCGTCCCTTTGGCCGACTGCGCCAAGGCCTGCGGCCCGAATGCCAAGAGCATTGCGACCAACAGCGTGGTGAATAGAGCGGTGATTCGGCCGATCATGCCTTGGAACCTCTAGCACGAGAGACGTCGAAAACTTAACAGAAGTTCCCGACCAAGCCCCAAAACGAACGAGGCGCCCGAAGGCGCCCCGTGTATCCAACTGCAACGCGCGATCGACGCGCTTCGCTTTCCTCAGCGCGCAGCAGCAGCCGCGTACTTCTTGCGGAACTTGTCGACGCGACCCGCGGTGTCGAGGATCTTCTGTTTGCCCGTGTAGAACGGGTGGCAGCTCGAACAAACTTCGATCGCGAGATCCTGCCCGAGGGTCGAGCGGGTCGGGAACGTGTTGCCGCAGGTGCAGGACACCGTGATGTCCTTGTATTCCGGGTGGATCGAAGGTTTCATTATCGTGCTACCGAGGCCGAAGCTTGCGGAAAAAGGGCGCGCAGCATAGCGGCGCAGGCTGGCCGATACAAGCCCCAGCGCGCAGGAACCGATCTATTCACATTTTCTGTGGATAAGTCTGTGGAAGAGGCGAAAAAAGGGCCTCGATTCTGCGGTGAAAGCGCCTTTCTGCGCCCATGGTCAAAAAATGACACCGCTATTAATCGCTTTATAAACAATGACTTATGATTTCATTTTTCGTCAATATCTCAAAAACGAGCGCTTCCTGCCGTCGCGGAACGATTTTTTCTCCGCTGTGCATATTGACGCGTGAATTCGCCCGGAAAACACCGTAACTCACGGTTTTGGCGGCAAGAATTCCACCAGGATGTCATTCAGAAAACGCCGCCCCACCACACTAGTCCGCCAACGACCCACCCCGGCCGCCTCCAGAAGGCCGCGACCCTGCAGCGTCGAGACGACCGCATCGATCGAGGCATAAAGCAGGCCCGTCGTGCTCTCGAAACCGGCCTCGTCAAAGCCCTCAACGAGGCGCAACGCATTCAACATGTACTCGAACGGCCGTTGCTCGAGCGGCACGGCAGCCCAAGTGATCGCACCTCTAGGATCACGCTGGTAGCGGCGCGGTTCGCGGGTCTGATGACTGCGCAGGATCTCGAACTCACCCGTGTCGGGATCGATACGGCTCCACTTGCCGTGCGCGCCGGCACCCGCACCGATGTAGTCGCCAAAGCGCCAATAAAGGAGATTGTGCGCGCACTCACGTCCGCGCCGAGCGTGCGCCGAGACCTCGTATTGGTGATAGCCCTGTTGCTCGAGTCGTTCGAGCGCGGCCTGCAGCGTGATCTCGACGGTCTCTTCACTCGGCAAATTGCCGGGTGGTTGTGCGGCGAAAGGCGTGCCCGGCTCGAGCGTCAGATGGTAGTGCGACACCTGTGCCGGTTGCAGCGCCATCGCTGCATCGAGATCGCGCATCGCCCCTTCTACCGACTGCTCGGGAAGGCCGTACATCAAGTCGATGTTGAAGTTATCGATACCGGCCGCATGCAATTCGCTCGCTGACCGATGAACATCCTCAGGCAGGTGGATTCGGCCCAGGCGGCGTAACGCCTCGCGATCGAAAGTCTGTGCGCCCAAAGAAATTCGATTGACGCCGGCTGCGGCATAAGCCGAAAAAAGTCCGCGCTCCACCGTGGCGGGGTTAGCCTCGAGCGTGATTTCTGCATCGACCGACACAGAATGCACTTCTTTGATTCGATCGAGAACACGGGCGATCGATTCGGGGGAAAACAGGCTTGGTGTGCCACCGCCCATGAACACGGTGGTAATGGGCCGGTCCGAGATAAAGTCACCGCGCAACTCGAGTTGCGTCTCGACATCGAGCAGTAACGCTTCGACGTAGGCGCGCTCGCCAAGCGGCTCGCGCAGCGTGTAGGAATTGAAGTCGCAGTAAGGACACTTGCTGACGCACCACGGGAAGTGCAGATAAAGACCCAGTGGAATGGCAAACGCGTCTGACACGACGCTAGCGCGAGTTTGCCGCCAAGGCGGCAGAACTACGCGCGAGAAAATCACGCAGTGCCATCGCTCGATGACTGCGAAGATTTTTCTCGCTCGATGACATTTCTGCTGCGCTCATGTGCGTATGCAGATCGGCGAAAACCGGATCGTAGCCGAAGCCCCCGCTGCCTCGCGGTGCAGGAAGAATGTAGCCCTCCCAAACACCTTCGCCGATGATCGGATCAGGATCGTCAGCCGAGCGCACGAACGCGATCACGCAACGAAAACGCGCCTGGCGCTGCCCCTCGGGTACTGCCGCGAGCGCCGCGAGCAACTTCGCAAGATTATCGGCATCGCTCGCTTCTGGACCTGCGTACCTTGCCGAATACACACCGGGCGCACCACCAAGCACATCTACCTCGAGGCCAGAATCGTCGGCCAGCGCGGCATGGCCGCTGTGCAGCGCGGCATAGCGGGCTTTCAGGAGCGCGTTACCGCGAAAGCTGTGTTCCGTTTCTTCGGGCGGTTCGATACCGAAGACCGACTGCGGTTGAACCTGCCAACCGAGCGGTTGCAGCAACTCATCGAACTCGCGCAACTTGCCACGGTTGCCGCTCGCCAGAACCAGTTTCTGTATCGGCAGCGTCATACCGCCGGCGCGGCTAGCACCGCACGCTGCAAAGCGTGCAGACGATCGATACCGCTCGCGGCCAGATCGAGCAACGTGTCGAGTTCGTCGCGGCGGAAGGCGTGACCTTCGGCCGTGCCCTGCACTTCGACAAACGCGCCGCCATCTTTCATGACCACATTCATGTCGGTCTCGGCCTGTGAATCCTCGGCGTAGTCGAGATCGAGTACCGGAACACCGCCGCAGATGCCGACCGATACGGCAGCCACCTGACCATGCAACGGCGAAGCGCCTAGGACACCGCGACGGATCAATAAATTGCAGGCGTCGACCAGGGCGACGTAGCTGCCCGTGATCGCCGCAGTCCGCGTACCCCCATCGGCTTGCAGCACATCGCAGTCGAGCGTGACGGTACGCTCGCCGAGCGCCGACATGTCCATGACGGCACGCAAGCTGCGTCCGATCAAACGCTGGATCTCCTGAGTACGCCCACTTTGCTTGCCCTTGGCAGCCTCTCGCGACGATCGGGTGTGCGTAGCCCTAGGTAGCATGCCGTATTCAGCCGTGACCCAACCTTGACCCTTACCGCGCAGAAAGCCGGGGACGCCCTCCTCGATACTCGCCGTGCACAACACACGGGTACCGCCGAACTCCACCAATACGGCGCCTTCGGCGTGGCGCGTATAGCCGCGTTGGAAACGAACATCGCGCATTTGGTCTGGCGTACGGCCGCTGGGTCTTTGATACATGGGCTTGATCCGTCCGGTATAAACTGCGCGCTTTATACATGATCGGGCTCACATGATCAGCAGCATGACCGGGTTCGCCCGGCTCGAGCAAAGCGGCTCGTATGGTCAACTGACCTGCGAAGTGCGCAGTGTCAATCATCGCTACCTGGAACCGGGCTTTCGTCTGCCGGAGGAGTTGCGCGCACTCGAGAGCGAGCTGCGACAGACGCTCGCGCGCGAACTGCGTCGTGGCAAGGTCGACTGCACGATCCACTTGCGCGGCTCGCATGAGGCGGAGCGTGAACTGCTGGTGGACGATGAGGCGGTTGATCGTCTACTCGCACGCAGCCGGGACATCACCGAGCGCGCGGCAGCGAAGGGCTTGGGTGCGAGCCATTTGTCGTCGATCGATCCGATCGAAGTCTTGCGCTGGCCGGGCGTGCTGCGCGAACAGGCTACCGAAACAGAAAGCCTGCATGCGGCTTGTAGACAGCTCTTCGTCGCCACCGTGCGACAACTGGCTGAAGCCCGGCATCGTGAAGGCGAACGTTTGCAGGAACTCGTCGAACAACGTTGTGTCGCACTGGCCGAACTGGTCACCACGGTCCGATCACGATTACCGGAGTGGCGCCAGCGTTGGCGCGACAAGTTGCGCGAGCGACTCGCCGAACTCGCCGTGCAAGTGGATGCCGACCGTTTCGAACAAGAGGTCGCCTTGATCCTGCAACGCGCCGATGTAGACGAGGAACTCGATCGACTCGATGGCCATCTCGTCGAAATACGCCGTGTCATGGCGGGTAGCGAAGCGGCGGGTCGACGCCTCGACTTCCTGATGCAGGAGTTGAACCGTGAGGCCAATACCCTGTCGTCGAAGTCGCAGGAACTCGACACCACGCGCATCGCCGTCGACATGAAGGTGCTAATCGAACAGATGCGCGAGCAGATTCAGAACATCGAGTGACTGCTTCAACATGACAGCCTCCACCGGTGGTCGACTGTTCGTGATTGCCGCGCCGTCCGGCGCTGGCAAAACCAGTCTCGTCAAAGCTTTGCTGCAACGTATCCCGAATCTGCGAGTATGCGTATCGCATACGACTCGACCACGCCGTCCCAATGAAATCGACGGTCGCGACTATCATTTCGTCGATGTGCCGACCTTCGAGGCCATGATCGCGGCGGACGGCTTTCTCGAATATGCGCCGGTTTTTGACAACTACTACGGTACGAGCCGCACAGCGCTTGCCGAGGCATTCGGTCGCGGTCATGACGTCATGCTGGAAATCGATTGGCAGGGGGCCGAGCAGGTCCGGCGACGCACGACCGATCCCAAGAGCGGGCGGGCGGGCTGCGCGGGCATCTTCGTGTTGCCCCCGTCACGCGCCGAACTCGAGCGGCGTCTGCGCGAACGCCGCACCGACAGCGATGCCGTCATCGCCAGGCGTCTACAGGATGCGGTCAGCGACATGCGCCACTACCACGAGTTCGATTACGTGATCGTCAACGACGACTTCGAGCGCGCCCTCGACGATCTTGAGCGAGTCATCGCCGACGGCGGTCGGGAGCTGCAAGCTGATCGACCACAACTACGCCCTCTGCTTGACGAATTGCTGGCCTGAATTGCCGATTTGGCCTGACTTCCCCTATACTTATCGACCCTTTCTCAGGTTTTTCGGGGATTCCCCGAGGCTCTCATGGCACGTATCACCGTCGAAGACTGTCTACAAAACGTCGACAACATTTTCCAGCTCGTACTGCTCGCCTCACAGCGCGCTCGTCGACTGGCGAACGGCGCTGAATCGACCGTGCCTTGGGAAAACGACAAGCCGACGGTCGTCGCACTGCGCGAAATCGCCGCCGGCAACATCACGGCCGAGATGCTGCTCGAGCCGGAGCCGGAACCCGAACCGGAACCGAGCCTGTTGCCGGACATCATGGAACCCGATCCGGGCTTCCGTGCGCCGCAATTCGGCCTCGGAGACTGATTCGGTTTCCTAACGCTTGGGCTATGCCGGCACGCTACTGGGTTTTCTGCCTGGCGGGTCCACGCCCGGCTTGAAGGAACTGTTGGCGGCTGCGCAAAGCTACCTGCCGCCAGAGCAAGTCGAACGCATCCGCATCGCCGCCGAATTTGGCGCCGAAGCGCATAAAGGCCAGAAGAGAAAGACCGGCGAGCCTTACATCGCCCACCCGGTCGCTGCCGGCGTCATTCTGGCCGGTCTCCGTGTCGATGCCGACACCATCGTGGCGGCGATCCTGCACGATGTCATCGAAGACACCCCTGTCGCCAAGGAAGAACTGGCACGCCGTTTCGGCGAAACGGTCGCCGAGATCGTCGATGGGGTCACCAAACTCGATCAGATCCAGTTCAAGAGTCGCGAGGAGGCGCAAGCGGAATCCTTCCGCAAAATGCTGCTAGCGATGGTGCGCGATCTGCGCGTTATTCTGGTCAAACTCGCCGATCGCCTGCACAACATGCGCACGATCGAGGGCATGTCGCCGGTCCGTCGACGCGCCATTGCCCGTGAGACTCTCGAAATCTTTGCTCCTCTAGCTGAGCGTCTCGGACTCTATGCGATGAAACTCGAGCTCGAGGACCTCGGGTTTCGCGCCCTGTATCCACAGCGCTATCGAGTCATTGAAAAAGCCATCAAGCGTGCGCGTGGTCATCAAAAAGAGTTTTTAGGCAAGATCTCTGAGAACATCAGCATTGCGCTTGCCAAGGCCGGCATCGAAGCTGAAGTCGATACGCGGGAAAAACACTTGTACAGCATCTACAAGAAGATGCTGCGAAAACGCTCCGCGCTCTCGGAGATCGTCGATGTCTACGGTCTGCGCCTAGTCGTTGCGAGCGTAGACGAATGTTATCGTGCACTCGGTGTCGTGCATGGGGCTTACAAGCCGATGCCGGGTCGCTTTAAAGATTACATCGCGATCCCCCGCGTCAACGGTTACCAATCGCTGCACACCACTTTGTTCGGCCCTAATGGATTGCCGATCGAAGCGCAGATACGCACTCGCGACATGCATCGGGTGGCAGAGTCGGGTATCGCTGCGCATTGGAAATACAAGAGCGGTGATGGTTCACCCGCCTACGAGCAAGCCCAAGCGCGCGAATGGCTCAACAATCTGATCTCCATGCAGGAGAGCGGATCTTCGGAAGAGTTTCTCGAAAGTGTCCGCGTCGATCTCTTCCCGGACAAGGTCTATCTCTTCACCCCCAAGGGCAAGATCTTGCGGCTTCCCCGTGGTGCGACTGTGGTCGACTTCGCCTACGCGGTGCATACCGATATCGGCAATCGTTGTGTCGCGGCGAAGGTCGATCGTCGGCTGACACCGCTACGAACGCAGCTGCGCAACGGTCAAACCGTCGAGATCGTGACGGCGCCAGGCGCGATGCCGAATCCGGCATGGGTGAACTTCGTCGTAACGGCCAAAGCCCGAACGGCCATCCGCAATTATTTGAAGAGCTTGCGTCGCTCGGAGGCTATCGAGCTCGGCCAGCGACTGATCAATCAATCTTTAGCTGAGTTCAATCTCTCGTTGACCGACATCAGCGAGATGACTCTGGCTGCCACCGTCGGCGAACTCGGCATGGTCGACGCAGACGAACTGTTCGAAAAGGTCGGGCTAGGCGAACGCCTCGCTCCCCTGATTGCGCGAAGACTGGGCCCAGCCAACCCTCTGCAAACGGGAAGCGACTCGCTCGATGACAGTCTCGATGCCGGCAATGCGGCGCCCGCGCCGCTGTCGGTGGCCGGAACCGAAGGACTGCTCGTTAGCTACGCGCGCTGCTGTTTCCCGGTGCCGGGCGATCCGATCCTCGCTTATCTCTCGAGTGGCCGCGGCATCATCGTCCATCGCGAAGACTGTGCGAACGTCGACGATTATCGAAAACACCCCGAGAAGTGGCTCTCGGTCACCTGGGCCGAAAAGCCCGAAAGACTCTTCGGCAGCGAGCTACGCGTCGAAGTCGCCAATCGCATGGGCGTTCTGGCCGCGGTGGCTGCCGCCATCGCTGGAACCGAAACCAACATCGATCACGTCGCGCTCGAAGAGCGCGATGCAGAAACCTCCGTGCTCATTTTCGAAGTCAAGGTTAGGGACCGAACCCACTTGGCGCGCGTGATGCGCGTGATTCGCCACATGCCCGATGTCCTCAAACTCTCGCGTACACTCGCCGTGCGGACCCGCGAAGACTGACGCAGCCGGTCCCATACGTTCACGGTCGTTTTCCTGCAGAGGCCTCATCATGACCCGACAGATCATCAGCACAACAGACGCACCCGCCGCCATCGGCACTTACTCGCAGGCAGTACGCGTCGGTCCGACGGTCTATATCTCGGGACAGATTCCGCTCGATCCAGCAACCGGACAACTTGTCAGTGGCGAGATCGAAGTGGAAATCCGCCGAGTTTTCGACAACCTCGAGGCTATCGCCAAGGCTGCTGGTGGGTCCCTGCGTCACGCCGTACGAGTCACCGTGTTCCTCACGGACCTCGCTCACTTCGCGAAAGTGAACGAAGTCATGGCGCAATATATTCCGCAGCCTTGGCCGGCCCGCGCTGCACTCGGCGTCTCGCAATTACCGAAAGGGGCGCGGGTCGAAGTCGATTGCATACTGCATCTCGACTGAGCCGGTAGATCGCCATCCATATGGGGGATCCGCGCGAGCAGCGCCCCGTCACCGCCTTGCGGGGCGTCGGTGCGGCACTGGCGGCGCGTTTGGCCGTACTCGGCGTCAAGCAGGTTCAAGACCTGCTCTTCGTGCTACCCACGCGCTACGAAGATCGAACCCGCGTTCAACCCATTGGCTCTTTGCTCCCTGGAAGCCGAGTAGTCGTCGAAGGTGAGGTTCTACTCACCGAAGTCGTGTTCCGACGGCGGCGACAAATGCTATGTCGCCTCGCCGATGGTTCCGGATTTTTGACGCTGCGTTTTTTTCATTTCTCGAAGTCGCAACAAGATGGGCTGGCGCGCGGCACACGTATCCGATGCTTTGGCGAAGTCAGACGCGGTCCGCTCGGTCTTGAGATCGTCCATCCCGAGTACCGCCGCATCGCCGATGGCCCCGGTGTTCTAGAAGATCGATTGACGCCGGTCTATCCGATGACCGAGGGCGTGACGCAAGGACGATTGCGCATGCTGATCGGGCTCGCTCTGCGCGAACTCGATACCGCGGGGGTACGCGAATGGCTGCCAGAGTCGATACTCCAACCACTCGGACTTCCCTCGCTGCGCACAGCACTCGAATTCGTGCATCGACCACCGGTCGATGTGGCACTCGATGAACTTGAAGCGGGGCGTCATCCGGCGCAGCGACGACTTGCATTCGAAGAATTGCTCACGCACCACGTGGTCATGCGCCGCTTGCGCGATACGGCGCGCACCGATTCAGCGACACCCCTACACGACTCAGTCGGCTTGGTCGCTCGTTTCAAGGCATCGTTGCCTTATGCGCTGACGGGAGCACAGACACGTAGTCTCGAAGATATCGAACGCGATCTACAGCAAGCACAACCGATGGTTCGTCTGGTGCAAGGCGATGTCGGCTGTGGAAAAACGGTAGTCGCAGCGGCGGCGGCGGCTCGCGCGATCGGCAGCGGTTGTCAGGCCGCGCTGATGGCGCCCACCGAACTGCTCGCCGAGCAGCACCAAAAAAATCTCGATGCCTGGTTCCGACCGCTCGGTATCACAGTCGGGCTCGTCACAGGATCACAACCCGCTCGAACGCGGCGCAGTGCGCTTGAAGCTGTCGCGGCTGGTGATCTGCAATTGGTCGTCGGCACCCACGCGCTTTTCCAGGACGGAGTGCAATTTCACAAACTCGCACTCGTCATCGTCGATGAACAGCACCGTTTCGGTGTTCAGCAAAGACTGCGTCTCGCCGAGAAGGGGCTGCATGAGAGCCGACATCCCCATCAATTGATCATGACGGCAACGCCGATACCACGCACGCTGGCCATGACGGCCTATGCAGATCTTGACGTATCGATCATCGACGAGCTCCCACCCGGCCGAACTCCCGTCAAAACCGTCGTCGCTGCACAAACGCGTCGCGACGAGGTCGTTGCGCGAATCGCAGCAGCTTGCCGCGAAGGGCGACAGGCTTATTGGGTCTGCCCGCTGATCGACGAGTCCGAAGAGTTGCAATGTCAGGCCGCCGAGGAGACGGCGGTGTCATTGACCGAAGCTTTGTCGGAGTTCCGGGTCGGTCTCGTTCACGGGCGTATGAAAGCCAAAGAAAAAGAATCCGTGATGCTGGAGTTCAAGGCGGGTCGAATTCAACTGCTGGTCGCGACGACCGTGATCGAGGTCGGCGTAGACGTGCCCAACGCCACCGTAATGGTGATCGAAAACGCCGAGCGAATGGGCCTTGCGCAGCTGCACCAATTACGCGGTCGTGTTGGGCGCGGCTCACACGAGAGCAGTTGCGTACTGCTGTACCGGGCACCACTCGGCGCCTTAGCGCGCGCCAGGTTAAACGCGATTCGAGACAGTAACGATGGTTTCGAGATCGCACAGCGTGACCTCGAGCTGCGAGGCCCCGGCGAATTACTCGGTACCAGACAAACCGGGCTAGCGCGGATGCGCGTGGCGGATCTGGCGCGTGACGTCGACCTGCTCCCGGAAGTGCATCGCGCAGCCGAGACGCTGCTCGCACAACATCCAGATAGAATCGCGCCTCTCACGGCTCGTTGGATTGGATCGGACGATAAGTATGGCCGCATCGGCTGAGCTCTCAACTTCAGCAACGGACGGTTTGCCCGCGCCGTTGCCTTCATCGGTCATGTGGCTACCCGCCTCAGCGCTCAACTGCTACGAGGGTGACGCAACCCATCGCGACTGGCTGTTGACACCCGGTCTTTTGACGCAGCGAATTCGCGCTGCCGCTACAGATCAGTTTTCCATGCGCTTGCTGAACGAGCGTCGTTGCGGTGACGAGTTCGTGCGTGAAATCGACATGAGTTGCGACAAGACGGTATGGTTGTTTGCACACACGCGCATCCCGGCTGAAACCGCGAAACGACATGACTGGCTGACTCGAATAGGTGAACGTACGCTCGGTGAAGCGATCGCAGAACAAACCTCGCTTGAGCGTGCGCCGTTTCGTTTTGCTCAAGCCTATCCAGAAGCTTGGCTCGTCGAACGTGCTCTGAAACATGCGGGGCTCGCACCGCGCCCGATTTGGGTGCGTCATTCGGCATTTCGGATCGAAGCTGCGCCTTTCGATCTCTATGAAGTCTTCATGCCGAGCATAGGTTCAAGATGAGTGCAGCGTGGCGGCGTCGTTGGCGCGAATACGTACTATTGACACGACTCGACAAGCCGATCGGCATTCTGTTGTTGCTGTGGCCGGTGCTATGGGCGCTATGGATATCCGCAGATGGCCTACCTCCGCTTTGGATTCTCACCGTATTTCTGGCCGGAACTATTCTCACCAGATCGGCGGGCTGTATCCTCAATGATTTCGCCGATCGGGACATCGACCCTCATGTCGAACGCACTCGTGATCGGCCTCTCGCGGCAAGACGAGTCTCGCCGTTCGAAGCACTGACTCTCTTCACACTTCTGATGCTGACAGCGCTCGCATTAGTTCTGACTCTCGGCTGGCAAGTCACGGCTTATGCACTGGTTGCCGCCTTGTTGTTACTGACGTACCCGCTTTTCAAACGATTCTTTCCAGCGCCACAGTTATATCTCGGTGTCGCCTTCGGCTGGGGCGTGCCGATGGCATTCGTGGCGGTGCAAGGCGGCGTCCCACCGATCGGCTGGTGGATCTTCGCCGTCACGGTGTTGTGGGCGTTGATCTATGACACGTACTACGCCATGGTCGATCGAGAGGACGACCTAAGGATCGGCGTGCGCTCGACGGCGGTTTGGTTCGGCAAAGCCGACCTCGCCATTATTGCAGCACTACAGCTGTTGATGATCGCGAGTCTTTGGAAAATCGGCGCCATGGCAAACTTGGGATTAGTCTATTTCATCGCCGTGTTGATCGCAGCAGTCATCTTCCATAGAAATCTTTGGTGGGCGAGACATCGTGATCGCGCGCAGTGCTTTCGTGCCTTTCTCGGAAATCATCAAGCGGGTCTCATCGTATTCGTTGGCATCGTGCTCGCGACCGCCCAACGCTGAATGCTCACTCTCGGTAGCGATTGAAGCGCGGTGCTCGCGGCATCGAGGGTTGCACCGGTTGTTCGCACATCGTCGATCAGTGCAATAACGCTCGATTCACCCGCTCTAAGCCAGGCATCAGGGTGTAGTTCGAAGGCGCCGTGTACATTGTCGCGACGCCGCGCAGCCGACAGAGTGGTTTGGGGACGAGTGGGGCGAGCGCGGATCAGTATGCGCTGATCGACCGTAACGCCGAGCCAGATGGCGGCGAACCTGGCGATCTGCGCCGCCTGGTTGAACCCTCGCTCTGCCCTGCGCGCGGCATGCAGCGGCATCGGCACCAGCAACGAAATGGGCGCAGCGCCGCTCGCCTGCGACCAACCCGCGATCAAGGCACCAAAGACGGCCGCCCAACGCCAGTCAGCATGAAACTTCAATGCGCGTAACCCTTCGTCCACAGGCGGCGCGTAACGTAACGGAACCACATCGGTCCGCAACCCGTTGGTGAATGGCAGCTCGCGCAGGCAGCGACGACATAGATCGAGATAGCGAAGATCCGGGTCGCCGCGACAAACGAGACATCGGGCCGGCCAGAATCGGAATCCCCAACGAAACATCAAAGGCAGCGGACCGAGTGTCTGCTTGTGATCGACCCCTGACCTCCGATCGAGCCAATCAATTGTCGACTCGACGAGCGGTTCGAGGTTGACAGGCTCAGGGGTCGCACGGAACATCGCCATGCCCAAAGCCTGCCTGTGCCCTCTCGTAGGGCCCAAAGCGCCTTTCGGTCCATCTACACCACAAACGGAAATGCCATGACGATCGCGCCCCGCCACGACTGGACCGTCGACGAAGTCGAAGCCCTGTTCGCACTCCCGTTCGCGGACCTCATCCATCGTGCACAGACGGTGCATCGCGAACACCACCCAGCCAACACCGTGCAGATGAGCACCCTGCTGTCGGTCAAGACGGGAGCCTGTCCTGAGGACTGCGCCTACTGTCCGCAAAGCGTGCGTTACGACACCGGCCTCGACCGCGAGGCCTTGATGGCCGTCGATGATGTCGTCACCCGTGCCCGCACGGCGCGTGAAGCTGGCGCAACGCGGTTTTGCATGGGCGCAGCGTGGCGCTCACCGAAAAAGCGGGATATCGAAGTCATGTCGGCCATGATTCGCGGGGTACGCGAACTCGGTATGGAAACCTGTGCCACTCTCGGCATGCTCAACAAAGAGCAAGCGCGCGAATTGCGTGATGCAGGCCTCGATTACTACAACCACAACATCGATACCTCGCCCGAGTATTACGACAAGATCATCACCACGCGCGATTTCCAAGACCGTCTCGATACACTGGAAGCGGTTCGTGAAGCAGGTATGAGCGTTTGCTGCGGCGGTATCGTCGGCATGGGCGAAACCGTGCGTGATCGAGCCCGTATGCTGCAGGTGCTCGCCAATCTCGAACAGCATCCGGAAAGCGTACCCATCAACCAACTCGTCGCCGTGCCGGGCACGCCACTGGCTAACCAAGCACCGATCGATCCGTTCGATTTCATCCGCACCATCGCTGTCGCACGAATCTTGATGCCGAGCTCGGCCGTCCGACTATCGGCGGGTCGCGAACAGATGTCAGATGAGTTACAGGCGCTCGCGTTTCTCGCGGGCGCAAACTCGATCTTCTACGGCGAGAAATTACTGACTACCGGCAATCCCGACGTCGAACACGATCGACGCTTGCTCGATCGTCTCGGTATGCGCACAGCACCCGGGGTGATCGGTGCGACGCACGCCTGACGCACTCACCGATGCCCTGAACGCTCTCGACGTTCGCCAACTACGCAGGCGTCGACGCTGCGTCCCCACTGGGACGATCGACTTTTGCAGCAACGATTATCTTGGCCTACGGACACATCCCGCGGTGCGTTCTGCGATGATCGACGCGGCAAGTCGCGGCGCGATCGGCTCTGGTGCATCGCATCTCGTCAGCGGACACGATCCCGAGCACGATCTGCTTGAACGTGCGCTCGCCGATTTCACGGGCCGCGAACGAGCGATGGTGTTCTCCACCGGCTACATGGCGAACCTCGGCGTGATCACTGCGCTCGCCGAACGCGATGATCTGATCCTGCAGGATCGACTCAATCACGCGTCTTTGATCGACGCCGCACTGCTCGCCCGCACTCGTGAATTCAAACGCTACCCACACAATGATGCTGACGCAGCCGCCTCCGCACTCCGACACTTCCGACGCGAACACCCCCAAGCCGGCGCCTTGATCGCGACCGACGGTGTTTTCAGCATGGATGGCGACATCGCGCCGGTGGCTGCGCTGGCTGAGCTCGCTCAAGCGGAATCCGCGTGGCTTGTAGTCGATGATGCGCACGGCCTCGGTGTCATCGGCGCAGAGGGTCGTGGGGTCTGCGAACAACAACACCTTGATCAAAAAGCCGTGCCGGTTTTGATCGGAACTTTCGGCAAAGCCTTCGGTACCTTTGGCGCCTTCGTTGCCGGTGAGTCCGCATTGATCGACTGGCTGATCCAGAGTGCGCGCACGTACATCTACACCACGGCCTTGCCACCACCCATTGCTGCTGCCACACGTCGCGCCTTGCAGCTCGTCGATGAGGAACGTTGGCGTCGCGAAAAATTGCATGAGCTAATCCAGCTTTTCAGAGACGGGGCGCAGCGCCGCGGAATTACCGTGATGCCATCCATGACCGCCATCCAACCGGTCATCTGCGGCTCCTCCGCCATGGCATTACAAGCCAGTGCTTATTTGCGAGATCACGGCTTTCACGTAGCAGCGATTCGGCCCCCTACCGTGCCAGAAGGCAGTGCACGCCTTCGCATCACGCTCAACGCCCATCATCAAGCCGATGAAATCGCGCACTTGCTGGCGGCGCTGGACGGAGCGATCTCGCAGTCGCTCAAAAAGGAAATATCGACATGAGCGCAATTCCACTCGTGATGCTGCACGGTTGGGCACTCAACCTGCGGGTGTTCGACGAGCTCGTCGAGGCGCTCGAAGCGCCTGCGTCCCAACCGCGCTTCGATATCTCGCGGTTCGACTTGCCGGGACATGGGCGCGCACCGGAGCCTTCCGATCTTTACGGTGATCAGGCAGACGGCGCGTGGGATATCGGCAAAGTCGCGGACTTCCTCCTCAAAAAAATGCCAGAGCGCTGTGTTTTGCTCGGCTGGTCGTTGGGTGCAAAAATCTCGATGGAGATTGCCGCCCGAGCACCAGAGCGTATCCAAGGTCTGGTTCTGATCAGTGCGACGCCGAAATTCGCCCGTAGCGATGATTGGCCGTATGGCGCAAACCCGGCAGCACTCGATGCACTTGGACGACACCTTCGTGACGACTATCGTCGAACCGTCAACGATTTTTTGTCGTTGCAGGTGCGCGGCAGCGTGCAGGCAGAAGAGACCCTGAATAACCTGCGTAACGCTCTGCTCGCGCAAGGCGAGTGCCAGCCGGCAACTTTACTGCGCTCGCTACGCTTGCTGCACCAAATCGATCAACGACCACGCTTGCCGCTCATTCAAGCGCCGACGCTGGTCATTACAGGCCAATACGACCGAGTCGTGCATCCGAGCGCAACGCAAGCCGCGGCCGCCCTGATCCCGAACGCTCGCTATCAAGAGTTGCCGCGCTGCGGGCATGCACCGTTCATCTCACACGCCCATGAAGTGGTCGAGTTGATACAAGAGTTTGCGGCGGAGCTCACATCGTGAGCATCGACCGTCGCGCGCTTGGCAAGGCTTTTGGATTAGCGAGCAGTCGCTACGATGAGATAGCACTTCTGCAACGTGCTGTTCGTCGAGAGCTACTCGAGCGGCTGGAACATTTCTCGGCGACACCGAAGGTTGTCATCGACTTGGGTGCAGGCACTGCGACGGCAACACGCGCCTTGAAAGCGCGCTACCCGGCGGCTACGGTGATTGCGGCCGATCTCTCTCTTGGGATGCTGCAACACGCGCAGAAGACGAGTGGTTGGCTCGAGCGGCTTTGGACATCCAAGCGCATCGACATGACGGTCGTCGACGCGCATCGATTGCCCTTTCGGTCGGGCAGTGTCGATCTGATTTTCAGCAACTTGATGTTGCAGTGGTGCGACCTCGACGAGGTATTCAGCGAAGTACGGCGCGTGCTGTCGCCGCAAGGTTCGTTTTTTTTCAGCACTTTTGGCGTCGGCACCTTGCAAGAGTTGCGTGGTGCCTGGGCGACCGTCGATGCAAATCAACGCGTGCACGAATTCTTCGACATGCACGATATCGGATCGGCATTGACACGAGCAGGATTACGCGAGCCTGTGCTCGATATCGATCGACACACATTGACTTACTCGGATCCGATTGCGCTTATGCGCAGCATCAAAGAAATAGGTGCAGGCAATGCGGCCAGAGAGAGACCGCGTGGACTAACTAGCCCTCGCGTTCTTCAGGCAGTGAGCGATGCGTATCCGCGTAACGGCAAACAAAGCGATGTCGTCGCCACGTGGGAGATCGTTTATGGCGCGGCCTTCGGCGCGCCATCTAAAAATTCCGAATCTTCGTACGATGCGAACGAGATCGTCGTGCCGTTTCCGAAACCGGGAGCAAGGCGTCAAAAATGAACAATGGACTGTTCATCACCGGTACCGATACCGGTGTTGGTAAAACACGGATCGCCGCCTCGCTCATCGCCGCGGGCACTCGAGCAGGTCTTGCGATCGCACCGATGAAACCGGTTGCCTCGGGGGCGGATTTTTTTGATCTCGGTGATGGCCGTCGTGAGTTGCGCAATGACGACGCCCTCGCGCTCCTCAAGGCAGCTGGCGATCGCTTCGAGTACGCAGCCATCAATCCCTACTGTTTCGAGCCAGCCATCTCGCCGCATATTGCCGCCATGGAGGCGGGCGTAACGGTGGACCTCGCGCGCCTTCGGGCGGCGGTTCGGGATCTTGCAACAAAGTGCGACTGCATGGTGGTTGAGGGTGCAGGTGGCTGGTTTGCCCCACTTGGACCCGAGCTGACCATCGCCGAGCTCGCGGGCGCGCTGAACCTACCGATTTTGCTGGTGGTGGGGTTGCGACTCGGCTGTCTGAATCACGCGATGTTGTCGCGCCAAGCGATTGAAAGATCAGGCCTGAAGCTCGCCGGCTGGGCGGTCAGCGAGATCGATCCGACGATGCCGCGCCGGGCGGAAAACCTGGCAACCCTACGCCGGACCTTCGGTTGCGAGCCGCTGCTGCACTTAGGCTTCGACCCCACGCCAGCCGCTGAGCTCGAGGCGGGCACACGCGCCCTGAAGCAACTCGGATGGCTGTCCGAAGATCAGACAGGCCCTGTATAACCCTATGATATTGATAGTTTTTCGAGCTTGACTTAGCATCGGGTCACCAATCTTCATCACGCTTCCCAAGCTGGCACACGACGATGCGGATCGAGCTGTCGCCCAACTGTTCGCTGAGCCCCCAGGGTGCGCGCTGGTTTTTCGGGAGCGTCTGCGTGGCTTCGATGTCGGTGGCACTGCCGCTCACCTTTATGGGCTATTGGCCCGTCCTGCCCTTCGCCGGCGCAGAGCTGGCACTGCTCTTCTGGGCGCTGCGCAGCTCGATGGCAAGACGACACGAGAAGCAGACCATCACCATCTCGTCCGAGACGGTGGAGATCGAAGACTGCCGCCCACCCGAACAGTCGTGCGTCGTGTTCCCGCGACACTGGGCGCAAGTTAGAATCCGCGCCGGGGGTTCGCCGCTGCATCCGAGTCGACTAACGGTCGAGTCGCATGGGCGCCGCCACGAGATCGGCTCCTTTCTCAACGAACAGGAGCGTCAAGCTCTGGCGTTGCGACTAAAGCGCCTGATCGGCCGCGTGGATGAGTCCCCCCCGTTACCCGCCCATGGCGGAGGCACGCCATGAATTTTTCGAGGCGTCGCAGCCTCTTGGGCGGTGTCGTTCATCCGATTTCGTTTTGAGAACTGAGCAGACCATGAACAGACAAATTCGACACGTCCTAGGTTCCGCTGCAGCCTCGTTGGTTGCTGCCTTCGCGCCGCTTGCAGCACATGCGGAATGGGGCAACCTCAACATGCCCGTGGGCGTGACCGAGTTGTCCAAACAAATTCACGCGCTGCACATGACCATTTTTTGGTGGTGTGTGGCGATCGGCGTGTTCGTGTTCGGTTGGATGATCTGGTCCCTGGTCGCATTTCGCAAATCCAAGGGCGCAGTGGCTGACACCTCGATCACCCACAGCACGAAAGCGGAGATCATCTGGACTCTGATTCCGGTCGTGATCCTCGTGATCATGGCGATCCCGGCTGCACGCACCTTGATCGCCATCGAAGACACCCGCAACACCGAGCTCAGCATCAAGGTCACGGGCTACCAGTGGAAGTGGCACTACGACTATCTGGGCGAAGACGTGAAGTTCTTCTCCGCGCTTGATCGCGCTAGCGACGAGACTCGCCAGTTGCAGTCGGGCCTGGATCCGAAAGCAGTGCCCGATTACCTGCTGAACGTCGACAAGCCGCTGGTCGTTCCCGAAGACACCAAAGTGCGTCTGTTGCTCACCGCACAAGACGTCATCCACGCTTGGTGGGTGCCGCAGTTCGGCATGAAAAAAGACGCCATTCCGGGCGTCGTCAACGAATTGTGGTTCAAGGTCGATGCCGGCAAGACGGGCATCTACCGTGGCCAGTGCGCCGAACTCTGCGGCCGCGATCACGGCTTCATGCCAATCGTGGTCAAGGTCGTCACGAAGGAAGAGTACAAGGCTTGGGTCGCCGCCCAGAAAACGGGTGGCACTAACGAGGCGGCTCCTGCTGCCGAAGCCGCGCCGACGGTTGCATCGGTCGCGACGGCCGCTCCGCAAGGTTGAGCCTCGCAAACTGAAATCGATATCGTCAAAGAATTCAACGTAAAGAGTATCCAGTCATGGCCAATACCACCACCGCACACACCCACGACGATCACGATCACAAGCCGCATGGCTTGAAACGCTGGCTGTATGCAACGAACCATAAGGACATCGGCACGATGTACCTCGTGTTCGCCTGCGTCATGTTCTTCCTGGGTGGTGCGATGGCGTTGGTGATCCGCGCCGAACTATTCCAGCCGGGCTTGCAGTTCGTCGATCCGGGTTTCTTCAACTCGATGACCACCATGCACGCGCTGCTCATGATTTTCGGTGCAGTGATGCCGGCGTGGACGGGTCTTGCGAACTGGATGGTTCCGATGCAAATCGGTGCGCCCGACATGGCGCTGCCGCGCCTGAACAACTTCAGCTTCTGGTTGCTGCCGTTCGCCTTCACGCTGTTGCTGTTGACCTTGTTCGTTCCGGGCGGCGCACCGGCAGGCGGCTGGACGCTGTATCCGCCTCTGTCGCTGCAAGCCGGTGACAGTTTCCCGCTGACGATCTTCGCCATTCACTTGATGGGTATTTCGTCGATCCTCGGCGCCATCAACGTGGTGGTGACGATTATGAACATGCGTGCACCGGGCATGGGCTTGCTCAACATGCCGCTGTTCTGCTGGACGTGGTTGATCACGGCGTACCTGCTCATCGCCGTGATGCCGGTGCTCGCGGGCGCCGTCACGATGCTGCTCACCGACCACTTCTTCGGCACGAGCTTCTTCACGGCCGCTGGCGGCGGTGACCCGGTGATGTTCCAGCACATCTTCTGGTTCTTCGGACATCCCGAGGTCTACATCCTCATCCTGCCGGCTTTCGGTGTCGTGTCGGAAATCATCCCGACCTTCTCGCGTAAGCCGCTCTTCGGTTACGAGTCGATGGTTTATGCCTCGGCTTCGATCGCCTTCCTGTCGTTCATCGTCTGGGCGCACCACATGTTCACCGTGGGCATGCCGCTCGCGGGGCAGCTGTTCTTCATGCTCTCGACGATGCTGATCGCCGTACCGACGGGTGTGAAGGTGTTCAACTGGTGCGCCACAATGTGGAAGGGCTCGATCAGCTTCGAAACACCGATGCTGTTCTCGCTCGCCTTCCTCTTCCTGTTCACGATCGGCGGTTTCTCCGGTTTGATGCTCGCTATCGTGCCGGCGGACTTCCAGTATCACGATAGCTACTTCGTCGTAGCGCACTTCCACTACGTGCTCGTGCCGGGCGCCGTCTTCGCCATCATGGCCGGCGTCTACTACTGGCTCCCGAAGTGGAGTGGCCGCATGTACAACGAGAAGATCGGCAAGCTGCACTTCTGGTTGTCGACCATCGGCGTGAACGTCCTGTTCTTCCCTCAGCACTTCCTGGGTCTGGCCGGCATGCCGCGCCGTATTCCGGACTACTCGACCCAGTTCGCTGACTGGAACATGGTTTCCTCGATCGGTGCCTTCATCTTCGGCTTCTCGCAATTGCTGTTCGTCTACGTCATCTGGAACGCGGTGCGCTCGGGTGAAAAGGCGCCGCAGCGTCCGTGGGAGTCGGCTCAGGGTCTCGACTGGGAACTGCCGACGCCTGCGCCGTACCACAGCTGGGAAACGCCGCCGTCGCGTGACGTCGTCGCTCAAGGCACCGTCCAGCACTAAAAGGCTCAAGCGAAAGTCATGGAACCGAAGGCTGATGAACTTGAACGATCACGCCGCGTAAAGCGCAGCGCGATCGTGCTTGGCCTCGTTGCCTTCGCGTTCTATCTCGCGTTCATCCTGATGTCGGTACTCGGGTTCAGACAATGAGCGACGAGACGCCGATCGATCAGAACCAACGAGACAGCTCCAATCGCAAGCTGACCCTGCGGTTGCTCGGCTTTGCGCTCGGTGCTTTCGGATTCGGCTTCGCACTCGTGCCGCTCTACGATGTGATCTGCGATATCACGGGAGTCGGTAATCCAAAAGATCTGCTGCGCGCCAGCACCTTCGACGAAGCGGCAGCGCCCGTCGCTGACGAGAACCGTTGGGTTACGGTGGAGTTCATCGCGGATCTGCCGTCAGTAGGCAATTGGACCTTCAAGCCGCTCGTCACCGAGATGAAGGTGCAGCCGGGCAAGCTGTATGTGGTGGACTACGTTGCCCACAACCTCACCGGCAAAGACACCGTTGCTCAGGCAATTCCGAATGTGGCGCCGGGCAAGGCAACGCCTTTCTTCCGCAAGACGGAATGCTTCTGCTTCACTCCGCAAAAATTCCACAAGGACGAAGAGAAGGTGATGCCTGTTCGCTTCGTCGTCGACTCGCATCTGCCGAAGAGCCTCGATCGAATCACGCTCTCGTACACTTTTTACGACAACTCGACGCGGGTCGCCGCGCTGAACTAGGAAGACTGATATGGCCAACGCACACGCATCCACCCATTCCGAAGACAAGTATTACGTCCCGCACGACAGTGTGTGGCCCATCTACGGTTCGGCCACCCTGTTCGTTTTCATGATCGGCCTGTGCGGTTGGCTCAACGAGTGGTACGGTCCCGGCATCTTCGTCGTCGGTACTGCGATGGTGATCGCGCTGTTCGTCGGCTGGTTCAGCGTCGTCATCAAGGAAAGCCAAGGCGGCCTGTACAACATGCAGGTCGATCGTTCGTTCCGCATGGGCATGATGTGGTTCATCTTCTCGGAAGTGATGTTCTTCGCGGCCTTCTTCGGTGCGCTGTTCTACGCGCGCCAACTATCGGTGCCCTGGACGGGCGGCGAGGGCGTGAAGATCTTCAACAAATTGCTGCTTTGGCAGGACTACAACTCCACTTGGCCAACCAACGGTCCTGCGGCGCTCGGCCCTCGTGACGACGGTAGCTTCGAAACTATTCCCGCTTTCGGTTTGCCGGCGATCAACACCGCGATCCTGCTGCTCTCGGGTGTCACGATTACGATCGCTCACCACGCCATCAAGGAAGGTAATCGCCGCGTTCTGAACATCTTCCTGGCGCTAACTTTCCTGCTCGGTTTTGTATTCCTCGGTCTGCAGGCCGAGGAATACATTCACGCCTACACCGAACTCGGCCTGACGCTCTCCACGGGCATCTACGGCTCGACGTTCTTCATGTTGACCGGTTTCCACGGCTTGCACGTGACGCTCGGTGCCATCATGTTGTTCGTGATCTGGCTGCGCACGATGAAGGGTCACTTCACGCCGCAACGGCACTTCGCCTTCGAAGCTGTCGCCTGGTATTGGCACTTCGTCGACGTGGTGTGGCTCGGACTGTTCGTGTTCGTCTACTGGGTCTGACGATCACCGCCGGCGAGCGCCGGCATCATGAAGATCCTGACACGGGCCGGTACAACCGGCCCGTCGTCATTTTGGGGTTCAGCGATTGACGCCCAAGGGCTGGATGAAACCCAGCGCCCAGGCCGCCATCAGCAACAGAAACAATCCCACCGAAAGACCAATACGCACCGTCAGTGCGCGTACCATCTTTTTGGAATCACCCTTGTCATTCATAAGGTGAAACAAGGCGGAGCCGAGACTCGCCACGATGCCGACCATGACGAGGCCGACCACAATCCGGAAGAGTTCCATAACCGGTATTATAGGCACGTGAAACTCGAGATCGTCGTTGGCCGCAGGGTCTTTTCCCCGTCATGGCTGATGACGGTGGCGACGCTGTGCCTGCTCGTGTTGTTCGTGAGCTTGGGCCGTTGGCAATGGACTCGAGCGGAATTCAAACGCGAGATCGTGACGGAGTTCGCGACGCAAAGCGGAGCCGTCGTCCCGCTGGGCTCTCGAAGTACGACGGAACTCCCGCGTTTCTCACAGGTCGAGATAACAGGTCGTTGGGATAAGGAGCGGCAATTCCTACTCGACAACCGAACTCGTGCTGGCCGTGCCGGTTACGACGTGCTGACACCCTTGCGACTGGATGACAATCGTTGGCTTCTGGTCAATCGTGGCTGGATTCCCTTCGAAGGTTATCGAGATCGCTTACCGGACGTGCGTAGCAAGCTCGATGCGAACATGAACGAGCGAGTGACGGTGATCGGCCGCTTGGACGATCTGCCTCAAGCGGGCCTCGCCGGTGGTCGTGCGGCGCCCGCTACGAGTGGGTCGTGGCCACGTGTGACGAGTTTCCCAACCGTGCCACAGCTCGAAGCAGCCATGGTGACGGCAGGTGAGCTCGAGCCGAGACTCGAGGAGCGCTGGCTGTTGCTGAGCGATGCGGACCCAGCAGGGTACCTGCGGCAGTGGCAACCGTTCGCCACCGGTAAAGGACCGGAGCAGAACTGGTCCTATGCCATACAGTGGTGGAGCTTCGCGATACTGCTGTTGGTTTTGTATTTTTCTTTGAACTTGAGGAAGCGGACGTCATCATGACCCAAGAGGCACCCGCCACATCTGAGACACGTCGCGGTCGCGCCGCGTTGATCGGTCTTGCGGCCTTGTTTTTCCTGCCACTGTTCGGCTCGTTCTGGCTGTACTACATCGGCGGCTGGCGACCGGATGGTGGCACCAATAACGGGGAACTCATCAGCCCGGCACGTCCGTTGACGGCGGTGACGCTGACTACTCGTGATGGCACACCCGCATCGCCGACCCTGCTGAGCGAAAAGTGGACTTTGGTCTACATCGGTAACGGCCGTTGCGACGAGGTCTGTCAGCATGCGCTTTGGACTCTTCGACAAACTCGCTTGTTGCTCGCCGAAGATATGGATCGGGTACAGCGCGTCTTCATCGCCGACGAAGACTGTTGCAACGACGAGTTTCTGAAGCGCGAGCATGCAGGGCTCGAAGTGATCACCGCAGAAGATAGCGCCACGAGTGAGTGGCTCGGCCAGTTTCCGCGTGATCCTGCAGTCCCTTACGTCTACATCGTCGATCCACTTGGTAATTTGATGATGCGCTTCGATACACGTGAGAATCCGAAAGGCTTACTCAAGGATCTTGAAAAACTCCTCAAACTTTCACACATCGGTTGATCATGAATTCATCTATTCCCAGAGGCGCCGTTGCGCTGCGTCGTCTCGCCCTGATCGGCATGCTGCTATGCCTAGTCGTCATCGTTCTCGGTGCCTGGGTCAGACTCACCGATGCCGGACTCGGCTGCCCTGATTGGCCGGGTTGCTATGGACATGTAACGCCAGCGGGCGCGGAAAAAGTCGAAGGCAAGATCGAGTCGTACTCGCCCGGTTGGGAATACGACTCGGGTAAAGCCTGGCGTGAAATGATCCATCGTTATGCGGCAACGACCTTGGGCTTCATCATCGTCTTGATCACTGCGATTGCCATCGCCTACCGCAGCGAAAAGCCGGTCAGCGTCGTGTATGCGGTGGGTTTGCTGGTGACGGTCGTGCTGCAAGGCATTCTCGGCGCCTTCACGGTGTGGTGGTTGGTCAAACCGCTGATCGTCGTGCTGCATCTGACTGGTGGCTTAACCACACTCAGCTTGTTGACGTGGCTATGGCTGCGCATGCGTAGAGTGACCGGCGTCGTCAAACCCGCTATCGGTGCGACGAAAATCGCCACCCTCGATGGAGCAAGACGCGCCGGCGTTGTGGCTATCGCAGTAGTCGCCATTCAGATCATTCTGGGCGGCTGGACCAGCAGCAACTATGCCGCGGTTGCCTGCCCCGATTTGCCAACCTGTCAAGGTCAGTGGATACCCAAAGATATGGACTACGCTGATGCGTTCGTTATTTGGCGCGGCCTCGACATCAATTACGAAGGCGGCGTGCTTGATCACCCGGCGCGCGTTGCCATCCACTTCACGCATCGCGCCTGGGCACTCGTTGCCACATTCGCGGTGCTCTGGGCCGCTTGGCTCGCCTGGCGCAATGCGCCAACCTCGCTAGTTCGTCATGGCGCGGTACTGGCGGTCGGCGCCTTGTCGCTGCAATGGTTGATCGCTCTATTGATGATTCTGAAGGCATTCCCGCTGTCGCTGGCGACCGGGCATAATGCCGGCGCCGCGCTGCTCGTCATGGCGCTGCTCGTCTTCAATCGTCGTCTACGGGAAGCTTGATAGTGGCCCTCGCAAGCCCCGGCATCGTCAAACAACCGACCTGGAAGCTTTACTACGAGCTCACCAAGCCGCGGGTCGTCGCGCTGATCGTCTTCACCGCGATCGTCGGCACCCTGCTTGCGAGCCCCGGCTGGCCTCCGTTTGCTGCTTTGGTCTACGGCAACATCGGTATCGCACTAGCAGCTGCTTCGGCAGCAGCGATCAACCATGTGCTCGATCAAAAAATAGACGAACAAATGTCGCGCACGCGTGGTCGTCCACTACCGACAGGTGGTCTGCAGACCCGCCAAGCTCTGCTCTTTGCGGCACTACTCGCGGCTGCTTCGATGGCGATCCTGTGGTGGCTGGTCAATCCGCTGACGGCTGTGTTGACGTTTGCTTCTCTGATTGGCTACGCCGTGATCTATACGGTGTTTCTCAAGCGAGCGACTTCGCAGAACATCGTCATCGGTGGCGCCGCGGGCGCCGCGCCACCCGTGCTCGGTTGGGCAGCGGTGACCAACTCCATTGATCCAAACGCCCTGTTGTTGTTCCTGATCATCTTCATCTGGACGCCGCCACACTTCTGGGCTCTGGCGATCGCGCGCCGCGATGAATATGCCAAAGCCGGCATTCCGATGTTGCCGGTCACTCACGGCATCCCCTACACACGCTTACAAGTGTTGCTATATACCGTCTTACTCGTGCTCGTGACCTTGATGCCCTATCTCACGCGGATGAGCGGCCTCATTTATCTCGCGGCCGCCATCATCTTGAATGCGCGTTTCCTCTACTACGCATTTGCACTGAAGATGACCGAGCGGACGGAACTACCGATGCAGGTTTTCCGCTTCTCGATTTCGTACTTGATGTATTTGTTCGCAGCCTTGTTGATCGACCACTACATCATCACGACACAGCTGCAACCGCTCAGCTAAATCAGCGAAACAGCGCGTCGGCGACGAAAGGGTTGCTACGACGTTCTGCGCCGAAGGTCGACGTAGGCCCGTGTCCGGGCAGGAACGTCACATCGTCGCCGAGCGGAAACAGGTTCTCGCGGATCGAACGAATCAAATCGGCATGGTTGCCACGCGGAAAGTCGGTACGTCCGATCGAACCAGCAAACAACACATCGCCGACGATTGCAAAGCGTGAAGCAGCATTAAAGAAAACGACATGCCCCGGTGTATGCCCTGGGCAATGTCGTACCTCGAACTCGAGCTCACCGACCGTAACCTGATCGCCCTGCTGCAGCCAACGTGTCGGTACGAATGCCTCGCAGGGCGGAAAGCCGAACATCTTCGCCTGTGCTGGCATCTGATTGATCCAGAACTGATCACCCAGATGCGGACCTTCAATCGGCAAAGAGTAACGACGAGCGAGCTCAGCAGTGGCTCCCGCATGATCGAGGTGGGCGTGCGTGATCAGAATTTTCTCGAGTGTGAGTCCGTGTGACTCGATGACGCTCAAGACACGCTCGAGGTCGCCACCCGGATCGACGATCGCCGCACGCCGTGTCTTCTCACACCACAGCACGGAGCAGTTCTGTTGAAACGCCGTCACCGGCACCACTTCGAGTTTCATGCGCGCGGACTTTACACCGTGATCGCAAGACCCCGATAGATACGGGCCCGGTATCGACTCTCCTGTGCTTCGACGATCGGCGCAGCTGCCAACAGCACCGCGTGGGCGAAGCGCGTGTATTCCTCGGCTTGCTCAGCGGCGTCGCGCGGCTCTTCACTGCGCATGCGACGCGTGAGGTTCACCTGGTTTACCGGTACGGCGGTCGGCAAACGTTCGTTTTCGACACCGAGGGTCGCTGTGAACGCATGCAAGGTAGTCTTGACGAAGTTCGCCATCGCAAACTGCGGCAAGCTTCCGCCCACCGGCACATCGGGTGATACCAGGATGAGTCGCGCATCTTTGAACAAGGACACTTTGCGCGCTACCCGAAAGTGATGCGTCAGGTTGGTTTCGACGAGGGCGCCGAAACCTGCCGCATCGAGATGGTCTTTACCTTCGACACCGAACAGCGCTTGTGGGATCGACGCAAAGGGAGTCGAGATCACGGCCGCTGGCGCACCATAGGTTGCGTACGCCTCGTCCATGCGCGCCTCGAGATCATCACCGACCGTAAGATAGCTGACTCGATCGTGCCCCAACGCGCGTCCCAAGACAGCACGAAGTTCATCGCCGGCTGCGGAGGAACTCGTGAGCGCGACGACATTGCCAACGTGACCTTCTGCCAAGAACAGACGCGCAACCGCTGCGAGCGGTTCGGTCATATGTTCACCGATCAACCAGACGGTTTCGCCCTCCATGCGACGGACTCGCTCGGGCTTCGCTCGACCAAAGAGCTCACGCTCGGTGATGGTGCGCTCCTGCTGTAATCCACCGGATGGTTCGAAAGTCTCGCCGGAAATGGCTCGATCAGCCATGAAAAACACCGTCGCGAGCGCAACATCCGTCTCGGTCGGCATGCGGTTCAGATGCAGCATACCGATGACGCCGGAGCGGATCTTCTCTGCTTCGATGTCGATGCGGCGCGGGTCGATGAAAGGCTCGGTAGCCTCCGGCAAGCTCTCTGCCCACTGCTCCGCCAAATCGCGCTCCATCTGCGCGAGGATGATGCAGCCGTTGCACAGGCGCGCCACGAGACGACGCGCCATCAACTTCGTCATCAAGAAGTGCAGCGAGGAGTAGCCTGCCTCATCGCTGCCGTGAACGTCGGCTTTCAAACGTGCGCTCAATTGACGCATCGGCTCAGGGATCCCTTCACCTTGCAGCAGACCGATATCGTTACTGCCTAGTGCCTGCAAAACATCTCCAAGCGACGCGCCAGCCGCCAACGATCGCAATACGGCATCGTGCACTTGATTGAGACGCTTATTCTCGAGGATCAACTTGGCACGACGATCAAAAAGCCCCGCCTTGCCATCTTTGCCCTTGAGTCGCTGACCTTCGACCGGACCGGGAGCGATCGCATTGATCTGAATCTCTGGGCCGACGAAACGCGCGAGATTTTCGACGAGAGCGCGCTGGCCGGCTTTCGAGACGGCATAGTCCGAACGATTCGGATAGGGAACGGCAATGTATTTCTCACCACCGAAGTAGGAGCTGACGTTCAGGATGTAGCCGGACCCTTGTTTCTTCATCAAGGGAACGACTTTTTCTATCAAGGAATAGTTCGAAACCAGATTGGCATGGAGCGTATTACGCCAGTCGGTCGTTTGCAGATCGACCGCCATCTGCTCAGCGCCAGCGACACCCGCATTGTTGATGAGATAGTCGATGCGACCAAAAGCCTTGAGCGTTGCGTTCACCGATTTGACTAAAGCACCTTCCTCGGCCACATCGATATTGGCCAAGATCTGCACGCGATCTTTCGGTCGGTTGTAGCCGATCTCCTCGAGCTCGCGCACGATGCTCTCGCGCATTTCTTTCAATTGGTCAGCGCGTCTGGCCGTCAGCATCACTCTCGCGCCCGCCACCGCGAGAAGTCGACCAAGTTGTCCGCCGATACCCGCTGATCCACCGGTGATCAACACGCACTTGCCGAGATGCAGCCCCATCAGCGATTCGATCCAACCGAAATTCGGTCGAGTCGAACCGGTTGCATCGACGATGGTGGCCGGCATGTACAGATTCACCTGCGGCACGCGGCGCTTGGTGTAGAGCAGGCGTGCCGCCTGACTCGCCGCAAACAACAAACCGTGTTCTTCGGCATTGCTCCAACGCAGAATCTGATTGGACCATTCTGGTGTTGGGCGCTCACCGGATTTGGCTCGTGCGGCACTTTCATCGCGCCACACACGGATTAGCTGCTCGATGCCGGCACGCAGGATATCGGCCCAAGTATTACCGACGGCATCATCACCGTTGGACATGAAAATAGTTCTCGGGCTCGACCCTTTAGGCGCCAGACGATGCCAAAGCCGCGAGAGTTCACGCGCGATGCCGATCGCACCGCTGAGCTCGGTCTTGAGAAACGCTTCGACGTCGGCATCCGTGGCGTCCGCTAGTGCGCGCTGAAAGCGCCACGCGCCGAAAGCGGGCAGCACGATTGCACCTTGCAGCCCGGTCTCCGGATCTACATCGGCTAAAGACTGAGACAGAGTCTCGGGTCGTTCACGATCGAACAAGCGAGGCAATATTCGCAAATCGACCTCGTCATCATGCAAGGCGGCGATCGCAGCCTGTACGGCCTCTTCTGAACCGAGACCGAGCATGACCCGTGCACCACAGCGCGACTGGATACGCGCGATCATCAGCGCATCGGCGACTTGATCGCCAGCGGCAACAAGCACTGTCGAGCCCGTTCCATCGACGGTACGCAGCTCTGGGCGTGATACCCAAGTCGAGCGCGACTCCTGCACGACTTGCATACCGTTGGTGACTTCGAACCCCTGGGCGCTGAATGCGCGAGACTCGTCACTACCCAAAAAAACGATGGTGTTAGCGACATCATCCACCGTCGGGAAAGTCTGCTCGAGTCGATGCTCCTGATCGCTACGCGTGAGCGCCATTGTGCTTACAAACTCGCTCGCGGTCGTACCTGCCTCCGCTTTGCGCAATTGATCCATCGCTGCAAAGACGGTGCGGATACGCTGGCTTTCGATAGGGCCCGGATAGACGGTATTAACCCGGATCCCCTTCGGACCGAGTTGTAATGCAAGCTGCTTTGAGAAAGCATTCAAGGCTGCTTTCGGTACCACATAAGCAGCTCGACCAAAATACTTGGTACGCGAGAAGATCGTCGACACGTTGATGATGCTTGCGCCCGGCTTCAGATGGTTCGCGGCGGCACGCACCATGTTCCATGTGAGACCCAGCAGGTTACCGGCAGCATCGGTAACGGTCTCGGTGTCGCTGGTGAGCTCCTCTCGAGACAAGGGTAAATGTTCAATGACCTGCTTGGGCCCGGCTGAGCCTGCATTGTTCACGAGGATGTCGAGCTGACCGTAGTGACGGATCGCTGCCTCGATGCCAAAGCGCGCTTGGCCTGGATCTGACGCATCGAACGGCAGCACGAAGGCGCGAGCTGCGGGCGCACCAGTCGCTTTCAATAATTGACGACGCGTGGTCTCCAGTTTGCTCGCATTGCGTCCCACCATGACGACGGCAGCGCCTTCGTCCAGAAAGCGTCGCACGATGGTGACGCCGATGTTGCCTGCGGCACCGGTCACGAGCGCCACTTTGCCGGCCAGACGACCCGCTGATCGGTTCTTGGCTCTACGGCGAGCCGGCGTTTTTTTCTTTTTTGTTGTACCGGTCATCGTTTTGCTCCCCATTCCTGGAAAAGTTCGTCGCGCGAGCGGATCCCTGCTCGCGGTAGCGCATGATTCACCACGTAGTTCGCACCGGCGTGGGTGTTGTCCCACATCGATTGGTGGGCCGCTGGCAATGCCCGCCAAGACACCATCGTCGGTTCACTGACTTCGAGTTGACCGGCTGCAATCATGTCGTTCATGCGAGCCACTTCGTAGGCATTACAAAGATGGGTGCCGGCAATCGTGGCGTTGGGCATCAAGATGCGGCGTTGTCGCATCCAGACCTGCGGTGCATAGAAAGTGTAGCGCCGCCCCTGCATCGACTCGCAGTAAACCACTCGACCGGTGAAAGGCTTCACTAGCGACGTTGAAGCAGCCAGAGCATCGTGACCGCAGCGCTCGATGACAAGATCAGGATAGCCGCGGGGATTATCCGCCGAGCGCAACCAGCGACCGATCGCGGTGCCGAACGGCTTCATGGTGCGTTCCTGATACTGCCGCACCGCTTCTTTGAAAGCCGCGGTTTCTCGTTTGGCATCTGGCATCGCAGGTAGTGCGCTAGGCCAGTTGAAGTCGCTGCCTTCCTTGCGACGAATGTCTTCGAGCGATACCACGCCACGTACCGCATCACCAAAGCCCAGTGACTGCACGAATTCACGCTGAGCATCACTGGCTGTAGCCACGACGAGTCGGCCTCCGGCACGACGAACGGCTTCAATGGCTTCGAGCCCAACTGGATCGAGCAGCGCATCATCGCCAACACCGTAATAGAGCAGCACCGCTTCGCCTGCACGCAAACGCGCACGGCGCAGCATTTCCTCCGGTGAACTCGCGCCCGCCTTGCCCACGAACGAGAACCAATAACCGCTGGTGGCACCGTAGAACGTCAAGGTGCCGCCATCGCCGAGCAGCTGGAAGGATCGCGGGAAGGATTCCTGCCCGGCATGGGAGACGACGTAGTCGGCTAAATTCCCGCCGCTTTGTGCGCGCATTTCGGACAAAAGCGAGTCACCCGCCTTTTCCCATGTCGCGATATCGGCCGCGGATTCCGGCACCGGTTTCCAAATCGACGCCCAGCGAGGATCACGACGATCGATGGCGCCCGTTGCACCCTGTGCTTTGACGAATGCCGCGCGTTCCGCACTCGAGACCAAACCAACGGTACGCAAACCATTGCGAGCCGCGCTCTTCAAAGCCTCGAAGCCAGTTCCAGTCGCAGCGCCTTCCACGAAAACCGTCTTACCGGATTCGATCTGCAGCGTCGTGAAGAGAGCGCGTACGACGGTACCGAGATTGAGGACATACGAGCCAGCCGCTTCCAAAGTCAGATCAGGCGGTAGTGGATGCAGCTGCGGGCCCTGCACCTGCAAAAATTGCTGATGACTACCGGTGTCGGTCTCGTAACCCTGGATGGAAAAGCCGGCATACATCGGATCACGCGCAGCCAAGGGTGACAATAATTCGCTTTGTCCCGAATACACGGTCACGAGATCGCCGACCTTGATGCGTCCTTCGCGCTTGAGCTCGCTACCGATCGAGGCAACGAGCGCAACGCCGCCTGAGCCGGTCACTTGATAATCGAGATCGTGGTTGTCGAAAGGCGAGACCGGGATACCGGTGATCGCCCAGATGTCGTTGAAGTTCACTTCCGAGGCGAGCACGTAAACCACTGCCTCGTTTGGACCTGGCTTGGGTACTGGCAGCAAAATTTCTCGCTCGGCCTCTTTCGGTAAGCCGTGGGCTGGTGCCCCCGTTGAGGGATCTTTGACGACCGCATGACCCCACTGCCACGCCGGTATCGGAGTCAGCCCCGGGAAGAAAGCGGCGCCGACCGGCAACAACTCGCCCTGCTTGATCAACTTCGCGATCGATTCGGCGCTCGGTATCGTGGCGCGCCGCGTAGGCAAAGGTGCGCTCTTCTTGTCGATGAAAGCGCGAATGCCGGCCTTGCCACCCTCGGGGTCTACAACCGCCTCGGCGAACAGCTGTGCCTCACGTGCAAGCCCTTGCTGCAGACCCTGCTGCCAACCCGTACGAATCGCATCGACGATGCGATCCGCTGTCTTAGCGCGCCCGACCTTAACTGCTTGCGCGAGCAAACGCTGCGTTTCCGTATCACCAAGCGCAAGTGACACGTCATCGATGCCGGCTCGTTGCCACGCGGCTTCAGCGGTGCGCCGCTCAGCATAGCGACGCGCGACCA